>Ga0209598_10000022_pt1 | contig 113000 bp, 121 predicted proteins | sample M_140807_EF_Meta_FD_187317 | JGI IMG/M metagenome (GOLD analysis project Ga0209598, IMG submission 187317) | Freshwater microbial communities from Lake Montjoie, Canada to study carbon cycling - M_140807_EF_MetaG (SPAdes) (version 2) | ecosystem: Environmental > Aquatic > Freshwater > Lake... | reverse complement strand
ATACAAGCAATGTCTTCTTCGCCAGAATCATTAGATGATTTTGTTAAATCGGAAATAAAACGCTGGACCCCAATTATTAAAAACGCAAACATACAGGCAAACTAAATGACTCAAACATCTATTGAAAACACAAAAGACCCTCGGATTGAGTCAGCCATTTCCCATTGGGCACCTCGTTTTGTGGCTAATGGCGTACCGATGACAGACTTTCTAGAAGTAACCTCTAGCTTGCAACATTGGGACGACTGGTGTGATGCTTGGTCAAAAAGAGCCAGCATACATGAGGCAATGGGACATGAAGCATTGAGAGATGGGTTCACATATTCTGCAAGTCAACATTGGACAAGGGCTGCAGTTTGTTATCACTTCGGAAAGTTTTTATTTGTCAATGATTTAGTACAAATGCGTCAAGCAAATATGAAAGCTGTGGCGTGTCGGAATTTAGCTCTTCCTTACTTAAAACCTCCTGGTGAAAGGGTTGTGATTCCTTATGAGGGTAAATTTTTATATGGTAATTTACGTAAACCAATTGGCATCACAAATCCTCCGATAGTCATCATGTGTATGGGACTTGATTCGGCAAAAGAGGAAATGGATGATTACGAAAATCGATTTTTAGTGCGAGGATTAGCAACTTTGGCATTTGATGGCCCTGGGCAAGGAGAAGGGGAGTATGATTTTCCCTTGTGTCCGGAGTATGAGAAGCCTGTTGAGGCAGTTTGCGACTATCTAGAAACCCGTTCAGATATTGACTTAAACCGAATTGGTATTTGGGGAGTTTCATTAGGCGGACATTTAGCGCCAAGAGCGGCCTGTTTCGAAAAAAGGATAAAAGCTTGCGTAGCACTGTCAGGGGCTTATCAGCGTTCTGCGAGTTTTGAGGGAAGGCCTGTAATCAATGTTGAAGCCTTTCGAGTTAGAACTAAAAGTTCGAATTTAGAAGAGGCCGGAAAAGTTGCTTTAAGGATGTCATTAAAGGGGATTGCAAAAAATATTACATGTCCAATTTACATTGTTGCAGGAGATAAAGATAGATTAACACCCACTGATCAAGCTCAGTTATTGGCCTCGGAAGTTTCTGGGCCTTGTGTACTCTCAATTATTTCAGGGGGTAATCACGTTGTGAATAATCTTTGGTATCGATACCGAGATCAGACCGCGGATTGGATGTCTAAGCAGTTATATGCAATTTAAAAATAGTGCAGAGTTTGAAAGGAACAAAAGTAGATCTCTACAGGAGAGTAATTAGGACATAACCAATTCAGTATAAGACGTTTAAAGTGAAACGGCAAAATTGTAATAATTAAGAGGTAGTATAAAGTATGCGTTCTTTAATCCATATCATTGTAATTTTGCAATTTATTCTATTGTCAAATGCCTATGCCGCAAGGCCAATGATGACCGACGATGCGAGAATCATTGATGATAAATCCTGCCAAGTGGAGTCATGGGTTAGAAACAATCATTCAACGACTGAGTATTGGGCATTGCCAGCATGTAACCCACTTGGATTTTTTGAGTTAACTATTGGTGGAGCTAAAACAAATAGTTCCCAGACCGTCGGCTTTAATCAAGAGGGAACACCCCTCAGCGATAGTGTCGTTCAAGTTAAAACATTATTTCGTGAAATCCAACCCAACAACTGGTCAATTGGGGCCGCTATAGGTAGAAATAAGCATCCTAGTTCATTTGGAACTGCACGGACGAATGATGTCTACGGGTATATTCCATTTACTGCGTCCCTGAATGATGATATGCAATTTGTACACATCAATATTGGAGCAACTAAAAGACAGTTAGAGGATCAATTTTTAAGAACTTGGGGCTTGGGTATTGAATATCAATTGACAACGAATACGTATGCAATTGCAGAATCTTTTGGCGAAACGCGCAGTTCACCTTTATATCAGGGTGGGGTGCGTCACTGGTTTATACCAAATCGTTTTCAGATGGATTTAACATACGGAAATAAAGCTGGTTTTGGTGGAGACAATAAATGGATTTCTATTGGAATTCGAATACTTACGCCAGCATTTTTGCCTTAGACTATTGAAAACGAGTTAGGTTTTCAGCTGGTGTGGTGTCTCAGCCTGCATTCTTAAAAATGCATGATAATAAAAACTTATAAATACCACTTATGCATAATTTCTGGCCAAGTACCTCATACCAAACTCTTCAAGTAAATCAAGATAACCAATTAATTGTTACAGATGATTTTTTGCGGATGTATTTATCTCGACCAGAATTGAGTTTAATTCCGCAGTCATGTCTAAAAGAAAGACAAATTCATGAAGCATTAGTTATTAATCCTCGCCAAGAGGTGTCGGAGGAAATGCTTCAGCAAATTCAGGATAAAGATGTTTTAGCAAATTATCAAATTTGGTTTAGATACAGAACGAAGCTTCTAGAAGCAAGATCATTAGAAAGTTTTTATATGGGACTATTTAAAGGCGACGGAGTAGATGTCCCGCCATTATTTATAAACCAATTAGTACAAATATTTATGTGTCACTTGCTCGGACGTCAGCCAAAAGGAATGGATGGGCGAGTCGGCGAAATATTTTTTCGTACCCAAAAAATATCGGTTTTAGAAGACGGCATTGTGATGGCCGCCGATGACGAAACCGTGAATACCAATGCCCAAACAGAGGCCTTTGATAACATTATTGACCTTTTAAATAAACCTTCACATCTAACTCGTAAATTAGATCTTGAAGTGTTGAATGAAGATAACGAGGAACTATATTGGACTAGAGATGAAGATTTTGATTTTGCTATTCCATTGAACATAGGTCAAAAACCGATTCAGAATTTTTGTGACATTTTGGTACGCTGGATAAATCATTTTTTGGGAGTAGATGTCAAAATTACACCTTTGCAGGCTATTAGTGACTCTCAATGGATATGGCATGTAGGTTTAGACGCGGCGGCTACGGAGATATTAAACGCACTTTATAACAAGGAGCTATTGGACCCGTCCGCTTTGAGTCGGATAATTTGTCTATTTCGAATGGATTTCCTCCATACTAGAGACGTTCGCCCAGAAATGGTTGGTAAGCCAGTATATTTAGCAATTGCAAAAAATGAAAATCACGAGTTAAAATTGAAACCCCAAAATTTATTATTTAACCTTCCTTTAGCTAAAGCCTCGTAACCTCAAAAGCAACATTGCTCAAGAAACTTTAATTACGAAATTTGCCTCGAAACTTTATTCATTTGAGTCTAAAACATGCAAGAAAAACAAAATAAAAAAAATTCAAGTGCAATAGCTGGATGGATATTCATGTCAAGATGGCTTCAAGCGCCACTTTATATTGGCCTTATCGTAGCGCAAGGTGTTTATGTTTGGCAGTTTTGGCTAGAATTAGTACACTTAATTTCATTAATGGGGAGTAAGACTCCAACAGATACCGAAGTCATGTTGATTGTCCTTGGATTGATTGATGTTGTGATGATCTCAAATTTATTAATCATGGTCATTGTCGGGGGATGGGAAACCTTTGTATCTAGACTAGGCTTAGAAAATCACCCAGATGAACCAGAATGGTTATCACATGTCAATGCAGGTGTTTTAAAAGTGAAATTAGCTACAGCAATCATTGGAATCTCTTCAGTTCATTTATTAAAAACTTTTATCAATGTTGAAAACTTTGACGAAAAGACCCTAATTTGGCAGACAATTATCCACATGACCTTCGTGATTTCAGCTTTAATTATTGCTTACGTCGAAAAAATTATTGCCACTACAAGGCACCACGAATAATTATAGGAGGTTTTGGCCAAAGGTTTTACAACTGCATGGCTACACCCGTTGGTGAGCTAAGCAAACAGCTTAGCTCAAATATGATCAAAGTACCTGGTTATCGATGTAACTAAGTCCCTTTTTCAGAAGTTATGAACCTACAGGGAAATGTCCTCTTCTTTTTTGGTAAGAGTCTTTCGCTTCTAAAAATACTTCTAAAAGTTGTGCAAAGAAATGCTTGATTGTGTTCATAGTAAAACTCCTTTGAATAAGAAAATCATAAAAAAGAAATCCTAAAGATAAAATTAATTCATATATTAGGGTTTATACCTAGGTATTATCCCTTAAATTGTTGAAATGTGTGTAATTTCAAATAAAAACAGATAAAGTATTATTTTTACCAACTTTGAGACGGTTAATGAAATTTCTCTTATCTTGTGTTTTTTTGATGATTAGTGGGCAGTTTGCGAACGCAGCCTTTCCGGAAAAACCGATACGTTTAGTGGTTCCCTTTGCTACAGGAGGAACATCTGAAATAGTCGCTAGGAGTATTGCCACAGGGCTTACTAGCCAACTAGGGCAATCGGTATATGTGGACAATAAACCTGGTGGAGCAGGCAACATAGCCATGGAAGAAGTGAAGGGAACTGCTCCAAATGGATATACTTTGATACTCGGTCACGTTGGGACATTAGCTGTAAACCCAGCACTTTTCGGAAAAAAACTACCTTATGACCCGAATAAGGATTTTTTGCCCATTACATTAATAGCAAAAGTTCCAAATGTTATTGCTGTGAGTCGAGAAAGTAAAATAAAGACGCTGAGTGACCTTGTAGAAGAGGCTAAGAAGAACCCAGGAAAGATCAACTATGGTTCTGCAGGTAATGGTAGTGCCGGTCATTTAGCAATGGAGTATTTTTCAGCAGAAGCCGGTATTGATTTAGTGCATATTCCCTATAAAGGATCAGGAAATATGTTGACAGACTTAATTGGCGGGCAAATACAGGTAACATTTAATGGCTTACCATCATTAATCGGTCAAATAAAAGGGAATAATTTAACACCCCTAGCCGTTGGCAGTGGAATAAGATCGCTCATATTACCCAATGTACCCACAATTTCAGAGAGTGGCTATAAAGGCTTTGAAACATCACAATGGTATGGTTTATTGGCGCCTGCCGGAACACCTCTAGCAATCGTTGAGCAACTACAACTAAACATTGTAAAAATACTTCAATCAAAAGAAGGATCAAAAAGAATGTTGGACGATGGGGCAACACTCGTTGGAAACTCTTCTGACGATTTCAGGAAGTTTATTCGTCTTGAGCAAGAGCGTTGGACTAAAGTAGTAATCAAAGCAAAAATATCGATAGATTAAGAACCGATTAGTAAGCTGACATCACCCTCTAGGCTTTTAATTTTCGATTGAATTTTTTTGAGTTGTTGGTCATTTAATAATTCAGTAATCTTTAAAAGTACCATGGTGCTATTTTCAATTCGGAGTTGTTCATAGTCCTTTTGGTCAGCAGTCCGCCCATTGATTAGCCCTAAAAAGAGAGTTTTTAGCATCTCCTTTGTAGCCGGATGAGATGGTTTAGTCTGAATAATTAAATTAAGAGTAGATAGAATATCTGCCTGTTTACGTAATCGATTTTGATAAATTGTAGTGTTATCTAATAAAAACTGCGCAGCAATAATTTGAAGTTGTATTTTTTGTGCTTTTGATAAATCACCAGTAAAAAATTCAGTACGCTCCACTAATTTATCAAAGCGTTTTTCAAAACTCACTTGCGAAGATGGAGTTAGATAATCTGATTGATATTGAGAATTAGCTTTTTTGAAAGCTTTTTCTATATTAGATAATTGATTAGGATTTAAAAGTAGGGCTAGAGTTGCTGCGTCATCTAAAAGAATGAAGATAGACGATTCAAAAACCGCTCGACTCTCTACCGTGATAGATTTAGCCTCTTCATACCGAATGGGACGGTCAAATAAAGATCTTAATTTAATGAGTTTAGCCTGAACTTGAGGCAGTTCATTAATACGATGCGTATTTAATAATTTGGGAGCAGCTTGATCTAAAAAGGCTTTTTGTGATGCAGTGCTATCGATGTAACTACCCAGCCACCACTTTAAGAGGAAATCGCTCTGGTTATAAGCAAGCTGTATAGAACTACATGAGTTGAGTAAAAAAGTAAAAGAGATGAAGAAAAATAAAAGAAGTTTGCGCATATCAAATTAAAGTAAAAGAGCGCAGAATAATTAGCCTAATCAAAAGAATTTATAACCACCAAATTTAATCCATGGAGATTTGTTTATCCTTAATAATCTTGCTCCACACTTGAGATTCTTTCGCTATATATTTTCTTAAATCATCTCGTGTTCCAGGCATTGGGTAAAGACCATGCTCGAATAAGTCTCTAGAGACATCTTTATCGGTAAGAACTTTTACAAGTTCTTTATTCCAACGCTCTAAAAGAACATCAGGTGTTTTGCTAGAAGCCACAAAAGCATACCAATTACTAGAATCAAAACTTGGGTAACCCGATTCGGCAATTGTAGGTACATTTGGTAATGCTTCTAATCGTTTGGAACTAGTAACGGCTAAAGCCCGTAATTTACCACTTTTAATATGGGGCATAGCCGATGAAATTGTCGAATAATAACAATTAACTCTACCGCCCAAAACATCAATTAAAGCAGGACTACCGCCTTTATAAGGAATATGGGTGGTATCAATATTGGCAAGAACATTTAAAAGCTCACCTTGAAGATGGGAGGCAGAGCCGTTGCCAGTAGAGGCAAAGGTAATTTTTCCAGGATCTCGTTTGGACTGATCAATAAAATCTTTTAAATTTTTAATAGTTGACTCCGAGGGCACAACGAGTATATTTGGAAATGCGACACCCATCGTTAAAGGCGCCAAATCCCTAACAGGATCGTAATTGAGTTTCATGAGGTGTGGTGCAATCGATAGAGGACCTATTGATCCAAGTAAAATCACAGAACCATCAATTGGTCCAAAAGCTACGGTAGCGTGAACAATATTTCCACCAGCACCAGCACGATTTTCGACAATCACAGATTGACCAATATTTTCGGATAATTTTTTTGCAATAATTCGAGCAGCTGTGTCTGTGCCGCCACCCGCAGCAAATCCCACATACATAGTAATAGGTTTTTTTGGAGGGAATTCCTGAGCAAAAATATGCATCGGGTCTAGCATAAAAACAGTCAAAATTGCTAATATGGGATAGGAGAAAAAAGATAGATAACTAATTTTCATATAGTGATGTACATATAAAAGTAATTGGAAACCAATTTTATATTGAATACGGAAAAAAGATTTAAGTTTGTAAGGTAAACGCTTCGTGGATAGATGTTTGTATGCCACCCCCCATGACAGCGCCACCACCTGCAACATAAATACTTCTGCCAAGAACTACAGCACCCAAACCGTGCCTAGGGGTCGGCATTGGGGCATATTGTTCCCAGGAATCTTTGGAGATGTCATAGGCTTCATTTTGCCCAAATACGCGATTTGTACCTTCCCCACCCATGACGAAAATTTTATTATCTAAAATTACAGCCCCGTGTCCAGATCTTGCGGTTGGAAGTGGATTTCGGGCTTCCCATCGATCAGATTGGGAAATGTATACATGATGTAGATTAGAGTTTGTATGAAAATTATCAACTCGACCGCCAATCACATGAATTAGCCCTTGGTGAGAAACTGCACCGACGTGATCTCTTGGGGTATGCATTGGGGCGCGTTTTTCCCAGCGATCGGCAATAGGGTCATACACCTGATGCGTACCAATCGATTTTTTTGTATCGGTTGTGTCACCCACAGCGCCACCGATAGCATGTAGATTTTTATTAATCGATACACATGCAATGGATCCAGCTGGAGATGGCAGGGGAGCAATGCGTTCCCACTTGTCCAAGCTATCGGAGTATACATAGCAGTCCACTCGAGGTTTTCGATTTTGCTCTATGTAGCCACCAATTGCATACACTTTTTTATCAATAGTAACTACACCAACGTGGTTGGCTCCACTAGGTAGCGGAGTGGTAACAATCCAAATATCTTTTTGGGGATCGTAAATATGATGGTAGGAGCGATCTACACGTTGCTCTCCATAGCCCCCAATGAGGTGCATTCGGCCATTCATCTCGGTAGCCCAGGCCATTTCACTTCGTGGCAAGGGTAAGCTAGCTCTGGTAATCCACTTGCCAGGATTAATCGCTTTTGGGGCGGGACTATCAAATACAGCTTGCGTGTCAGCTAGTGGCGGGCGAGAAATTAAACCAGCTTGATTTAGCCGTTCATAAGCATCACCATGATGGCTCATTTGAGCATACCCAGAAGTAGATGCAATACCGGCAACACTACTCAATAAAAAATTTCGCCTGTTCAAGTTTTTCTCCGTGTTAAATCAATAGAATTGGACGGTACTCTGAATTAATTTGATTAAAATTAATCATAATCGAAATTAAAAAATTAAGCTTTATTAAATAAGTAAAGAGGCAACATTTCTAGATAGAAAATATGGACTATTTTTTGGAAATCAGATGTATTGAAAAAATGATTAGAAAAAAAATGCCAAATAACCAATGTAGAAAAACTATATTTAATCGATAGGATTCCGGACCATAATAAAGAAAAAGTCCAGAACAAATAATAAAGATGGCGCAAGCAAGTTGTAATAAGCCAGTCCAAATATTTTTACGTGCCATCCACCCCGTATAAATATGTATCGTTAATATAGACCCAATTGTGAGTGTGAATAAGATTGATGATGCCCCATGAATAACCAAAAGAACTCGAGCTTGCTTAATAGAGTATGCTAATACTAGCTCAAGATATATTAAGTAAGCCAAGCCAGAAAACGAACAAAGATAAATACTGAATATACAAAAGTATTTTTGCCAAGCCTTCATTTGGCCTAAACGTATTTTAGAAGAGGGCATTTCAGTCGGGCAAGTAAGATAAAAGGGACGCCCTATCTTAGCCAATAGGCATTAACCCCAAAACAATAAAGCCTTACCAATCTATGGCTTATTAAAGATTGTCATTGTGTAAGGTGAAGCTTTTATTTTAAGTACGGATTTGTTTAAATTGTCTAGAAAAGGAATACTTTGAAAGTTGAAATGCGAGGAATGCTATTAGGGTTGGTTGGAGTCGCCATGTTTAGCCTAACACTGCCAATAACTAAAATAGCCTTAGAAGTTTTGAATCCATACTTTATTTCATTTGGGCGAGCTACTTTAGCAGGTATTGCGGCACTAATCTATGTGATTTCTATTAAAGCGCCTATGCCCGAACCGCAGATACTAAAAAAATTAGGAATTATCGTACTAGGGGTAATTGTTGGTTTCCCACTATTACTTACGCTTGCCCTAGACCAAGGTTCCTCATCTCATGGCGCCATTGTGATTGGCATATTACCTTTGGTTACCTCTATTGTTGGGGCAATTCGTTTTAAAGAGCGACCATCGATTGGGTTTTGGATGACGGCGATTGTTGGTGCTGGTCTTGTTCTGACTTATGCATTGATTACAGGTTCTGGTCAACTGAGTCAGATGGATATTTTATTGGTTCTAGCATGTATATTCTCAGCAATTGGTTATGCTGAAGGCGCTGAATTATCCCGCCGAATCAATCCCAAATTAGTGATTTCTTGGGCATTAATTGTTTCATTACCGCTGAATGGGTTAATTACAGTATTAAATTTTGAGGAGAGTTTTTTTCGAGCAGAAGCGCAAGTGTGGATTGCTTTTGTATATTTGGGTTTATTTTCTATGTATATTGGATTTTTTTTCTGGTATGCAGGCTTGGCTACAGGAGGGATTGCTCGCGTTTCACAAGTGCAGTTAGTCCAACCGTTTTTAACATTAGTTGCGGGCAGCCTATTGATCGGAGAAGCAATTACTTGGATTAATATTATTTTTGCTACCTTAGTTGTGATTAGTGTGATGGTCGGAAAAAGTATGTTGATTGAACGTCAACAATCACTTCCGATTAGTTAGCTGATTCAATAAGCTAAGCTGCAGATCTTATTTAATGTGAAACGGCTTACTGATCACGGACTTTAGCAATGAGGTTTTTTTCAAGGCCTCGCTTATCAATAATAGCAAGTCGCATTGCCTCCGACTCAAAATCCTTAATTGCCGGGTGAGTGCCATCATTGCCAAGGTTGACTATATAGGTCCAAAGAATTTGATGTGACCCAGTCCGCTTATAAATGTCGACTACTCTTTTCATGAAGTGCTTTGGTGTTTACTAAGGTCTTTAGCATACTCTGCTTTTTGTTTAATAGGACAAAAATTTTTTTAAGGATTGATAGCTTGTTTGAACTTCGTGTTTTTGTAGGTATTAGCATTTGGTTGACTACCCGGCTGAATCTTAGCCTATGCTTTAATCGCCATCAATAAAAATACTTTCCTCCTGTATTAGCCGCTTGGACTAGGCACTCAAAGGTACTAACCATATGAAATATAACAAAATTATTAAGTAATGCTCTCTTATCAACACCATAAAGTTTAGAAAATATTACAAATCAGTGATACATATTCAACAAAAAATATTAATAGTTTTATATAATTGGAATTATGAAATTTACTAAAGCAGTTAATATTCACTTGGCATTAGGACAAGAAACCCGCCACCATATCTTGAGTTTGATTGTCCAGCAAGAGGATGGCATCAGCCCAAAAGAGATTCATGAGCGTTTAGATATACCACCACCCACACTTAGTTTTCATCTAAAAGAGTTATTACAGGCTGAACTGATCTGTGTCCAAAGAAAGAGCCGTAATTTGATATATCGACCACAGGCTCATGTGATTGCTGAGTTAATTAGTTTTCTGGAGGATAACTACATCAATCTAAAAAAGGAAAATAACAGCATAAAGCCACGTATAAAATATAAAAATAGATACCACGAAACTTAGCAAATGAAGGTACTTAGAGACACCATCTAGGCAGGCTAAAATAAACCCTCAATTAATAAAAAAGTAATTTCACAACTATCGCTATGCAATCAAAAAAAGTGGATTGGATTATTTACCTAGTAGCGACCACATTTTTTATGGAGACTCTAGATAGTACGGTTATTACAACGGCATTACCACAAATGGCCAGTGATTTTGGGGTGAGTCCCGTAGATGTTGGTATAGGTATTACGGCTTATTTACTGACTTTAGCAACGTGTATCCCAATAAGTGGGTGGGTTGCAGATCGGTTTGGTTCAAAAAAAGTATTCATCCTCGCAATTGTATTATTTACATTCGCTTCGATACTTTGTGGATTGAGTGAAAATTTGACTTTTTTTACTTGTGCACGAATCTTACAAGGGGTGGGTGGCGCATTAATGGTTCCTGTGGGTAGGGCCATAGTACTTCAAAATACCCAAAAAGATGGCTTGATCAGAGCAATTTCATTAATTACATGGCCAGGATTAGTTGGACCAGTTGTTGGGCCAGCAATAGGCGGGTTTCTAACCACTTACGCAACCTGGCACTGGATATTTTTTATAAATATTCCAATTGGTATCATTGGAATTATCTTTAGTTTCATTTTGTTGGAAGAAAAAAAGGAAAAAATACGAAAGCCATTTGATATCTATGGTTTTCTACTCACAGGTGTGGCGCTCAGTAGCATCATTTATGCTATTGAGTTGACACGCCATATTAAGGATAGTCAACTGGAAATTTTAGGTTTTATGGTTTTGGGGGTAATTAGCGGCTGTTGCTCAATCAAGCATATGAAAAAAAGTCCTCACCCAATGATTGACCTGTCACTTTTGAAAATACCAACATTTACTACAACCCTCTGGGCAGGGTTATTTTTTCGTATAGCGATTGCAACGGTGCCATTTTTAATCCCACTATTTTTACAAATTGGGTTGGGCATGGACCCATTTAAAGCTGGTTTAATTGTGCTGAGTATTTTCTTAGGTAATTTAGCCATGAAAACTGTTACAACGCCACTTTTAAACAAATATGGTTTTAAATTAGTCATGATGGTCAATGGGGCAATGATCATCGTTACATTTTTATTAAGCGCTTGTATCAATGAAAATATGCAAATAGGCTTAATAGTGGTGATTCTTTTTTGCGGTGGTTTAACCAGATCATTACAGTTTACATCGATTAATACGCTTTCTTTAGCAGATATTCCTAAAGAAAAAATCAGTTCAGCATCGTCAGTTAGCAGCACGGCAATGCAATTAAGTATGGCATTAGGGATAGCGATTGGATCATTGACATTAACCTTAGTAAGTTTGATGCACAGTGGGAACATTGAAACGCCCAGCGTATCAGATTTTAGATTGGCGTTAGTATTTATTGCAATATTCCCAATAATTGGAATGATCATCTTAAATAAGTTAGATAGTAATGCAGGCATCTCCATCCGAAAATTAAAGTGATCATTTAAAACTGGAGCGAGTTATGAAAATATTATTTATTGGAATCGGAAAAATGGGATTACCCATGGCTCAACATTTAGCTGCCAAGGGTAATACTGTGAAAGTAATCGATCAAGATGTAGAGCGGATAAAAATTGGTATTAAAAATGGGTTGATAAAAGCAACCAATTCAAGAGAAGATTACTTATGGGCAGATTACATATTCTCCTCTTTGCCAAATGACGAGGCATTTTTAATAGTTGCTGATCAAGTTGAGCAATATGCTCAGGCCAAAAGTATTTATATAGATACAAGCACCATATCATTAAGTGCATCACAAAAAGTTGCCAGTAAGCTTAAGCAAAAAAATATTCCTTATCTAAGAGTAGCTGTTTCAGGTAATAATCATATGGCAGAGGCAGCCATGTTAACTATTTTGGCTTCTGGAGACAAAAATATTTATGAAAGAGTTTTACCAATGCTGGCATCTTGGGGACCAAAACAGTATTATTTGGGCGAGCAAGAACAGGCTAGATTAATGAAGCTGGTAGTAAACCTTTTAATAGCCCAAACCAGTGCGATGCTTTCAGAGGCATTAACTTTAGGAAGGTTAGGAAACTTAGATTGGTCTGATATGTGGCAGGTTCTATCAAACAGTGCTGTAGGCTCACCAATTATTAAGGCAAAATCAGAACAGTTAGGTTCTTCATTAGAATTAAGAGACTTTAGCCCTACTTTTACAGTCCATCAAATGCTCAAGGATTTAACTTTAATAAAAGATGCAGCAACAGATTTAGCTGCTCCAATAGATCAAACAACGATGACTTACCATTGGTTACAGCAAGTAATCCAAGATGGCGAAGGAGATTTAGATTATGCAGCAGTTATCAGACTACTAGAAAGACGGGCTAGTTTAGCAACTGATCTAAACTAGATAAATTAATTTGAACTAAAACGGGGAAATAGGTATGAGTAAGAAAATTGGTTGGATTGGCCTAGGGCGTATGGGTGAAGCAATGGTTAAAAGACTTCTTCAGGCTGGATATGAGGTCGAAGTATGGAACCGGACACGCAGCAAGGCAGAGCCATTAGCAAAGTACGGTGCGGTAGTTGTTAACAATGTACTAGACCTGGCTGGTTGTGAAACGGTTATCACGATGGTTTCTACAACAAAAGATCTAAAACAAGTTTTATTTGGCCCAGGTGGTTTAGTTACGACCTCCACAAAGCCAAAGATGGTTGTCGATAGCTCATCCATTTCTCAGGAAGGTTCTGCAGAGGTACGTAAAGAGTTAGAGGCTTTAGGCATCGGATATTTGTGTGCGCCAGTTTCAGGCAACGCTAAAGTTGCAAAAGCGGGCTTGTTACTAGTAGTGTCTTCCGGCCCTAGAGATCTATACAATATAGCCGAGCCATATTTCCAAGCGATGGCAAAAAAATGCATGTGGATTGGGGAGGGAGAACTAGCTAGGGTTTGGAAAATTGCGCACAACACGATGTTTGGCGTTGTCATTCAGAATTTATGCGAAATCACTGTTCTAGCAGAAAAAGCTGGAATACCTCGACATTTATTCCTAGAGAGTATTAATGATTCAGTATTAGGTTCCATGTACACCAGATATAAAACGCCGGTTTTAACTAATCTCAATTTTGAACAAGTTACTTTTACCCCAGAATTATTATTAAAGGACATGGATTTAGGTATGGCGGCTGCAAAAGCACATGGGGTCGTGATGCCAAGTGCGGCAGCTACGCGCGAGTCAATTGCTAGAATGGTTGGTAGAGGTTATGGAGATATCGATTTTTCTGCACTGTTAATTGAAGTTGCGAAGGATTCGGGGTTAGAATTAACTTCTGAAAATAAAACAATCCCTGATGGGCTGAGTTAGATTGTCGTATTCAGTCTAACCATTCGGGTTAGGAAGAGCTGCGATGTGCCAAAACGCATCGGGTTGATTTATAGCAATTTGTAATATTAATATAAATATTGGAGGCAGTATGTACGGTAAGTATGCAAATATTAAAAATGTTCTGCGTTGGGTTTGTGTCGGTCTAATGACCTTTGTTCATTTACAGACTTGGGCACAAAATTATCCATCCAAGCCTATCAAATTTATTGTAGCGTTTACAGCGGGGAGTGGTACGGATGTTATTGCTAGATCGGTTGGGGATGTGATGTCAGCCAGTTTAGGACAGCAAGTTGTAATTGAAAACAAACCCGGCGCTGGCGGAACGATAGCCGCGTCCCAAGTAGCGAAGTCTGAACCAGATGGTTATAACTTTTTAGTTCAAGCCTCTGGCCATGCCCTCAATCCTTTTATTTATACGAACTTGTCCTATGACACATTGAAAGATTTAACGGGTGTTATCCCTTTAGCAGCACTGCCAAATGTCTTAGTTATATCCCCTTCAAAGTCTTGGAAAACTGTTACAGACCTAGTTAATGCAACGAAAGAAAAACCTGGTGAGCTCAATTTTGCTTCAGCAGGGATTGGCAGTGCTACCCACATGAATGCGGAGAAATTTAATTTAGCAGCAAGCGTTAAAGCCACGCACGTTCCCTACAAAGGCACCCCAGAGGCTATATCTGACGTCATTGGTGGAAGAGCGGATTGGTATTTTGCACCGCTTTCGACGGCCCTGCCCTTGATACAAGGGGGGAAGTTAAAAGCCTTAGCGGTAAGTACGGCAAAACGTTCTTCTGCTTTGCCGAATATTCCAACGACCGTCGAGAGCGGTGTTGCTAATTCAGATTTTGTTTTTTGGGTTGGCTTAATTGCGCCAGCAGGGACTCCCCCAGCAATCGTTAAAAGAATTAACGATGAGGTTATAAAAGCATTAAATAATAATGAGGTGAAAGAGCGTTTTGTGAAGTTAGGTGCAGAGGCAATGCCAATGACTCCAGATGGGTTTAATCAATTTATAAAGTCCGAAATGGATGTGGCTGGTAAAATAAGTAAAGCCGCTAATTTAAAGGCTAATTAATAATAAGAAACCAAATAAAAAGAGACAAGAGGGCGATATGCTAAATAGACGGCAATTTTTAAATACCGGTGTTAAAGCACTTGGAGGCCTAACATTTTGTTCTTGCGGTATTTTAGGTAAAGCTCAAGCACAAAATATACCGGTGCAAAGACCGCCCTTAATTATTCAAGGAAAAAGAATAAAGGCTATCGATGTTCATGCGCACTGTTATTTTCAGGAGGCGATTGATTTAATGGGCGCAGATGCCAAGTCCGTATTGGCACCAACTAGGGGGCAAACTAAAAACTTCATTCAAGTTGAAGAGCGTATCGCCGCAATGCAGGCTCAGGGAGTTGATATGCAAGTTCTGAGTATTAATCCGTATTGGTACAAAAAGGATCGAGATACTGCCAAAGCTATTTGTCATATCAATAATAAAAATTTAGCAGAGCTATGCGCCAAAAATTCGCAGCACTTTGCTGGCTTTGCGTCCTTAGCAATGCAATTTCCCGACTTGGCTGTTGAGCAACTTGAGGAAGGTATTAAGCAATATGGTTTAGTTGGAGCCGCAATAGGCGGCAGTGTTCTTGGCGATGATTTTTCAAATCCAAGATATCACCCTGTATTTGCTAAGGCTCAAGAGTTAAATGTAGCTTTATTTATACATCCACAAAGTACACCGCAATTAGCTTCACGATTTAAGGGTAATGGTTGGTTATCAAATTTGATTGGTAATCCTTTAGACACCACGATTGCTTTACAGCACTTAATTTTTGATGGCACTTTAGATAAGTTTCCTAAAATAAAAATTATCGCAGCGCATGGTGGCGGATATCTTCCATCTTATGCACCAAGGTCAGACCATAGTTGCACGGTATCACCAACTATGTGTGACCCCAATATTGTCCTGAAGAAAAAACCCACAGAGTACCTAAATCAGATGTACTTTGATTCTTTGGTCTTTACCTCCGAAGCGCTAAGACATTTAGCGGCTCAAGTTGGCACTAGTCAAATAATGATTGGGTCTGACCATCCAATACCTTGGTCTGAGCAGCCTGTCGATCACATTATGCAAACACCGAGTTTGTCAGATCAAGAACGCATTGCTATCTTGAGTGGAAATGCCGTACGAGTTTTAGGCTTAAAAATATAAGCAACGGTTAGCACTGTTAGACGGATGCTTTAGTTGCCAGTGTTACGAGTTGTTTTAAATTTATCTGATTTTTAAGATTCCAACAAGTTTGAATGAGCTGTCTAGTTTGGTTTTGCCCAAGAATTGGGTTTGACAAACCCTCAAACTTCGCTTCTAGGTGTTTATCGGTCATTGGATTTTCTAATGAACCGATGGCACGCTCAACACGAACATGAAGTTTTTGACCATCTTTCAGATAAGCGGTTACATCGGCAGCGGCCTCATCAATCGTATCGTCTACGGTAGCAAGTACTTTAGCCCTTAGTGCAACCATATCTGGACGATTGACGATGGCATCATGAAACTCATCCTCAGCCGCACAGCCAAAAACAATTCCTGCGGCGCAGCCGTGATAAACACTAAATTTTCCCTCTAGTCCGTCACGAGGTGTTTTCTTACCCGTTAACTCTAATACCAGTGAATGTACTCTTAGTTCAAGCCTCTCAAGATTGTCAACGGTGACCCCTTGATTGCGAAGTTGTACGCAAGCGTCAATACTTGGATGAATCACAATTCCACAAGCAAATGGTTTATAGGTATTAAAGGAAATTTCAAAGCGTTGACCAAGTTCAGTAGTGATTTCTGACCAGTCATATTTAGTAGAAATAGATTGGATCATTCCTCGGGGCGCCTCTAGAGCTTTGGGACTTGACGTAAATCCATGCTTAGCTAATAAAGCTGAAGTCAGGCCAGCTCGCGCCGCACCACCGGGATGAAATGGCTTCGTCATCGTGCCAAACTGCTCTCTAAAACCGATCGGCTGAGAGGCAGCAATACCAATAGCCATTTGGGTTTGTTTGACATTTAGGCCTAGCAGTCTAGCACAGGCTGCAGCAGCTCCAACAGAGCCAGTCGAACCAGTAATATGCCAACCACGATCATAATGATTTGGGTACATCGCGTTCCCAATACGGCAAGCTACATCAATGCCTAAAATGAGGGCATCTAGAACCTGCCGACCAGATGCTTGGGTATGTTCTGCCAAAGCTAAAAGGGCAGATGCAACGGGCCCAGCAGGGTGGATAATCGTTTTGAGATGGGTGTCATCAAAGTCAAAAGTATGCGAGCTAATCCCATTGATTAAAGCGGCACCTGCCATGTCAATGCGCTCATTTCTGCCTAGCAGACTAGCTTGTTGAGCTGGACTAAACTCTTGCATAGCAGCAATTGAAGCAATTACGCTTTCATGTTGGCAAGCGCCAATGCCACAGCCCAGCCAGTTTAAAAAAGTTCGGTGTGCTTCATGGTCAACTGATGCCTGCCAGCCATTCGAGGGATGGTGTGCCACAAACTCTGCAAGGATTTTAGTAATTTCAGGGGGATTGTGATCTGCTTCTACTTTTGTGTTGATTGCCATAATTAAATTAGTCTAGTTGAATTTTTCTATCGTTTGCCACGCGTGTCCAGCGGGCAATATCATTTTTAATATACAAAGTGTATTGATCAGAAGACATAGGCATTGGTTCGATAGCCTCGGCCGATAATCGGTCTTTTAATTCGGGGTTACGGATTGCTTTATTAATTTCCATATTTAAAAGGTTTCTTATCTTATCTGGTATTTGCGTAGGCCCGGAAATGCCGTACCACTGGATACCATTAAAACCCTCGTAACCAAGTTCTTTGAAGGTTGGGATATCTGGCAATAATGGGTGCCGCTTTAAGCCAGTTACAGCAATTGGCTTTGCTTTTCCTGACTTGATATGCGGCAAAGCAGCGGCGAGTCCAGGAAACATCGAAAGGGTTTGCCCCCCCATCAGATCCGTGAAGGCAGGCCCAATTCCACGATAAGGGGCGTGGGTACTCATAAAATGCCCTTGAATTTTTAACTGCTCCATCGCCAAGTGGGTAAGAGTCCCTTGACCGGCCGAACCATAGGTCATCTTATCCGAATTACTTTTTGCATAATCGAGGAATTCTTTGAGATTTTTTGCATTCACGCTTGGATGTACCACTAAAACATTGGGTGTGCCACCGACCATCGCAATATGAGTAAAGTCTTTTTGTGCGTCATAAGGTAGCTTTCGTACGGCTGGGTTAGTGCCATGTGTGCCTACATAAGAAAGTAATAGCGTATAACCATCCGCGGGAGCTCTCGCGACTGTTTGTGAAGCAATTGCACCGCCACCACCACTTTGATTTTCGACGATAAAGCTCTGCCCTAATGCCTTAGTGAGTCGGTCAGCAATGGTTCGAGCAACTAGATCAACACCACCTCCAGGGGCAACAGGGGCGATTATTTTTACTGGTCTATTTGGATAGTCAACTGGTATGGCAAAGGCTAAATTAGTGGCTAAAAAACTTAAAAATAGGAAGAAGAAAAACCGCAAATTACTTTTTTGATGACTGCTAAAAAATTCAAAAAACATAGTAATAATTCCGCTTGAAAAAAGATGTTGGGATAGGAAAATGGTATGATTTAAAAAAACTAGAAAGTTAATTATGCCTAAAAAATCCTATTTACTTTACTTAAGTCACCTCGCTGTAGTTTTACTAGCTCTTAGTTTTGGGTTACAAAAGGCGGCCGCACAGGCTGATTATCCCAATAAACCGATTAATTTCATTGTTCCCTATGGTGCTGGTGGGGGAGCTGATTCTCGAAGCCGACAAATTACGCAGCTCTTAACGCAAGTCCTCAAAGTACCAATCATTGTAGATAATAAGCCAGGAGCTGGCGGAAATATTGGTACGGAATTAATTGCTAAAGCAAATCCTGACGGCTACACCATTGGAATGGGTAATTTTGCGCCATTAGCTATCAATAAGACACTTTTTGGTAATTTACGGTACGATCCGGAAACGGATTTAATGCCGATTGTTTTAATTGAAAAAGGGCCACTAGTCTTAGTCGTTCACCCGAATTCATCCTATAAAACGGTACAAGATATTATTAAAGATGCCAAAGCAAAGCCTGGTCAGTTAACTTTCTCATCTGGTGGTATTGGTGGAAGCCACCAACTTTCAGCAGAGCTTTTTAAGCAAAGCGCTGGAATAGACATGATTCACGTGCCCTACAAGAGTGGGGCAGCAGCATTAACCGACTTGATGGGCGGAACAGTAAACATCATGTTTGATCAACTTTATTCTGCCACGCCGATGATTAAGGGTGATAAATTAAGAGCTATCGCGATTACTAGCAAAAAACGCTCACCGATGTTAAAGGACATTCCAACCTTTGCAGAAATTGGTTTTCCTCAGGTAGCGGTAGATAACTGGCAGGGAGTAGTGGCGCCCAAAGGTACACCAAAAGCAATTATTGACAAGCTGAATAAATCGATCAATCAGGTTTTAAAAGACCCTGGGATGGTTGAGTTTGTTTTATCTCAGGGTAATGAACTTGGCGGAGGTAGCCCTGAGGAATTTGGACAATTAATTAAAGCTGAGGCAGCTAAATGGAGTGTTGTAGTAAAAACTGCCAATATTAAACCGTAGTTGTAGACTAAACCTGCACCACTAATTGACGAGGTCTTTTTGGAAAACGAGTCCAGCATGCTCTCTGAGGGCATGAAACTCTACTTCTTTCCAAAGTTGTTGAGCAACGTCAAGTTCCGACTTGTGCGCCGCTAAAAAAACTGGGGCACCAACAACATCTTCACTAATACGGTGAGAGTTTTCTTGGATAAACTTTTTTAAGACCAAGGGATTTGCAGAGCTTACCCACCTTGAAATCGAGTATCTAGCAGGTAGTAGCCTTACTTCAGCGTTGTATTCGCTTTTTAGTCGATGAGCAACTACTTCAAATTGTAATTGTCCAAATGCGCCAAGTAACATTTGCCCACCAATAAGGGGTTTAAATACTTGAATTGCCCCTTCTTCCCCGAGTTGCATGAGTCCATCACGAAGTTGTTTCGTTCGAAGTGGGTCAGCGGTTTCTACCATTTTAAAAATTTCTGGCGCAAAAAAAGGCAATCCAGTAAATTGTAGCTTTTCGCCCTCGGTCAATGTATCACCAAGTTGTAAAAGCCCGTGATTTGGAATACCAATAATATCTCCCGGAAAAGCTTCATCGAGGATGTCACGTCGTTGGGAAAGAAAAGATAGGGCATTATTTGTTCGGATTTCTTTTCCATTACGAGAAATTTTCAAACGCATGCCCCGCTCAAAGTATCCAGAGCAGATTCGTAAAAATGCTACCCGATCTCGATGAGCAGGATCCATATTTGCTTGAATTTTAAAGACGACCGCCGAGAAGTTTTTTTCGGATGGTAGGACTTCACGTTGTAATGTTTGACGCGATTTGGGGGCCGGGGCCAATTCGACTAGAGTATTCAGAATTTCCTGTACGCCAAAATTATTAATTGCGGAGCCAAAAAAAACAGGCGATTGTTTGCCGGCTAGAAAAGCTGCCTGATCAAAACTTGGCATAGCTCCTTGGACTAGTTCAACTTCAGATAAGGCAGTTTGCAGGCTATCTCCAAGTTTGTTTGCAAGGACCGTATCATGAATCGAAATAGAGGTATTCGGTTGATTACCAATTCGATCCTCACCAGCTTTAAAAAGACGCATTTGCGAGCTTGCAATATCGATTACTCCAGCAAAAGATTTTCCCATTCCCACAGGCCATGTCATGGGGACTACAGACATTCCAAGGGCTGTCTCAATCTCGTCAATTAAATCTAATGGACGTTTAACTTCACGATCCATTTTATTAATAAACGTGATCATGGGAGTATGGCGTGCTCTACAAACTTCAATTAAGCGTTTAGTTTGTGCTTCAACACCATTAGCTGCATCGATCACCATTAAAGCGGAATCAACAGCTGTGAGAACCCGGTAGGTGTCTTCTGAAAAGTCTTGGTGTCCAGGTGTGTCTAGAAGATTAATAATGCAATCACGGTATTCCATTTGCATTACGGAGCTGGCAACGGAAATGCCGCGTTGCTTTTCAATTTCCATCCAATCAGAGGTTGCATGACGACTTGCTTTTCGGGCTTTGACACTGCCGGCAATTTGGATTGCACCAGCATACAGAAGAAGTTTTTCCGTCAGCGTGGTTTTGCCAGCATCTGGATGCGAGATAATTGCGAAACTTCGCCGCCTAGAGACTTCTTTTTGGATAATTGGGTTTGAGGGTGGATTGGTCATCATTCAAAGCGCTACTAGTTCCATGCAAAATATAGGCTGGACTAAAAACTAAATCTATACTTAAAGGAAAGATTATAGGACTCTTATATTGGGAAGAAGTAAATTTGCGGTAAATCTGTCAATGACCACTCGAATTAATCGTTAATGAATACAAAAAATACGTGTCATGTGCAGATTATCAGATTAAACTAGAAAATAGCTATCAGCCTTATAAAGAGCCTTTTATAAGTCATTTATGAACTGAAGTGAAAATAGGCATGTCTAATCTAAACCCAATTTTATTAAGTGAAACAATTCAGTTAGCTGTCGCACCAGTATTTTTATTAACTGCAGTAGCTGGTATGATTGGCGCACTAACACAGCGGCTTGCAAGAGTAATTGACCGCTCACGAGCTTTACAAGTAGAAATCTTGTACGAGTCAACTCAGCCGATTAAACCAAGTATTCGGAAATTATATGATGAAGAACTAGTCAAGCTCTCACAGCGCGCGCTTCTAGTGAATACATCGATGGTTTTCTTAGTGCTTTGCGCTATTCAAATAGCGCTGACAATCCTAGAGTTATTTCTCGGAGAAACATCCGATGGTAAATTAACAAATCCTACGATTGTGCTCTACACCTTTGTAGGTGGAGTGGTCAGTTTTGTTTTAGCATTAATTTTTTTACTGATTGAGGTCTTAATCGCATCCTATTCAGTCAGAATGCGTCCACCTAAAAAGTCTATAGATGATTAGACAATGTCTTTTTATACTTATTCTGTCGCATGTTCTTAAAAAAAAGAGTGATGAATAGTAACCCAAATGAAATAAATCCAAGAAGAGACCAAATTGGGATGGGTAGCCCAAGTATTGGCGGTAGGATTGCACTACAAAGACCATCGGCCTGAAAAAAGAAAGGTAGTAGTTGGACAATCTGGAATTGATTGATAAAAGTTTCTAAGGGATCAAGGCCGCAGGAAGCTTTCGGGTATGCAATAACCCAAAGTTGTCGAATGGCAACACTTAACCCGCCAACAGTAAAAAGACCAGCTAGGCCATAAGAAACTTTTTTTAAAGGAGTAACTATTGATCCGATAATACAAAACCCCCCCACTCCTAAAAAGCCGATACGTTGGAGTATACAAAGTGGGCATGGTGGATAAAGTACCCCATTCCAGCCAACATGTTGCAGATAAAGTGCTACTCCTAAAAAGAGAAAGCATAGAAAGCCTATCAAAAGATAGACCAATCTTTGGGATGCTTTTATTGGTAACATAACATGCATTATCATAGAAATTGCTTACCAGGGTATCTAACTTGGCAACTGCAAAGGTGCGGTTGATGGCACCACTTTAAAAAACTTTAAATGAGGGCTGTTTTGATGAGTGCAAGAAAAGTTTTTTTAAAACTAATTATTTTCTTATTGATTCTTTTAGGACTATTGGCTTTATATACTTGGGTCACATTAAATTACTCGTATTCGAAGGGGAGCCGAGCAGGCTTTTTGCAAAAATTTTCCTATCGGGGTTGGGTTTGTAAGACCTGGGAGGGCGAGTTAGTGACGGGAGCCTTTATGGGTAATCAAGAAAAATTTCAATTTTCTGTACGTGATCCAGAATTAGCAAAATTAATTAATAGTAATATTGGTAAGCGGGTAGAAATTGATTACAACCAGCATATAGGAGTGCCTACAACTTGTTTTGCTGAAACTGAATATTACGTAACCAATATAAAAGCAGTTCTAGAAAACATTACAATTCAAAGGGATAACAATCCACTAGCGCCAAAAGAAAGCCCTGTAACACCTGATGCGAAGTAACTGCAAGACCCAAACCAATTAAATTTTCATTTAAATGATCTGTGTATTCATAGACAAACCTACGAGGTAGTCTATTTGGAATGAGTGACTCTAGAATCCATCAAATTAAGAGCTAAAATGGTGCAGCCAACCCTAGAGGTAATATAAATAAGGGTTTTCCTTAAATAAAGTATAGCCAAAGGGCGCCAAACAAGGTTAAAATATTACTAGCGTCTTTTTCGCTAATTACATTTAATTTGAGGTATTTTTTTCTTAAGGAGCATAATTTGAATAAAGCAGAACTCGTTGCAGCTATTGCTGACGAATCAGAGTTGTCTAAGGCGAAAGCAGAGCACGCATTAAACGCAACTTTGGAGACTATTAAAAAGGCTGTTACTAAAGGTGATAACGTGCAATTGATTGGCTTTGGCACATTTAGTTCAGGTAAGCGTGCAGCTCGTGTTGGACGTAACCCAAAGACTGGAGAAGCGATTAAGATTGCTGCTTCTAAGACAGTGAAGTTTTCAGCTGGTAAGGCTTTTAAAGATAGCGTGAATAAGCGTAAGAAGTAATATTTAAAGAAATTCGATATAAATCCTCGATGTAATTTGTCGAGGATTTTTTTATGACGCTCACATATGAGGCGACTATAGAGTATTCATTATTAAGTTTGCACAAGTCGTCGATGCCGATGAATGCTCATTAATAAACCAACTCCTAGGCCTAGGGTAGTTAGCGCTGTACCGCCATAGCTAATAAAAGGGAGCGGAACGCCAACAACGGGTAATAGACCACTGACCATTGCCATATTAACAAAAGCGTAGGTGAAGAAGATCAAAGTAATTGAGCCTCCTAGTAATCTAGTAAATAAATTAGGTGCCCCAGCAGATATTTGTAGGCCGCGCTGTATCAATAATAAAAATAAAATAAGTAACAAAGTATTGCCGATTAACCCGAACTCCTCTGAGTAAACAGCAAATATAAAATCTGTATGTTTTTCAGGAATAAAATCTAGATGGGTTTGCGTACCATTCTTCCAACCCTTACCAAAAAAACCACCTGAGCCTATAGCAATCATCGATTGAATAGTATGGAAACCTTTTCCAAGGGGGTCTGAAAACGGGTCTAGTAGAGTACAGACCCGATGTTGCTGGTAACTTTTTAAAATGGGCCAGCTCACATTTCGCGCACAGATTTGATCTTCAAAAATGATCATTAGAACAATCCCAATGATTCCAATGATAAAAATGGGTAATACAAATTTGATGGGAAAACCTGCTAGTAGAATGACATAAAAACCTGCTGCAAAAACTAAAATAGCAGTTCCTAAGTCCGGTTGTCTAGCAATGAGAATCGTGGGTAGTAGAAGAAAGATAAAGGCAACGATAAAGTCGAAAAAGCGCATAGTCTCTTCACGTTTTTGAAAATACCAAGCGAGCATCAGAGGCATCGCAATTTTCATGATCTCTGAAGGTTGAATGACAACTCCAATATTTAACCAACGCCTCGCGCCTTTTTTGATGAGTCCAAATAGTGCGACAGCAATTAATAAAATAATACCGATCGTATAAACCCAAACCGCGATTTTTTCTAACCATTTGACTGGAATGCGAGATGTCACCCACATAATGACTAGAGCCATGAGTAAGTTTCGGGCTTGTTCAACCCAAGTAACAACTGTTCCAGAACTCGCAGATAGAAAAATAATATTCCCTACAAGTACAAGCCCAACTAATATAATACTTAGGCTGGGGTCTAAACCAGCCCATAAAAATCCAAGACGCTTAATTAAGGGACGGTTTTCCAAGCAGGAACTCCTCTGGGCCATTTACCTAAAATTAAGTAATCAAAAGTTTGACGCACAATTGGAGCGGCAGCCGTTGCTCCAAAGCCAGCATTTTCAACCACGATCGCCATAGCATATTTCGGTTTATCAGCAGGCACAAAACCAATATATAGAGCATGATCGCGTTTAAATTCCGAAATTGCTGCAGCGTTATAAGTCTTGCCTGCCAAGCTGTAGACTTGTGCCGTGCCTGTTTTGCCAGCCACTGGATAAGATACTCCCGCAAAAGGAACACTTCCAGTACCTATTTTGTTAACACCAATCATTCCCTCTGTAACTGTATCGATATGCTCTTTTTTTAAATTAATGACCCCACTCTCTGAGGGCACAGTTAGGATTTTTTCATGGGTTAAAGGATCCTCTATTAATTTTACTAAATGAGGCCGCATAATAACTCCTCGGTTTGCTAAGATTGCAGTAGCTTGGGCAAGTTGCAAAATACTAAAACTGTTATAGCCCTGACCAATGCCAATCGAAATAGTTTCACCTTCAATCCATTTGCCTTTTTTAGGGTCCTTAAAGTAATTTTTTTTCCACTCTTTTGAAGGGAGAATACCTTTTACTTCACCCTGCATATCAATACCTGTGATTTGACCAAAACCAAATGGTTTCATGAAATCATGAATTGCATCAACGCCCATATCACGAGCCAAAATATAGTAATAAGTATCGCAAGAAGCAGCAATAGACGTATACATATTTACGAGCCCATGACCATTTTTGGCATCATCTCTAAAAATATTACCACCATATTTAAAAAAGCCAGGATCATTAATTGCTTGTGAGGGTGTTCGATATTTACCTTCCAAAGCTGCCAATGCCATAAAAGGTTTGTAAGTGGATCCAGGTGGGTAAGTACCTTTTAAGGGCCTATTAAAAAGAGGCTTTTCTAGGGATTCATTTAACTTTTTCCAAAGATCTGCATCAATTCCATCTACAAAAGCATTTGGGTTAAACGTGGGCAAAGAGACAAAGGCAATAATATCGCCTGTAGCCACTTCGATGACTACAGCGGCCCCCCGACGTTTTTCATAGAGTTGTTCAATTAAAAATTGCGCTTTAATATCAACTGCTAAAGTCAGATTAGAGCCTGGGGCAGAAGGAGTATAAGAAAGGTTGCGGACTACTCGCCCACCAGCTGTAATTTCTACCTCACTAAAGCCAACAGTACCTCGTAATTGCTTTTCGTAACTTTGTTCAATCCCAATTTTACCGACTTGTTGGATACCTTTAACGCGCATATTTCGTAATTCATCTCCCTGAATTTCATCAGGGTTTTCCTCAATTTCAGCGGCCAATTTTTCACGATCTTTGACAGAAACTTTTCCGGTATAACCCAATAGATGAGAGCCTAATTCTTGGTAGGGATATTCTCGGAAATAGCGTACTTGAATTTCGACTCCAGGAAAAGCATATCGACGTGCAAGAAACCGCGCAACCTCCTCATCATTTAAAAAATTACGGATAGGGATACTTTCCGTTTTTTTGGAATTCTGTATTGCACGTAAGAACTGTTGTCGATCACGCGCTGGAATTTTGACAACCTGATCTAGTTCTTGAATGAGATCAGGGATTGGCATAACTATCCCGGTTTGAGTAACTTCTAAAGAAAAGGAAGGAAAATTTTTCGCGATAACGATACCATTGCGATCAGTAATAATTCCTCTGGGTGCCGGAGTGGTAATAATGGCAATACGGTTACTTTCTGAGGCGGTTGAATATTTTTTATGTTGAACGACTTGCAACCAAAAAAAACGACAAAACAGAATCAAAAGGCAACAAATAACAATCCATAAGGCAATTTTTATCCGTTGTTGAAACTGTTCAAGGGCAGAGGAAGAGTCGCTATTGCCAACCATGGGAATCAAATAAACGCCATCATTACGGTTTATTTCTGGAGATAAAAGGCCCTTGATTCGCTAGCAGGCGCTTAATTAGGGGCCAAAGAAGTGCTTCGAAGGTGGCAGGTAAAAAGATATCTAAAGATGAAAATACAAAACTTGGAACTAGTATCCACATGGTTATTGCGATAGAGATATGGACCAAAAGCACTACTTGAAAAATATTAATTACTTGCCAGATAGGAGATGCACTAAGGATACGGCGATTCCAAAAGACTATTAGAAAGCCAGCAATAATGTATCCTAAGGCATTAATTCCTAAGAGATTGGATGACTGTACATCCATGAATAGCCCGAGTAAGAAGGCAGTCAATAAATTAACAGTTTCAGGAAAATATAAAATCCAAAAAACAAGCACAATTAGGACAAAGTCTGGCAGAAGCGGGTTACTTCGTAAAGGAGTCATATTTAAAATGAACGCGATGAGTAGGGATAGAAAGATTCCCCGATAAGAACTCATATTATTTAGCAAGGACTTCACTTATTCCCCCACTTGGAGGTCTTTTTGTTTTTGACTGAATCAGGAATGATTGGATTCGGCGCTGAGGACGAAGGTTGATAGAGTAGAACCATTAAATGCCGAAAGCGATTTAAATTTGCAACAGGGCGGCATGATATAAAAGTCCCAGCTGTTTCGGAGCGATCAATTTTCGTAATAATTGCAACCGGAAATCCCGCTGGGTAAGTGCCATCAATACCAGATGTCGTTAGATAGTCTCCCACATCTAAATCACCAATTGAGTTGATAAACCGAAGGTCTAATGGCTCTGCACGGCCCATTCCAAAAAGTGCGCCGCGTACCCCGTTGCGAGATACTAGAACGGGTATAGCCGAGTCTCTCTCCTCGATCAGAGAGACCTCCGCAGAGTACTGAAAGACACGAATAATTTGCCCAATAATTCCCGTATCACTCGCAACAGGCATTCCTACATTGACGCCATCAGCCAAGCCGCGGTTGATTACAATTTTTTGTGAGGCCCAGTTACTAGGCTTATAGATAATTTCTGTAGCAAGGGTTTTAAATGCCACTTGTTGTTGTAAAGCGAGCAGCTTTCTTAAATTAGCATTTTCAATTTCTAAATGCTCTGCATGGTTAGAAAGTAAAGAAAGATTTTGAATTTGGATTGTTTGTTGTTCGATAACAGCTTTCATTGTCGATAGAGAGCGCAAATTGTCTGAGGCAGTATCGATTAACTTTCCTGGCTGACTTAAAGCAATTTGAATAGGGTATAAAACTATTTGGAGAGTGGCACGGATTTGCTCTGTTGCCCGAAATTGATAATCAGCAATGATTAGGAGCAAACAAAGTGAGACAAATACACTTAATTTTAAAAGCGGCGCGCCTTGGTTAAATAAAGCAGGTGGGCTCTGAAACAATGTACACCTCTAAATTTAAAGGGGGTGTGAACTTATTCTTGAGAGAAGATACTACTTAATTTATCCATTCGCTCTAAGGCCATGCCTGAGCCGCGAGCAACACAAGTGAGTGGGTCTTCAGCAACATGAACAGGTAAGCCCGTTTCTTCTAAAAGTAATCGGTCCAAATCTCTGAGCAAGGCTCCACCACCAGTTAGCATCATACCTCTCTCGGCAATATCGGATGCTAGCTCAGGAGGCGTTTGTTCTAGGGCAGACTTCACTGCGATGACAATCTGATTGAGCGGATCTGATAAAGCCTCTAAAATTTCATTACTTGTAACGGTAAAGCTCCGAGGTATACCTTCAGAAAGATTTCGACCTTTAACTTCCATCTCACGAACCTCTGTGCCAGGAAACGCTGAGCCGATGGTCTTTTTAATCGCTTCAGCGGTTTGCTCACCAATTAACATGCCATAATTTCTGCGAATATAGTTACTAATTGCTTCGTCAAACTTATCGCCACCAACGCGTACTGACCATTTATAGACCATACCACCAAGCGACATGACGCCAACCTCTGTCGTACCACCGCCAATATCGATCACCATGGATCCAGAGGCTTCAGTTACCGGCAAACCCGCACCAATCGCAGCAGCCATCGGTTCTTCGATTAAAAAAACCTGCGAGGCACCCGCCCCTAGGGCTGATTCGCGAATGGCGCGTCTTTCAACTTGTGTCGAACCACAGGGAACGCAGATGATAATCCTAGGACTGGGCTTTAAAAATTTACTTTCATGGACCATCTTAATAAAATGCTTGAGCATCTGTTCTGTAATAGTAAAGTCAGCAATCACGCCATCTTTCATTGGTCGAATCGCTTGGATATTACCCGGCACCCTGCCGAGCATGGCTTTGGCCTCATGACCAACAGCCAGAATCGTTTTTTTGCCTCCCATGCCATCCTGCCTGATAGCAACAACCGAGGGCTCATCAAGCACAATACCCTTATCACGCATATAAATTAGGGTATTAGCAGTACCTAAATCGATAGCAAGATCATTTGAAAAATAACTGCGGAAAAGACCGAACATAAGCTTAGTGGGAGAATAGTAAAAAGTTAAATATAAACTAGTTTTAGAAGATAATGTATATGATACTGCAAGCTTGTTATGAATACTGAAGAAATTAAACATTTAGCGAAGCTTTCGGGCTTAGAACTGCATCCCGCGGAGATTGCTCTTATTTCAGAAGAAATGAGCGCAATTCTATTTTTAGTTGGAAAACTGCAAGCGGTTGATACCACTGGCGTAGATCCACTGTTCCATCCGATTGCGCTCATCGAGGAATTATCTCAGCCGTTTCGGATAGACCAAGTAACCGAAACGGACTTGCGAGATGTCAATATGGCTTGCGCACCGGCGGTTCATGAAGGTCTATTCTTGGTACCAAAGGTGATCGAATGAATTGGCATCTACAAAACTTAACGCAATTGCAAAATTCCCTTCAGCAAGGGTTGATTGATAGTGTTGGTTTGACATCGTTTTTCTTAGAGCGAATTAGTCAATTGAAGCATTTAAATGCATTTTTAGATGTTCAGCCAGAAACCTCTATGGCGCAAGCTCGGCAAGCTGATTTATTAATTCGGGAGGGCAAAGGCGGTCCTTTGACTGGTATTCCAATTGCTCACAAAGACGTGTTTGTCACCAAAGTTTGGAAATCAACCGCCGGATCGAAAATCTTAGCTAACTATACGAGTCCGTTTGATGCAACTGTTGTAGAGCGGCTTGGTTTAGATGGTGCTGGGATGGTGAGTTTAGGTAAGACAAATATGGATGAGTTTGCGATGGGGTCTTCCAACGAAAACTCGGCCTATGGCCCGACTTTGAATCCCTGGAATTTGGAGCGTGTACCTGGTGGGTCTTCAGGAGGATCGGCAGCAGCCGTCGCAGCGGGCTTAGCCCCAATTGCAACTGGCACAGATACGGGCGGATCGATCCGACAACCGGCAGCTTTTTGTGGGTTAACTGGGCTTAAGCCAAGCTATGGTAGGGTTTCGAGATACGGCATGATTGCTTATGCATCTTCTCTAGATCAGGCTGGTCCGATGGGTAAAAATGCTAAAGATTGCTCTTTAATCATGAATGCGATTGCGGGACATGATCCTAAAGACTCCAGTTCTTTAGAAAAAGACAACGAAGATTATTGTCGGCACTTAGGAAAACCTTGGTTAGATAAAAATAATCTAGTTGATAAACCACTTCAGGGTTTACGTATAGGGGTCCCAAAGGAATATTTTTCAGATGGATTAGATGGTGAAGTCAGGACGGCAGTAGAGAATGCCCTGCGAGCGTTTGAGGGCTTAGGGGCAGTTTGCGTTGATGTGTCTTTACCAAAAACAGAGTTATCCATACCAACCTATTATGTATTAGCGCCTGCCGAGGCTTCGAGTAATTTAAGTCGATATGACGGTGTAAGGTACGGCCACCGTTCTGCAGATTATAAGAATTTAGCTCAAATGTATGAACGCTCGCGTGCAGAAGGGTTTGGGGCGGAAGTAAAAAGACGAATTTTAATTGGCACTTATGTACTTTCTCAAGGTTATTACGACGCCTATTATTTACAAGCACAAAAAATACGTCGAATTATTGCGCAAGATTTTCAGAATACGTTTTTAGAGTGTGATGTATTGATGGGGCCAGTTGCGCCAGGTGTGGCATGGAAGTTCTCGGAAAAGTCGAGTGATCCAGTCCAAATGTATTTGGAGGATATTTACACATTAAGTCCTAATCTTGCGGGCTTACCAGCGATGAGTATCCCCTGTGGATGCAGTACCAGTAAGATGCCAATTGGTTTACAAATTATTGGAAATTACTTTTCGGAAGCGCGCATGTTACAGATAGCCGACTATTTTCAGCAAGCAAGTAATTGGCACTTACAGCAATCCCCGCTTTTGGCTCCACCCGCAAGTAATGGAGAAGTCTCATGACTCAGCGTGAGTGGGAAGTGGTCATTGGGCTAGAGACGCATGCGCAGCTCTTAACGAAGTCAAAAATATTTAGTGGCGCGAGTATTGCATTTGGAGCATCACCTAATGTGCAAGCTTGTGCGGTAGATTTAGCCTTACCCGGCACCTTGCCAGTATTAAACAGAGAGGTAGTTAGTCACGCAATCCGGTTAGGTTTAGCTTTAGGATCAAAAATTACCCCTGTGAGTGTATTTGCCCGTAAAAATTACTTTTACCCAGATTTACCTAAGGGATATCAAATTAGCCAAATGGATCTACCAGTCGTGGTGGGCGGTTCTTTACGAATAGATGTCAATGGCCAAGAAAAAGAGGTTGTATTAACTCGGGCGCATTTAGAAGAAGATGCCGGAAAATCATTACATGAAGATTTTGCAGGCCCCCATGGTGAGCTGTCTAGTGGTATTGATTTAAATAGAGCAGGTACACCCCTATTAGAAATAGTTACCGAACCTGTCATGCGAAGTGCTGCCGAGGCGGTGGCCTATGCCAAACAGTTGCACGCCTTAGTCATGTGGCTTGGTATTTGTGATGGGAATATGCAAGAGGGATCGTTTCGATGTGACGCAAATGTCTCGGTCAGGCATCAAGGAGAAATCAAATTTGGCACGCGCTGTGAGATTAAAAATTTGAATTCGTTTAAATTTTTAGAAGAGGCTATTCAATTTGAGGTACGCCGCCAAATCGAATTAATCGAAGATGGCGGTATCGTCAAGCAAGAAACTCGGCTATATGACCCAGATCGAGGTGAGACGCGCAGTATGCGCAGTAAAGAGGATGCGCAGGATTATCGGTATTTTCCAGACCCAGACCTATTACCAGTAAACATTTCTAAAGAGTGGATTGCTCAAATTCAAGATTTAATGCCACCTTTGCCGGCAGAGCTAAGGGGGCGGTGGCAGACAGCTTATGGTTTGAGTAGCTATGATTCAACTCTACTAACGCAGGATCGAGAGACAGCGGAATTTTTTATGGAATTAATCGAGAAAATTGATCAATCCATGGTGAAGGCTGCTGCTAATTTAATGACAGGTGATTTTGCTTTTGCACTTAACCGAGATGGTCTTCGGGCTTGGCAATCTCCGGTTCTGCCAGTCCATTTAGCTGAGTTATTAAAAAGGTTACAAGACGGCACGATTTCTAATAAGATTGCTAAAGAAATATTTACGCTTTTATGGGAGCGTGGGCAAAAAGAGCCATTGCAATTAGAAGGCGTAGTTGATCAGGTTATCGATCAAGAGGGCTTAAGACAAATTAGTGATACTGGTGCAATCGAATTAATTATTGATGAAGTATTATTGGCGAATACAAAATCAGTCGAAGAGTATCGCAGCGGCAAAGAAAAAGCGTTTAATGCTTTAGTTGGTCAGATTATGAAGACTTCCAAAGGTAAGGCTAACCCAGCTCAAGTCAACGCGCTTCTCAAACAAAAACTTACCCCAACCTAAAGAGATTTGATATGTCCAGCCCAGAGTTAGATGCGTCGCAAGTTGAAAGAGAGCAATTAGTCGCGCAGTGGTTATTAAGTACACCAGGTTTTTTTGAGCGTCACGCAGAATTACTCACGCAAATGGAATTAGCCAACTCACATAGTGGCCGTGCTGTTTCTTTACAAGAAAAGCAGATGCACGTTTTACGAAACCAAAATAGAGACTTAAATCGACGACTTTCAGATATGCTGCGGTTTGGTTCTGAAAATGACAAGACGCAATCCCTCATGGTTCAGTGGCTAGAGGGTTTATTGGCTACTAAAGATGAAGAGCAAACACGCATAAGAATTACAGAAGGTTTAAATGAATTATTTGAAATTGGCCAGGTCAAGTTTGTTTCGGTTGAGCATTTAAGCTCATTTGATATAGAAAAGCTTCAAAAAGGCATTTGCTGCGGAGCGCATGATGTGGAGCCATTATTTTTATCGCATCACCGTGACCTAACTGATGGCAGTTTTGTAGCGTTACTACTTCGACACAATGGTCGAACTCTTGGTGTAGTTCTGATGCTTAGTGCGGATAAAGAAAAGTTTTTACCGGAGATGGGCCTTGTTTATTTAGAGCAATTAGGTAATTTAGCCGCTGCAGCATTAAGTCGTTTCCAGGTTGATTAATGCGTGCGGATGTTCAACTAAGTAAGGAAGTAGAGCTTTTTTTAGAGGAATTGCGCTGTATTCGACAGTTCTCACCCCACACATTAAAAGCTTACCAACAGGATTTAATCAAGCTGCATAATTTTATAAACCTGAATAACATCAGTTGGGATCTAGTTCAGGGGCACCATATTAGGGTTTGGGTTAGTAAATTACATGCGAACGGATTATCAGCGAGATCTTTAGCTAGGATGATTTCATCCTGGCGAACATTTTTTGAGTGGCTGGTATTGGAAGGGCCTAGGTTATTTAGTTATACGATGTTGTTAAATCCTGTGCAAGGTCTTCGTCCACCTAAAAAAGCAAAATCACTTCCCAAGGCATTAAGTGTGGAATATGCTCAGGTTCTTATGGAGCGTGCTAAGCAGGAAGCGCATTGTAAGTCAGCAATAGATGATAGGAATAATGGTGAAGCCTCTTGGATACGTCAGCGCGATCATGCGATGATTGAGTTACTGTACTCATCTGGACTCCGGCTTTCGGAAATATTAGGGATTAATTATTTTCAGACACAAGTCTATGCAAAGGATTCATCGGGTTGGGTAGACTGGGTTAGTGCTGAAGTCACTGTCTTGGGTAAAGGTAATAAGCGCCGCATAGTGCCAATAGGAAAAGAGGCGATGCGTGCTTTAGTGCTTTGGCGCGACTGTCGCCAGGAGCAATTAAAGGCCCCAGATGGACCATTATTTATTAACGAAAAATTGACTAGGATATCGCCAAGGACTGTACAGGCCAGATTAAAACAATTAGCATTGCGCTCTGGCTTACCAGTGCATGTACATCCACACATGTTAAGGCATAGTTTTGCGAGTCATGTGCTGCAATCATCCCATGATTTAAGAGCAGTGCAGGAGATGCTTGGACATGTAAGTATTGGGAGTACTCAAATTTATACCGCATTAGATTTTCAACACCTCGCACAGGTCTACGATATGGCGCATCCGCGTGCTAAAGCAGAAAAGACATAACACAGATGCAAGCTACTATTATTCTTGGCGCTGGTAAAGAGCGCTCACCAATGAATCATCACCCTTGGATATTTGCTAGCGCCGTGGTTGGCTATGAAGGAAAGATTACTTCGGGTTCGACAGTCACTGTAAAGAGCGATAGTGGACGGTTTATTGGCCGTGCAGCTTACAGCCCGATGTCACAGATTCGCGCCAGAATTTGGTCATGGGATGAAAGTGAGCCGATTGATCATGCTTTTTTCAAAAGAAAAATAGCAATTGCTCTAGCACACCGAAAAAAATGGGTGGTTCAGACGAGCGCTATCCGCTTGATTTTTGGAGAGGCAGATGGCCTGCCAGGGCTCATTGTTGATCAGTACAACCAGACTTTAGTCTGTCAATTTTTAAGTGCTGGAGTCGAATTTTGGAAAGAAGCCATTGTCCAAATTTTGGAAGATCAGAGTGCTTGCCATTGTATTTATGAAAGATCTGATGCTGCAGTGCGTGAGCGAGAGGGACTTAGCTTGGCGAGTGGGGTTTTAAAGGGTGAGTTATCTGATACTGAATTCATTGTTCAAGAAAATCAAATTCAGTATTTAATTGATCCGACAAAGGGACATAAGACGGGCTTTTATATTGATCAGCGGGATAATCGCCTAGAGGTGGCGAAGTTATCCTCAGGATTAAGAGTTCTTAACATGTTTTGTTATACCGGGGGCTTTTCATTAGCGGCTCTTCAAGGTGGTGCGAGGGAGGTGATTTCAGTTGACTCCTCGGGCGATGCCTTAGCAATCGCTAGTCGTCAACTCGCCTTAAATCATTTAGACCCATCTAAAGCCAAATGGGTTGATGCGGACGCATTTGATTTGCTAAAGAAGTACCGTGAGGGTGGTGAGCAGTTTGATATGATTATTTTAGATCCACCAAAATTTGCCCCGTCAGCGCAGCATTTGTTGCGCGCCAAAAAGGCGTACAAGGAAATCAATCGATCGGCAATGCAAATGTTGCGTCCGAATGGCTTACTGCTGACTTTTTCATGTTCAGGTGCAATGGACCTCGAATTATTTGACCAAACGGTTTTTTTGGCTGCCCAAGAGGCTGCAACCCATCAAAAAGACCCAAAGCTGGGATTTCGAGTACTAAAGCGCTTGACTTCGGGGCTAGACCACCCTAAATTATCTAGTTTCCCTGAAGGGAACTATTTGAAGGGCTTGATGTTAGAAAGAATATAGGATTCTGAAGAAGATTGTTATATTAGATCATGTTGAAGCAAAATGAAGTAATTTTAATTAGGTAGACATATGGCACTGATTCCGGTAACAATTCTCACTGGCTTTTTAGGCAGTGGAAAAACCACCTTACTTAAACACATCTTAACGACTAATCACGGTAAGAAAATTGCCGTCATTGAAAATGAGTTTGGTGAAGAAAATATTGATAATGAAATTTTGATCCAAGAGAGTAATGAGCAAATTGTTCAAATGAGTAATGGTTGTGTTTGCTGTACTATTCGTGGCGACTTAGTAGAAGCGTTAAAGCAGCTCTGGGATCAGCGCAAGAGTAAAACGATTCAATTTGAGCGGGTTGTGATAGAGACAACGGGGATTGCAAATCCGGGGCCGGTTGCCCAAACCTTTTTTATGGATGATGATGTGGCTGATCATTATGTATTAGACGCTATAGTAACTTTAGTGGATGCTAAGCATGGAGACGCCCAGTTAAGTGAGCATGAAGAGGCGCAGGCACAGGTCGGCTTTGCTGATCAGATTTTTATTACGAAGACGGATGTGGTGGATGAAAAAACGCGTAGTGCATTAAGAAATCGCTTAATTCATATGAATCCCAAAGCGCCCATTAAAGAAATTCAACAAGGTGTTGTTAATTTAGATGAGGTTTTTGACCTGCACGGATTTAATTTGAACGCAAAATTAGATATTGACCCGCATTTTTTAGCCCAAGATAACCACGATGACTGCGGCCATGATCATGGTCATGAGCATCATGACCATGATCATGGACATGAGCATCACCACGGCCATACCGATAAAATTCAGTCATTTGTGTTTAGAAGTGAGCGACCTTTTGAGCATAAGAAGTTAGAAGACTTTTTAGGTGGCATTCTGAGTGTTTTTGGCCCTAAACTCATGAGATATAAAGGGGTTTTGTACATCAAGGGGTCTAATCGTAAGGTGGTTTTGCAAGGCGTCCATGAAATGATGGGGAGTGATATGGCAGGCCCATGGGCTGCCACTGAGCAAAAGCAAACGAAGATTGTTTTTATTGGGACTGACTTGCCAAAAGATACACTTTTGATGGGATTAGAGGGGTGTTTGGTGTAGTCTACCAAGTGAAGTTACAATTTGCCTTTAAATTTTGTCAAAGTTACAAGTTAGGAATGATTCGGGAATAAAAATTGTAGAGTAATAAAAAGTGTGTAAATTACACAGGAGATACAAATATGGTTACAGTGGCGAAAAAGATCATTAAAAAAACTGGCTTGGCCAAGACTACTGAGGTAAAGCGTGTGGTAAAGGCTTTACCAATAGTAAAAGCCAAGTCCGCTATAAAGGCAATGCCTGCGGCTAAGTCAGCGCCTGCAGCGAAGGCAAGGTCAGTAACTAAAGTATCGCCTGCGGTAAAGGCAAAAAAAGTAGTTCAGACTAAACCGGCTGAAAAAATTAAACCAATCGTGGTAGCCAAAGTATCGGCTAGCGCTGCAACTAACAAGAATGCAACAAACAAATTGATGATTACCAAAGAAAAGAAGTCAACTGCCTCAATATCCTCAGAATTGATTACTGAAGCGGTATTAGTAAAAATGTCAGAAAAAGACTATATGAGTAAATCTCAGTTAGACTTTTTTAAGGAAAAGCTGGCAAGATTACGTGAAGATATTTTGAAAAATGCTGATACAACAACTGAAAATCTGCGCGATAATATTTTGGTACCGGACCCTGCGGACCGTGCAACTATTGAAGAAGAGCACGCTCTTGAGTTAAGAACGCGGGATCGCGAACGCAAGCTTTTGAAAAAAGTCGAACAAGCCTTGGCTCGCATTGAATCTGGAGATTATGGTTGGTGTGAGGAGACTGGTGAGGCAATTGGTGTGGCGCGTTTACTGGCTAGGCCAACCGCAAATCTTTCCCTTGAGGCTCAGGAGCGTAGGGAGTTAAGGCAGAAACTTTTTGGGGACTAAACAAGAAAAGCGTTTTCTTCTAATATCTGATAATGATTTAAAGACGCTTTGACGTTGCAGATAGACCACCAAGTTTTCTAATTCCAATTAAAAATTGAAAATACTAATGAATTGTTGAGTATGGGAGAGTATATTAGCAATATTCTGCGAAAACTTTGAATACCCATAAAGATATCTTCTTTTATTAATTTACATCCTATTTAAACAACCATGGAACATAAAGACCTAAGTCTTGGCGATATTGCGCCGGCCTTAAAAGCAGAAATACTTGCTGAGGCATTACCGTATATTCGTCAGTATCATGGTAAGACAATCGTCATTAAGTATGGTGGAAACGCGATGATTGAAGAGCGCTTAAAAGAAAGTTTTGCGCGGGATGTGATTCTTTTAAAACTCGTTGGCATGAATCCGGTTGTGGTTCATGGCGGCGGACCCCAAATAGATGACGCTTTAAAGAAAATCGGTAAAGAAGGAACTTTTGTACAAGGCATGCGCGTCACCGATGATGAGACGATGGAAGTTGTCGAGTGGGTATTAGGCGGTGAGGTTCAGCAAGATATCGTGATGATGATTAACCAGTTTGGTGGCCAAGCTGTTGGATTAACCGGCAAGGATGGCGGGTTAATTAAAGCAAAAAAAATGTTAATGACCGATCGAAATGATGCTTCGAAATCGATTGATTTAGGTTTTGTAGGTGAAATTAGCTCTATTAATCCTGCTGTAGTCAAAGCCCTGCAGGATGATGCGTTTATCCCTGTTATTTCTCCCATTGGCTTTGGTGAGGACGGGCGAGCCTATAACATTAATGCGGATTTAGTGGCTGGGAAAATGGCCGAGATTTTAAATGCCGAAAAGCTAGTCATGATGACAAATATCCCTGGCGTGATGAATCGTGAGGGTGAATTACTCACCGATTTATCAGCTCAGGAAATTGATCGGTTATTTGCAGATGGTACGATATCAGGTGGCATGTTACCAAAAATATCATCAGCCTTAGATGCTGCAAGAAGTGGCGTTCATTCAGTACATATTATTGATGGTAGGATTGAACATTCTTTATTATTAGAAATTCTAACTGAGCAAGCTTTTGGTACGATGATTCGTTCAAATTAATTATATGAATTCAAACAACTCTTCAACAAGCAACCCTCTACCAGTTGGAAGTGAGCAATCTGCTCCAGCGCGCAAGAGGCCAAAGCCAGGGGAGAGGCGTGTGCAGATTCTGCAAGCCTTAGCTGAAATGCTTGAGAACCCCCAAGGAGAAAGAGTTACCACGGCTGCATTAGCTGCGAAAATTCAAGTTTCAGAGGCGGCTTTATATCGACATTTTGCGAGTAAAGCGCAAATGTTTGATGGTTTGATTGCCTTCATTGAGCAGAGTATTTTTGGCTTAATTAATCAAATTATTGCTAAAGAGGATGACGGGCAAAAGCAAATATATGAGATTGCTATGATGCTTTTAGCCTTTTCGGAAAAAAATCCAGGGATGACGCGAGTCTTGTTAGGGGACTCATTATTTCAAGAGGACGCTAGGTTGCAAGAACGCATCAACCAAGTTTTAGAACGTGTTGAAGCCTCACTTAAACAGTCTTTTCGGATTTTGCAAACACAGCACCAGAGCAATTGGGCGACTGAAGATATAGGTCAACGTTCAGCCTTAATTATGGCAGTTGTTATAGGTCGTTGGCATCGTTTTGCACGAAGTGGATTTACCAAATCTCCGCTTGATAACGCACCAGCATCCTTGAAGGTACTTCTTTTTGCATGAGCAGTTTGCAAACCAAGTTGTACTCACTCGAATTTACAAAAGCTCTGCCCTTACAGAGTGGCACGCATTTTGGTCCCTATACTTTAAAAGTTGAAACATATGGAACCCTCAATGCCAAAAAATCAAATGCCGTATTAATTTGTCATGCCTTAAATGCTTCGCACCATGTTGCCGGGGTTAACGATAGTGGCCAGACAGGTTGGTGGGATAACATGGTTGGGCCTGGCAAGCCTGTTGATACAAACCATTTTTTTGTTATCGGAATTAATAATTTAGGATCTTGTTTTGGCTCTACGGGCCCCATGAGTCCCGATCCGGCAACAGGTATTCCTTATGGAGCTAGTTTTCCGATTTTGACTGTAGAAGACTGGGTTCTTTCACAATCCTATGTGGCTGATTACTTTGGGGTACAGAAATTTGCAGCAGTTATGGGGGGCAGTCTTGGTGGGATGCAAGCAATCGCTTGGGGAATGATGTTCCCTGAGCGCGTTGGGCATTGTATCGTGATTGCCTCTTCGGCGAATTTGTCAGCGCAGAATATTGCCTTCAACGAAATTGCTCGTAATGCCATTATGAGTGATCCAGATTTTCATCAAGGGAATTTTTATGCCCATGCTGTTGTCCCCAAAAGTGGTTTACGGGTAGCTAGGATGATTGGTCATATTACGTATTTATCCAATGATGATATGGCCGAAAAATTTGGGCGCGTCTTACGTCGACCAACAGGTGCTAAGCAAGATTATCAATTTAGTTTTGATACGGAATTTGAAGTAGAAAGCTATTTACGTTATCAAGGTGACAAATTTGCAGATTATTTCGACGCGAATACCTATTTACTGATAACTAGAGCACTTGACTACTTTGACCCTGCGATGGACTATGAGAATGACCTTTCAAAGGCTTTTGCTCATATACAAGCGAATTTTTTGGTGATTAGTTTTTCTACCGATTGGCGTTTTGCACCCCAGCGAAGTCGAGAAATTGTGAAGGCATTACTAGATAATAAACATCGCGTAGCTTATGCAGAGATTGATGCGCCGCATGGGCACGATGCATTTTTACTAGATGATGCAAGGTACCATGCACTAATCCAGTCATATTTTGTCAAGATGCAAGGAGAATGTAATTGAGTTTTGAGGCTATTCGGGCTGATTTTTCTGCGATTGCAAATTGGGTTAAGCCGAATTCAACTCTTTTAGACTTGGGGTGTGGTGACGGCGTATTTTTAGAGTACATACGCCGTGCCAAACAAGTTAAAACATATGGCGTTGAAATCTCGGATGAGCAAGTCTTAGCCTGTGTAGCCAAAGATTTAGATGTGATTCAGCAGGACTTGGAGGGTGGGCTGGCACTTTTTGAAGATCAAAGTTTTGATACCGTGGTTCTCTCTCAAACATTGCAAACGATTCATCAGACTGAGGCTATTTTGCGAGAGGTCGTTCGGGTTGGTAAAGAATGTGTAGTTTCTTTTCCAAACTTTGCGCACTGGTCACATCGTGCGGCCGTTTTTATGGGCCATATGCCTGTGACTAAATCCTTACCTTACGATTGGTACAACACCCCCAATGTCAGAGTTTTAACGATTAAAGACTTTGAGTCTTTAGCAAGTAAGATCGGTATTCGGATACTTGACCGTGTAGTTTTACATGACAGTCAAGAAGTTAAATGGTGCGCTAATCTATTTGGTAGTCTAGCAATCTATCGAGTTGGGCGCACCTAAAGAATATGGCACCAGTTGGCCATAACTCATCAAGCCAAGCTAAAAAAAGCACTTGGCTCGAAATTTTTAAGTCCTATACGGACATTCGAACATGTCGCATGTTTTTTTTAGGCTTTTCAGCTGGCTTGCCTTTACTCCTCGTACTAGGCACTTTAGGATTTTGGTTACGTGAAGCGGGTATAGAACGAAGTACGATTGGCTTTCTGTCTTGGATTGGCCTGATTTATGGTTTTAAATGGTTATGGTCACCATTAGTCGATCGACTGCCGATTCCCTTTTTCACAAACTACTTTGGTAGAAGAAGAGCTTGGTTATTATTTGGACAAGCAATGATCGTTACTGGCTTAATTGGTATGTCTTTGATTGATCCAATAGCCCAGTTAAATTATTTGGTTTGGTGTGCTTTATTCGTGGCCTTTGGATCGGCCACGCAAGACATAGCCTTAGATGCGTACCGGATTGAATCTGCAGAAGTTGATCACCAAGGCATCTTGGCTGCGGCCTATCAAACGGGCTATCGTTTAGCAATGATTTGGGCTGGTGCTGGCGTCTTATGGATTGCTGCGCGTTCGCAATTAGAGATGAGTGGGATATATGAGGCTAGGGCTTGGCAATTTGCATATTTGTGTATGGCAATGTCTATGTTTGTCGGAGTGATTACCGTATTTTTTTCACCAGAAAAACGGCTTGCGGTTTTACATCGATCATTAGGGCCGAAGCGTTGGTTTCAGGAGTTTTTTGTAGAGCCATTTGCGGAGTTTATAAGGCGTTATCGTTGGCACGCTATTTTAATTTTGAGTCTCATTGCTGTTTACCGAATTAGTGATGTGGTGATGGGGATTATGGCAAATCCCTTTTACGTAGATATGGGATATACCAAAGATGAAGTAGCAACTGTTTCGAAACTATATGGTGTGTTGATGACATTAGTTGGTGCATTTATTGGTGGGGGTCTTACCGTTCGCTTTGGTGTCTTACGCATGCTCATGGTCGGTGCAGTCTTATCAGCTCTCAGTAACTTATTATTTGCTTGGTTAGCTACCAGAGGCCATGACTTACACGGGCTAATTTTTGTTATTTCAGCGGATAATTTAAGTTCAGGAATTGCTTCGGCCGCCTTTATTGCTTATTTATCGTCTCTAACCAATGTCACCTATAGTGCCACGCAATATGCACTTTTTAGTTCGATGATGTTACTTATCCCCAAATGGTTAGCGGGCTTTTCTGGACTTTATGTGGACAATTTTGGTTATGGATGGTTTTTTAGTATGACAGCATTACTTGGTTTGCCAGTATTAGTTCTTGTCTGGTTTGTCAGTCGACAAGGCCTGCCAGAAAATAACGCCTTTGCAACAGCTCATTTACCGAGTGAGTAATCATAATCAACTATAAGTGGAGCATGGTCGGAGAAGCGCGTATTTTTATAAACAGTTGCTTTTTTGGCTAATTGAGCAATTGCTGGGGTAGCGATTTGATAATCAATACGCCAACCAACATTATTGTTATATGCCTGCCCGCGCTGGCTCCACCAGGTGTAGCAGGTTTGAGTGGCGCCAGGCTCTAGGGCTCGATAAACATCACAAAATCCCACCTGTGAAAATAAGTGGGTAAGCCAAGCTCTCTCTTCGGGAAGAAAGCCTGAATTCTTCAAATTACCTTGCCAGTTTTTTAGATCAATCTCTTGGTGAGCAATATTCATATCACCGCATAAGAGTACGTCCATACCGGCATTTTTAAGGTCTTGAAGATGTGGCAGGAACACTTTCAAAAAACGCCATTTGGCCTCTTGACGATCTGGTGAGCTTGATCCGGAGGGGAAGTAGGCGCTGATAATCCAAAGTTTCCCAAAACGCAGGGCGGTATATCTCCCTTCTTGATCGAACTCGAATTCTCCAAAACCAATTTGAATCTCATCTGGAGTATGCTTAGAATAGATACCAGTTCCGCTATAACCTTTTTTCTGGGCAAATTGAAATGCCCCTTGATAGTTTGAAGGATTTAATAATTCGGGAGATAAATCGGCTGACTGTGCTTTAATTTCTTGTAAACAAATGAGGTCAGCATGGGTAGTTTGTAACCATTCTATAAAGCCCTTTTTTGCCGCAGATCTTAAACCATTTACATTCGCAGTTATTATTCTTAACATGACATCTCATTCATCTGAATTTATTCAATTTGCCCTAGAATCAAAAGTTTTATCTTTTGGTTCTTTTAAGACCAAGGCTGGTCGCATTTCACCCTATTTTTTTAATGCGGGGGATTTTAATGACGGCGATCGGCTTCGAGCCTTAGGGCAATTTTACGCTCGCGCATTAGTCCATGCTGGAATTTCTTTTGAGATGTTATTTGGGCCAGCATATAAGGGAATCACTTTGGCGGCAACGACAGCCATTGCTTTGGCACAAATGGGTCAAAGCGTGCCCTTTTCTTACAATCGTAAAGAGGTAAAGGATCATGGTGAGGGTGGCATTATCGTTGGTGCGCCCCTAAAAGGTCGGGTAGTCATTGTTGATGATGTTATTTCAGCGGGTACGAGTGTGCGGGAGTCTGTTGCAATGATTGCGGCCGCTGGAGCGACGCCTTGTGCTGTTTTGATTGCCCTAGATCGGATGGAGAGATCTGGGGATGCCGTTCAAATTGGGAAATTCTCTGCTGTGCAGGATGTTCAAAACGAGTTTGGGATTCCAGTTTTAGCGATTGCAAACTTGCAGGATTTATTAGGTTTTTTACAGGCCAGTTCAGACCCGTCATTACAAACATTTCTACCGGCGGTAGAGGCATATGGCGCAAAGTATGGAGTATCTTAAATTTCTGGTAAAGAAATTTTTCCATCGAAAACAGTTTTGGCAGGACCCGTCATAAATACTTCAGCTGATTGTCCTAGATTTATGAAGTCCCAATAAATATTGAGTACTCCACCACGGGTATTAACCGTCACGGGAGATTCAAGAAGATTTTGCAAGATACCACTGACCGCTGCCGCACAAGCACCTGTCCCACAGGAAAGGGTTTCTCCTGAGCCCCTTTCAAAAACCCGAAGGTTGATTTCATGGCGCGTAAGGATTTCCATAAAGCCCACGTTGACGCGTTTAATGAAGGCAGGATGATGTTCAATTATTGGCCCATATTCCAAAACCGGAGTATCTTGGCAGGAGTCCACAATAATAACTGCATGGGGATTGCCCATCGACAAAGTAGAGATCCAGATAGGTGTCTTTTCGGGTACAGGTGAATCTATTAATTGGTAAAGATTGATATGGCCACTAGTTTTTTGAGGCGAATGACCCGGTTCAAAAGGGATCTCATTATGGGTCAAGATGGGCTTACCCATATTGACCTCTACTAAGCCGTTATCAAACTCTTGGAGTGTTAGCACGGCATGTCGCACTTCTACCCGTAAGAGTTTTTTATTAGAAAGGGCTTTTTCTCTCACAAATCGCACGAAACAACGCGAGCCATTCCCACACTGCTCGACTTCAGTACCATCGTGATTAATAATGCGGTATTTAAAATCGACCTCCTTGAGGGAAGAATTTTCTACCAGTAAAATCTGATCAGCTCCAATACCAAAGTGACGGTCTGCTAAAAACTGCCACTGGGCGGTACTAATTTGGCTTAAGTCTTGATGGATACCATCAATGACAATAAAGTCATTGCCACAGCCATGCATTTTAGTAAATTGCAAAATCATTAAAAGCCTTTTTAATAAAACCGAGGATGTCCATCGGGACGGTTTTTAAATCTTTTATGAACCCAATAATACTCTTGTGGTCTTGGGCGGATTTGTGCTTCGAAGAATTGATTGAGTCGAGTCGTATCTTCGATTAAATCGGCCGTTGGAAAGTGTTCTAGGGCTTGATAAATGTGACAGGTGTAGCCTACTCCATCAGGATTGAGGGTTGTTACGATCGGGCATACTTCTGCCCCGCTTAAGCGGGCGAGTCTTGATACGGAGGTGACTGTACAGGTAGGAATACCAAAAAATGGAACAAAAATGGAGTCTTGTTTACCTAAATCCATATCCGGCGATATCACCACAACTTGTTGGCGGCGTATTTGGCGAATCAAATCCCTCGAATTATGTTGTCGTAGAACCATTTTTGACCCAAAGCGTTCACGCCATTTTTTGATACGGGTATCAAAAAAAGAGTTTTTCATTCGAACATATAAAGTATTTGGTTCTTTGAGACCTAATTCTTGCATATAAATCGAGATCGCAATCAGACCAGCTTCGATACCAATTAAGTGCATGCTCACAAATAAGCGAGGCTTTCCATCGAGCAGATTAATGGCACTTTTTATCTGGACGAAGTCTTTAATTTGTTCTTTTGAACCGAGCCAAAGATACGCTCTTTCTAGGGTACTTCTGGCAAATAATTGCCAGTGTTTGCGCGCCAGTTTTTTTCTGGCAAGTGGGGAATACTCCGCATAACAAAGTCGTAAATTGATATTTGTCACTCGCTGACGTTCAATCGGTAAATACGAAATCAAATATCCGATGATGTCGCCAAACAGATGCAGTAGGCGAAGGGGAGCCGCGGAGAGAAGGTATAAAAGCCCAAGGCTACAATAATTACCGATTAGGTAAATAAGTTTCATGATTGTACGCTTGGAGCTGGAGGAGCTCCAGCGGGTTGTTTATAGCGGTTATATCCCCAGAGATATTGTTCAGGGCATTTTAAAATAACCTCTTCTATGGCGCGGTTTAATTCTTCAGCCGCAATACTTGGATCTGCATCAAATGGTTTGTTGATTCGCATTGCACGGATGGTCCAACCAAGACCAATTTTTTTTCGAGTAGCAGAAAATATAATGGTTGGGACTTGATTTTTAGTGGCTAATTTGGCTGGTAATACAGCTGTATATGCGAGTTTTCCAAAAAAGGGAACCCAGACACCATCGCCCTCACCTGGAACTTGATCTGGCAGTATGCCGACTGCTTGGCCTCTTTGGAGTGCTCTAGCAACTTGTCTTACACCTTGAATGTTTGCTGGAACAAAATGCATTTGCGGATGGGAGCGGCCCTTTTCAATAACTTGGTTTAGCCAAGCTTGCTTAGCTGGTTTATAAATGATTGTTGCGCAGAAATGTTCTGCCAAAACTCTTGGGATCATTTCAAATGCACCAAGATGAGGGGTGAGCATGAGGAGTCCCTTACCCTCTGCCATAGCTTGATCTACAACCTGCCAATCTAGAACCTCGGTCAACTTGAGACAATCTTGTGGATGATTCCAAATCCATAAGCTCTCAGCCAGCATGGTACCGGAGGCTTGGGCAATTTTTACCGGATTTGCTTTGAAGGCATAAGCGATTTGTGCTTGGGCTAAATTATCTTTAATGAGCTGGCGATCTTTACTCGAGAACCAAAAGGTCATTAGCCCAAGTAGGCTTCCTAATTGTTGGAGATGCTTGAGGGAGAGCAAGCCTAAAATTTGAATAATCCATCGCATTACCCATATGATATGCAAATTTTCGACAAAAGACGAAGAATTGATGAATGATTCAAATCGTTATATACTTGAGTATCGCCGAGTTAAGACAACTTGCCGGGCGATTCATAAATTCTGCTAAAGCGTCGCCGTTCAAGTTAACTGGCACGTGTTGTCATAACTTTTAACTGAAGGAAACTTGAATGGCAAATGATTATTTTTTTACCTCGGAATCCGTTTCTGAGGGGCATCCTGATAAAGTGTCGGATCAAATTTCCGATGCAATTTTAGACGCCATATTGGCGCAAGACCCGACTGCTCGAGTTGCTGCTGAGACGCTATGTAATACTGGCTTAGTTGTGCTTGCCGGTGAAATTACAACGACTGCTAATGTGGATTACATCAAGGTAGCTCGGGATACTCTGCGAGAGATTGGCTACGACAATACAGAATATGGTATTGACCATAAGGGTTGCGCTGTTTTAGTGGCGTACGATAAGCAAAGTCCGGATATTAAGCAGGGCGTAGACAAGGCTGGCGATGACCCTTTAGATCAAGGTGCTGGTGATCAAGGATTGATGTTTGGCTACGCTGTTGATGAAACTCCTGAGTTGATGCCGATGCCTATTCATTTGGCACATCGTTTAGTAGAACGACAAGCCCACTTACGTCGAGATGGTCGCTTGAACTGGTTAAGACCGGATGCCAAATCTCAGGTGACGATGCGATATGTTGATGGCAAACCGCACTCTATTGATACGGTTGTCTTATCTACGCAACACGCGCCAGACATTACGCTTGAGAAATTGCGAGAGGCGGTTATCGAAGAGATTATTAAACCCGTCTTACCAAAAGATTTTGTTAAAGGTGAGATCAAGTATTTAGTCAATCCGACTGGCCGATTTGTGGTGGGTGGTCCGCAAGGTGATTGTGGTTTAACTGGCCGCAAAATTATTGTGGATACTTATGGTGGCTCTTGCCCCCATGGTGGCGGCGCATTTTCTGGTAAGGACCCATCTAAAGTTGACCGTTCGGCAGCCTATGCTGCCAGGTATGTTGCCAAAAATGTTGTGGCAGCGGGTTTGGCGAGTAAATGCCTGGTTCAGGTTTCCTATGCAATTGGCGTGGCAAAACCCACCTCAGTATGGGTTAGCACTTATGGCACAGGCGTTATCTCAGATGAAAAGATATCTGAGTTGGTAAATACTCACTTTGACTTAAGGCCAAAAGGTATAGTGAAGATGTTAAATTTACTACGCCCAATTTATAAAAAATCTGCAGCTTACGGTCACTTTGGTAGAGAGGAGCCGGAGTTTTCTTGGGAGGCAAGAGATTTGGCTTTAACACTAAAATCTGCAGCTGGTTTATAATTTTATAAATTCTCCAAGGAGCGTTGCGAGGACATCAGTCAGTTTAAATGACTTATTTCCCTAGGCTTGGAGTGGCTCTGATGAGTCTTGGCAACGGCGCTCACTAACCTTGAAATGATGGTTGGTGAGCTTCTTTAAAAGCTCCCTCAGCATTTCATTTTGCTTGGAGTGCAAATGAATACCTTATCAGATTTAAAGATTTCAACAGACTATGAGATAGCTGATATTACCTTAGCCAATTTCGGTCGCAAAGAAATAGCCATCGCTGAAAGTGAAATGCCAGGTTTAATGGCGATACGTAAAGAGTATGTAGTTACCCAACCTTTAAAGGGTGCTCGTATTACTGGATCTCTTCATATGACGATTCAAACAGCGGTTTTGATCGAAACTTTGGAGGCTTTAGGCGCACAGATTCGCTGGGCTTCTTGCAATATTTACTCAACGCAAGATCATGCTGCGGCAGCTATTGCTGCTAACGGTACACCAGTATTTGCGATCAAAGGTGAAAGTTTAGAGCAGTATTGGGACTTTACCCACCGTATTTTTGAGTGGGCGGATGGCGGCTACACCAACATGATTTTGGATGATGGTGGCGATGCGACTTTATTGCTTCATTTGGGTGCTCGGGCTGAGAAAGACTTGTCTGTTTTAAATCATCCAACCAGTGAAGAGGAAACCATCCTATACGCATCAATTAAGGCCAAGCTCAAGCAAGATGCTACTTGGTACTCTAAGAGATTAGTAGAAGTAAAGGGTGTTACAGAAGAGACCACCACAGGCGTACATCGTTTGTATCAAATGTTCAAAAAAGGGGAACTGAAGTTTCCAGCAATTAATGTGAACGACTCGGTTACAAAGAGTAAGTTTGATAATCTCTACGGTTGCCGTGAATCTTTAGTCGATGCGATTAAACGTGCAACGGATGTCATGATCGCAGGCAAAGTTGCGGTTGTGGCTGGTTATGGCGATGTAGGGAAGGGATCCGCTCAAGCACTACGAGCATTATCAGCCCAGGTATGGGTCACAGAAGTAGATCCGATTTGTGCTTTGCAAGCTGCAATGGAGGGATTTCGGGTTGTAACGATGGAGTACGCAGCTGACAAAGCGGACATTTTTGTTACGGCAACAGGAAACTATCACGTTATTACCCACGACATTATGATTCGCATGAAAAATCAAGCCATTGTTTGTAATATTGGCCACTTTGATAATGAAATTGATGTCGCTGGTATTGAAAAATATCAGTGGGAAGAAATCAAGCCGCAAGTAGACCACGTCATATTCCCAGCGGTTGGCGGTCAAGAAGAAAAACGCATTATTCTATTGGCCAAAGGCCGTTTAGTGAACTTAGGTTGTGGCACTGGTCATCCTTCATATGTGATGAGTTCCTCATTCGCCAATCAAACGATTGCGCAAATTGAGTTATGGACTAAGTCTAAAACGAACGAGTATCCAATTGGGGTTTACACACTGCCTAAGCATTTAGACGAAAAGGTCGCTGTTTTGCAGTTAAAAACCTTGAATGCGCAATTAACCGTGTTAACTGATGAGCAAGCAAACTACATCGGTGTAACAAAACAAGGGCCATTTAAGTCAGACACGTATCGTTATTAATTGATGGATAAAAAGCGTCCAAAAGAACTCAGTATTGAGTTCTTTCCACCTAAAACACCGGAGGGTGCGGAAAAACTGCGTCTTGTAAAAGATCGCTTGGCAAAAGAAGTCAAGCCCAGTTTTTTTTCCGTTACCTTCGGTGCCGGTGGATCAACACAAGAGGGGACTCTACGGACCGTAGAGTCCATTCATCAAAGCGGCCAAGATGCCGCCCCGCATTTATCGTGTGTTGGAAGTTCCAAGGAAAATATTTATGAACTTCTTCGGCTTTACAAAGAAATGGGTGTGCGACGTATTGTTGCCTTAAGAGGAGATTTACCCTCCGGCATGGGACAATATGGCGAATTTCATCATGCCAATGAGCTCGTGGCTTATATCCGTGAGTCGTATGGTGATTGGTTTCATATTGAGGTTGCTGCTTATCCAGAAATGCATCCGCAAGCTAGTAGCGTTCGTGCAGATATAGAACACTTTGTAACTAAAATACAGGCAGGCGCTAACTCAGCAATCACCCAGTATTTTTACAACACAGACGCCTATTTTCAGTTCATAGAAGATGTTGAGTCTAGGGGCGTTAATGTGCCGATTGTGCCAGGTATTATGCCGATTACCAGCAGTTCACAACTACTCCGTTTTTCTGACTCATGTGGCGCTGAAATACCAAGGTGGCTTAGAAAACGTCTAGAAGGATTTGGCGATGACATTGCTTCAATCAAGGCTTTTGGATTAGATGTCGTCACGGATTTATCGTTGCAACTCCTGGCTGGAGGAGCACCTGGACTGCATTTTTACTCGTTAAATCAGGCAGACCCGACGATTGCTATCATTAAAAACTTAGACTAACTAAAATAAAACTGAATCCCCTCAGATTCAATTTTGATATCTGAGGGGGGCTTTTTAAAAATAGGCTGGGTTTTAGAGTTCAATTCAAAAACGAGTAATCCATTAATCCATCCGGTTAGGAACGGATTAATTTGGCTAAGAATTAAGTGATTAAGGCCAATTTTATCGTCTATTTTTTCTATCCGAAGTTGGTCGATTAAGGGGTCTTTTAAGAATATTTTTCGACTACTTACCTCATAGCGAAAAGAAGAACTACACTGCATCAATGCTTGAACTGGCTGTGAGTTATCCAAGCTAATAGTTAAGTCGCTCTGAAGAATAAGGCGTTGGCGGGGTTCATCAAAGCGCAATTCGGGAGAAATCAAGTTAACCTTGATTATGCCAAGGAGCTCTCTTTGAATCGGCGATTGTGTTAATAGGTAGAGGTTAATGAGAGAGCCTGAGAGAAAATAACTAGTTGCCCCATAAGATATTCCTGAGGCTCCTAGATAAATTCCAAAGATACTAATTTGTTGGAGAACTTGGCGTCGAAAATAATTTATAGCTGTCATTGGTGAGGTAAAAACCCCTTGGAGTATCGACTATTTTTTTCAGTAATGATGCCATCCAATGCGATGTCATGTGGTTGAGTTTGCCATTGAACAGGGCTTAATTGAAATTCCTCAAGACTAATACCTAAAAAAATTGGTGGATTAGCAACTAAGGCATAATCCGCAAAACTTCGATCGTAATATCCACCACCATAACCTAGCCGCCAAAATCGTTGATCAAATCCTTGCCAACCAAGGCAAGGCGCAAAAATTAGATCTGGTTCGATAACTGGAGTTTGAAATGGCTCAGGAATATTCGCAAGACCTGGTTTCATTTCCGTATCAAAGGCCCATTCGTGAAAAGTGAGAGGTTGATTTTTTTTCGTAATTGGCAGCGCTAGCCGTCTTTTGGGGTTCTGACCACACCAATCCATTAAAACGGATCGAATATCTGGTTCGCCACGAATTGGCCAATATAGTGCAATGGTCTGAATATGAGCGAAGGCGTTTAAGGCAATTAAAACATGTTCGTGAATTTGTAGCACAATAGAGCTATATAGCGTAGTGTCATGAGCCAAAAATTGGCGCTGCTCCAGCAGTTCTTTTCTTAATTGTTGGATATTGTTTGGATTCATTTCTTGCAATAAAATTTAATCGTCGGAAGCGGATTAAGGGACTGAATTGGAAATAAGTATGCCTCAAAAAAAGAGATTTAATGTTAAATATCTTTATCTACTAGCACTACTTATTGGTAGTTCAGCTTTAGGGCTCAGCAGAGCAGACCCTAAAACCAGCGACCTTACAGCTAAAGATCAAATTTTTATGGACCTACGAGAGGCGTCTAGAAAAAATGATGCGTTACGGAGTGGGCAACTCGCTAATCAGCTAAATGGGTACGATATGCCAGATTATGTGGAGTATTTTCGATTAAAGCCAAAACTATACGATAGTGCCGGTAAAGCCAATGGTAGTTACGAGATAGATGCCGACGTAGAGAGTTTTTTAAACAAGTATAAAGGTAGTGGACTAGCTGATCGACTTCGGAATGATTGGTTATTAGTCCTTGGAAAAAGAAAAGACTGGCAATTATTTGACCGAGAATATTCGCAATTTGTTTTAGACGACGACACCCAAGTTAAATGCTATTCCTATATGTCACGGCTTTCCAAAGGCGAGTCTCCAAAACTTTTGGGTAATTTAGCAAAAGCCAATCTTTTAGATCCAAGATATTTTGGTGAGTCATGTCCAGAAGCTGTGCAATTATTAATGCTGCGTGGCGGATTAACAAGATCTGAGGGTTTGTCGCTAGGCAGAACCGCACTAGAAATGGGTTTTGATACAGTTGCAAAGAGAATGGGGGGCGAGGATCCTATTACAGATATTGTTAGAAATGCAAAGACAAATCCAAGTAACGCTTACCGAACTTTAGAGCAGATGGATTGGCGATCAAGTATAGAAAATAAAAGTTTAGCATGGGGTGTTATTGGACAATTTCTGGCGAAGAAGTTAGATCCCTTAGCGATTGAAGCATACCGCAAACAACACGCTCTGGGCGGTAGTCAATTGCTATCTCCTGAGTCGGCTGAATGGAAGATTCGGGTTGCCTTACGCGAAAAAGATTGGCGTTTAGTCAAAGAATCGATTGAGACGATGTCTGAGGTGATCCGAAATCGTGATCCAGCCTGGACCTATTGGTATGGCAGGGCGTTAAAGGAACTTGGTGATCCCAGGGCTAATGATAGTTTCATGGCGATTGCTGGGCAATACCATTTTTATGGCCAGTTAGCTTTAGAGGAGTTAGGGAGAACAATTTCTATTCCACCCAAAATAACAGTTACCGATATCGATGCGAAGATCACTAAAAGCTTACCTGCATTTGATAAAGCAGCCAAACTATATCAAATGAATTTACGAACCGAAGGTAACCGCGAGTGGAACTGGGAATTACGAAGTATGTCTGATCAAGAACTAATTGCTGCTGCGGAATACGGCAAGAAAATTGGTTTAATTGATCGGGCAGTTAATACGGCGGATCGAACGAAAGCCGAGCATAATTTTTACTTAAGATATCCAACGCCCTATATTGAAAAATTACAACCCATCACGCAAAAACTGCATTTAGACATGTACTGGGTTTATGGCTTGATTCGACAAGAGTCTCGGTTTGTTATGGTGGCCAAATCCCATGTGGGCGCTTCTGGATTAATGCAAGTAATGCCTGCAACAGGTAAGTATGTGGCAAAAAAAATTGGGATGAATGATTATCGGCCCGAAAAGCTATCCGAATTACAAACGAATTTAGTGTTGGGTAGTAATTATTTAAGTATGGTTTTAAATGATTTGGATGGCTCTTGGGGGCTAGCTTCTGCCGCCTATAACGCCGGCCCAGGCCGACCTAAACAGTGGCGGCAAAGTTTAACCAAGACAGTTGACGGAGCGATTTATGCTGAAACAATTCCTTTTAATGAAACCAGAACGTATGTTAAAAACGTCCTTGCGAATGCTGTTTTTTATGGAACGCTATACACGGGTAAGGCGCAATCTTTAAAAGAGAAATTAGGCACAGTAAGGCCTACACAGGCTGTTTCGTCAAATCTTCCATAGGGCAAACTAATGGCTAAACAGCAAGTATTACTTATTGGCGGTACAGGATTTATTGGATCTGCGATTGTTGAGCGCTTATTACAAAGTGAAGAATTTGAAGTCCATTTGATGATACGGCCATCATCTAGGGGAAAAGAAAACAGAAGGCAAGAGTTAGCCCAGACACATCTTTACACCGATGTTTCTGAGGCCAGTTTAAAGCAATTATTTACTCAGTTAGATCCGAATATATGCATTATTAATTTGGTTGGCGTATTACATGCTAGCCAAGCATTCCCATATGGCCCGGAGTTTAAAGAGGCGCACATTGATATTGTGCGAGCCATTATTGCAGCTATGCGGGCGCATCGCTTGCAACGATATATTCACATGAGTGCTTTAGGGGCAGATTCGCAAGGACCCTCAATGTACCTGCGTAGCAAGGGTGAAGCCGAATTACTTGTGAAGGCCTCAGGCCTGGATTGGACAATTGTTAGACCTTCGGTTGTGTTTGGAGAAACAGATAATTTTATTAACATGTTTGGTAAATTACAGCGCTTTTTTCCAGTAATGCCATTGGCTGGCGCACATGTCCAATTCCAGCCGGTTAGTGTGCTCGATGTGGCTGAGGTATTTAAGCGAGCCATACTTGAGTCTTCAACGATTCATCAATCATATGATCTTGGTGGGCCTACAGTTTATTCATTAGCAGAATTAATTCGTTTTGCAGCAAAAAGACAGGGTATATCCCGTCCTGTTATTCCCTTGCCTGATTGGATGGGATATTTGCAAGCACTTTTATTAGAAAAGTTACCAGGACCAACAGTCATGTCGCGTGATAATCTAGCATCTATGAAAAGTCCGAGTATCCTCGACCCAAGCCTACCCAATGCATTCATTGAAACATTCAAAATTTCTCCTCGTCCTTTAGAGAGTTTAATGCGTTGAAAACTTACTTGGTTGGTGGGGCAATCCGTGACCAATTGCTTGGCTTAGCAAGAGCAGATCATGATTATGTAGTAGTTGGGTCTAGTCCAGGAGAAATGTTGGAATTAGGATTTCTGCCAGTTGGAAAAGATTTTCCCGTATTTTTACATCCTCATACCAAAGACGAATATGCCTTAGCCCGAACGGAGCGAAAGGTTGGGCAGGGTTATAAGGGGTTTGAGTTTTACACAGCACCAGATATTTCCTTAGAGGACGATTTAGCACGGCGGGATTTTACAGTCAATGCAATAGCTCAAGAAGTCGATACATCAGGTCAGGCTATTGGGCCCTTGATAGATCCTTTTCAAGGTCAATTGGATTTATCCCAAAAGGTCTTTCGCCATATTGGACCAGCGTTTACAGAAGATCCCTTACGAATTTTACGTTTAGCGCGGTTTTTAGCACGCTTTAAAGACTTTTCAATTGCCCCGCAAACCCAAAAATTAGTATCTCAGATGGTGCAAGACGGGGAGTTAAGACATCTTGTCGCCGAGCGAGTTTGGCAAGAGTTGAGTCGAGGTTTGATGGAGCCAAATCCTTCTAGGATGCTCGAAATGCTTGCTACTACGCAAGCGATTCAAGATGTATTCCCCCAAGATTTATGTCAGAAACAAATCTTAGATAAAACGATTGCAGCCCTAGATCAAGTAGTAAGTAGTCAGGTAACACTATCGTTACGAGTAGCTTCCCTAATGAATTTAGTAGACCTAGAGCAAATACTATCTTGGACTTTGCAATTGAAAGTACCCCTTGAAATTAAATCGTACGCCGTTATTTTCAGGAAGTTGCGAAGCCTTTTAGAAAAGCCAACAATATCTGCCAAGGAATACTTACAGTTTTTAGATCAAGCAGATTTTTGGAGAAAGCCAGAGAGACTTTTAGAGTTGATTCAGCTGGCAAAAAAACTCGATTTACAAGCAGCCAATTTAGAGGGAATATTACTTCGATTGAAGGTATTTGATACCCAAGAGATTGTTTTAAAGATGGGTCAATCCACTGGAGCACAAATTGGTCAGGCCATAGTTCAGTCTAGGCTTCAAGTAATCGAAGCTTGCCTGTAAAGCCGGGTAAACTTGCAGCTACTTCCTCAAAGGCTGGATCATTAGAAGAATTTTTATACCAAGCTACTGCTTTGAAGAGTTCACCCATTTCGGCTTCGGAGAGAAGTTTTTGGACCCCGTTCGCTTGAGGCAGGTAGTTTTTTGCATCATGTGGATCAAGTTGGTCAAGCAAAAGTTGGCCAATTCCAGCATTCAGGAGGTAGGCTCCCTGGCTACTATAACCAATGAGGTTCAACCCAGCAGTTTGGGCGACTTGATTCATTGAGGTCCACTCAATGTGGGCAGTGATATCACATAAACCTGGTAAATAAAAAACATCATCGATACTATGGTGCCGGTGGTGCGCAATTAAGGTACCCTTGTTTCGCTGAGGATGGTAATACTCTTTTGCTGGAAAACCATAATCAAACGTTAAGAAAATACCTTGACGCAGTTGCTCTGCTAAAGTTTGTGTCCATGCCTTAGCTCGCGGATGAATTTCTGTTGTATAGCCTAGGGCCAATTCCACTTGCGAAGATTGTAGGTAAGTTGGCAGATCTTCCCCTGCAACGAGTGGTCCATCGCAATAAAGCCAGTGGTCAGAAAATGAGGGAGAACGGGGATTTGGATTTACTGTAATACCGAGATAATGCCAACCATCTGCACGTTTAATGATGAGATCAACTGGCATGGCATCTAAAACTTCATTGGCTAGAACCACTCCAGAAAAGTTTTTAGGAAGTTCAACGAGCCACTCAATAGAAGTTAATATGTGATGTTCTTGAACAAAAGCTTGCAGGCGTTTTTTTTGGATAGCTTGTAAATCTGGAGACACTTCGAGAATGGAATAGGTGGTTAGGATTTGATTTTGTCTTTTGAGCGTGAGTAAAATACTCTGAGCGAGCGCACCGGAGCCGGCACCAAATTCTAAGATCTGACTGGGGAGGGATTGATTTGAAAAATAGCTTAGAACAGGAATGAGAGTTTGAGTAACCGCAGCACCAAACCACGGGGAAATCTCAGGGGCAGTGATAAAGTCACCTTGTGAGCCAAATTTAATAGATCCGGCAGTGTAGTAGCCTAGGTTTGGGGCATATAATGCCAATTCCATGTAATGTGAAAAAGGTAGCCAGCCGAAGCTTTTTTTTACCTCGGAGTCAATAAGGTTGGATAATTGACGACAATGTGCTAATGCTTCGGTATTAGTTAGAATTTCCATAGATAACTATTTTATGCGATGAATGATTCGGCAAAGATTGCTTTAATAACTGGTGCAGCAAAACGTTTAGGCCAAGCGATTGCTATGAAGATGGCACTTGCTGGATGGGATATTGCAATCCACTGCGGCAAATCAATCCAGGAAGCAGAGTCGACCGCTCAGCAAATTCGGGCTTTAGGACGAAGAGTGACGGTTATTTCGGCAGACTTGGCTGATCAAGAAGACCTAGAGAGGGTTTTGCCGCAATGTATTGCGCAGTTAGGAATACCATCGTGTTTGATCAATAATGCCTCTATTTTTTCATTCGATGATCCCCAGACAGTCTTAGCAAAAGATATACAGGCCCATATGGCGGTAAATCTTACTGCTCCCTTGATATTATCGAAATCCTATTACGATGCTTGGAAAACCCAACTAACAAAGTCCTCTGCTATTGGGGTAATTATTCATGTCTTAGATCAGAAATTAGACAACATGAATCCGGACTTTTTCTCGTATACCTTATCCAAAGCTGCCCTAGAGTCGGCTATGCAAATGCAGGCTATGTCCTTTGCGCCCTTTCTGCGGGTGGTTGGTATTGCTCCAGGCATCACACTTGTATCAGGTGATCAGACTGCAGAGGGCTTTCAAAAAGCACATCAACAAACACCTTTAGGTAGATCCTCATTACCCTCTGATATAGCTCAAGGTGTTTGCTACTTAGCAACAGCAAATGCGGTCACAGGTACAACCTTATACGTAGACGGCGGGCAACACTTGCAAGCGATCAATCGAGACATTATGTTTTTAACCGATTTACCCACAAAGGAAATATGAAGGATATTCAGGATCATGATGATTTATCGCAGTGCCGGCGGCTATTTTTAAGAGACTATATAGTGCCGATTCGGATTGGGGTACACGACTTTGAAAAGCAGTCCGAACAACGTATTATTATCAATATCGATTTATATGTCCCAATGATTAACAATACTCCCCGAACGGATGAGTTAAGTGAAGTGGTTGATTATGACTTTATGCGAGAATCGATTCGAGGAATCGTGAGTCAGGGTCATATTCAATTACAAGAGACATTGTGTGATAAAATTATGCGTCAAATGCTTGCCCACCCTTTAGTGATTGCGGCGCGTGTGGCAACAGAAAAGCCGGATGTCTACTCTGATTGTGCTGGGGTAGGGGTTGAATTATTTCAATACAAAAAATAGCACTCAATATGGCAACGATTGACCCGCGAAAAGCAGTTTATGAAGAAAATAAATTAGCAAAAAAACTCTGTCGTTTGATGGGACAAGCAATAGTAGATTTTCAGATGATTGAGGATCAAGACCGTGTGATGGTTTGCCTTTCTGGTGGAAAAGACAGCTATGCCATGCTTGATATTTTGATGAAACTCCGCGAGCGAGCACCGATTCAGTTTGAGCTCATTGCGGTTAATTTAGATCAAAAACAGCCTGGTTTTCCTGAGCAGGTCTTACCTACTTATCTGAGAAAATTAGGGATTCCATTTCATATCGAAGAACAGGACACCTATAGTATTGTCAAAAGGGTTGTCCCTGAAGGTAAAACAACCTGTGGAGTATGTTCCAGACTTCGGCGGGGTATTTTGTACCGCGTAGCTGACGAAATAGGCGCTACAAAAATTGCCTTAGGCCATCATCGGGAAGATATTCTAGAAACCCTATTATTAAATATGTTTTATGGTGGCAAGTTGAAGGCGATGCCACCCAAGTTACGATCGGACGATGGTAAGCATATCGTGATTAGGCCTTTGGCGTACGTTCCAGAAAAGTATTTAGAGAGATATGCTTTGCAGCAAGATTTTCCGATCATTCCGTGTAACCTCTGTGGAAGCCAAGAAAATCTTCAGCGAAATGCAATGAAAGCACTATTAAAAGATTGGGAAAAGCAACACCCTGGCAGGGTTGCGAGTATTTTTAAGGCCGTGACCCAGGTTGTTCCCTCACACTTATTGGATAGTAAACTTTTTGACTTTAAGAATATATCAACCGGCGAATTCGCAGACTCTGTGCCGGGTGATCGGGCGATTGATGAGGGTTTTAATGAGCCGTGTCAGCCAGCTGATGAAACACTTCAGTTAATCCATATTCTTGCTTAATCAATGATTTAGAGCTATTAAAGGCCTTATACTAGTACTATGAATATTGTGATATTAGCTGCCGGACAGGGTAAGAGGATGCAATCTTCTATACCTAAAGTTTTACATCCTCTGGCAGGAAAGCCCATGCTTGGGCATGTCCTAGATGCGGTAAGCTTACTCGCTGATGCTGAGAATATACAGCCCTGTGTTGTGATTGGACATGGTGGCGAAGCAGTACAGCAATATTTATTAAAGGACTACCCGAAGACTAGAGTAGCTCTTCAAAATGAGCAAAAGGGTACTGGTCATGCGGTTATTCAAGGTTTACATCAGCAAGTTTCAGAGGGTATTACATTGGTACTCTATGGTGACGTACCCCTCATTCAAAGGCAAACCCTAAAGCAATTATTAGACATCGCCTCAGATGGTGCACTGGCCTTATTAACCCAACACGTAAATAATCCAACCGGTTACGGCCGGATAGTCCGTAATTTAGACGGCGAGGTCGTACAAATTGTTGAAGAAAAAGATGCTGATGCACAGGTCAAAAAAATTACTGAAATTAATACCGGAATTTTAGCTTGCCCCACTCAAGAGTTAAATCATTGGTTAGCTCAAATTGAACCAAACAATACCCAAGGTGAATACTATTTAACAGATATTGTTTCATTAGCTGCCAATGCTTACACACCAATTAGAACAACAACTCCAACTTTTGATTGGGAAACGCAAGGAGTGAATAGTCGGGCTCAACTGGCCTTGTTGGAAAGAGTTTATCAAGGACATCTTGCGCAAGAATTGCTGGATTCGGGAGTGACTATTGTTGATCCCGCAAGAATTGATATCCGAGGATCATTAGAATGTGAGCCGGATGTGTTCATTGATATAGGATGTATTTTTGAGGGCAGCGTCCGATTAAATACTGGAGTGAGGATTGGGCCTTATTGCCAAATAAAAAATAGTACGATTGATGCCGGAACACAGGTACATGCATTCACACATATTGATGGCGCGAAAATCGCGCGAGATGCTGTAATTGGCCCGTATGCTCGGATACGTCCTGGAGCACAAATCGCGGATCAGGTTCATATCGGAAATTTTGTCGAAGTGAAGAATGCTGACGTTGGCAAAGGTAGTAAAGCGAATCATCTATCCTATATCGGAGATGCAACTGTTGGGGAAGGTGTCAATATTGGAGCTGGAACGATTACTTGCAATTATGATGGTGCAAATAAACATCGCACAGTCATTGAGGATGGGGCTTTTATTGGATCTGACACCCAACTGGTAGCGCCAGTGCGGGTTGGTAAAAATGCCACAATCGGCGCGGGTACAACATTAACTAAAGATGCCCCAGCACAGAAGTTGACTATTAGTAGAACAAAACAAGCAAGTATTGATTGGCAAAGGCCGATAAAAAATAAGCTGATGAATGATCAATAGCTAAGTGCGGAAAGAGTAAACTAAAATGTGTGGGATTGTTGGTGCAGTATCTAATAAAAATATTGTTGGAGTATTGGTTCAAGGGCTTAGCAGACTTGAGTATAGAGGTTACGACTCCTGTGGTTTAGCGGTAGTAAATGATGCCCAAGTTTTACAAAGAAGTCGAACAACCCGGCGGGTTAATGACTTAGAGCAAAATACAAAATTATTAGAAGGTACAAGAGGTATTGCGCATACACGTTGGGCAACCCATGGCAAGCCCAACACGGATAATGCCCACCCACACTTTTCTAGGGATTTAATTGGGGTAGTTCATAACGGCATTATTGAAAATTTTGAAGCCTTACGCAGCAAATTACAAAAAGACGGATACATATTTACTTCACAGACGGATACTGAGGTTATCGCGCATTTAATTCATCAAGCGTATATTCAGTCCCCCAAGAGAGACTTAAGGGGTGCGGTTCAAGCCATTTTGCCGCTATTACATGGTGCCTATGCAATTGCGGTGATAGCTCAAGATGCACCAGATTTGTTAATCGGAGCGCGCGTTGGTTCGCCTCTCATAGTTGCTTATGGGGCGCATGAGAACTTCCTTGCGTCGGATGCGATGGCAGTAGCTGGATATGCAAAACAAATGACTTACCTTGAGGAGGGCGACATTGTTGCCTTACAAAGTGGCTTAGTAACTATCATCAATTCTTTTGGCAAAGAGCAACAACGATTAATAAAGAATGTGCCAGAACAAGTCGCTTCGGTCGAGTTAGGCCCTTATCAACACTTTATGCAAAAAGAGATTTTTGAACAGCCTACTGCAATAAGTAACACCATGAGCGACATAGAGAAAATTGATTTTGATCTGTTTGGCGCTACCCACGAAGAGTGGAAAAGTATTAACCAGATATTAATTCTTGCCTGTGGAACAAGTTATTATTCCGCATGCGTTGCAAAATATTGGATTGAATCACTAGCAGGGATATCAACCCAGGTTGAAATTGCTAGTGAATACCGATACCGTGTATCGGTACCAAATCCTGAAGCATTAGTCGTTGTCGTATCGCAGTCTGGGGAGACTGCTGATACGTTAGCGGCCTTAAGGCATGCGAAGTCATTAGGTCACCATAAAACATTAGCTATTTGTAATGTGGCTTCAAGCGCAATGATGCGTGAAACTATTTGGAAATTTCAAACAAAGGCTGGCGTTGAGATTGGCGTAGCCTCTACAAAGGCCTTTACTACTCAACTACTGGGGTTATATCTTTTAGCGTTAAGCTTGAGTAAGCTTGGCAATGGCAGTGAAAAAATAGATGAACTTTTTGAGTTCAATCGATTAAGACACTTGCCCGCAGCTCTCAATGCGGTGCTAGCTTTAGAGCCTCAGGTAATAGCCTGGAGTCAGCAATTTTCCAAGTATAAAAATGCTTTATTTTTAGGTAGAGGGATGCATTATCCCATTGCCTTAGAAGGTGCATTAAAGCTAAAAGAGATTTCTTACATACATGCAGAGGCCTATCCTGCGGGCGAGTTAAAGCATGGCCCGTTGGCCTTGGTTGATGAGCATATGCCTGTTGTTACAGTCGCTCCCAATGATGAATTACTTGAAAAACTAAAATCGAATATGCAAGAAGTGCAGGCTAGGGGAGGACAGTTATATGTTTTTGCGGATGCGCATACGAATATTCAATCTGGGGATGGTATTCATGTGATTCGAATGCCAGAGAATTATGGAAATTTATCTCCAATTTTACATGTTGTACCTCTGCAGTTACTGGCTTACCATACTGCTTTAGTTATTGGAACGGATGTGGATAAACCTCGTAATTTAGCTAAGAGCGTTACGGTCGAATAATTGCGCTTGAGTTCACATAACTATTTTTGTAAGAGGCGTCTTTGAAAGAAGCCATTTTAAAAATTGGATGTTATACGATTTTTATCGTATTTGAAGTGTTGGCAGTGGCATCCGAAATATTATTTTTAGCATTACTTTTTATTATTCCGACGGGTATTGGTGCTTTGCTTAAAAGTATATTTGGAGAAATATTTAGTCAATCTTGTTTGGTTTTGGGAATTGCATTAGTCAGCGTAGCTTTCATTTATCGAAAAAAATTTCAAAAGAAGTTTGAAGCTATTTGTCGTATCAAATCGGCTAATCTCATTCACCAATTTAAAAAGTTATCTTATTTTCAATGAATGCTCATTGAAAATAAGAGCTGTTTTGCAATCAAATCATTAGTGGATCAAGTCTTGGCCTCACTATTTCCCTAGCTGTATCTATTGCTAAGAGTGGAAATGGCATTGCGGCTGAAATTTGTACCTTGAGTGGACCAAAAATGGTTTAGGTTGACACAGACTTTGAAAGGCAATCAGACGAGTCAAAAAAGACTACTATTCCTGATCTTTATAGAGCCTGATGATAATCGTCGACAACTGTTTTATAGCGACTCTGAAGTTCCGAAGGATTTTGCACACTAATTCCCAGATCTCTAACAAGGCCATCTTTTAGGCCGTATATCCAACCATGGACTGTTAGGGATTGATTTCTAATCCAAGCATCTTGAACCATACTTGTCTGACATACATTGACGACTTGTTCAATGACATTTAATTCGCACAAATGGTCAAAGCGGTCTTGCTGACGAAGAACTTTACCCAAATAAGGACTATGCTTTTCGTCAACATCCTTAATGTGTCTGATCCAATTATCAGCAAGACCGACACGAATATTTTCTAGTGCAGCTCGAACACCTGAGCAGCCATAGTGTCCAACCACAATGATATGTTTTACTTTTAATTGATCGATGGCAAATTGAATCACAGATAAAGCATTTAAGTCCGTATGGACAATAACATTACCAATATTTCGGTGAACGAATACTTCGCCAGGTGCTAGGCCAGTAATTTGATTGGCTGGGACCCTAGAATCTGAGCAACCAATCCAGAGATACTCTGGAGACTGTTGACTCGCTAAGCGCTGAAAGTATGCTGGATCATCTTTAGTTACAGAATCAACCCAAGCCTGATTATTTTCAAAAAGAGACGATAGATGATGGGGGTTTTGTGAATTATTCATTTGCCAATTTTATCAAATTCTACTAGTTTGGTAACTCGTATTTTCATGAGGGCAATTCCTTCAATCTAAAACAGGTATCATGATTATTTAGAGAATTGTAAAACCTTACAGAAATCTTTAGATTTCAATACAAAAAAAGATAAATAGGAAATTACGGCATGCAAATAATTCAATATCCCTTAGAGGATGTCCTTCCAGAATCCGGTACTAAAGTAGAAATTAGACCAGGCATTTTTTGGCTTAGAATGCAATTGCCTTTCGCCTTAAATCATATTAATTTATGGCTGATTCGAGACTTTTTTGAAGGCCAAGAGGGTTGGACTATTATTGATTGTGGAATTACGAATGATGCCACCCAAGAAGCATGGAAGCATCTATTTGAAAATCATTTAGAAGGCTTACCGGTAGTTCGGGTAATCGTGACGCATATGCATCCCGATCATATTGGCCTAGCACATTGGTTGTGTGATCGTTGGCAAGTACCACTTTGGATGTCGATGACTGATTTTTTGTCGGCAAAATGGCTCAGTAGTAAAGAGGGTGGTGCCGCTGTTGGTGCTGTGGCCGGAGGCGGGGGTGCTGCAGATCACTTTCAAAGACATGGCTTATTGCAAGATGACGACTTAGAAAAAATTCGTGCAAGATTTAATTACTATAGCAATCTTGTGCCAGCAGTCCCAAAGCGTTTTAGACGCATTATAGATCAAGATCAGGTTTTGATTGGTGGTCAATATTGGCAGGCTATTAGCGGATATGGGCACGCACCAGAGCATTTAGCCTTTTATGCGGCCGATTCTCAAGTATTGATTTCTGGAGATATGGTGTTGCCTAAAATTTCAACGAATGTGAGTGTGTATGACACCGAACCAGATGCAGATCCACTGGGACTATTTTTAGACTCCATTAAAAAATTTATGCATTTAGATCCCAAGACCTTAGTCTTACCATCGCATGGCAAGCCTTTTTTTGGACTACACATTCGCATTCAACAGTTACAAGAGCATCATGTTGACCGCCTCCAAGAAACCTTTGACGCTTGTGCTAAACCAACTACAGCCCGGGAGATTTTGCCGGTCTTATTTAAGCGCGAATTAGACCACCATCAATTAAGTTTTGCGATGGGTGAAGCGATCGCACATTTAAATCATTTATGGCATAACAAAAGACTTAAGCGCGAGATGAGCGCGGACGGGGTTTGGCGGTTTTTGCAGATGTAGTTTTTTTGGCAACTGGCTTTTTAGGGACTGGTTTAGAGGGGGTTGATGGCGTTACAAATGCGGACATCATATGATTCGCAGAGTGCGACATTTGCTCCATGAGTTCTTTTGCTAGAGTTCCGCTGGCACCAACAAAGTCTTGGATTGGGGCTTTTGTACTGTCAGCGGTTGGTGAGGTTTTTGCTCCAGTACTGGCTTTCAAGGTATCGGCGATGCCTTGAAGAGTATTGAGAGTGGCGCGCTGGACTTCGAGGCCTTGTATAGTGCCTTGTAATACCTGTAGATTGAGTGTGAGCCAGGATTCAACACTTTTTAGATCTTTGATGCGCTTATCAATTTCTTCAATGTCCATAGTAGGTATACCCATAGAATTGAAGCCCTGCATACCGGGCATACTAAAGCCAGTTGGGGAGTCAGCGGAACCTTTTGCGGCATTGGCCCACATATTTTTCATCATTTCCATACTTTGTTTGAAATCTGGCATACCTGTAAACATAGAACTCCCGATATTAATTTGGACTTATATGTAAAATATAGGATTTCAGTAAGTAAATCAATCCTCTATTGCAAATAAGAGGATCATTTTTAATGGTATTTAGGATAATCTTTTGTAATGATGTCAAAACACAATTTAGCAGAGCCGATTCAAAAGCCAGCTTCGTACGCCTATACGAGAGGTCAACTCTTACCGAGTTTGTTAGCCAGTCGGATTTTAATTCTAGATGGTGCCATGGGTACCATGATTCAGCGGTATCGCTTAACAGAAGAAGAGTTCAGAGGATTGTCTGGAAGTGCTCGATTTAAAGATCACCCAATTGATTTGAAAGGTAATAACGAATTACTTTCAATTACTCGTCCCGAAGTAATCCAGGAGATTCATGAACAGTATTTAGCTGCAGGGGCAGATTTGATTGAAACGAATACCTTTGGGGCAACCTCGATTGCCCAAGATGACTATCAGTTAGGATTCCTGGCTAAAGAGATGAATCTTGCTTCTGCGCAATTAGCTCGCCAAGCCTGTGACAAATTTAGCACACCCGATAAACCAAGATTTGTCGTTGGAGCGCTTGGCCCAACCCCGAAGACGGCTAGTATTTCTCCAGATGTCAATGATCCTGGAGCGCGGAATGTGGATTTTGAAGCGCTTCGACAGGCCTATTATGAACAGGTTGAAGCCTTAGTTGAGGCTGGCTCGGATGTCTTATTGGTAGAGACAGTTTTTGATACGCTAAATGCTAAAGCTGCGTTATTCGCCATTGATGAGTATTTTGAAAATAGCCAAGAGCGCTTACCTTTGATGATTTCAGGCACGGTCACAGATGCTTCGGGGCGGATTTTATCTGGACAAACTGTCGAAGCTTTTTGGAATAGTTTGCGCCATGCTCGGCCGATTACTTTTGGTTTGAACTGTGCCCTAGGCGCAACCTTGATGAAACCATATATTGTTGAGTTATCAAAAATTTGTGATACTGCGATATCTTGCTATCCCAATGCTGGCTTACCAAACCCAATGAGTGATACGGGCTTTGATGAAACCCCAGAAATTACTTCGCGGTTATTGGAGGAGTTTTCTAGAGAGGGTATTGTTAATTTAGTGGGTGGTTGTTGTGGGACAACGCCAGAACACATAGCGGCTATTGTGCAGGCAGTTGCAAAATATCCACCAAGAGCGATTGACTCTCGCTGGAAAGCTTACCGCCAGGCCAGTCATGACTAATATACAAGCGCTCAAATTATCTGGTCTTGAGGCATTCAATTTTGCATCGCATATTCGTTTTGTCAATATTGGCGAACGGGCCAACGTCACTGGTTCAAAGGCTTTCGCACGGTTGATTTTAAATAATCTTTTTGATGACGCTCTACAAGTGGCCCGTCAGCAAGTTGAGAATGGTGCGCAAATTATTGATATCAATATGGATGAGGCGATGCTAGATTCCAAGGTTGCCATGGTGCGCTTTTTAAATCTCATTGCATCCGAACCAGATATTGCCAGAGTACCAATCATGATTGACTCCTCCAAATGGGAGGTCATCGAAGCTGGATTAAGGTGTATCCAAGGCAAGGCCATTGTTAACTCGATTTCTTTAAAAGAGGGTGTCGAGCCATTTTTACGGCAGGCAAAACTTATTCAACGTTACGGAGCTGCTACGGTAGTAATGGCTTTTGACGAAAAAGGTCAGGCAGATACTTTCGCTAGAAAAACAGAAATTTGTCGTCGATCTTATGACATCCTTGTCAAGGAGCTCGATTTTGCACCAGAGGATATTATTTTTGACCCCAATATTTTTGCAATAGCAACGGGCATTGAAGAGCATGATAATTATGCTGTCGATTTTATTAATGCGACGCGCTGGATAAAAGAAAACTTACTAGGCGCTAAGATCAGTGGTGGTGTTTCGAATGTTAGTTTTTCCTTTCGTGGAAATGATGTAGTTCGAGAGGCAATCCACACTGTTTTCTTATTTCATGCAATTGAAGCTGGTATGGATATGGGGATTGTTAATGCTGGTCAACTCGGAGTCTATGCAGAATTAGACCAGGAGTTACGCGAACGTGTTGAGGATGTGGTTTTAAATCGGTTTATACAAAAGGATGGCAAAACTCCTACGGAGTACTTACTTGAGATTGCGGATAACTTTAAAGGCGGTGGCGCTAAAGAGGTCGCCACTCTTGCTTGGAGAGAACTTTCTGTTCGACAACGCTTAAGTCATGCGATGGTTCAAGGTATTACTAATTTTATTGTAGAAGATACAGAAGAGATCCGCCAAGAAATTGAGCTTGCTGGTGGGCGGCCCATAGAAGTCATAGAAGGTCCATTAATGGATGGTATGAATATTGTTGGCGAGTTATTTGGAGCCGGCAAGATGTTTTTGCCTCAAGTAGTCAAGAGTGCGCGCGTGATGAAGCAAGCAGTAGCCCATCTGATTCCGTTCATTGAAGAAGAGAAGCGTCAATATGAAGCTGCGGGAAGAGACGTGCGCTCGAAGGGTAAGATTATTATGGCCACTGTGAAGGGCGATGTGCACGATATTGGAAAAAATATTGTAACGGTGGTTTTACAGTGTAATAATTTTGATGTGGTTAATATGGGTGTAATGGTTCCTTGTAATCAAATCTTACAAAAGGCGAAGGATGAAAACGCAGACATTATTGGCTTATCTGGGTTAATCACACCGTCTTTGGAAGAAATGACCTATGTCGCTCAAGAAATGCAACGCGACGCATACTTTCGTGATCGGTCTATACCACTCATGATTGGTGGTGCTACTACTTCTCGAGTTCACACAGCTGTGAAGATCTCGCCGCACTATGATGGTCCAGTTATTTATGTGCCAGATGCATCTCGGTCTGTTTCTGTTGCTTCTAGTTTGTTATCGGACGAATCCGCGAAGTCCTATTTAGCCGGAATTAAAGCAGAATATGAAAAGATTCGCGTTAACCATGCCAATCGTAAGGCAATCCCGCTAGTTACCCTTGATGCCGCGCGTAAAAATGCGGAGAAATTAGATTGGAGTCATTTTGAAATTACGAAACCCAAATTTATTGGAAGAAGAGTATTTAAAAACTTTGACTTAGCTCAAATTGCTCAATATATTGATTGGACCCCATTTTTTCAGACATGGGATTTGGCTGGGAAATTTCCACAAATCCTTACTGACGAAGTCGTTGGTGATACTGCAAGTAAAGTATACGAAGATGCCTTGCAAATGCTCGAGCGCCTGATTCAAGGTAGATGGTTACAAGCTCATGCTGTACTGGCAATTTACCCGGCAAATAGTATTGGAGATGACATCATTTGTTATGCTGATGAAGCTAGAACGATGCCTGTGCTCACTTGGCATGGACTTCGACAGCAGACAGAAAGACCTATTGTGGACGGAGTGAAGAGGCCCAACCGGTGCTTAGCTGATTACATAGCCCCAAAAGACAGTGGCAAGATGGATTATGTGGGTATGTTTGTAGTCACTACCGGTCATGGAGTAGAAAAAAAGGTTGCACAATTTCAAGAGCAGCATGATGACTATCAGGCCATCCTTCTTAAAGCGCTGGCGGATCGTCTAGCAGAAGCTTTTGCAGAGTATATGCATTACCGAATGCGGTCGGACTTGTGGGGATATGCGGCAGATGAAAATTTATCTAGTGCAGAGCTGATTGATGAAAAATATCAAGGTATTCGCCCCGCTCCTGGCTATCCTGCTTGTCCGGAACATTCTGTTAAATTAGCTATGTTTGAAGTATTACAAGCTGCTGAAATTGATATGGAGCTAACGGAGTCTTTAGCAATGAATCCAGCATCCAGTGTGTCGGGATTTTATCTAGCAAATCCGCACGCCCAATATTTTAATGTTGGTCAAATTGGCTTAGATCAAGTTAATGACTTAGCTAGTCGCTCTGGGCGGACTGCGCAGGAGGTGGCGCGCGCGAATGTTAGTAACTTCGAGAGTAATTCAGCGGAATATTAAACTCCCCAAACAATCGGGTTTTGATATTTGAGAGCAGATTTGAGAAGAGTTAAAAAAGGGTAGGCCCTAGCACCGAGTCGATCAATTTGGGTTTTCGTGTTATCTAGATCGATCGATTCTCCAGATAATGCATCTTGCGCTATGGCATCCTCTAATTTCTGAATTAGCTCGGGTAGTTGGTCTACTAGTAAAATGCCCTTTGGCTTTAGTTCTCTCTCTAGTATTTCAAAGATCCGAATAGAAAGATCTTGTAACATCAGGCAATTAGCTGAGTTTTTTGATTTAAATTGATATAGCATAAAAATTAGCATACACCACTTAAACCCCATTTGCCATGCTCCCAGAACTTCAACAACAAATCCAATCATTTCTGAATGATGCTTTAACGCAGATCGGGCAGACAAATCAGCAAGACGTTAGTTCCTTGCCTATTGCGCGTTTAGAGCGACCCAAAGTAGCAGAGCATGGAGATTTAGCGACGAATATTGCGATGCAATTGGCCAAGCCTTGGAAGATGAATCCGAAAGAGTTAGCACAACAATTATTAATCAAATTACAAGGAATGCCACAAACCAGATCTGTTGTAGAGAAGCTCGAAATAGCTGGCCCTGGATTTATTAATATTCGTTTAACAGGTGCAGTAAAACAAGCTGTAGTACAGTTAATTTTGCAGCAAAAAAACACTTACGGCGTTAAAAAATTAGTCGATCAGGACAAAATTTTAATTGAATTTGTTTCTGCCAATCCGACGGGACCATTGCACGTTGGGCATGGTCGCCAAGCTGCTTTGGGGGATATCTTAGCGAATATATTACAAAGTCAAGGTAAGCTAGTGCATCGGGAGTTTTACTATAACGACGCTGGTGTTCAAATTCAGCAGTTAGCCATCTCCACCCAGGCCAGAATTCGAGGCCTAGGTCCCGGCGACGCACAATGGCCAGAAGATGCTTATAACGGGACATATATTTTAGATATCGCGCACGCTTATATGGCTGGTCAAACTATTACAGTGAGTGACCTTGGTGCAGTTACGGCCAATAAAGACCCAGAAGATTTAGGCCAGATTGCGAAGTTTGCGGTTGCCTACTTGCGTAAAGAGCAAGATATTGATTTACGCATCATGGGCGTTGAGTTTGATGAATATTATTTAGAGTCGTCCTTGTATAGTGATGGTAGCGTAGCAGCCATTGTCGAGGACTTACGAACAGCTGGAAAAACGTACGAAACGGGAGGTGCATTATGGCTTCGGTCGACGGATGATGGGGACGATAAAGATCGTGTGATGCGCAAATCTGATGGCAGCTTTACCTATTTTGTACCAGACGTTGCATACCATATTAGTAAATGGTCAAGGGGTTACCATCAAGTCGTTAATATTCAAGGAAGTGATCACCACGGGACGATTACGCGGGTCCGTAGTGGCATTCAAGGGGTTTCTCAAAAAAGATCTTGGATGATTCCAAAAACCTACCCAGAGTATGTTTTACATAAGATGGTCACAGTCATTAAAGACGGTGTTGAAGTAAAGATTTCTAAACGAGCCGGATCTTATGTAACTATTCGAGATTTGATTGAATGGTCAGGTGGCGTTCAAGATTCCATGTTGGCTGCGGATAAAGAACAGGCCTTACAGAGGGGAAAAGATGCGGTCCGTTTCTTTTTGATTTCTAGAAAAGCCGATACGGAATTTATTTTTGATGTTGATTTAGCTTTGACACAGAATGATGAGAATCCTGTTTTTTATGTGCAGTATGCCCACGCTCGCATTTGTTCCATATTACGACAATGGGCAGGCGATCAAGCAACTTTATCAGCGGTTGATCTAGCACCCATCAGGGGGCGTGCGGCGGATGATTTAATGCGTCGCTTAAGTGAGTATCCGAATATGCTCCAGGATGCGGCGCGCGATTTATCACCCCATGCACTAGCATTTTACTTACGTGATTTAGCGGCAGATTTTCATTCTTTTTATAACTCTGATCGAGTTTTAGTAGACGATATGCCACTCAAATTAGCTAGACTAGCTTTACTACTAGCAACTCAGCAGGTTCTAGCAAATGGCTTAGATTTATTAGGCTTACAAGCACCTGAAAAGATGTGAATTGCATCTAGCGAAGCAAGGGATTATCATATTAAAAATGGCTACACAAACTGTCAATAGTAAAACTCAATTAAATCCAGAACCTGCCAAGATGTTATTTGGGGTGGTGATTGGGCTCATTATTGGCCTTGGCATCGCTCTTGCTGTGGCCTATACGATCATTCGTAATCCACCAGTAGAAAAGCAAAACGTCCGCACTCCGGATATACCGATTGTTCCTAAAATTATGCCCGATGGTACGATTGGTGAGTCTAGGGATATTAATTCTCCTTTGCGTTTGAAAGGTAAAAATGCGGAAGCTGCAGACGTCTCCCCATCGACCGATGCCCCTCCTGTAGCACAGGCGCCATCACCACCACAGGTTGTAGATACAAAAGAAGTATCCCCAGGCGTTACTTATTGGTTACAGGTTGGGGCTTATACAGATAAGGCAGCCGCCGAAACGGAAAAAGCCGGCATTGCAATGCAAGGCTTACAAGCCCGTATTTCAGAAGTAAAGAATGAAGTAAGTAGTATTTGGCGAGTTCGAATTGGTCCGTTTGCATCTTTACAAGAGATGCAAAGTTCCAAGAGTCGATTAGACGACGCTGGAGTTTCCTATAGTGTAATTAAAGCAAATAAATAAAGTGAACCAATGATGAAAAAAAATCTCATACATATTTTTATATCCACCGTTTTAGTAGTGCTGATGAATATTGTCTACGCTCAGTTATTACCACCATCTGCTCAAGGTAGTAAGCCAGCACCGGTGGTACCTCCAGCGCCGAGTTCTATAATGGAGGGGGTGGACTATCAGGCTTTAACAATGGTTCAGCCTACGGAGGCCAAAGGCAAGATAGAGGTAACAGAGTTCTTTTGGTATGGCTGTCCACATTGCTTTGAATTTGATGCAGAGTTACATGCCTGGGTAAAAAAACAGAAAAATATCGTTTTTAAAAGGGTTCCGGTAGCATTTCGGCCTGATTTTTTACCACATAGTCAATTATTCTATGCTTTAGAGGCACTCGGCAAAGAGGAGGAGTTCACTCCTAAGGTTTTTAAGGCAATCCATCTTGAGCGCAAGCAGTTACTCAAAGAAGAAGACATTTTTAAATGGATCGAATCCCAGGGATTGGATCTCAAGGCGTTTACTTCAGCTTATCAATCCTTTAGTGTAATTACTAAGGCCAAGACAGCAAACAATATCATGCAGTCCTATCGGATTGAAGGCGTGCCTACAATCGCTATTCATGGACGGTTTATTACCTCGCCGTCGATTGCAGGCTCTAGGACTCGCGCACTAGAGACGATGGATTTTCTGGTGGCTAAGGCTAGAGCGCAGAAATAAAAATACTTCGTAAAAGATTGCAGATACAAATATCTGATTACGAAGTATGTATGACTTCCTTGGAAAGGATTGCCGGAAGATTAAGCGTTCATTATTTGGTTCTTTTGCACTACGCAGATCGTTTTAGGCCACGCATAATCGGTCCAATGAATGGCAGTTTTTCGTAGATACCCTCAGCTGGATCCCAAAAGTCCTGGTGTTTTTCTACCAAAAAGTCTTGATTAAAGCGAAGCCAGCTGACACCCTCAAAGCATTGAGGGTTTTTATTCCAACGTTTCAATGAAAACCGAAAGTCCCACAAGAGTGCGACGTCTAAATCCTTAACAAGGGTTTGTCGGATGAGGAAAGTTGGATGATCGAGTTGGGTAAACATATGCTCAAAAATTGCGGTAATTGCAATATGTCCAACAACTTCTTGAAAAGGATCTTTAAAGCAAGCCTGCAAAGCATAGCAATTGATTAGTGTTGGGATACTCTTTTGACTGAGGTGTTCATACTCAAACTTTAAGTTTTCAAGGGCTTGATCTAAACTCATAAGCAGTGAAGAGTTATATTTTGATAAATGTTTTAATGAGCCAAAAATATATTGGGTATGGCAAAATCCTGAGAAATTTTAAAAAACGAGAAAACCGTTTTGGAAAATGGATTTCAAAGTCACCATTTATAAGCCCTTGGCCGATGCACTTAGCGGCCTCATCAGCAGAAATTAAAGCGGGCATTTTAAAGTCATTAATAGCAGTAGCCGGGGTACTTACAAAACCTGGACAAATGACATGAACACCGATTCCTTGTGGGGAAAGATCCATATATAAGGATTCTGCAAAATTTAATATAGCCGCTTTGGTTGGGCCATAAACCAACGACTTTGGTAAACCGCTATAGCCCGCGACGCTCCCAACAATGGCAATATGACCAGATTGCTGTGCTAGAAATGTTGGCAGTAATTGCTCTAGAACGCTGATGGGCCCGAGTAAATTGGTATCTACCATTTTTTTAGCAGTTAGATAGTTCAGCGTATTGGCTTGAACTGGCTCATAAACACCCGATACAAATAATAAGAGGTCAATCCTTTTCAGATGAGTCAGAACTTCTTTACTTGCTTGTGCGATGCTTTGCTGATCACAAACATCAATCGGCACTATGTAGGCTGGGTTGTTTACACCTTTGGCTAGTGCCTCTAGTGGTTCAGTTCTTCTTGCTGAAAGGACAAGATTTGCGCCTTGCGAAAAAAACCATTTAGCACAGGCAGCGCCAATTCCAGAAGAAGCCCCAATGAGCCAGATATTCTTATTTTTAAAATCAGAAATTGGTTGATTAAGACTCATGTAAGGGTTTCTCCAAAGTAAACTGCACAACATCTAGATTTTTTACAGAAAACCCGGCCGCACAATAGTACAAATAAAAATTCCATAGCCGAATAAATTCGTCCTTAAAGCCAAGGTCTTTAACTTCTTCGAGACGTTGATTAAAGGATTTAGCCCAAAGTCTTAAAGTATGCGCATAATCCTCACCAAAAAAGAATTTATCCTTGACGCGAAGACCAGCACTTTTTGCCTGTTTTTCGAAGATACTCACGCTCGGTAGCATGCCACCTGGAAAGATATATTGTTGGATAAAATCTGTTTGTGTTCGATATTTAGGAAATAGCTCATCATCAATCACAATGCTTTGAATAATCGCTTTTTTCCCAGGCTTGAGGCAACGATAAATTGTTTTAAAGTAGGAGGGCCAATATGACTCGCCTACTGCCTCAAACATTTCAATTGAAACAATACCATCGTACTCTAGATTACAGTCGCGATAATCTTGTAGGATGACAGCACGTTGACCGGTTGATTGCTGTTCTTTCGAAGTACTTAGTTGATTTTGCACAAAGCGGTACTGTTCATTCGAAATCGTAATGGCATCAATATGAATATTTCGAGCACTGGCCTCGCGCATAAAACCACCCCAGCCACAGCCAATTTCCAAGAGTTTTTCCCCAGGCTTTGCTTCTATTGTATCGAGTATACGAAGACATTTATCCCGTTGAGCATCTTGTAAAGACTTATTGTTATTACCATGGAAGAGTGCACTAGAGTACATCATGCTTGGATCAAGCCACAATTGATAGAACTGGTTACCCAAGTCATAATGGGCTTGAATATTTTTCCTACTGCCAGTACGTGAGTTTCGATTAAAAAAATGCCGAATTTTGTAATAGAAAGATCCCAGCCAAGAACCATAAATCAGATCATCCAGCAAGTTTCTATTTTGAATCGCTAACTGCAACATTTGTTCTAGGTTATCGGTGTGCCAAAGTCCTTTGAAGTAGCCTTCTGCAACTCCAATATCACCTCGAGATGTAATTAAACTAAAGGCTTCTAAATCAAAAATCTGAATGTGAATAGGATCTAAGTTAGCACTAGGATCAAGTATGCCAAATTGGTGAGTTGAATGATCTGGCAAGGTGAAAATCACTTGCCCACCTTGTAGATGTTTAAAACAACGAAAAATAAATTGCTGAGCGATAGTAGACATAATTTAAGTAATTTGGATGCTTGGAGGCTTCGGTTTTTTATAAAAATGCGCGCCTTTAAGCCAAAGTTTTAGGGCTTGCCAATGAATTTTAGTAATAACCCCAAAAGTTAAGAATGGAAAACTAGCAATAGCTTTAAATTTATTTTTCCAATCAAGGGGAAACTCAGTGCCGCTAACACTGGTCATCAGAACTTGAACACCTTTTTCAAAATATTCGATTCGGCTGACTTGCCGAAGTGCATTCGTATTGTTTGGTTGACGCATAAAGCGGAATAGATACTTTCCTTCAACATTAAAAAACGGTGAAACATGAAAAACCTTTTCAGCAGACAAGTTTTCACCCCAAAAAATTTCATATTGATTCGGTGGATTTAATACATAGGAATGGCGCTCACCAAAGGTATTGTTAACTTCGGCGATAATCGCAATCAGTTTGCCAGAAATATTATGACAAAACCAAAAACTAACCGGATTAAAAACATACCCTAAAACGCGTGGGAAGGTATGCAGCCAGATTTCGCCGTCGATTGGGGGAAGATTTGATTGACCGATGATTTTTTCGACCCAAGCGAGGGAGTCTGGTTCCTGCACACCATGATCCCTATCAAAAAAGGAGATCCAACTAAAGTGGTTATCGCCAATGCCATGACGTTTTAGTAAATGTGGCTCTAATCTCCTAGTGCGCATGGGGATACGGAGATAAAAAACTGGATAGTTAAAATGATTTTTTGGTGTGCTGCGTTGGTGAATTACTCTACCAAAATGGATTGAAGGAAAATTATGCAAGGGCTTCATCGTTCTTCAATAAATAGAGTTTTTCTGAAAGACGGTTTGCCACAAGTTGCCCAGATTTAAAACCATCCTCATGAAAACCATAACAAGTCCAAGCACCACAAAACCAGGTGTGATTTTGTCCTTGTAAAGCGGGTAATTGTTGCTGTGCACCGATACTATCTTGATTAAATAACGGATGAGAATATTCGATCACTTGATGAGTTAATGATTCTTTTGGAAGAATATGTGGATTGAGGCTAACGATCACTGGAACTTGGTCGAGTTTGACTGGTAGAGGTTGGAGTTTATTAATTAAATAATGGACACAAACTGCACTTGCATTTTCTAGACCTTGGGTGGCATTCGTATTTGACGAATAGTTCCACGCGGCCCAAACGCTTCGTAATTGTGGAAGCAGCTGGGTATCTTCATGCAGGTAGGCTTTATTTTTCTTATAAGGTATTACCCCGAGGATCTTTTGTTCGAGACCCGTGGGGTTTTGAATGATGCCGAGGGCTTGATCACTATGGCAGGCAAATACAATTTCATCTGTAAAGACTGACTCGCCTGAGTCGAGTTCTATGCGGATTGAGCCATCGGCTTGTGCGTCACGATACACCTTTTTGACAGCCTGATGTTGAATAAGGACCTGTGCATTTTGCAGGGCTTTTTGTGCGCGCAAAAGATATTCTCTAGAGCCGCCTTTGACGGTTAGCCATTGAGGGCGATTGGTAATTTGAAGTAGGCCATGATTTTCACAAAATTGCGTTAGAGTATGAATCGGAAAGGACAGCATATCTTTCATTGAGCAAGACCAGATTGCGCCAATCATGGGCAATAAATACCAATCTCTAAAAGCATTACTGAGGTGGTGGCGCGTTAAAAATTCTTGCACTGATTCATTGTGTATAACGGCAGTCTGCTGCTCTTTAGGAGTTGCTGCGATCTTTTTTGCAAGCGCATTAAACCGCAAAATATCGATGGTCATTCTCAGAAAATGGGGATTAAAGAGATTTTTTCTTTGGGCAAAAAGACTATTTAGATCATGCCCTGCCCACTCAAGATTCGGTTTATTTGTTTGTGGAATCGAAACCGAAAAAGACATTTCTGATAAGGCGATAGGAACATCTAACTCTTGAAAAAACTGAATGAGTTTCGGGTAGGTTCGTTGATTAAAAACCAAGAATCCTGTATCGACCCCAAATGAGATATCTTGCATTTTAGGAGTAAATTCGACAGTATTGCTATGTCCCCCTAGGCGAGTTTCTTGCTCAAATAGGGTAATTTGGAGGTGGGGATTATTCCTAAGCGCATAAGCGCAGCTGAGGCCCGATATACCCCCTCCAACAATGGCGACGCGCTTCTTTTGTAATTGCATTACTTGTTTTTAGCTAAAAGCTTTTCAATTTGTGAGGTAATTGTTTTGCTCTCTGGGCTCGTCAGACTACTAAAGGCGGTTACTACGTTACCATCTTGGTCTAAAAGGTATTTATAGAAGTTCCATTGAGGAGTTGTTTTAGTTTTTTCGGCGAGTAGTTTAAATAAAGGGTTGGCATTTGGACCTTTTACCCCGCTTTTGGCAAACATTGGAAATTTAACATCATAAGTATTTTTACAAAACTCAGCAATTTCCTTATTACTACCGGGTTCTTGTGAACCAAAGTCGTTCGAAGGAAAGCCTAAAATGACGAGTCCTTTGGTCGCATATTTTGCGTAGGTCTTTTCAAGACCCTCGTATTGTGAGGTAAAACCGCAATAGCTTGCTGTATTAACGACCAGAACCACCTTTCCTTTGTATTGACAAAGGTCTTGGTTGACTTCGTCTTGTAGCCTGGGAAAAGTAAAGTTGAGCGTAGTGGGGCAGGTTTGCGAAAAACTAAATAGTGGTAAAAAAAGGAAAAATCCAAAAAAATACTTAATCAATGACATCAAAACACCCCATTAATTCAAAAATATGTAAATATGTTTCAAGTAAGAGTCTAGTGCATTATTGAAACGATTTCAAAAATCATTTTAGAATTGGGTTATGAAAACTCAAACATTGAAACCCCCGACCTTTGAGAACAAGATCCTTAGCTTGAGCAGTACCCCAGAAGATATCTTGAAATCGATCCAAGTCATTGAAAAGCCAATAGTTTTTACAAATGGAGTATTTGACATATTGCATCGTGGACATGTTACATACCTAGCACAGGCAAAAAGTTTAGGTAAAAGCCTGGTAGTTGGCGTTAACTCAGATACCTCTGTAAAAATGCTAGGAAAAGGCGATGATCGTCCAATTAATTCTGAATTGGACAGAATGGCGCTATTGGCATCCCTGGAGTGCGTTGATTTGGTGGTTTGTTTTCAGGAAAAAACACCTGTTGAAATAATTCGGTTAATTCATCCAGAAATGTATATTAAAGGTGGGGATTATGAAATCGATGCGCTGGAAGAAACTCAGTTAGTCAAATCTTGGGGTGGGAGTGCCTTTGCTATTCCATTTATTCATCACCGATCAACTTCTGAAATTTTAAAAAAGATTAGAAACTAATTGCACAATCGCCGACTAGCAATGCTGGCTAATCCTTCTGTGGAAGCTTTAGAGCGCTTCCTTCAACGGGACCTGTAATACGAATTGGATTGGTATTTAGCTGTTCATTTGAGGTAGTCGAGGGAGTAATATTTCCTAGGTCAGAAAAAAAACTCTCAACCCATTGCATGCTTTGAACTGGGATAACGAAGATTAGAAATGCGAAAAGAAGATTAATCCCAAGCAGTAGAAGCATAGAAAATTTGATATTCATTTTCACATTAATGATTTTGAAAATATTGTTGCCAGAAAAATAAGCCTCGTAATACGAGGTAAGGATCTTCGATGATTTGTAAAGTTGGAGAGATTTGCGAATACAAGTGCTTGAGGATTAACGGACCGTTACCACCAGAAAAAATCATTGTAGAAGTTTGGGGTGCCAGTTCAAGGGCTTGTTTGATCGCGCCAATTTGGCCTTGCATGACGCCATTAAAAATGGCCGATTTCGTGTTTTTACTGAACTGGAGCGTTGATGATGGCTCAAAACAATTGAATTTTTCCGAGGTCATATTGGACTCTAATCGAGCGGTTTGGCTTTGCAGTGCCTCCAGTGAGAGGGATACTCCGGGCAGAATCGATCCACCAACAAACACATTGCCATGTTCTAAAAAGTCAATCGTTGTGGCAGTGCCTGAATTGATAATTAAGCAATTTTGCAGTGGGGCTAATTGACTAGCTGCAATGATGGCGGCCCAGCGATCCGCTCCCAAAGACGCTGGTTCATCATACGCATTGTGCAGATTTGGTATGAAGGTATCGCCATGTAATTGAATCACGTCAATAGTTGGAAACACCCCTTGAAAATAATCAGTCCAGACCTGAATCCACTGCTTTTGATTGACACTACAAATAAGAATTTGATTGATCATACGGTCTACACTGGTGAGAGCTGTTAGTAATTGTCGACACTCTTGAATGATCAAGTCTTTTTGATTGACAGTGGCGCCGCTAGGCTGGCGCGTAAAATCGACTTCTTGAAGGCTCTTAGATAAATCAATAAGAGCCCATTTAGTTCTCGTGTTGCCGATATCAAGAAGAAGTGAATTGGAGTTAGACAAGGTGGGCTTTAAGATAAGTTCACGGGCATTTTTTTAACGATAAAGTACCATTATGAATGGTTTTAATACCATCTGTAGTCTCAATGATGATTGCTCCATAATCATTAATTCCGCGACATTTTCCAGTCAGGACGGCCGTATTTTCATCTTGAATTTCAACCAGTTGGTCTTGAAATAGATGCCACTGATTCCAATCAGGTATAAATTGCTCAAAGCCGCTATTCATATAACGATGCAAAATATCACTCAAACTTTGCGTGAGTTGTTGCCATATGGGTATAAGCTGACTTTGTCCAAGCCCAGGCAGATCAGCAAGACAGGCGATGGGGTATTCGATTTGAGAAGAATTGGATGTACTAGTAAGATTTTTCAGATTTAGGCCGATTCCAATAATCATCCAAAATGGCTCGCTAATTATTTTTTGCCCGCCCTCAATGAGTATGCCGCCAAGTTTTTTATCGTTGATATACAGATCATTGGGCCATTTCAAACCAAGCCCACCCTTTGCTAAAAGGGCAGGTGGTACATTGTGATAAGCTGCGATACCCTGAATGATTCCTAAACCGCATGCCAGACTGAGCCCTTGAAAAAACTGCATCGACAAATTTGGGTGGAAAGGGTATGCCAAAGAAAATGTTAACGTTTGGTTTGGTTCTGAATGCCAAATTCGGCCACGACGCCCCCTGCCATGAGTTTGTTCGATGGCTAACCTGGATATGGGTTGGTGCAGATCACCACTTCGCCAGCGCAGCAGTAAATCTTCGTTAGTGGAGGCAGTACGCTCAATCTGCTCAAAATTCCAAGGTGTTGACATACATGCTATTGTAGAAAAAAATAAGCATATGCAGGAAAAAATAATTCGCCCATCCCGTTTTCCATTCTTAGCGCAACCCTATCCATTGGCCAGAATGGCCCTATGGCTAATTATTGTCTTGGTAGCATATGCAAGCTTAACGCCATTTAATTTTTATTTGGCGGCCCCAAGTCTTGCCTATGAGTGGGTTCAGGCGCCTCTACCCAGATATATTCCACTCTTTGACGTTACAACAAATATTTTGGGGTACCTGCCATTTGGTTTTTTGATGGTTTTTGCGGTATTTCCGAGGCTGCGTAAATGGCAGGCATTATTATTTAGTATTTTTTGCGGCATGATCTTATCGGGGTCATTAGAAAGTCTTCAGGCATTTTTACCGAGAAGAATCTCAAGCCAAGTCGACTGGTATTCGAATATTTTAGGCACACTTATTGGGGCTTTATTTGCTTTACCACTGAGACCGGCATGGCTTTCTGGCAATATGGCAGAGCGGTTTCGCTATACGATATTTGGTAAACAACAAAGCTTTTTTTTACTCGTGCTGCTATTTCCATGGGCGCAAATTCACCCACAAAATGCATGGTTAGGAATGGGCGATTTAGGTATTAAAGCTTTACGAATTTCACCCTATTGGAGTTTGCCATTCAATAATGCGACGCAAGAACTCTTGATTACTGCCGTAGCTAGCTCTTCGTTGGCGGCGTTACTGCTATTTGCAACCAAAACTAAGGCCCCACAGATCCGTTTCATTTTAGTTGTAACTGGCCTGACAATTGCCCTGAAAGTTTTTGCTTCAGAGTTACAGTTTGGCTCAAATGGAATGACAATTTGGTGGAGTATTTCGGTTGGGCTTGGTTTAGGTATTGGGCTCTTGATGTTATGGTTTATAAGTCATCTAACAAAGGTCTATTTGTGGTGGATCAGCTTTATTGGCTTAATCATTTTGCTAATTTTGGTAAATACCTTGCCACAGGACCCCTATTATTTGGCGCAATTAGAAATCTTACCCCGAGGTAGGCTAACTAACTTTAATGATTTATTGAAATGGATCTCCAATACATGGCCATTTTTAGCTTTATTTATCCTCATGAAAGAAAAAAACAGCGTACAAACATAATTATGAAGAACTTATCGATATAATTTTCCAATGAACCACTTTAAATACCATGCATTTTTTTGTTTAAACGAACGATCCAATGGGGATAATTGTTGCGAGCAACATGGCGCCACGAAATTATTTGATTATGCTAAAAAGCGGTGTAAACAGCTTGGCCTAAATGGTGCGGGCCAAACACGTGTCAATCGGGCTGGCTGCCTCGATCAATGCGCAAGTGGGCCAGTCATGGTGGTTTATCCAGAAGGCATTTGGTACACCTTTATCGATGAGTCCGATATCGACGAGATTATTTCTAGTCATTTTGCCAAAGGTGTGCCTGTAAAGCGTTTAATGATCGATGCCTAGTAGATCATTAGCAGTCCAAATACCCGTTACGATAGGCCTCTTAGAGGGCTGCCTTGACTTTCCAGAGAGTCTTTTTAAAGACTCAAACTTCCTAGTTCGTGGTTTGGCTTTAGTTGCTCACCCCCATCCCTTGATGGGTGGGACGATGGATAACAAAGTAACGCAAACGATGGCTAAAGCGCTCAATCAGCTTGGGTACATTACGCTGCGAACCAATTTTCGAGGGGTTGGCAGCTCTGCTGGTTCATTTGATGATGGTGTTGGTGAAACGAATGATTTGTACGAAGTTCTGGATTGGTTACAATGCGAGAGTTCTTGGTCTGGTTTGTCTGGTTTAGAGACCACCTCATGGCTCGGTCAATTAAGTCATTTACCTGTGGTTTTAGGCGGATTTTCATTCGGAAGTTATGTTGTGAGTCGGCTGATGCAACGTTTTCAGGAAGAAAATAAGGCGATTGAAAGACTGATTTTAATTGGAACAGCTGCCTCTAAATGGGATGTACCACCAGTACCTAAGAATAGCTTAATCATTCACGGCGAATTGGACGAGACTATTTTATTATCTAATGTCCTTGGATGGGCACGGGATCAAGAACTGAGCGTGACAGTGATACCAGGCGCAGATCACTTTTTCCACCGCAAACTACACTGCATTAGGGATATCATTCTCAGAGCTTGGCTGGGGCAGGCATATGACTCTTAATGACTCATTAATTAATTATCCCTGCGCATTTCCGATTAAAGTAATGGGCGTTAACCAACCTGATTTTAAATTGGCGGTTATTCATATTTGTCAGCAGTTAGATCCGAGTTTTAATCTCAATCAAATTGAAGAAAGAAACTCCAAAGCAAATAATTATTTGGGATTGACAGTAACTATCCAAGCCACGAGTCGTGCGCAACTAGACGAAATTTATCGGACTTTATCAACCCATCCGTTAGTTCGCGTTGTCCTGTAAGCGATGATTCATAGCAATTTTGAAGTCTTACAATTAGGCTTACAAGATTATCGAGATACCTTTGAGGCGATGCAGCGCTTTACTCAGAATCGTAACGCCTCCACTAAGGACCAATTATGGGTAGTAGAACACCCAGCAGTTTTCACCTTAGGGTTGGCAGGTGATCCAAAACACCTACTCCAAGAAACGCATATACCGCTTATCCAAACTGATCGCGGAGGACAAATCACCTATCATGGCCCAGGGCAGGTGATTGTGTATGTACTATTGGATTTAAAGCGTCTAGGATTTTATGTCAAAGAGTTAGTCAGACGAATTGAGCAGTCGATTATTGCAACATTGGCTGAGTTGGATGTCCAGACGGAGCGCCATCCTGGATCACCAGGAATTTATTTGACAAAGGAATATGCGCAGTTGGCGGGGGCAAAGATTGCTGCCTTGGGTCTAAAAATTAAAAACCACTACTGCTATCATGGCTTAGCATTAAATGTCAAAATGGACTTGAGTCCATTTCAGGCTATTAACCCTTGTGGATATCCTGGCCTTCAAACGATTGATTTAGCCTCTTTAGGAGTCACTCAAAGGGACTCTGAAGTGGCAAACGTTTTGATCCAACAGTTATTAAGACAATTATCAATTACTGAAGAATGACTTAAAATATGACGATGTTAGATAAAGACTCCGTTTTAGGAATAGCACCGACTGCGGCTTACGATCCCACTAAAAAACAAAAGTCGGCGGATAAAACGTCACGCATTCCAATTAAGATTATTCCAATTCTGGATGTTTTAAAAAAACCAGATTGGATTAGGGTCAAGGCCAGCTCAAGTAATTCCAGGTTTTCTGAAATTAAAGCCATATTACGAGAAAACCAATTAGTTACCGTTTGTGAGGAGGCCAGTTGCCCCAATATTGGTGAGTGCTTTGGCAATGGTACGGCCACTTTTATGATTATGGGTGAAAAGTGTACCCGTCGATGTCCTTTTTGTGACGTGGGTCATGGAAGGCCAGACCCCTTAGATGAAAATGAGCCAGCTAATTTAGCTAAAACAATTGCTAAGTTGCGACTGACCTATGTGGTTATTACGAGTGTTGATCGAGATGATTTAAGAGATGGCGGGGCTGGGCACTTTGTAGACTGCATTACTCTTACGAAAGAGTTATCGGTCGGAACAAAGGTGGAGGTTTTAGTACCCGATTTTCGTGGTCGATTAGAAACAGCTCTACAAGTATTTGGCAGAAATGATGGTGCTGGGTTACCTGATGTGATGAACCATAATCTTGAAACTGTTCCTCGGCTTTATAAAGAGGCAAGGCCTGGCGCAGATTATGCACATTCTTTAAAATTATTACTCGATTTCAAAAAGATGTATCCAGGAATACCTACCAAGAGTGGGCTCATGGTGGGGCTTGGAGAAACGGACGATGAAATTTTACAAGTGATGCGAGATATGCGGGCGCACGAAATTGATATGCTAACAATTGGCCAATATTTATCTCCATCTGCGCATCACTTACCGGTTCGACGTTATGTTCATCCTGACCAATTTAAGCGGTTTGAGGATGCTGCGAAAGAAATGGGTTTTACACATGCCGCGATTGGCGCTATGGTGCGCTCTAGTTATCACGCTGATCAGCAGGCTCACCTAGCTGGCGTACTTTGAACAATCAACGACTAGTCTGCTCAGTCATCGTGTATGTCGCGTTTTTTTAAATCTTTTCAAGATAGCCTAACAGCAGTTTTTATTTTTAGCTTATTTATCTTCAGTGCGTGCACTGCATCATTTAATTGGCGGGAAATTCAGTCTGAGGAGCATGGTTATTTAGCACTATTTCCAGCAAAAACAAGTAGCGAACAGAAAACGATCGTTTATAAGAATCAATCTTTTCCGATGATCATGCAGGCAAGTCAAGCGGGAGATGCGTTGTTTGCCGTGGGGACTATTGTTTTAGATCCATCATTTAAGGATAGCCATCAATTTCTAGAGTGGTTACAAAAAAGTGCTGCTCAGGTTATTCGTACCGCATCTGAACCGGTACTTGAAAAAACACAAACCCGAATCGCTTTGCAAAAGGATGAGAAGGTGCCTGTAACAAGCTTGCAATTAGAAGGCCTTGGCCCTGACCAAAAACAACGGATCTATTGGGTGAGGTGGATTTACCGTGTGGATGAATCCGGTAAGCCAAGAATTTTTCAATTAAGTGCTATTCAGACGGTACCAAGCGCCTTATCTGCTCAGCAAAGAAAAGTCATTACAGAAGAATTTTTAACCTTTATGAACGGCTTTCATCCCTACTAGAGTTATTTGAGAACTCTCGTTTCTAATTCGGCAACTTTACGTTCGAGTTCTTCTAGTTTGGAACGTGTCTTACTTAGGACTTGCATTTGAATATCAAATTCTTGGCGAGTGACTAAATCTAATTTCTGAAAACCTTGATGCATGAGGCCCCGAATATTTTGTTCGATATCTTTTGCTGGAGACTGGCGAACTGTTTCAAGTACTTTTTTTTGCACATCCTCGGCCATTGTTTGGAATTTTTGGAAGAAGTCAGAGTTATTCATAAAAGCCTTTAGATGAAAGAGTCGAAAAAGTTTACTAATTATCCGTAATTTTGAACAATCCTGCAATTCACCAAAATAGTGCATATTTCATAAAAATGCCACAAAATGGTGTACAGATAGAAATCGCTGGTTTTTCAATGCCTGAGAATACACTCATGTAATAAATTATCTGGATTACAACTTGTATTAAATTTTTTAAAAGGAGCTTCAAATGAAAAAATATATCGCCATTACGGCTATTGCGGCGGCTTCAGCATTGATGATGGGTAATACTTTTGCACAAACTGCGCCGGCTGCGGAAGTAAAACCTGACCCAGGTCCAGTTACGGCTAACGTGACTTTAGCAAGTGATTATCGCTACAGGGGAATTACTCAGGGTAATTTCCGACCAGCAATACAAGGTGGATTTGATTATGCCCATGCAAGCGGTTTTTACATTGGTAACTGGAATTCGAGCATTAGTTGGATCAGTGACGGTTACTCAGGAACTTCTCCCGCTCCTTCTGCGCCAATTGAAATGGATTTTTATGGGGGCTATAAAACAGAAGTAGCAGAAGGCGTCACATTAGATGCTGGGTTCTTACAGTATTACTATGCATCAAGAAACATTCCAAAATATACCTTGACTACCTGTAAAACGGCTGGAAGTAGAAATGCTTGCGGTATCGATCCCAACACTACCGAGGCCTATTTGGCCGCAACTTACCAATTTGCCACGTTGAAGTACTCTTACGCATTGACTGATCTTTTTGGGATTTATGACAGTAAGGGTGCAAGTTATATCGATTTAGCCCTGAATTACGATACCGGTTTTGAAGGCATTACCCTCAATGGTCATATTGGCAAACAAATGATCTCAACCAAAACAGATAATGTTGACTATTCTTACACGGACTGGAAAATCGGTCTAACGAAGGATTTAGGAAATGGCTTAAACGTAGCTGTAGCTTACATAGGAACGAATGCTAAACAAGCGGCATATTACGTTTCTTCTGGCGGATCCAGTACTAAGAACTCCGGCCAAGGCACAGGCTTTATTTCTCTGACCAAAACCTTTTAATCATCCATTGATGAGGAGAGTTGTATGAAACTGATTATTACAATCATTAAACCTTTCAAACTTGATGAGGTGAGAGAGGCCCTAGCAGGTATTGGGGTCTCTGGCATCACCGTTACTGAAGTGAAAGGCTTTGGACGCCAAAAGGGGCATACAGAGTTGTACCGCGGCGCGGAGTATGTGGTTGATTTTCTTCCAAAAGTTCGGGTTGACGTCGTTGTTAGTGATGACATGGTAGATCGTGCCATTGAAGTCATCGAAGCCGCGGCAAGGACTGGAAAAATTGGTGATGGAAAAATTTTCGTCACCCCTGTTGAGCAAGTTGTGCGTATCCGTACCGGCGAAACCGGTGCGGCAGCACTCTAAAAAGGAGCATTAGATTATGAAACATTGGATCAATAAACTCATCGTCTCAAGTGCATTACTTTTTAGTTTGGGTGTGGCTACACTTGCACCAAACTCTCTTGTATATGCCGCTGATGACAAGGCTGCTCCAGTTGCGGCAGCTTCTGCTGCGCCAGCTGCTGCAGAAGCCCCTGCTGTCCCAGTCCCCAATAAAGGCGATACTGCCTGGTTGCTAGTTTGTACAGCATTAGTCATTATGATGACAGTACCCGCTCTTGGACTTTTCTATGGAGGCCTGGTACGTAAGAAAAATATGCTCTCGGTTTTGATGCAATGCTTGGTAGTATTTTCTTTAATCATGGTTCTCTGGGCTATTTACGGCTATAGCATCGCGTTTACGGAAGGTAATGCATTCTTTGGAGGATTTGATCGGCTTTTTTTAGCTGGGATCACACCTGAGTCAGTGGCAGCGACTTTTAGTAAAGGTGCTTATGTTCCTGAACTAGCATATATGGTATTCCAAGCAGCATTTGCAGCGATTACAGTCTGTTTAATCATTGGAGCTTTTGTCGAACGGATTAAATTTTCAGCAGTTCTTTTGTTTGCAGTCTTGTGGTTTACATTTAGTTATTTACCAATTGCTCACATGGTTTGGTTCTGGCCTGGCCCTGATGCTTTTACCGATGCCGCTGCCGGCGAAAAAGCTTTGGCAACAGCTGGTTGGTTATTTCAAATGGGGGCTCTCGATTTTGCAGGTGGAACGGTGGTTCATATCAACGCCGCTGTTGCCGGCTTGGTTGGCGCATATGTTGTTGGCAAGCGCGTTGGTTATGGTCGTGAACCATTTAAGCCACATAGTTTGACTTTAACCATGGTTGGTGCATCACTATTGTGGGTAGGTTGGTTTGGCTTTAATGCTGGATCGGCTCTAGAAGCAAACGGGAGCGCTGCACTGGCCTTTGCAAATACTTTAATGGCCACTGCCGCTGCTGTCTTGTCTTGGATTTTAGCCGAGTGGTTACTCAAAGGTAAGCCATCCATGTTGGGCGCAGCATCAGGAGCAGTTGCCGGGCTAGTGGCAGTAACCCCAGCAGCTGGATTTATTGGAGTGATGGGGGCCTTAATTATTGGTTTGATTGCTGGCGTACTATGCTTTTGGGGTGTAACAGGCCTAAAGAAAATGTTAAAGGTGGATGATAGTTTGGACGTTTTCGGAGTTCATGGCGTTGGTGGCGTAACGGGTGCCATATTGACAGGGGTATTTTGTTCCCCGTCGTTAGGAGGCACAGGGATTTACGATTACGTTGCTAATGCAGTGGCCCCGGATTATGACATTGCTGCGCAAGTTCTAATCCAACTTCAAGCGGTGGTAACAACCATTGTTTGGTCTGGAGTAGTCGCATTTATTTGCTACAAAGTTGTGGATATTTTAGTTGGACTTCGAGTTACGGAAGAAGAAGAGCGCGAGGGCTTAGATATTACCTCTCATGGCGAGACTGCTTACGAGATGTAACTTAAGCCGGTAGTCAATGGATGGGCATCATTAATTGATGCCCATTTTTCATTTTGGGCAACATAAATTGATAAAAACAGCTATTTTGATCTACTTCCCTAAAAGTTAAATACAATAGAGGTATGGTCCCACATTTAATTACAGCCTTAACAGGTCCTTTGCTTGATCTTGAGAAGAAAATTCTTGATGCCACACCAACTATCGAGCGTTGGTTTCGGTTGGAATGGCAAGATCACACGCCACCTTTTTACTGCTCGGTTGACTTGAGAAACTCGGGTTTTAAATTAGCGCCGGTTGATACCAACTTATTTCCGGGTGGATTTAATAATCTTTCCAATGAAATGCTGCCACTTGCTGTGCAAGCTGCAATGGCCTCTATAGAAAAAATTTGCCCCGAAGCACGTAATTTACTCTTGATACCTGAACGCCATACGAGGAATACTTTTTATTTACAAAATGTCGCTCGCTTGGCGGTTATTTTGAGGCAGACAGGGCTTAACGTTCGATTAGGAAGTTTGTCAGAAGAAATCACTAAACCCACCACCATCGAGTTGCCGGATGGGCAGCGTTTGGTACTAGAGCCACTGAGTCGAATTGGCTTAAAGGGCCGTCGTTTAGGATTAAAAGATTTTGATCCCTGCGCTATATTGCTCAATAATGACTTATCGGCTGGGGTTCCAGCAATCTTAAAGAATTTGCATGAGCAATACGTATTACCCCCCTTGCATGCTGGTTGGTCGACACGACGTAAATCGAATCATTTTGCTTGTTACGATGACGTGATCAAAAAGTTTTCTAAAATTTTAGATATTGATCCGTGGATATTAAATCCCTACTTTGCTACAGTTAAAGATGTGGACTTTAATGCGCGCGTTGGTGAAGAAGAGTTACAAGAAACTGCTGCTGGACTTCTCAAAAAAGTGGCGAAAAAATATAAGCAAATGGGTATTAAAGAAAAACCCTACTTAGTTGTAAAGCCAGATGCTGGAACATATGGCATGGGGATTATGACGATTCATGATGCGAGCGAATTAAAAGACTTGAATCGTCGTGAACGTAACAAGATGAGTGTCATCAAAGAAGGTTTAGAAGTTGCTCATGTGATTATTCAAGAAGGGGTTCACACCTTAGAAAAGATCAATGAGGCAGTTGCTGAGCCAGTGGTATATATGATTGATCGCTATGTGGTCGGTGGATTTTACCGAGTGCACACCGGTCGTGGTCCTAATGAGAGTTTGAATGCACCCGGTATGCATTTTGTGCCTTTGGCATTTGAGCAAAATGCCATCCCCGACATTACCGCCAAGCCTGGCAGTACGATACCTAACCGGTTTTATATTTATGGGGTAGTTGCGCGCTTAGCCTTATTAGCGGCATCAATAGAGTTGGAACGTACTGATCCGCATATCGAGTGAGTATGATGAAACTTCTGTTCATCGCTGATCCGCTAGAAGATTTGAAGATTGAAAAAGACACCACCTTAGCGATGATGCTGGCGGGACAAAAAGCAAGTCATGCAATTTATTTTGGCAAAGCGCAATCCCTCCACAGTACCGGAGCTCAAGTCCAAATCCTTGCGCAACGTTTAGAAATCAATTTAACGCAAAGCCCATGGTACAAAATTGTTAGTGAATCGGTCGAAGACCTTGTGAACTTTGACGCGATCTTAATGCGACAAGACCCACCCTTTTCAGTTGAGTATTTAACGAATACTTGGCTTTTATCGCAGGCAGAACGAGTGGGCGCCAGAGTCTTTAATTCGCCAACCGCACTGCGTGAGCACTCAGAAAAAGTTGCTATTTTAGAGTTTGCTAAATGGATCACGCCAACCTTGATTACTCGTTCATTAGCACAGATCAAAGATTTTCATCAGCTATATCAGGATATTGTGATTAAGCCGCTAGATGGTATGGGGGGTATGGGTATTTTTCGGGTTGGTCCTGATGGCACTAATTTGGCTAGTATTGTGGAGACTTTAGGCCAAAATGGTGAGCGATCCTTAATGGTCCAGCGATATTTATCAGAAATCAAAGATGGCGATAAGCGTTTATTACTGATCAATGGCAAACCAGTTCCATTTGTTTTAGCAAGGATTCCTCAAAAAGGTGATATTCGCGGTAATTTAGCGGCTGGTGGTATCGGGCAGGCTAGACCTCTTGGCCCTACAGAAATTGCAATTGCCAATGAACTAGGACCGGAACTGGTTAGGAGGGGTTTGTTCTTGGTTGGCGTAGATATTATCGGTAGTCACTTAACTGAGATTAATGTAACGAGCCCAACTTGTTTTGTGGAGATCACTCAACAGACGGGTTTTGATGTAGCTAAATTTTGGTTAGAAGAACTTGAAATTCAAATAATGAGAGGGTAAGATGGCTGGGATTTTGATAGTTGCTCACACGCCAATTGCAAGTGCGATTTTAGAATTCGTGGAGCATGTGTATAGTTCGGTACCCGATCAAGTTTTTGCAATTGATGTTTCTGCGCATGAAGATGCCAAATTGATCACTCAAAGACTCCTAGAGAGAATTGAACAAATGCAATCTTCTAGTGAGGTTTTAATTTTGACAGATATTATGGGCGCTACACCATCAAATGTAGCTAGTAAATTAGCTTCTTCTGGCTCTACGGGTAAAGTGTTGCAGATTGTTACAGGATTGAATTTACCCATGTTGCTTCGCACAATTAGCCATCGTAACGAACCCCTTGATGAGATCGTAGAAAAAGCCCTTCAAGGTGGCCAACAAGGGGTTATTCGTATTCGAGACTTGTCCAAAGCGATTCCTTAATTATTACCTAAGCCATTTCATGCCAACACAATCAATTATTATTATCAATAAACTGGGGTTGCACGCGCGCGCCTCTGCCAAACTGACGCAACTGGCTGGACAATTTCCTTGTGAAATTACCCTTGAAAGAAAGGGGCGCCAAATCAATGCAAAAAGTATTATGGGTGTCATGATGTTGGCTGCAGGTATTGGTTCGGAAGTCATTTTAGAAACGCGTGGCGAAAAAGCGGAAGAGGCAATGCAGGCATTAATTGACTTAATTAATGATCGTTTTGGCGAAGGTGAGTAATGCAACGTGCGACTCAATATAGAGCTCAAATCTATGCGAGGGCATAGTTAATGAGCTTTGCACTCCATGGGCTCTCAGTCTCTAATGGCGTAGCAATTGGCCATGCCTTAACGATCTCTGCAGCGTCTCTAGATGTAACTCATCAGTTTATTGCGAGTGGTTCTGAAGAGCAGGAAGTAGTTCGACTGCAGCAGGCATTTGAATTAGCCATGCAAGAATTACATGATCTAAAAGATCGTTTACCAGAGGATGCCCCAGAAGAGATGAGCGCATTCTTAGATGTGCATCGTTTAATCCTAGAGGATATTGACTTACGACAAAAGCCAGAAGCACTTATTTTAAAAAGACGTTATAACGCGGCTTGGGCATTAACGACTGTTTTAGACGATTTATTACTTGCTTTTGAAGAGATTGATGATCCCTATTTAAAGGAGCGCGGAGCAGATTTTCGGCAAGTCATCGAGCGGGTGTTGTATGCCCTTAATGGCTCATCGGAATTAAGTTTGGCCCCTTTGTATCAGAAGCTAGATCGCCAATCAGCAGATGCAATTATTGTTGCGCAAGATATTGCCCCGCATGACATGATGCGTTTTAAAGAACTTAATTTCTGTGCCTTTGTGACAGACTTTGGTGGAAAAAATTCGCACACTGCTATCGTTGCAAGAAGTCTAGATATACCTGCGGCGGTGGGCGTTAAACATGCTAGCGAGATTATTCAGCAAGATGATTTATTGATTGTAGACGGGGATAAGGGGATCGTCATTGTTGATCCATCGCCGATGATATTAGAGGCTTACCGACAACGTCAGGCAGAAATCAAATTTTCCAAAGAACAATTACAGTTATTAAAATACACTCCGACTAAAACTATTGATGGCCAGCAAATTACGCTCATGGCTAATATAGAAACTCCTGAAGATGCTCCTGATGCATTAGACAGCGGGGCTGTGGGAGTAGGCTTGTATCGCTCCGAATTTTTATTTATGAATCGCAAAGGTGGTTTACCTGAAGAAGAGGAGCAGTACCGCGCCTATGTGAAGACCATTGAGGCGATGTATGGCTTACCTGTTAATATTCGAACCATTGATATTGGGGCAGATAAAAATTTAGATAACGAAGATCATAAATTATCTTCAAATATTTCACCGCTGGGTTTACGCGGTATTCGCTGGTCATTATCTGAGCCAGAAATATTTTTAACACAACTCAGAGCGATATTGCGTGCATCAGCGCATGGTAAAGCGCAAATATTAATACCTATGTTGGCCCAGGCGCATGAGATTGAGTTAACCTTAGAATTAATTGGCGAAGCCAAAAGACAATTAGAGCAGCGCCAGCAAGCCTACAATACGGATATCAAAATCGGGGCGATGATTGAAATTCCGGCCGCAGCTTTAATAATGCCGTTATTTTTAAAATATTTTGACTTTGTATCAATTGGCACTAATGATTTAATTCAATATACGCTTGGGATTGATCGGGCAGACAATGCCGTGGCTCATTTGTACGACCCGTTACACCCGGCAATCCTAAAACTGATTTATGAAATTATTCAAGCTGCCAAAAAAGAAAATATTCCTGTTTCCGTTTGTGGCGAAATGGCTGGAGATTCAAAGTTAACTCGGTTATTACTAGCGATGGGCTTAACGGATTTTTCGATGCATGCAAGCCAATTATTAACTGTGAAGCGAGAGATATTAAAGGCATATATTGCCGACTTGACCTATCAGTTGCCACCAATCTTAAGTACTTATGAGCCAGAATTAATAAATGCTTTGGTCACCAAGCTCAATCAGTAGTTCGGCATAGAATTAAATCGGCAATCGATCCTGACACACCACACAATGCGGATTTCTAGGAAGTTTGATTTGATGCATTTGCGTATGTAGTGCGTCCCAAATACCAAGTTTTCCAATCATTGGCGTGCCCGATTCGGTGATTACTTGTAAAGCTTGAGCGGCTTGAATAGAGCCTATGAGTCCAACTAGGGGGGAGAATACGCCCATACTTGAGCAGTGCGCTTCTTCAAATGATTCGGTTGGTGAAAACAGGCAAGCATAACAAGGAGAGTCTGCACGGCGCGTATCAAATACTGAAAACTGCCCATCAAACTGAATCGCAGCTCCAAAAATTAAAGGTGTACGATGTTTGACGCAGGCCGAATTAATTGTTTGTCGGGTTCTAAAATTATCAGCACAGTCAACGACGATAGTGGCATTAGGTATCAATTGATCTAATAAGGTGGGGTCTGCTCTTTGATGCACCGGGATGACTTGAACATGGGGATTTAGGCGATTTAACATTGTTTGTGCCGAGAGTACCTTGGGCTGCCCAATCCAGGGAGTATCGTGCATGATCTGTCGTTGTAAGTTGGTCAGATCAACCACATCATCATCAATGATAGTCAGTTTCCCAACGCCAGACGCAGCCAAATAGGGTGCGCAGGCGCTGCCAAGTCCGCCTGCCCCGATGATCAGGACATGGGCAGCACTAATCTTCTTTTGACCTTCGACACCGATGGCATCTAAGAGAATATGCCGGGAATACCTTAAAAGTTCTTGATCTTCCATGAAAGCCAAGTGGCTAAGCAGGCCTATTATTCAAGTTTTGACTTGGAGCGAATAAAGGTTTGTCCTAACAGATAAGCCTTGGCCTGTTGGAGCATAAAGTCATCCACCGAGCCAAATTCAGGCACCTTCTTATTCTTTTCTTTGAGTCGATCTTCAGGGGTCATCAAGGCATTTTTCTCCTCTAATGCTTGGAGTTCTGCCATGCGACGTTTCTCACGATCTGACAAAACTTGATCTTCAGCTTTTTGTTTATTTTTGAGATGATTTTCACTATCAATCTCGCGGGTAATTAATACGTCAAATGGATCACCATCTGGATTTTGATCTACGGCAATATCAGGCTTGATACCATATGCCTGTATTGATCTGCCATTCGGTGTGTAATAGTAGGCAGTAGTTATCTTGAGGGCGGTATCAGAAGTAATTTGACGCACTGTTTGCACCGATCCCTTACCAAAGGTAGTTTTACCCATAATCGTTGCACGTTTCAGATCTTGAAGTGCGCCTGAAACAATTTCAGAGGCTGACGCAGAATAGGCATTAGTTAGAACGACTAAGGGGATTTTTTTAAAAATAGCTGGCACACTCGATAGGGCATCGCCGCCCTCAGAAAGACGATAATTATCGGGTTCAGCTTTATAGACTTGTTTACTACTGGCTGATTGGCCTTTGGTTGAAACGATCGTCGAGCCTGGAGGTAAGAAAGCTGCAGAAACTCCTACGGCCCCTTGGAGGATGCCACCGCCATTATTTCGTAGATCAAGAACAACGCCCTTGATGTCAGGGTTTGCTTGATAAGCCTCGGTAAGGCGCTTAGCTAAGTCGGGCACTGTTCTTTCTTGAAAACTAGTAATTCGTACCCACAGAATCGCGTTGTCAATGAGTTTGGATTTTACTGACTGGACCTTAATTTCTGCGCGCGTGATAGTGATCGGAAAAGTCCGCTCCTCAGATTTACGATAAATTGTGAGTGTGATTTTTGTGCCGGGCGCGCCGCGCATTTTACGTACGGCTTGATCGAGCGTCATGCCGCGGACAGGCTTATCATCTAGGCGAGTAATTAAGTCGCCGGATTGTATACCGGCTTTAGCTGCTGGGGAATCCTCAATCGGGTTCATGACTTTAACCAAGCCATCTTCAGAGGAGATCTCTATACCAAGCCCTGCAAAACGGCCTTGAGTTTGTTCTTGCATGTCTGAGAAATCTTTTGTATCCAAGAATGCCGAATGGGGGTCAAGACTGTTAACCATGCCCTTAACTGCATCGGTTAAGAGTTTTTTATCTTCAATAGGTTCAACGTACTCTCTTTTAACGCTTCCAAATACGGAAGTAAATAAGCGTAGTTCTTCGAGTGGTAGCGCGGCATTTTGTTGAGCTACGGCGGTGACTTGCCAAGTAATAACAACTCCGGCAATAGCACCAATTGCAATGAAGAGGGTATTTTTTAGTATTGGGCGCATGCTCTTAATCCAAATAATAGTGTCGTATAGGTTTTAAATTATCGTTCAATTCGTAAATTAATGGGCGACCATTGGGAATATTTATATCCATAATATCTGTATCAGAGACTTCGTCAAGATATTTAACGAGGGCGCGAATGCTGTTTCCATGAGCAGTAATGAGGGGTTTTTTCCCGGCGAGTAGGGCCGGGGCAATGGATTCGTTCCAAAGGGGTATAACCCGGTGGACGGTATCTTTAAGGCATTCACCACGGGGTATGTCTGCCAAGTTCATTTTTTTATTGTACCTAGGATCTAGGTGCAGTTTTTGCTGATCTTCAAGGCTAATTTCAGGGGGGCGAACATCGTACGACCGGCGCCAGATATGAACTTGCTCAGCCCCATATTTTTCAGCTGTTTCCGCTTTATTCAGGCCTGCCAAGTTACCATAATGACGCTCATTCAAGCGCCAGTGGTGAACGGTGGGAAGCCACATATAGTCCATCGCTTGTTGGACCTGCCACAAAGTTTCAATAGCCCTGCGCAGAACTGAGGTATAGGCCAAATCAAAACTAAAGCCGTTAGCAAGCAGTTTTTTACCTGCATCCCTTGCTTGCTCCTTACCAACAGGGGTTAAATCGACATCAACCCAACCTGTGAAGCGATTTTCGAGGTTCCATTTGGACTCCCCATGACGAATAAGTACTAACTGTTTCATAACATCATTCTATAATTGTGAAATGGAATTTATAACTAATACAAACAATCTTATCTTATTTGCGATGATGTTAGTCAGTGGGGCGATGCTCTTTGCGCCTGCCCTGCCCGGATTAATTCATGGCAATGCATCCTTAACCCCGGCTGCTGCAACTTTGCTGATTAACCGGAGTAAAGCTACAATTATAGATATTAGACCGTCAGCGGACTTCAAAACTGGGCATTTAGCGAGATCTAAAAATATCCCTGCTGAGCAGTTAACGACGGGTATAAGCCAGTTAGCACTTGATAAAACCGTGCCCATTATCTTAATCTGTGGCACTGGTAAGAGTTCCACAGCGATGATTAGTAAGGTGAAAAAATTAGGTCACGAGGATGTCGTGAGCCTTGAAGGGGGTATTGCGGCTTGGAATCTTGCCGGTTTACCCCTGGTTCGAAATGCTAGTTAATTTGCGGAGAAAATATGCCTACCGTAGTCATGTACAGTTCACAAGTTTGTCCTTATTGCAGAATGGCTGAAAAGCTTTTAGCAAGTAAAGGGGTTCATCAAATTGAAAAAATACTCATTGATTCTGACCCAAAACTACGGGATGAAATGATGTCTCGTACTGGTCGAAGAACAGTTCCTCAAATATATATTGACCAAACCCATGTAGGTGGTTTTGATGATTTAGCCGCTTTGGACAAGGCGGGTGCCTTGGACCCTTTGTTAGCAGGATAATTGCAAAAAAGTGGTTTTAAGCTGATTAAATTAGATTAACCAAGTCAGATTAACCAAGTCAGATTAACTAAGCAGATTAACTAAGCAAACTAACTAAGAAGATTAACAGCGAAAAGTATTTTTATTAAGATAGGAATTCCGATGTCGGAAGAGAATATAGAAGTTGCATCAGAAAATACCAATGCCCCATCTTTTCAAATTCAAAGGGTGTACTTAAAGGATATTTCACTCGAACAACCCAACGCGCCACAGGTTTTTTTAGTTCAGGGCGAGCCGAATGTCCAAATACAAATCGATATTCAGTTTGGACAATTGCAAGATGGGGTGTATGAAGTGATTGTTTTAGGGAATATTACGACTCGAGTGGAAGATAAAGTCCTATTTTTAATTGAGGCGCAACAAGCGGGTATCTTTGAGCTAAAGAATATCCCTGCCGAGCAACTAGAGCCTATGTTAGCAATTGCTTGCCCTAATGTTTTATACCCTTATTTAAGAGCCAACATCGCTGATTTAATTGGGCGTGGGGGTTTTCAGCCGATTCATCTTGCAGAAATTAATTTTCATCAGTTATACGAGCAACGTTTAAATGAGGTCGCGACCGCATCCAATGCTGATCAAACTTCTGGGATTATTCTCCCCAATTAAAACCACTTGAAGAGTCTGCCATGAACGTAACGATTCTTGGTGGAGGAGCATGGGGCAGCGCCATGGCAATTCATTTAGCAAAAAATCATAGCGATAGCCGTATTGAGTTTTGGGTAAGAGATGCTCAGCAAGCGCAGCAGATGCAATTAGACCGGGTGAATCAGCGCTATTTACCTGGCGTTCATTTCCCCAAGAATTTAGTTGTCTCATCGCAATGGGATGATATTTGGCTTGGGCAAGACCCTACCAAGCAGTTAATCGTTATAGCAACCCCTCTAGCTGGGCTTGAGCAGACCTGTCAGCACTTAATTCGATCCGGACCAAGTAGCCAACACTGGCTCTGGTTATGCAAAGGGATTGACCCGCAAACTGGCAAATTGCCTCATGAAATAATTGCTCAGTTACTCAATCAATCGGTTCACCCGAAGATCCAATACGGAGTCTTGTCCGGTCCGAGCTTTGCGATAGAAGTTGCTAAAGGCTTGCCTTGTGCGTTAACTGTTGCAAGTCATTTTCCGGATTTAATAATGAGGACGCAACAACTTTTACACCGGGGTTCGATGCGCATTTATGCCAGTGAAGACGTGGTTGGCGTTGAGCTTGGCGGAGCTGTAAAGAATATTTTAGCAATCGCCACAGGTATCGTAGACGGCCTTGGCTTAGGTTTAAATGCCAGAGCGGCAGTAATTACAAGGGGAATGGTGGAGATGAGCCGCCTTGGACAAGCAATGGGTGCTCAAGCTGAAACATTTTCAGGCCTGGCAGGCCTGGGTGATTTAATACTAACCGCTACCGGTGATTTGTCACGTAATCGACGAGTGGGTTTAGAGTTGGCTGTAGGAAAAAACTTACCAGAAGTATTGGAAAAATTAGGGCAAGTTGCTGAAGGGGTGCGTTGTACTCAGGCAGTTTTAAATTTAGCGCGGCAATATGGCGTAGAAATGCCGATCGTAGCAGCTGTTTGTTCAGTATTATTTGAGCAAGTAGAACCAGCACAAGCCGTTGCAGCCCTATTAGCCCGCGATCCCAGGCCTGAAGCAGGCAGATAACTTTAAATCATTTTTAGATTTAGGCCTCAATCCAACTTTGATGCTTAAATCCCATTTTTAAAACCCTGTTGCCGCCAAGCTTCATAAACCACAATGGCTACAGTATTAGAAAGATTGAGGCTACGGCTGTTGGCCATCATGGGTAATCGCCAGTGATTGGGTGATGGGATTGCTTGTCGGACTGTCTGAGGCAAGCCATTTGTCTCAGAGCCGAAAATGAAATAGTCGCCTTCTGCAAATGGAGCATGAGCGAGTGATTGCGAAGATTTCGTGGTCAGAGCGTGCCATTGGTGCGGTTGAGCTTCATTAACAGCGACGAACTTGTCCCAATTTGGGTATGTCTGAAGGTTCGCAAATTCATGATAATCGAGTCCTGCGCGTTTTAATTTAGAGCTTTCAAGAGGAAAGCCTAAGGGCTCTATCAAATGCAAATTGCAGCCTGTATTGGCACATAAGCGAATAATATTCCCTGTATTAGGGGGGATCTCGGGGTGTACTAAAACAATATTGAACATTAATTGAACTCCTTCCGGGGGATTCTTACCATTACCCAATTACTGACCCATAGGGCACCTTTTGATTTTAGTATTTTTGCAAAATGATGCAGTAAATACTCTGACTCCATATGGCTAACAACCACGCCAATCCGAAGATGGGAAAGATTGAGATCTGCACGGATGAGGAATGGATTTTGTAACGGGTTACTCTGCTCCGGGCAATACGATTTATGTAAAGACACCCATTGACTGGCCATAGGGGTTTTGCAAAGGACGGACAATTTTCTAGTAATTTCTTGGGTGCTTGAAAACCCACGTTGATAGGTCAGTTGCGCAGCCTCTGGCAGGGGGATAAGGACATCGACAGGAGGAAAATGGGGGCGGGCAATTTTTTCCCAAGCAAACATTAACCCAGGGAGAAGGCGAAGGGCGCCATGCCGATCAATTTTTATGATAGCAGGCCAAAGGCGGCTATGATTAAATGCTAGACAATAGCTCGCATCAAACTCCCAACGACCAGTTCGGCAACTTTTACAGACCCAGTGATGGCTTGGGGTGGCACAGATCACACACCGAGGCGTTTTACACAGTGACACTAAAGAATGCAAACATACGGCGCAAATTGGATCTAATTGTCGAATAGAGCAGATAATACAACTCGTAGGTAGTAAATAGTCCAAAACCGAAGTTAATTTTTTGATGAATAACACCATATATCTTCTCAATTAGGATGAAGCAGGAAACCGTCAATAAATCCACTAGTTCATTCTGGAGATGGCTCAGCCAAGAGCTAACAATCAGAATGGAACAAAATTTACCTTTTATACGGGTACAACCAAAAGCGATTTGTTTGATTGGTGTGCAAAGCCAAAAAGGCGTTCACTTACTATATCAACGCTACCCTACAGCAAAATTTACGGTGGATACGCCTTATAGGAACGGTATTTTAAAAAAGGTTCTTGCATTTTTTCATATCTCGCGACCCCGGTTACGAATATTGTCCTTGCAAGGGATTGGGCTATTACCAGCAGCACCTTTTGATTTTTTATGGGTAAGTGCTTGGCAGGTTTTTTTTGCAAATCAGGTACAGCCCTTTTTAAAACAATTACAAGGATTGTTAAGAGAAGATGGTTTATTGATGATGAGTTATTTAGGGCCTGATACTGCTAAAGAATATCGTCAGATATTCCCTTCAGAGGTGTTTTTAGGGCTGGACATGCATGATATTGGGGATGCATTAGCAAAAACTGGCTTTGCAGATCCGGTCATGAATATGGAATATCTCACATTGACCTACGAAAATAGTCAATTACTTCAGAATGATTTGCAAGCGCTGCAAGTCATTCCTGAAAATTTAGATGCGGCGATGCAAAAAACCTTATACGACCAATTCGAGTGCTTAAAAGAACCCAGTGGATGGTCTCTAACCCTTGAGATTGTTTACGCTCATGCTTGGTTAGGGAGAAAAAGGGAGCCCAAGGTTACGACCATTCAAGCCAGCGAAATCACGCTAAAAAATAAAAAATAGTAAACACTTACATGTCTTTTTGCAAATGGGTATTGGCTTGAGCGTCAAAATATCATTTCAACACTATAATATGCATATAAATAGGAAAATCTTCAAATTAGTAGGAAGAATATGAAATTACAATACAGCGCACTTAAAAATTTATCTATTCCTCTACGAGGTTTATTCGGGAGTTTTTTAGGGTTATCCCTTAGCCCTTTTGCTTTAGCATATAACGATATGCCAGGAGGCCCGGCTGTTCGCCAGATAAACTTCCCAGCCCCGGTTACCAAAATCATGGAAGAGATTCATTGGCTGCATCACTTTATGTTGATTTTATGTGTGGTGATTTTTGTAGCGGTATTTGGAGTAATGTTTTATTCGATCTTAAAACATCGTAAGTCTCTTGGCCATAAATCGGCATCTTTTCACGAAAGCACTACGGTAGAAATTATTTGGACAATCGTGCCATTTTTAATTGTGATTGGTATGGCCTTACCGGCTACCAAGACGGTCGTTGCGATGAAAGACACAACCAATGCAGATTTAACGATTAAAGCTACTGGTTATCAATGGAAGTGGGGTTACGACTATATTAAAGGCGAAGGCGAAGGGATTTCTTTCTTATCTACTTTGTCCACTTCACGCGAGCAAATTAATAATCAAGTCGAAAAGAGTAATACTTATTTAATGGAAGTTGACAACGAAGTCGTGGTTCCGGTTAACAAAAAGATCAGGGTTATTTTGACGGCTAATGATGTGATTCATGCTTGGACAGTACAAGGTTTTGGCGTAAAGCAAGACGCGATACCAGGCTTTGTACGGGATACTTGGTTCAAAGCAGAAAAGATCGGTACTTATCGTGGTCAGTGCTCTGAACTATGCGGTAAAGAGCACGCCTTTATGCCGATTGTTGTTAAAGTGGTTTCGGATGCAGATTATGCAAGTTGGGTAGATAGTAAGAAAAAGGAAATGGCAGCGATGGCAGATGATCCATCGAAAGTCTACACACTGGAAGAATCCAAAGAGCGAGGCGCAAAAGTGTATGCTGCTAACTGTTCAGTATGCCATCAGCCAAATGGCCAGGGGGGCGGAGCGTTTCCGGCTTTAGCAGGATCAAAAGTTGTGAATGGTCCTAAGGAAGGGCAATACGCTATCTTACTAAATGGTAAAAACGCTATGCCAAAGTGGAATAGTCTGTCGGATACTGAATTGGCAGCCGTTATGACTTACACTAAAAACTCGTGGGGTAATAAATCAGGTGAGGTCATACAACCGAGTGACTTTGTAACAGCCAGAGCAGCAAAATAAATTTAGAAACTTTGATACAAAAATTGCATATTTAACTATTTGGAGTAGCAATGAGCACTACAACTACACACGATACAGTTCACGGTCACCATGATCACGCCCACGCGATGCCGCATGGCTGGCGCAGATGGTTGTTTGCAACCAATCATAAAGACATTGGCACGATGTACCTCATTTTCGCCCTGATGAATTTATTTGCTGGCGGCACGATGGCTTTACTTATTCGTTTAGAGCTGTTTGAGCCAGGTTTGCAATTTATTCGGCCAGAATTTTTTAATCAATTAACCACCATGCATGGTTTGGTAATGGTTTTTGGTGCCATTATGCCCGCCTTCGTGGGATTTGCTAATTTAATGATTCCATTGCAAATTGGTGCCGCAGATATGGCTTTTGCGCGGATGAATAATTTTAGTTTCTGGATTATGCCTGTAGCAGCCGCACTCCTATTTGGTTCGTTCCTAGCCCCAGGAGGTGCAACAGCCGCTGGTTGGACTCTATATGCACCTTTGTCTGTGCAAATGGGCCCTGGCATGGACATGACTATTTTTGCCATACATTTGATGGGTGCCTCTTCAATCATGGGGTCAATTAATATTATTGTGACGATTTTGAACATGCGCGCCCCTGGCATGTCTTTGATGAAAATGCCGATGTTTTGCTGGACTTGGTTGATTACTGCCTATTTATTAATAGCTGTAATGCCTGTTTTGGCTGGAGCTATTACGATGGTTCTAACAGATCGTCATTTTGGAACGAGCTTTTTTTCTGCCGCAGGTGGTGGAGATCCTGTGATGTATCAACACATTTTCTGGTTTTTTGGTCACCCGGAGGTTTACATCATGATCCTACCTGCTTTTGGGATCGTTAGTGAAGTAATACCAACCTTCGCTAGAAAAAGATTATTTGGTTATAGCTCGATGGTCTATGCCACAGCGTCGATTGCCATACTTTCATTTATTGTTTGGGCGCATCACATGTTTACGACTGGTATGCCAGTGACGGGCCAACTCTTTTTTATGTACGCCACGATGCTCATTGCTGTGCCGACTGGTGTAAAAGTATTTAACTGGATTGCTACTATGTGGCGTGGATCGATGACGTTTGAGACACCCATGCTATGGGCGATTGGTTTTATCTTTGTGTTCACACTCGGCGGATTTACTGGCTTGATTTGTGCAATGGCTCCAATCGATATTGGTATTCAAGATACCTATTATGTTGTTGCGCACTTTCATTACGTGCTAGTTGCTGGCTCACTATTTGCGATGTTCTCTGGTTTTTATTATTGGGCGCCAAAATGGACTGGTCATATGGTCAACGAAACTCGGGGGAAGATCCACTTTTGGGGTTCAATGATTTTCTTTAATATCACTTTTTTCCCAATGCATTTTTTAGGTTTGGCTGGAATGCCAAGAAGATATGCTGACTATCCAGTGCAATTTGCAGATTTCAATGCCATAGCCTCAATTGGTGCCTTAGGATTTGGTTTATCACAACTATACTTCTTATTGTTTGTTGTTTTACCAACCTACCGTTCGGGTCAAAAAGCGGAAGCCAAATCATGGGAAGGCGCACATGGCTTGGAGTGGACTGTGCCATCACCTGCTCCATTTCATACCTTTGAAACTCCGCCTTTGGTGAAGTAATTCATCGGATCATCATTACCATGGATCAACAAAATAAAATTCTATCTGCTAATAAGCGGATGGGATTTACTTTAGTAAGCATTGCGGTTGCTTTTTTTATTGCAATTATCTTAAAAAAAATCGTTTTTCCTGGGTAAGTAAGGGATGTTTTCAATAGCCACGCTTAACAGACAGATGCTTCTTAAGCTTTTAGTCGTGACTGTTTTTATGTTTTGTTTTGGCTATGCTTTAGTGCCTGCTTATAAAGCGATTTGTGAGTTGACAGGTATTAATGTGGTCACTAGTAAAAACGAATATGGTATTCGAGCCTTAGGGGCGACTAAGCCGGTTGAAAATAACACGCAAATAGACTATTCACGAACTGTGACTATTGAATTCGATTCAAATGCTCGTGGACCCTTTCGGTTTCGGCCGGTCAAAAACTTTATCGAAGTGCACCCTGGCGAGTTAAATCAAATTATCTATGAAGTCGTGAACGAGCAAAATCAAACGATTGTTGCCCAAGCAATTCCCAGTTACGCTCCGAAGATTGCGACGCAGCACTTTACAAAATTGGAATGCTTTTGTTTTCAACAGCAGTCGCTAGCGCCCAAAGAGTCTAGGGAGATGCCCGTCATGTTTGTGATCGACCCTAATCTTCCGAAGGACGTTAAAACGATTACGCTTTCGTATACTTTTTTTGAAATTCAGGGTGCACAACCTGTTGTACGTGGAGAAGTAAAGCCATCAAAAATCTAAGGAAAAACTTTTAAGTGAGTTTATTAAACTTGATTAGTAGTTTTTTTAAGTCCATGAGGGCGGTGCTTTGGGGCTTTTTAGGGGTAAGAAGGGGTGACGGGCATCAGGAAGATATGGCTTCTTTGTCTTTTGTTCATGTAATAATTGCTGCGGTTATCGGAGTAATTGGTTTTATGACAATATTGCTTTTAATCGTTCGGTCAGTATTGACTAGTTAGTAGTCATTGATTAATTTTGTTTCGTAGTTTATTTGTAGATATTTAAGGAGAGCAACATGTCTTCATCAACGCAACCATACTACTATGTGCCGGAGCCATCTCGGCACCCAGTTCGGGCTAGTATTGGCCTACTCGCATTTGGCTTTGGAATGTCCCAGTGGGTAAATGGTGTTGATTGGGGAGCGTACCTAACTGGCGCTGGCATCGTTTGGGTTTTATTTGTTTTATACCAATGGTTTGGTGAAGCAATTGCCGAGTCGGAGAGTGGCCGAAATGGGGTAAATGTAGACATTTCATACCGCTGGTCAATGAGCTGGTTTATTTTTTCTGAAATTATGTTTTTTGGGGCATTCTTTTCCGCCCTGTTTTACGCTAGAAGTATTGCCATGCCTTGGCTAGGAAGTATTGATCATCAATTAATCTGGCCTAATTTTGCTGCGAACTGGCCCAATGCCGGCCCGGGGGGCTTGGTAGAGTCTTTTCAAACGATGGGTCCGTGGCCTATTCCAACAATTAATACAGCAATCTTATTAACTTCAGGCTTAACGATTACTTGGGCGCATCATGCCCTCAGAGAAAATAATCGTAAACAGGCCATACAAGGTTTAGCACTCACGGTTGCCTTAGGTTTCTTATTTGTATGCTTTCAGGTGTATGAGTATGTGCATGCCTATAGTGAACTCAATCTCAAGTTAACATCTGGTATATACGGCTCAACATTTTTTATGTTGACAGGCTTTCACGGCTTCCATGTCACCTTAGGGGCGATTATGCTGACAGTGGTTCTAGTGCGTTTAATGAAGGGGCACTTTACTGCCGAAAATCACTTTGGCTTTGAGGGCGCAGCTTGGTATTGGCACTTTGTTGACGTAGTTTGGTTAGGTCTTTATTTGCTTATTTATTGGTTGTAGTTTAGAAAATCAAAAAAACCGCTGTAATTCACAGCGGTTTTTTTTGACCTTGCATTTCAACTCCCGACTCGGATTCCCGTGCTGTGAATATATCCAAGGGAATAAGCAACCCAGACCGTAATAAAGAGGAAAATAGACAGACCGATTCTTAAAAATAGAGATCGAACCATATTAGAACTGGAGCCTTTGTCACGCATCATAAAAAAGAGTGCTGACCCAAGGCTTATTAGGATACCAATAAAAACAATTGGGATTAAGATTTTCATGGATAAATTATCGCTGTTTTTTTAAAAGTATGAGTAATCCATTGATACATGATATTCGAACTAGACCGACAGCTTTTATAGCGATGGTATTACTGGTCGTTTTGGGAGTGCAGCTTGGCATGTGGCAGATTCGACGAGCTGACTATAAAAAGAGCGTAGCTCTAGAAATCCTTGCGAAAGGCCAAGAAAGGCCGATATTGGCTGGGATGGACTTGGTTGGAGTAGATGATATGTTCCGACCGATTCAAGCAAAAGGTGTTTGGCTTTCTGATCAAGCGATTTGGTTAGCTAACCGTCCACACCCGAAAGGGCGAGACCCAAAAACTGGCATTACAACAGGTTTGTTTTTGTTGATGCCACTGCAAATTAAAGATAGCCCACAGGAAATTGTTTGGGTGAATCGGGGGTGGGCGCCAAGAAATTTTATGGAACGTATGGAAGTACCTAAGGTAATTACTTCTCGTCAAGAGACGCTCGTAGAGGGCGTGGTATTTGCGCAGGAGGGTAAAACTTTTGAGTTTTCAAAAGAGACACCAAAAATACCTACTGATATGGCTTCAGACGGCAGAAAACTGCAAGAGAATATCGATTTAGCACAAGAGAAGCTAGAAAATCAGTGGGCGCAATTATCTTTTGTGATTCGACAAAATCAGGCAGGATTGGAGGATGGCTTGGACCGTCATTGGCCTGCTCCGACTCTCGGTGTTGAAAAGCATGAAGCTTATGCTGCGCAATGGTTTGGCTTGGCACTCATGACATTTTTCTTTTGGGGTTTTACGGGCCTGCGCAAGAGATTTCAATCATTGCGATAATAGAGATTTACCGATTAGCTAAATTTTATGCAAAACGATATACCGCTCATACCTGCTAATGCAAGTCAAGAGCAGATTAATGCACGCACGCAACGTGGCCGGTGGCAAATGTTTTTAGTGTTGCTTGTTTGTGCGGCACCGGTTATTGCCTCCTATGTGACGTTTTATCTCATTAAACCAACAGGGGGTCAGACAAATTATGGGCAATTAGTTTATCCAGTTCAAGAGGCCCCCGAGGTGCTTTTAAAACCCGAGTTTTATGGTAAATGGACTTTATTGATGGCTAGGCCTGCCGCAAATTGTGAGCAGGAGGAAAAGGATTGTGCCCAGTTACTCTATTTGATGAGGCAGATTAGGACGTCGCTTGGCAAGGAAAAAGGTCGCTTGCAGATCATTTGGTTAAATTTAGATAGCGCGGTGGTTAGCCAAAAATTATTAGAGGCCTATGATCCTGAAGTTGCAGGCGTGCGCATTATTGTGCTCCCAAGTGGTAAAGAGGAAAGGGCTCGTGTTGAAGAATGGTTAAATTTAGACAATGCGAAAAATGCAATTCAATTGATTGATCCTCAGGGTAATAGGATGATGCGTTTTGTTACAGAAAATAATGAGCTTGACTTTAAAAAAATGCGTAAAGATATTGAAAAACTATTGAAGTGGAATCCCACTGGTAAGTATCGTCAGTAAGACGCGAGCTCTAAAATGTCCTTACAGTTAATAATTCAACTCGCAATTATCGCTTTAATCGTCGGTACGATACCGCTTACGTATGCCATGGTCAAAGGAAGTGCCAAAGAATATCACCGATTTGTATGGCTAGTATTATTTTGCACGTTTGATTTAATCTTGTTTGGTGCTTTTACGCGTTTAACAGACTCCGGGCTTGGTTGTCCCGATTGGCCGGGATGTTATGGTCAGTCGAACCCGCTATTAGCTCTGCAGGAGATACAGTTAGCACAAGCAGAAATGCCATTTGGGCCGGTGACACTTACGAAGGCGTGGATCGAAATGCTACACCGCTATTTTGCGAGTGGAGTCGGATTTTTAATTATCGTACTTGTCGTGGTGGCATGGCTGAAACGGGTAACGCTGGGCCTTCAGACTTTTTATGGTGCGATGGTTCTATTGATATTAGTTTGCCTACAGGGTGCTTTTGGCGCATGGACAGTGACCTTGAAGTTACAACCCTTGATTGTAAGTATGCACTTATTACTGGCAATGATTTTAGTCATTGGCTTAACGTGCTTGGGGGAGTTTAGTCATTCAGCTAATCAACAAAATCGTGCTTTCAGAAAATCTCCAAGCTACTCTCTAGCATGGCCAGTCATTTTATTAGTAGTCAGTTTGTGGCAAATATTTTTAGGAGCTTGGGTAAGCACGAACTACGCTGTGCTTGCTTGCAATGGTTTTCCTTTATGTAATGGTGAGTTGATACCATCCCAAATGGATTTTGAGCATGGCTTTACTTGGTGGCGAGAGCTTGGAAAGACAGCTTCTGGTGAATATCTTTCAGTTCATGCCCTAACGGCTATTCATTGGGTTCATCGTTTAGGCGCCTTAGTGATTTTACTAACAGTCATTATTTTTTTGGTGATGACAAAAGCAGAAATATCGAAGGGTGATTTTTTATGGCAAAGCAGATTAACGTTTTGGCGTAAAGCTTTAATGGGCGTTATTTTCTTACAAATTGGCACAGGTTTATCGAATGTAGTATTAAATTGGCCGATGATTGCCGCTTTAGCGCATACTGGTGGCGCTGCATTATTAGTAATTTGTGCGACGCAACTCATTTTATTGGCGCTACCAAAACCGATTGATCCATGACCCTAAGTTTAAATAAAGAATTACCTAAATGGCGTCAATTTTATATTTTGACAAAGCCCAGGGTTACACAACTTGCGGTATTTTGTGCCGTGATAGGCATGTTTTTAGCTACGCCTGGTATGGTGCCATGGCGCATTTTGTTGGGGGGCTCATTAGGAATTACCTTATTAGCAAGTGCGGCTTTTGCGGTCAATTGCCTGATTGAACAAAAAGTAGACGCCAAGATGAAGAGAACGGCTTGGAGGCCCTCTGCCACGGGTGAGCTCTCAGTCAAGTCGATTCTTATTTTTTCTGCCATCTTGGGAGCATCTGGGATGTTGCTGCTATGGTATTTTGCTAACCCGCTAACGATGTGGTTAACTTTTTTCACTTTTGTTGGTTATGCCGTGGTTTACACCTGGTTTTTAAAACCAGCCACTTCACAAAATATTGTGATTGGTGGATTATCTGGTGCGATGCCACCCGCATTAGGTTGGGCAGCCGTTGCTGATCAAGTTCCGCCGGAAGCTTGGTTATTAGTTTTAATTATTTTCGTTTGGACGCCGCCACATTTTTGGGCATTAGCGCTTTACCGACGAGAAGACTATGAGAAATCTGGATTACCCATGTTACCGAATACCCATGGCGAAAAGTACACCCTATTACATATTGTGTTGTACACCATAATCATGTTGGCAGCATCTTTATTACCTTATGTGTATGGTATGAGTGGGCTGTTATATCTGTTAACCGCCTTAATCCTTGGGCTCATATTTTTATATTACACAATTCGGCTTTACTACCAATATTCGGATTACCTAGCTAAAAAAACATTTCGGTACTCCATTTGGTATTTATCTCTTTTATTTGCAGTACTCTTGATTGATCATTATGTCTAGTGGAACAATTTCTTGGCTTCTTCGGCAAAGTCTTATCGTACTTTTGCTAAGTCTAATCGGTTGTTCGCAGCAGTACAAATTTAATCATGTTGACATAACGGGGTCGAGTTCCTTTTCGCCGAAATTTGAGTTAGCTGATCATCACGGAAAACTCAGAAAGCTAGAAGACTTTAATGGCAAGGTAGTACTTGTTTTTTTTGGATTTACGCAATGTCCGGATGTTTGCCCATCGACCATGATCGATTTTAAAAAAACACTAGAAGATTTAGGCTCTAAGGCAGATCAGGTACAAGTACTATTTATTACATTAGACCCAGAGCGGGATAGCCAAGAAATTTTATCGGCATATGTCCCTGGCTTTGATCCGCGATTTCTAGGCTTGCGCCCATCGAACAAAGAGGAGCTCGATCAGATCATCAAATCGTATCGAATTTTTTATCAAAAGGTTCCTAATGCGGATAAAACCAGTTATACGATCGACCATACGGCGGCTAGCTTTGTGATCGATCCAAAGGGTCAACTACGTTTATATGTCAAACATGGTCAAAGTACGGATCTACTGGTGAAGGATATTCAGCAACTCTTAAAGTAGATGAGGAGAAGTGTAATCATGGCCTAAAGCTAGGCTACGCGTTTTTTAAAAACTTCTTTAAGAGCTAACGAGCAAAGTACGCATTTTTTTAAGCGCCGCCACTTCAATTTGTCGAACACGCTCAGCTGAGATATTGAATTTCGCGGCAAGTTCATGGAGGGTCATTGCCTCTTCGCCAGATTGATTGGCTAACCAGCGAGATTGGATGATCAATTTACTACGCTCGTCTAGTTGCTCGATGGCTTTGTTCAGGCCATGCAACTCGAGGTCAAAAGTCTCTTGCTTCATAAGGACTTGAGTTGGTTCAAGACGCGAATCAGCCATCCAAGCACCTTGAGCGATGTGCTGATCATCATCTTGATCCGGCTCAAGTTGAACGTCTTGCCCACCAAGACGAATTTCCATTTCTCGAACATCGGAGGCCTTCACATCAAGGGCTTTGGCAAGCGCATCAATTTCCAAAGGCGACATTGCTTGGATGTTTGGTTTATTGCTACGAAGATTAAAGAATAGCTTACGCTGAGGTTTGGTAGTTGCAACCCGCACTAAACGCCAATTTTTTAAAATGAATTCGTGAATCTCGGCTTTAATCCAATACATTGCATAAGAAACTAACCGAGTACCTTGGCTCAGATCAAAGCGCTTAACGGCTTTCATGAGACCAATATTACCTTCCTGAATGAGATCAGCGTGTGGTAGTCCATAGCCAAGATATTGCCTAGAAACGGAGACGACCAAACGCAGATGGCTCATAATAAGGCGCCTAGCGGCTTCAAGATCGTTGTCTTTGGCAAGTCGTTGGGCTAGCGATATTTCCTCGGAAGCGGTCAACATGGGCATTTGGTTTACCGCGGAGATATAGGACTCCAAACTGCCCATTCCACCTCTTGGCAAAGAGGGCATTTGCGGAAGTAAACTTAAAGACCCAGAGGTGCTTTGGTGATCTGAAGTTAAAGAGAGTGCAATAGTCATAATTAATTATTTTAGCACTCATTGGAACTGAGTGCTAAAAATAACTTGGTGCGTTCTTTTTGATTTATGTAATTGATTAAATTGGATAATTGTGGATATTCAACTATCTTGGAACGTTTCAGTATGTAAAAGGTAAGCTAAAGGTAATTCACTCTTCCATGTTTCATCAATTTCCTTATTGGTAAAGCATCGTTTGACATTTTTTTATGTTCCACGAACCTTACCTTTGGGTGATTTTGAATCGCTGTAAGGCTGAAGCAAGAATGAGTTTACGGGGTAACCCTAATCAGTTGCAATGCAAATAAATCATAACTGAAACCCTTTTAAAACTACCCAGCTCCTTGGGGCACTCCAAGTTTGAATTGCAAAATTTCTACATTTAATGTAAAAAAATGGTATTATTTGGATAAATATAGTAATTTATCTGTAAAAAAACTGCATGTTAATTGAATTTTCTTTAGAAAACTTCCGATCTGTACGAACAAGGGAAACTTTGTCAATGGTGGCTGCCCCAAGAATACATAAAAAAGGGAGCGTCATAAAGCCACAAATCATTGGAGAGTCCAAGTTCCCCCCACTTTTAAAAGCGCTTGCCATTTATGGACCAAATGCTTCTGGAAAAAGTACTTTGGTTAAGGGATTACAGCTTTTAAAGCAACTAGTAAGCCTCCTACCTACAGCTGAAAATAGACCTTTACCTGTTTCGCCCTTTAGATTTGATCTGGGGTTATTGGAAAAACCATCAATTTTCGAAGTACATTTTATTGAAAATAAAATTAGATACTCTTTCGAACTTGCTTTAACTGCAGACCGCATACATTGGGAAAAGATGACTCTTTATGAAAAAGGGGAACCGGCTTTACTATACGAGAGAAGTTACTCAAATGGAACAGATTTATATAAATTTCCACATCTTGAGGGAGGCTCAGAGTTACATGAGGCGTGGAGAAAATTAACAGGCCCAAGAACATTATTTCTAGCTCAGGCTGTAGCAAACAGTAATGAAGAACTTATTCAGCTTAAAACCCCTTATAAATGGCTAACAAAATTAATGATCGAATCTGATGGGATGAAACCTGCTTCAAGAATGACACAAAGACTAATAGCAGATCACCCCTCATTTGGAACTGAAGTTGCCAAGCTATTGAGTAATGTGGATATACCTATTTTGAGTATTCAATCTAAAAGGTACGAAGAGGAAGAAGATAGCCTGAAGACTTTATTAACTAATAACATTCAAAATGGGGTGGTTCCCGGCGAAAGAGCTCTTAAAAGGAGAGTTACAAACCAAATTTCAACTTCATTAACTCATTTATCAAATTTGGGGGAAGCCGTTTTTGATTTCGATGAGGAGTCAGAGGGTACTAAAAATTTATTAGGATTTGCTTTGCCTTGGCTTATTTTTAGGGACTTTGATACAGAGAAAGAGGATGCTAAATCAGTTTTAGTAGTCGATGAATTAGATAGTAGCCTTCATCCAAAATTAGTTGAAGCGCTTGTCCAAAAACACATTGAAAGTGAACTAGATAGCCAATTGATTTTTACTACTCACGATACTCACTTGATGGACTCTAAGTTTCTTAGAAGAGATCAAATATGGATGACAGAACGAGATTTTAATGGCGCCACCCACTTGAGGTCGGTATATGACTTCGAAGGTCGTGAAGGTGAAGATGTTGAAAAGCGTTACTATGAAGGTCGTTATCGGAGCTTACCGTTAATTAAAAAAGAGATTAAGAATGAATCGAACTCGTGAATCCTTTAAAAGGGGTTCGGCAAAGTTTAAATCTCAACCTAAAGTTCTTGTCATTTGTGAAGATTCTAAATCTTCTAAAATATACTTGGAAGAAGCTTCAATATTCTATAGGTCTCATGCAGAGGTCTTGTTTGATCATATTGGGAAAACAGACCCATTGAACATAGTTTCAGAGGCAGTTAGCCGCTCAAGAAAGTATGATTGGGTATTTTGTGTAATAGATAGAGATAATCACGATTAGATAAATTTAGAGAAGGCATTAACTTTAGAAGAAATTAATAAAAACAAAGTTAAAGTATTTATCTCGTATCCTTGCTTTGAATATTGGCTGATACTACATTGTGAATTTTCAAGAGCCCCTTTTAGTTCTTTGCCTAAATCTGCAGGGACAAGTTGTTTTTCAAAGCTCAAAACCTTCCCTATTTTTAACAACTATACAAAAGGTAATGTAAACGGTTTATTTAAAGACCTATTACCTCATCTCCCGGTTGCAAAAAAACATGCTATAAAAACCATGCAGGAGGTAATTGCCGTAAATGAATACAACCCTAGTACTTCTTTGCATAATTTAATTGAAATGCTAGAAACTTTGGGTAATCCAATCTCTATAACTGAAGATATTTTTCAACTTCAATAATACATATAACTCTTTGATTTATAAGTTTTTTTAATAGTTTAAAGATAGTTGAATATCGTCAATGATTCAATTAAACTTTGTAAGACTTAATCAGTAAGCAGTTCATGAGCAAATTGTGCAGCTTGAAAAGCCTGGATTTGCTCTAAGCCCTCTCCGACCCCAATCCCTAAAATGAAGGG
>Ga0209598_10000020_pt1 | contig 118325 bp, 97 predicted proteins | sample M_140807_EF_Meta_FD_187317 | JGI IMG/M metagenome (GOLD analysis project Ga0209598, IMG submission 187317) | Freshwater microbial communities from Lake Montjoie, Canada to study carbon cycling - M_140807_EF_MetaG (SPAdes) (version 2) | ecosystem: Environmental > Aquatic > Freshwater > Lake... | reverse complement strand
ATCGCCAGCCACCACCACCGCAGCCGCATCGGCAGCCGCCTGACCCTGCGCCGCAACCAGCGCATCCTGCGCCGCAGCGAGCGCAGCGCTCGCTGCGTCGAGGGCAGACTGGGCCGGCGCCACGGTGGCAGCAGCAGCAGCGACCGCGGCCAGTTGGACATCCAGCGCCGCCTGCGCCGCAGCGGCCGCCGTCGCAGCCGCGTCCTGAGCGGCAAAAGCGGCATTGAGCGCAAGATTGCCCGCAGCGATTTCCGCGCTGGCATTGGCGATCGCGGCCTCGAGTGAGGCCTGCAGCGCGAGCGCATCGACCAGTGCCTGTTCCGTCGCCGTCACCTGAGCGTTCGCGGCGTCGACGGCGGCCTGAGCGGCGATGAGTGCATCAGCCGGCACGCCGGCCTGCATGGCGTTCAGCGCATCGAGCGCAGCCTGCGCATCGAGGCTGGCCACCTGGGCGGCGTTGGCGGCGTCGGCGGCCGCCACGGAGGCGAGATACGCCTGATCCATGGCTGCGGTCAGATCGGCATCTGCGGCCGCCATGTCGGTAGTAGCAGCCACGACCGCAGCGTCACTGGTCACGACCAGTGCATCGGCGGCCACGTCGGCGGCCGTCGCCAGCCCAACGGCCGTTGCCGCATCGGCGGCGGCGATCATCGCGGCTTCGAGCGTGGCATTGGCTTGCGCGAGTGCCGCCGTCGAGTTCGTCAAAGCCATGTCTGCGGCATTCGCCGCGTTGGTCGCGACACCGAGAGCGATGTCGGCCGCCAAGGCGGCCTGAGCCGAAGCGTTGGCAACGGCGGCCAGCGCGGCAGCGGTGGCATTGGCATCGGCAGCGGCGATCACTGCCGCGTCGTAGGCAGCCTGCGCGTCAGCCAGACCCGCCGGCGTCACGTGAACGGCGTTCGGGTCGAAACCCGCCTGCAAGGTCGCGAGGAAAGTCTGCGCAGCCGCCAGTGCCGCGTTGGCGGCATTGGCAGCAGCCTGGGCGTCCACAACCGCAGCTGCATCCGCTGCGGCTTGCGCGGCGGCGGCATCGGCGGCCACTGCGGCATCGCCGGCAGCCAAGGCGAGTTGATCGCGCTGGGCCAGCAGGGCGAGGGCCTGGGCGGCGGCGGCGGCGGTCGACTGCACGAGCTCATAGGCGCTCACGACGCGGGGGGCGTCGGCGCGGAACTGGGCATCGCGGGCGGCATTGAGGGCGGCGGTCACGGCCGACACGTTGCCGGCGCTCTGGTCGGCGATGAGGTTGCTGATGGTACGCGGTTGAGAATCGTAGACAGCGCCGCTGGTCGAGGCGTAGCTGGTCGTGGTCGTGCCGGCGCGCTGGCCGGGGTAGAACAGGTTGGCCGGGCGGGTTTGCGCCGTGTTGAAGTCCGGCGTCAGCAGTCGCGGCATGACGTTGTCGGCTGCACCAGCAGCACTGCGGCCGGGGAGCAGGTTGTTGTCGATACCGCTGGTGGTACGCAGGCCGTAGGGCAGCATCACGCTGCCAACCAGATCGAGCAGCGGCGTGCCGGCGGCATTTGCCTCGGCGATCTGGATCTGACGAAGGATGAACTCGAGATCGTTGCGTACCAAAGTGACCATGTTTCCTCTCCCTAGAACCTGCGTGACCAACGTTTTGCCCGACCGGGCGGTTTGCGATGGCGCGAAGCTACGTGCGGGGGGAGAGCGTCCCTATACCCAGATGGGTAGAGTCGAGGCCGTTGTGGGCTGTGCACGGCGACTTTGTGCGGGAAAGGTGAACTGCGTCACCCTGCGCAGCAGCTGTGGCCGGGGCGGCAGGAGGTGTGAACCTGCTACCTGCGCCGTGCCAACGTACACGGCAGTCGAACTGCTGCGGTGTCACCCTTTCGGGTGCAGATATCACCTATTTGGGTGAATCCGGCTACGTGCCTGTTCGGCGCGGGCGCGCCTGACCGTCCACCACACCAGCGCGCCGACTACGGCGAGCATGGCGGCCATCAGACAGGCCATGACGGGGCCGGCGAGACGCCAGGCCTCACGTAGACCGAAGACCACACCGATGGGTGTGGAGATGAGCAACACAGGTTTGGCGAGGCGCATGATCCGCGCAGGATATCAGCCATCAGCCGGCCATCATTGCTGCAGGCACCGTCCGCGCCGCGCGCGGACGGGCTGGCTGTGTCGATGTCAACGTCCGCCGTGCGCGGACCCGCCCTGCACGCTCGGCTGGGCCACTTTCTGGCCGTGACTGGCGGCCTGCTCGATGAACGCCAGCACGTCCGTCACTTCCTTGTGGTCGAGTTGGAACGAAGGCATGTACGCATCGCCATACCGTTGCCGCAACGATAACGCGATCGAATCCTGCTCCTGACGAACCTTCTCCGGGTCGCTCACGTAGCGCGCCACCCAGTCGCGCGGCCGGCGCTGGAACACCCCGGCCAGATCCGGTCCCACGGCCTCGCCGCCACCGATGGTGTGACAGGTCGAACAGCGTGCGCGGAAGGTGAATTCACCGGGCGCGCCCGGGTTGATTTGCCGGGCAACTTCGTAGGACGGCAATTCCTTGCGCTTGACCTGGAAGTTGTTCAGCGTCTGGCCGAGAACCTCGGCCAGCACCTCGGCATCATCCATCACCGAGCGCTTGACCCAGCGGTTGGTGTGGTCGTTGCCCATGATCAGACTGGTCGGGTGATCGCCGCGTTGCGTGGCCGTCACCTGCTTGAGATCCGCGGTGTACAGACCCAGCCTGTTCATCAGCAGATTCACGTCTTCAGCCGAGCCGGTGAGAAACTCCCAACCCGGGCCTGCGCCAAACTGCTGGGCGTAGGTCTTGAGCACCGCGGGTGTGTCGCGTGCGGGGTCGATGCTGATCGAGTACAGAAACACGTCCTTGCCTACGCGCTCGCCGAGCAGGCGCTGGACCTGCAACACGCGCGCCGTTTCCATTGGACACATCGCAGTGCAGCTGGTGTAGATGAAATTGATCAACACCAGTTTGCCCTTGACCATATCGTCGTAGAAACGCCGCTGCACACCGTCCTGATTGGTGAGCAGCACGTTGGGGAAACGCGGACCCTGCTGGTCCGGAGCACCGGCAACGGCTGCGGGGCGTGCCGCCGCAGGCGTTGCCGGAGCCGTCCCCTGGGCCAGCGCTGCCGTGGCAAGCGCAGCGCTGGCGAGGAGACCCGCGGCGAGCCATGAACGTCCGTTGTTCATGCTCGTCGCCTCAGGGCTTGCCGGCCGACGGGCCCGGCTTCAGCAACCAGTAGCTCTTCAGGATATCGAGATCGCTCTGGTTGATCGTGCCGTCGCTGTTGAAGTCGCAGCGGGCGCAGAAGCTCGGGTTACCGGCGCTCAGCATCCAGCTGCGCTTGACGATCGCCTCGTCGGCCGCGTTGGTGATCAAGTCACCCGTCACGTCCGTGTCGCAGGCGTTGCCGTAGCCGTCCTTGTCCGCGTCCTCCTGATTCATGTTCGGACGGGCGACGCAGTTGTCGCGGTCATCCGGGACGTAGTCGGCATCGGTATCCGCCGAGAGGGCCGTGAACGAGGGCTGGTAGTACACGCCATCCCAGTCCGGGAACGGCGTCGGCACCACGATCTTCTGGCCCGGGTTCTTGATGTCCCAGCGGATCATCATCGCGTGATCCTCGTGCTGCGTGTTGTGGCAGTGCTCCACATAGGTGCCGTTGAATTCACCGAAGCGGTAGGCAACGACGACCTGACGGCTCGAGTCCACCTCGGGTCCGATACGGAAGACGTCCTTGCGGGCGTATTGCTCCCAGACCGGCGGAGCGAGGCCGTCACGCGACTGGATGTGGCCCTCCTCGAAGTGGATGTGCACCGGGTGCGACCAGCCGTTGCCGCCGTTGATGAGCGTCCATTTCTCGATCGGGGTGCCCTTGGTCGGCTCGGCGCTGACGCGACGAATGTCGATGTTGAGACCCGGGCCGCCGTCGGTCTTGACCGTCCAGGGCAACTTGTCCGAGCCGCCGCTGCGACCGAACTCGAAGGTGCGCGAGGTCGCGCTCGCCACCTGGGCGGGCGTGATCGGGTTGCGGATGATCATCTTGCGCTTGCCCGGGATGTAGTCCTCCGGGTTCATGCTGGTGTCCGTCCCGTTGTAGGCATTGACGCGGAACTCTAGGAACTTACCGACCACCGGGTCACCCTGGTAGGTGCCGTTGAATGCCGCCGCAAGATTGATCGCATCCTTTTCCGGTCCCTTGCCGCTCTTGTGCTCCATCAGGTTGACGAAGTAGAGCTTGGTGCCCGGCGCGAACTTCGAGAAGTCGACGATGATGTCGTAGCGCTCGGCAATGGACTGGGTCGGCAGGATGCCCTTCTGCGTGCCGAAGCGCCCGTCGAAGGGAATTGCGTGCTCCATGAGGTTGCCGTCGTTGCCCACCATGTAGAACGGCACGGGGGTGCCGTTCTGATCGACCAGCGCGGTCTTGTAGTAACGCGAGACCGAGCCGTTCAGGATACGGAAGCGATACTTGCGGGCACGCACTTCCATGTAGGGCTTGTAGAGCCAGTTGACGGTGATGATGTCACCGAGCATGCCGTCGAGGTTGGTGGTGTTGAACCACAACTGCCCGTTGGCATCGGTCGCCTTGTCGGCGATCAGGATGTTGTGGTCATAGTCGCGGTTGCCCCAGTCGGAGGCCGTGCCGCTCGGCAAGCACAGGTTGGGGTGCAGGTCGGCCGCCGCACCGGTGTACTTGTAATTGCAATCGAGGCCTTCGTTGCCGCGATCGATCGCGCTGTAGAGGTTCACGGCTGCCGCGTTCGCCTTGTAGACGTTCTGCGCCGTGAAGTCGAGCATGTGATCGTGGAACCACAGCGTGCTCGGCGTCTCACGGAAGTCACCGCGTACTTTGGTGATGCCGCCGTTGCCATCCGGTGCGCCCGCACGGATGTCGGTGGCGCCGGTGTTGATGGAATCATGGCGCGCCAGAATCATCGGCCAGACGTAGTCGTAGAACTGGCCCGGGAAGAAGAACACCTGCGGAAAGCCGTCGCTCTCGGCCGGGTTGTGGCCGTTGTGCATGTGCGTGCTGATCGTGTTCGCGCCGAAGCCGTTGTTGGCGGACGCATCGATCGGCAGACCGTTGTAATGGCGGAACAGCAGCGGTTCGCCGATGCGGGTCATCAGCAGCTTGGGCGGCAGCGTACCGTCAAAGGTCCACACCGAGTTCTTGTCCTGCACCGGCATGTTGGGGTGCAGGCGAATGGTGACGCCCCTGGTCGTGCCGTCGAAGCCCGGCAGACCCGTGGTGTTGTGATACAGACCACCGGGCGCAAATTCACCGAGCTGGTATTTGTGGCGCTGCTCGACGTCACGAATACCGCCGTTAGGGCGGGCACCGGTCTGCATCGTCACGGCAAACGCCCGCGGCGGGAACTCGTCCCAGCGCTGGTGGCTGAACCACTCGCCCGGCGGACGACCTTCCATGTAGGTGCGACCGAGCGGACGCACGCATTGCGAGATCATGTCGGCCCAGGGGTTGGGACCGGTGGTGTTCGACAGACGGGTCGGCAGTGGGGTCAGCGTGGCCTGAGCCGAGCTCAGGAATGCGTCGATGTCGAGCGTATCCGGACCACTCTGGCAGTCCACGGGCTGCGGCAGCGGCACCGGGCCACCGTTGCCCCCGCCGCTCAAAATGGAGAATCCGCCACCGTTGCTGCCGCTGCGCTTGGCGGGCAGGGGGGGCAGTTTGCCCGTCTCTGGCAGGGTACCTGGAATGGGTTCGGGACCGATTTCCTCGAAGTCGAGCATCTGCTGCGAGAACGGCTGCGCGCCGAACAGCGGGCTGCGCGCCTTGCCGGTCGGCACATCATAGCCGCCGACCTGCACGGTCTGGGCATGGACCGCGCCGCAGGCGAGCAAGGTGATCGCCTGAGCGAGCACGAGCGAGCTGCGCAGGCGTGGCCTGGCTGAGCGAGCTTCTGGAATCTTATCCGTTGAAATAATGAACATCGAAGTAAACCCCACACTTTTTCTTGTTGCTGTTCCGTGCCCGTAGGCGGATGGTTCCTGCCCTGGAGCGTGGAGGCGACTGTAGGCGTGTGGATCTCGCGCCCCTACACCCAATTGGGGCGCACGCTGACGGTGAATGGTCCCGATTGGTTCTGATTGCGTACAGCGATTGTCCAACCGCTGCTGAATCTGTGATGCGGTTCGCAATTGTGGTCAAAAGGTGAAACCGCTCGCACGATCCGGCGTGCAGACAGCGGGGCCGGACCCGCGTCTGCGGCGGCCGACTTGCGACCAAGGCGCTTGCTGACTCGCGGCACTCATTCGCACCATGACACCGCAGGACGACAGACGCTGAAACTGCGAACCCTGTCGCAATTTCGAAAGCCACGCTTGCCGATCAGGTTTCATTCATCTACGAGGTTCAACTAAGTGGTCGCCCTTGGCCTGCGGTGCAGTCGGTGTGGCGAGCGGCAGAGTGATCATGGCCGGCGACTCAGCGGCCCAACGACGTGCGACCGCCCCAAACATTCCAGCACGGTTCTATTGCAGCGAGCTTGGCACCTAACTGGGTGTTGTCGCGCCGCGGCGTTTGCGGAAACTGCGTACCCAAGGCTGAAGGTCGTCTACGCACTGTACAGCGTCGACGCTGAGGTCCTAAGGACAGGGGCGCCCGCCGCCTGACCGTTGAACGGTTAGGGTCTGGGTTTCTCGGAACTACTACAAAAACATAGAGAGTCAGAAAAATGAAGTCGACCATCCAAAAGTTCATGCCACGCAACGCGCTGCGCAGCGCCATCGGCGCAGCGGTAGCCTGCACCGCCGCGACGTTCGCCCTGCCCGCCTCGGCCGAGATTTTCTCGGTCGAAGGCACCAACGTCTCCATCGAGGTCACCAAGGGCACGACTGCCGCGCCGACCGAAGTCGAGGTCAACTGCGCCGGCGTGCAGGTGACGGTCAATGCCGCCACGTTCATCGTCACGCCCACGGGTCCCATCACCATGGCGCAGCTGGTCGACAAGACCAATCTCGCCATCCCGGGCACGCTGACCGGCGAAGGCAAGCACCCGATGTATGTCCCGGCGAGCAACCCGGCGTTCTGGAGCACGACCAGCGCGGGCGCGGCCACCACGCAGGGCGCCAACCGGCAAGGGTTCGTGGGCGGCACCTGTATCGCCGATGGCGATGACATCTCGGGCGTCACGCTCGCCTACAGTCTGCAGGTCGAGCCGGGCGAGAACGTGTTGATCGGTCGGATCACCGGTCAGGATACGGCCGTTGGTGTGATCGGCAATCCGATCATCAAGGGTGTGACGGCCGTTGCGATCACGGATCCGCGCATGCCCGGCACGCGACCGCGCGCCGGCATGTACACCATGGCAGCGATCGCCACCCGCAGTGCGACCGACACCACGGGCTGGCTGATCCCGAGCACGCTGACTGATTCGTACAAGGAGTTCTACGGCTTCGGCATCGCCGAATCCGTCTTCACCAGCATGCTCGATCCGGCCAACGCCATAGGCGTGTTCGGCGCCGCCGCAGCCGGCTTCCTGTCGCCCAACGGTCGGTTCTATTTCTTCGATCTGGAAACCACCGTCGCACCGACGATTCCGGCCACCGGCACCAGCCCGATCAACAGCCCGACCGTGCTGCGCGCCAGTTTGCAGGGCGCGGGCGCCGTCAAGGGTGTGGGTGCAGGCAAGGACAGCCTCGACCTGCGTGGCGGCTGCCTCACGGCGGCCTCGGGTCTTGGCGCGCCGAAGACCATCAACGTCTGGTACGAAGCACCGACGGTCACTGCCACCGGCACCACCTACAAGTGGTACCGAGTGACCGCGGGAACGAACCCGACTGCGCTCGGCACGGCGGGCTCGACCAACCAGCCGGGCCTCGTGCTGCCGACGCTGACCTGCACGCCGGACCCGATCGATGCGCCGCGCGGCCAGTGGCGACTCGGCCTCAGCAAGATGACCTTCCAGGGTAATCGTGCGCCGCGCCGCTTCATCGTCAACATGGCGGGCACCACGGTGTACGACTTTGCGTACCCCCGCGTGCGCACGGCCTTCTTGCCGGCGATCGCCTGATCGCAATGCTCGGCTGCCGTCACTGGCAGCAGTCACCACGGCCCGCGACTTGCGTCGCGGGCCGTGTCGTTTTAGGCAGCAGCGGTCGAGCGAACACCACCGCGCACTCATGGGTCACCGGCAGAGTTGTCAACAGAAGATCAGTCACCGGCAGGCCACTGACACTTTGATGAGCCACCGATCGACAACGACTAGAGACTACGGAACGTGACGCACCGCCCAGATTTGGAAACAGGTCTCGGAAAACCCCTATTTCAGCCGACTGTCCCACCCAAGTGGAGGTCGCTGACCGAATCTGCAACAGGGATGCTTCGCGCACGGCTCTACTCACGCACATCGAGAGAATAAGAAAATGAACAAGCCAGTCAGCAGCAAGGGATTCGAACGGCAATTCAAGCGAGTGCGCGATCGCACAGCGTTCCGGCGTGCCACTGTGGCTTTCGCGGCGCTCGCAGCGATGCTGGCTGGCACCGCCGCCAACGCGGGTCCGTTCTCGCTCGAGGGCATCACCACCGCGATCACACCGACGCGCGACAGCACGGGAAAGATCACCTCGGTGATGGTGACCTGCAACGGCAAACCGGTACTGGTGGATGCCGACAGCGACCTCACCACGGTCAACAAATACATCACCTATACGCAGTTGGTCGATCCGACGCCGTTCCCGAACTCGGGTCGCAGCCCCATCACGGGCGCCAACCGCGCCGGCTTTCTGGGCGGCACCTGCGTTGCGGACGGTCTCACGCTGGCGGACGGCACGCTGCATGCCTCGGCCATCACGGTGGAGGTCGCTGAAAACGTGCTGGTGGGCCAGCTGACTGGCTCCACCACGATCAACCAGACTCCGCTCGCGATCCAGGGGATCCGCATCAACCCGCTGACCGATGCGCGCATGCCGGCGCAGCGTCTGCGCTCGGGTCTGTATCTGGACGAGAACGGCACGCGGCACTTCAACAACCTGACCGAGACGATCCACAACCAGTATGGGTTCGGCGTCGATCCGACCTCCGTCGGCTACGCGCTCAACACCACGATCCCGGACACCGTGGCTGCGACCGGTTACATGGGTGTGAACGGCCAGTTCTATGCCTACGACGTGGAAACCACCACGGGCAAGGTACTCAACACCCAGCCGCGCGCCGCACTCAGCGGCGCCACCGGCGTCGACCACTTCCTGTTCGGCAACGATCGGCTGAGCGTGCGGGGCGGCTGTCGCATGAGCGGCACCAACACTCAGGAGATGGTCGACGTGTACGGCGAGACGCCGGATCCAGGCGTATGGCAGTTCTTCGGCAGCGCAGTGTGCACGGTCATCCCGCTCGATGCGCCGCACGGCCGCTGGAAGCTCGACGTCAACAAGACTGAATTCTGGGGCCAGAAGCCGCCGTCACGCATCCGCGTGAATCAGGTGGGCACCCGCTACTACGATTTGATGATGCCGGACATCGGTCTCGTGTTCCCGGTGCCGGGCATCGCGGGCTGAGGCGCTGCGCACGGTTCAAACGAGCGCAGCCCAGCCGACGACTTCAGGGAAGCAGAAGGAGTTCGACCAGCGCATGAGGGACAGAGCAAGGGAATGATGATGAATGCACCTTTCGGCACGCAGGGCTGAATCCTCTCCAGCCACCCGGGCCGATCGGTCTCTACCGGCCCGCAGGCAACTGCGGGCCGTTTTCTTTGCTGCGGCCCACCGCCCCTGCAGCACCCGCGCGCTGCGCAACTCCCGCCCGCTGCACCCACACGTTGCGCAAATCCCAGCTGCAGCGACTGCGCGTTGCGCGACGCCACTCGGCAGCAACCGCTATTCAGCCGCGGCGCGACAAGGCGTAGGCTGTACCCCAGTCCCCTGCATGAGCACGAACATGCTGTCACACAAACCCTCGAGCCGCGCGCAACGCCTGCTCAACCATCAGCGGCTGCGTGGTCGGGCCTATCCGTTGCCGGCCTATTGGGACCGCCTCTTTCAGATGCTGGAGGAGGAAGCGGAACGGCGCGGCAAGACGCCGCCACCGACGCCGTTGGTCTACGGCCTGGAAGAAGAGCCCGATCAGGCGGATAAGATCGAGCGACTCACCGAGCAGCTGATCTGGGCCGACCGCAACAACCTGCTGCACCGGGTGCAGATGTTTTTCGATACTTTGCCGACCTCGGCCTGGGTGCGTCTCGAGCGCGAGTGATTGCGCTGCGCCTCACTCTGCCCGCGACGGAAAGGGCAGGTGCCGCTCATCGAGTCCATCGTCCCGTTCGATGCGACAGGCGTTGAGCGCGCTCGACACCAGCTGGTACTGACCCACGAGAAACACCAGATCGAGTATCTGCTGCGTCGCGAAGTGCTCTGTCAGCGCTCGCCATCGCGGGTCGCCGAGCGTGTGGCGGTCGATCAGTTCATCGACGGCACACAGTGCAGCGGACTCGGCAGCACTCCAGCCCGCCGACTGCGGTTCGAGCGTGAGCCGCTGCAAATCCGCGTCGGTGACGCCGACCTTGCGACCGACTATCACGTGCTGCCCCCACTCGTAGGGAGAAGCACAGCGCCATCCGACACGCAGCACGCACAGTTCGCGCAGACGCGGCTCCAGCGTCGATTCGGTGAGGAGGTAGGTGGCAAACCCCAACCAGTGGCGTAACAGCGCCGGGTGATGCGCGAGGGTGCCGAAGACATTGAGCACCCGCGTATCGAGACCCCGCAGCGGCGAGAGCCGTGCCAGTAATTCGCGGGTCGGTTGATCGGCTGCGTCGAGGGTCAGCGGTTGGATGCGAGGTGCCATGCCCCAGTTTAGCCAAGCGCGCCCGCATCGGAGAACACCGCCGCACGGCGCCGGCCTGTCGAGATTGCATCTGCCATCGCCGCGCAGGCCGATTCCGATTCGGAAATACCAGAGAAGCTGAACCGTTTTGTATCGATCGACCTACCCGTACGGGTATTTCGGCAAAAAAACGACGCGGTAAATACTTCGTCATGGCTGCATTTCCCCCCGCGATGATGTTTTGAAGGTGGGAAGGGCGGCAGGGTCGGAACCACCGAACCGATGAGTTGAGGATCAACGACAATAAGAACCACAGGGAGAACACACATGGGCAGCTTGAACAGGATGAATCGAAATCAGGGACGTTTCGGGCGATTCGGGGATGTCATCCGTGCAGCGATGCTGTGCACGGCCGCGGCGGAATGTCCGGAGGCGACCGCGGAAGTGTTCGCCATCGAAGGGACGATCACTTCGATCCGCACCTATCCGACCGGCAGCACCAATCCCACCGTCGCGCTGGTCAAGTGCAATGGCGTGGAATTCGCAGTGAACGTCAACACGCCTATCACCTCACCGTCCGCGGCACTGACGCTGACCCAGTTGGCCGACACCAACCGCATCGCGGCAGCCGGTACGGGCACGGCAACGGTCGGTTACCAAGGCCTCAACCCCATGTACGCAACCACCGGCACGGGTGGTGTTGCGGCCCGGCGTGCCGGCTTCACGGGTGGCACCTGCATTGCCAACGGCGATGACGCGGTAACGCAACCGGTCAACGGCGTGCCCTATCCGCTCGCCACGGATCTGTTCGTCGAGGTCTCCGAAAACGTGCTGATCGGCCGCATGACCGGCGCCGCGGTGGACACCAACGCCGTCGCGGGCTCGACCGGTGTGCGGCCCAAGGTGCTGGGCGTGGAGGTCGTGATCGTCACCGACCCACGCATGCCCGGCAAGATTCCGACCAAGGGCATGTGGCGCGTCAGCACCACGGCGCCCAACAGTCGGACGCTGCCCGCCCTGCTGGCGCCGACCGGTACCACCGCGCAGCGCGAGCAGTCGTATCAGAACGGCTACGGCTTCGGACTGACGCCGCAGCAGGTGTACGCCATGGCTACCGAGCCCGGGGCTGGCGCCATGGCAGCGGTGGGCTTCTATGGCGCGGACGGCAAGTTCTACGCCGCCGAGCACGAGATGTTCTCGGCAGGTCCTGTGGGCTCGACCAGCGGTCAGATCGACACGCCGCGCGCGACGCTGGTCAAGGCCGTGGTACGCGACAGCGGCGGCGCCGGCACCGACCGCATCGACGCGCTGGGTGGTTGCCGCACGGGCACCACGGCGACGTCCGCGGACTTCGTGCCCGCGGTGCTGATCAACGTCTGGTACGAGCAGGCCACGGCCACCGGTACGCGCTGGGTACAGATCGCAGGCACACCGACCGTGAACCCGGCCGTGCCGGGCACCAGCACGCTCAATACGGCGCAGAGTCCAGCGAGCGTGGGCGCAACGCTGTCGTGCACGGCCGATCCGCTCGAAGCGCCTTACGGTTTGTGGCGACTGCGAATCAGCGGCTTCGACCTCGGCGGCAACGGCGCGACGGGACGCATGCTGGTCAATCAAGCCGGCACCGCCTTGTACGATGTCATCGACTCGCGGTACCGCGGCGGCGTAGCTCCGGTCGCGAATATCATCACGGATCCCACCATCGGCGACTGAAGAGCGCCCGGCAGCAGGCCTGCACGGTCGGCTCCAGGGCCGACCGCGCAGACGGTACCTGACAATCAGGCAGGGCGGACCGCTCAACAAAAACGGCGACCTCGAGGTCGCCGTTTTCGTTGCTGCTTTACACGCAGTTCGGGCCGCTGCTCGTCGGTCGATCGCGGTCTCCGTCGGCGCGGTCTCAGCCGAGCGGCGCGGTGCGGCGTCGACGCATCAGGGCGATGCCGACGAATGCACAACCGAGCAGACCGAGCGTGCCCGGCTCCGGGACGGCGCCCGGCGGGGCCACCTGTCCGGCACGACCAAAGCGCAGATTGTCGATCGCAAATCCGGCAGGTTCACTGCCGACCAGATCGAGGAACACACCCGCGATCCGCTCGCTGCCATCGTCAGTGACCAGTCCGAGAAATTCGATCCCGGTGCCGATGTTGACGACCGTCCCGAGCAGCGTTCCATCGCGCGCGAAGGCCGTGATGCCCGTGCTGCCGACGGCATCGAAGAAACCGGCGTCGAAACCCACGCCCGCGAGATCCACACTGAACAGCACCGCGATCGGGCCATTGAAGGTGGGCGAGCCCGACAGCACCGGTGAGGTGGGGTTGGCGCCGTCACCGACGATGAAGGTCGCGGGAGAGTTGGGATCGAACGTCAGCGGACCCGTGGGGTTGCCCACCACGCAGGCACTCGCTGCAGCAGCGGGACAATCCACCGACGGATTGCCGCTCAGACTTTGGCCCAGGAAAAAGCCGCCGGTGGTGACGGTCGGCGCCCCGGCGCCGCCGCCATAGTCGGCGGGCGTGTAGACCGGATTGCTGTCGCCGGTATTACTGAACGTGATCAGCCCGGCGTCCGCGGTGAAGTCGGCGACCGACACACGAACGATGGACGCGGCCTGCGCCCCGCCGCCGGCAAGCGCGAAAACCGCGCCGATGGCAGCTTGCGCTGCCCAGTTACGAATCGTCATGGAAAACCCCTTCAACTAACCGGCGGAATGCCGGTGTACCCGCTGAAGACCGCAGCAAGATCCGCGCCAAGACCGGGGATTATGTAATCTCAATAAGTTAGACGACAGGCGCCGCACCTGCTGTAAAAATCTCCGACGCAGACCGTAGGTACAGATCGCGAGGTGCCGGTACCGCGGTATGCATAAACCGCCGCTGTATACATCGCAGGGCCTAAGCTGGGAACCTAAGGTATCGGCCAACGTATCGTTAGCCATTGGTCATTGTCAGGAGATCACCGTGAGAGCGCTCCCCGATCATATTGCCGCCTGCGCAGTGTCCGCGCTGCTGGCCCTGTCGAGCCTTGCCGCTGCTGCGCCGGTCGACCCGACTGCCGCGCGGAAATTGCACTTCGACGCCATCGTCATCGACACGCACGATGACACCACGCAGCGCATGCTCGATCCGGCATTCGATCTCGGTGAGCGTCATGCCGATGGCAACATCGACATTCCGCGCATGCGCGAAGGCGGGCTCGATGCGGTGTTTTTCTCGATCTGGATCCCGGGCACCGTGACGGGTGAGGTGGCCGTGCAGCGCGCGCTCACGCAGATCGCCGCAGTCCAGCGTCAAGTGGCGGCGCACCCGCGCGACCTCGTGCTGGTGACGACGGCCGACGGCATACGCAAGGCCGCAGCGGAGGGACGCATCGCGGTGCTGCTCGGCGTGGAGGGCGGACACATGATCGGCAATGATCTTGCCAACCTGCGCCGCTTCTTTGCGCTCGGCGTGCGCTACATGACGCTCACCCACAGCGTGAACGTCGACTGGGCGGATTCATCCACCGATAGGCCGCGCAACGTCGGTCTCAACGATTTCGGTCGTGAAGTGGTGCGCGAGATGAACCGACTCGGCATGATGATCGACATCTCGCACGTCTCCGATGCGACCTTCGACGACGTGCTGGCGTTGTCGACCGCACCGGTGATCGCGTCGCACTCCTCGGCCCGCGCGCTGTGTCGCGTCCCGCGCAACATGAACGACCGCATGCTGCGCGATCTGGCCGCACGCGGTGGTGTGGCGCACGTCAACTTCCACATGGGATTTCTGGCGCAGGAGTACAGCAATGCGCTGAAGGCCAACGACGGACGCATCGACAAGTCCATCGATGCGCAGATCGTCGAGCGCTGTGGCGACAACGAGGCCTGTCAGATAATCACGGGCAGCCAGCTCGCCCGCGAGCGCGTGACGAACGGCACCTTGCCGCGCGTGGAGTGGAACGCAATCGTCGACCACATGGCGCATGCGGCCCGCGTCGCCGGAGTGCAGCATGTGGGACTGGGCTCGGATTTCGATGGTGCCGACATGCCCTACGGCATGGAAGACGTGAGCGGTCTGCCGAAGATCACTGCCGAATTACTCGCACGTGGTTACAAGCCGCAGGAGGTGCGCGGCATGTTGGGCGGCAACCTGCTGCGGGTGATGGAGCAGGTCGAGGCCGCGGCGCGGCGGTGAGCCATGCACCGCCGAGCGCGTCGGGCGCGGCCGACGCTGACGACCTGCGCGCCGCTCGATCAATCGGGAGGCCCCGGGCGGAGACCCAGGGTGGAGGCTCGATGAGGGACGCCGCGATGAATGACGCGGAGTCGACCTTCGCGCGCGATGGCTGGCTGCGCTTTGGCGCAGAGTCGCAGCTGCTGGACTGGGCGCAGTCAGCCTTGCCCGCGGCGCAGGCGGCTGCGACGGATCCTGGCAACGCCCATTGGCTGCGCTGCGGCGGCACCTGGTTCGTTGGTGTGGATGTGTTGCCGAACGATGCGCAGGGACGCGTCGGCACGGGGCCGCCGCTCAGCGGCGCAGCCCGCGCATTAATCGAGCGCCGGTACGGCAGGCGGGCGCTGCCGCTGCATCGTGCCCAGGTCTCGGTGTGCTATCCGGGTTACCCCCAGCCCATGGCGCAGGAGAGCGAGACCGGGCTGCGTTTTCGCCGCGAGCGCGACGCGGCACACGTCGATGGGCTGTTACCCGAAGGCGCGGCGCGACGGCGGCATCTGCGTGAACCGCATGCATGGATCCTCGGCCTGCCGCTGACCGCCACGGCAGCAGCCGCGGCACCGCCGGTCGTCTGGACGGGCTCGCATCACGTGATGCGGGCGGCCTTCGAGGACGCGCTGTGCGATCACGACCCGCTGCGCTGGGGTGACGTCGACCTCACCGAGATTTATGCGGCCGCGCGGCGCGCGGTGTTCACCAGTTGCCCTCGGGTCGTTCTGGAGATGCAGCCGGGCGAAGCGTGCTTGCTGCATCGTCACGTACTGCACGGCACCGCGCCCTGGACTGACACGGAGATTGACTCGGGGGAGATCCCGCGGCCTGCGTCGTCACCGTGCACGCCGCACTCGCTGCAGCACGGTCGGATCATGGCGTGGTTCAGACCCCAGTTTGCCAACGTGCAGGACTGGCTGGCCGCGCACTGAGTCGATCGAGGTCCGGTCGGGAAATATAGAGCGAAACGAAAAGGCCCCGGGATCACTCCCGGGGCCCTGTGCGTCGACATCACTGCGTGCGCCGCATTTGCAGCGGCACACACGCGGGCCATTACATGCCCATGCCGCCCATGCCGCCCATGTCACCCATGTCCGGCATCGGATGCTTGTGGTCGTCGTCCTTCGGCGCCTCGGCGATCATCACCTCGGTGGTGAGCAGCAGACCGGCCACCGAAGCGGCGTTCTGCAGCGCGAGACGGGTCACCTTGGTCGGATCCAGAATGCCCATGTCGAGCATGTCGCCATAGCTGCCCGTGGCGGCGTTGTAACCGTAGTGGCCCTTGCCCGCCTTGACGGCGGCCAGGATCACGGCGGCATCCTCACCGGCATTGGTGACGATCTGACGCAGCGGCTCTTCGATGGCACGCGCCAGAATGCGGATACCGCGAGTCTGGTCTTCGTTGTCACCCTCGAGCTTGTCGAGCGACTTCTGCGCACGCACCAGCGCCACGCCGCCGCCCGGCACCACGCCTTCCTCGACCGCCGCACGCGTGGCGTGCAGAGCGTCTTCGACGCGCGCCTTCTTTTCCTTCATTTCGATCTCGGTGGCTGCACCGACCTTGATCACGGCCACGCCACCGGAGAGCTTCGCGACGCGCTCCTGCAGCTTCTCGCGATCGTAATCGGAAGTCGCCTCCTCGATCTGCTGCTTGATCTGGGCGATGCGGCCCTTGATGTCCGCACCCTTGCCGGCGCCGTCGATGATCGTGGTGTTTTCCTTCTCCACGACGATCTTCTTCGCCTGACCCAGATTGGCCAGCGTCGCCTTCTCGAGCGACAGGCCGACTTCCTCGGCGATCACGTCGCCACCAGTCAGCACGGCGATGTCCTGCAGCATGGCCTTACGACGGTCACCGAAGCCCGGCGCCTTGACGGCTGCAACCTTGACGATGCCGCGGATGGTGTTGACCACGAGCGTGGCCAGCGCCTCACCCTCGACGTCCTCGGCGATCACCAGCAGCGGACGGCCCGCCTTGGCGATGCCCTCGAGCAGCGGCAGCATTTCGCGCACGTTCGAGATCTTCTTGTCGTAGAGCAGCACGTACGGGCTGTCGAGCTCGGCGATCTGGTTCTGCTGGTTGTTGATGAAGTACGGCGAGAGGTAGCCGCGGTCGAACTGCATGCCCTCGACGATGTCGAGTTCGTTCTGCAGACCCGAGCCTTCCTCGACGGTGATCACGCCTTCCTTACCGACTTTCTCCATCGCGTTGGCGATGGTCTTGCCGATGGACTCGTCGCTGTTGGCCGAGATGGTGCCGACCTGAGCGATGGCCTTGGAGTCCTTGCAGGGCTTGGAGAGCTTCTTGAGCTCTTCAGTCGCCACGGCAACGGCCTTGTCGATGCCGCGCTTGATGTCCATCGGGTTGTGACCCGAGGAAACGGACTTCAGGCCCTCGCGGACGATCGCCTGCGCGAGCACGGTGGCGGTGGTGGTGCCGTCGCCGGCCTCATCCGAGGTGTTGGAAGCGACTTCCTTCACCATCTGCGCGCCCATGTTCTCGAACTTGTCCTTGAGCTCGATCTCCTTGGCGACCGACACGCCGTCCTTGGTGACGGTGGGGGCGCCGAAGCTCTTGTCGAGCACCGCGTTGCGGCCCTTGGGACCGAGGGTCACTTTGACCGCATTGGCGAGGACGTTGACACCGCGGACCATGCGGGCGCGGGCGTCATCGCCGAAACGAACTTCTTTAGCTGCCATTTGTGTGTACTCCGATTACTTCTCGACGACTGCCATCACGTCTTCTTCGCGCATGACGAGGTACTCCTCGCCCTCGACCTTCACTTCGGTACCGCTGTACTTGCCGAAGATGATGTGGTCGCCGACCTTGAGGTCGAGCGGACGGACAGTGCCGTTCTCGAGGATCTTGCCCTTGCCGACCGCCAGCACCTTGCCGCGGATGGGCTTTTCTGCTGCGCTGTCGGGGATGACGATGCCGCCGGGCGACTTGGTCTCGGCGTCGAGCCGCTGGATGATCACGCGATCGTGAAGCGGACGGATCTTCAATTTGTCAGCCATTGCTGCAAACTCCGTAGGAATCAATGGTGGTTTGAGGAACCCGAGCGGTGTTAGCACTCCCCTCGGGTGGCTGCTAATGATAAGGCCCGGCCCGGCGATTTCAAGTCGGAAAGTCATGACCAGACTGTCGAGGCGGCCCTGAAACCGTATCAACCCAATGATTCGAATACTATTTTTTGTGACGCAATTGCGTACTCGGGGAACCCGTTGCCACCTCGGCGGGTCTCAATGTCTGGCACAATTCAACTGTCAAAAGCCGCAGGCTCTGCGGTCATCACCTCACACTTGCGACCCCCCACCCATGCGACTGCTGCCCCCCGGACTGAAGGCTCTGCTCCCCGCACTGGCGTCGCTGGGCACGGGGCTGCTTGCCCCCGGCCCGGCGCGGGCGGACGCGGAGTTCCTGCCGCCGCAGCAGGTGTATCGCCACTCGGCGCAGGTCATCGATGACGAACTGGTCATCAACTACGAGATCGCGCCCGGCTACTACCTCTACCGCGACAAGCTGGGCTTTGGCTCCAACACTCCCGGGGTCACACTCGGCAAGCCGAGCCTGCCGGTCGGCGAGGACCATGAGGATGAATACTTCGGCAAACAGGTGATCTACCGCGGCGACGTCAAAATCGGTGTCGACGTGAAGTTCGACGGCCCCCCGCGGGATTTCGACCTGAAGCTGAAACTGCAGGGCTGCGCCGATGCGGGCCTGTGCTATCCACCACAGAACTGGACCACCGCGGTCAAGTGGCCGGGCGCCGCCGCCGTGCCGGCGGGGCCGCCTGCGGCCAGCGCAGCCGCTGGCAATGCCGCATCTGCGACGGGGACGTCGGCCGACTCGGGGCCCGCGCGGCAGCTCGACCTGCGCGCGATCCTCGGTCGCGGCAGCAGTCCGCTGTCGGACGCCGATTTCCTGCCGGTGGATCGAGCCTTCGTGTTCGCGGCGGGTAGCCCACGTGCGGATACCGCCACGCTGCACTGGCAGATTGCCGATGGCTATTACCTGTATCGCGACAAGATCAAGGTGACTTCGCCGCTCGCGGGTGTGACGCTCGGTGCGCCGCGCATGCCGAACGGCCAGTTAGAACAGGACGAATACTTCGGCGAACAAGTCGTCTACTACGGCGAGTTGCAGACCGAGCTGGATGTCAGCGCCCCGCCCGGTACGGCCGTGGTTCCGCTCGAGATCACCTATCAGGGGTGCGCCGATGCCGGCCTGTGCTATCCGCCGACGCGCAAGCAGGTCGACGTGCAACTCGGTGCGGGTTTGCCCTCCGGCAGCACCACCCCCGGCAGCTTCGCCGGCACATCGGCCGGCACATCGGCCGGCGCAGCGGCGGCGGCCCCGAACAGCGTTGGCACGCCCAGCGCAGGGGCGAGCGATGGCAGGGCCGTGGTGCGCTCCGAGCAGGACCTGCTCGCAGACAAGATCCGCAACGGCAATCTGTTCGCCGTACTCGCGACTTTTTTCGGACTGGGTTTGTTGTTGGCGCTGACGCCCTGCGTACTGCCGATGATCCCCATCCTCTCCGGCATCATCGTCGGCGCGGGTGGCGACCGGCCCGTGACGCGCGGCCGCGCGTTCGCGCTCTCGCTCGCCTACGTGCTCGGCATGGCGGTCACCTACACGATTGCCGGCGCAGCATTCGCAGCCGCCGGTCAGCAGGCGCAGGCGTTCTTCCAGAAACCGTGGATGATCGCACTGTTCGCCGCGCTCTTCGTATGGCTCGCGCTCGGCATGTTCGGCCTGTACAACCTCGAGATGCCCTCGGCGCTGCAATCGCGCCTCACCCGCCTGAGTGATCGCCAGCGACAGGGCTCGCTGTGGGGCACCGCGCTCATGGGCGCGCTGTCCTCGCTGATCGTCACGGCCTGCGTGGCGCCGCCGCTGGTCGCATCGCTGGCGGTGATCGGCCAAAGCGGCAACGTGCTGCGCGGCGGCGCAGCGCTGTTCGCCATGAGCCTCGGCATGGGTGCCCCGCTGCTGCTGGTGGGCGCCTCGGCGGGACAGTTGCTGCCCAAGGCCGGTGCCTGGATGGAGACGGTCAAGGCCGTCTTCGGCGTGATGCTGCTGGGCGTCGCGGTCTGGATGCTGGGCCGGCTGCTGCCTCCCGGCGTCACGATGTTCCTCTGGGCCACGCTCGCTTTTCTCAGCGGCTTCCATCTGCTGACGCGCGGCGGCCTGCGCCCGCGCGGGGGCGCAGATACGGTGTTCAAGGGCGTGGGTGCGCTGAGCCTGCTCTATGGGGTGCTGTTGCTGGTCGGGGCGCTCTCGGGCCGCTCGGACCCGCTGCAACCGCTGGGCCCGCGCGCCGCTGGCAACGGCGCGTTGGCGGCGCACGGCGGCCTGCAGTTCCGCCGCATCAAGACCACCGCCGATCTGGACCGGGAACTGGCCTCCGTGCGCGCCTCCGGGCAACGCGCCATGTTCGATTTCTATGCTGACTGGTGCGTGTCCTGCAAGGAGATGGCGAAGTACACCTTCCCGGACCCGGCAGTGCAGCGCTCACTGGCCGGCGCGGTGCTGCTGCAGGCGGATGTCACCGCCAACGATGCCGACGATCAGGCCCTGCTGCGGCGCTTTGGCATCCTCGGCCCGCCGACCATCATGTTCTTCGGGCCGGACGGTCATGAGCGCGCACCGTATCGCGTCGTCGGCTTCAAGGACGCCGAAAACTTCAGCCGCCACGTGCATGCGGCGCTGACTGGCACGGCACCGTGACGCCGCGGCAGCTGGCCATCATCGCGGCACTGGCCGCAGCGGTGGGCGCCGGGGCCTATGTTTCCCTGCGCCACAGTCGGGATACGCCCCCACCACCGGTGGCCAGCCAGACCGATCATGCTGCGGCGCCGGCCAAGCTGGCCGCCACCCTGCCCAACTTCACGCTGGCCGACCGTGACGGCAAACAGCGCTCACTCGCCGACTGGCCGAACCGCTCTCTGATCGTGAATTTCTGGGCGACCTGGTGCGGGCCCTGCCGCAAGGAAATCCCTCTGCTCAAAACCCTGCAGCGCGACCATGCCGGCGAGGGCTTTCAGGTGATCGGCGTCGCGGTCGACTTCCGCGACGCGGTGCTCGAATACGCCCGGCAGATGCAGATCGACTACCCGCTGCTGATCGGCGAGCAGGAGGCGCTGGATGCGGCCTCTTCCTTCGGCATCGAGGCCTTCGGCCTGCCGTTCACGGTGTTCAGTGACGCCCAAGGCCGGGTCGTCGCCGCCCACATGGGCGAACTGACGGCCGAGGAGGCCGATCTGATCCTCGGCGCGATTCGGCAGGTCAATTCGGGGACGCAGACCCTCGAGCAGGCGCGCGCCACGATCGAGGCAGGACTGGCCGCCATCAAAGCCCGCAGCGGTCCCGCTGCAGCCGCCTGATCGACGCATTTCGGCTGCATTTGCCGCCGATCGGCAGTGAAAATGTAGCCATCTCGCGCATTACCGGTTTACACTGGCCGCCTCGTGGATCGGGACGCCGGCACTGCATGGCTCGTCTTTTGTTGTTGAATGGACCCAACCTGAACCTGCTCGGCAAGCGCGAGCCGGGGGTCTATGGCCAGGTCACGCTGGCGCAGATCGAGGAGCGGCTGGGCCAGTTGGCCGCCGAACTGGGCCACAGCCTGACGGCCCTGCAGAGCAACTCGGAAGCCGCGCTCATCGACGCGATCCATCAGGCTCAGAACGACCAAGTGGCGTACATCGTCTTCAATCCAGCCGGGTTCACGCACACCAGCGTGGCCCTGCGTGATGCACTGCTCGCGGTGCGCATCCCGTTCATCGAGGTCCATCTGAGCAACGTGCATGCGCGGGAATCGTTCCGCCACCATTCGTATTTTTCTGACATCGCCGCCGGCACCATCACGGGTCTCGGGGCAATCGGCTACGAGCTCGCGCTACGCGCTGCCGCAGCCCAAGTGGGCACCGCATCGGCGAGCCCGTCGCGCGGCTGAGGCCGCGCCTCTCACCAAATCCGGTTCTGTTTTCGTTTCGGGGGGAATGCTGCATGGATATCCGCAAGGTCAAAAAACTCATTGAACTGCTCGATGAGACCGGCGTCGCCGAAATCGAGATCAAGGAAGGCGAGGAATCGGTGCGCATCAGCCGTCACCCGACGGGCGCCGTTCACACCATGGCCCCGCCGTCCTATGTTTACGCGCCGCCCGCGGCGGCCGCGCCAGCTGCACCGGCCGCCGCCGCGCCGGCACCCAGTGCGGCGCCTGCCGCCAAGCCGAGCGCCGATCAGTCGGTGACCGCCCCCATGGTCGGCACCTTCTATGCCTCGCCGGCGCCGGGCGCCAAGGCGTTCGTCGAGATCGGTGCGGAGGTCAAGCAGGGCGACGTGCTGTGCATCATCGAGGCAATGAAGATGATGAACCAGATCGAGTCCGACAAGGCCGGCCGCGTCGTCTCGATACTCGTCAAGAACGGTGACCCGGTCGAGTTCGGGCAGCCGCTGTTCATCATCGAGTAAGCAATGCTCGACAAGGTAGTCATCGCCAACCGCGGGGAAATCGCGCTGCGCATCCTGCGCGCGTGCCGCGAGCTCGGCATCAAGACCGTCGCGGTGCATTCCACGGCGGACCGCTCACTCAAGCACGTGCTGCTCGCCGACGAAACGGTCTGCATCGGACCGCCCCCCTCGCGCGACAGTTATCTCAACATGCCCGCCATCATCAGCGCGGCAGAAGTCACCGACGCGGTGGCGATCCACCCGGGCTACGGCTTTCTCTCCGAAAACGCCGACTTCGCCGAACGCGTCGAGAAGAGCGGCTTCACCTTCATCGGACCCCGCGCGGAAACGATACGCCTGATGGGTGACAAGGTCTCCGCGATCAAGACCATGAAGGCGGCCGGCGTGCCCTGCGTGCCGGGCTCGGACGGCCCGCTCGGCAACGATCCGGACGAGATCTTCCGCATCGCCAAGGAGATCGGCTACCCGGTCATCATCAAGGCCTCGGGCGGCGGCGGCGGTCGCGGCATGCGCGTCGTGCACAGCGATGCAACGCTGCTGCACTCGGTGAACGTGACCCGGGCCGAGGCGCTGGCCGCGTTCGGCAACGAACAGGTCTACATGGAGAAGTTCCTCGAGAAGCCGCGTCACATCGAGTTCCAGGTGCTGGCCGATCATTTCGGTAACGTCATCAGCCTCGGCGAGCGCGATTGCTCCATGCAGCGGCGCCATCAGAAGATTATCGAGGAAGCCCCCGCGCCCGGTCTCAGCGCCAAGCAGCGCCGCGCCATGAGTGAGCGGGTGGCGTCAGCCTGCGCCGAAATCGGCTACCGCAGTGCCGGCACGCTCGAGTTCCTGTATCAGGACGACCAGTTCTACTTCATCGAAATGAACACGCGCATCCAGGTCGAGCATCCCGTGACGGAACTGGTCACGGGCATCGATCTGGTGAAAGCGCAGCTGCGCATCGCCGCCGGCGAGCGACTGCCGTGGTCTCAGGAGGATGTGCAGATCCGCGGCCACGCGATCGAGTGCCGCATCAATGCCGAGGACCCGCAGAAATTCACCCCGTCGCCCGGGCCGGTGCGACTGTGGCACGCGCCGGGCGGGCCGGGCATCCGCGTCGACAGCCATGTCTACACGGGCTACAACGTGCCTCCGCACTACGACTCACTGATCGCCAAGGTGATCGCTCACGGCGAGGACCGCGACGTTGCGATCGCCCGCATGCGCAATGCGCTCGGCGAGGTCGTGGTCGAAGGCATCAAGACCAACGTGCCCTTGCATCAGGAGATCTTCCAGCATGCCGCGTTCCGCGCAGGCGGCACGGACATCCACTACCTGGAGCGACGGCTGGGCCTGAAGTAACGCAGCGGAAGGCAGGGACTCATGCCATTCCTGCAAGTCACCGTGGACGTCGGCGCGGGCGATCCTGCCCCGCTGGAGGATGCCTGCTTCGAACTCGGCGCCACGTCGGTGACGCTGCTCGATGCCGCCGACGATCCCGTGCTCGAGCCTGCGCCGGGGGCCACGCCGCTGTGGCCCACCGTGGTGGTGCGGGCGCTGTTTGCGGCAGACAGCGACGCCGCGCCGATCGCCGCGGCGCTGCGCGCGCTGCGGCCGCACAAACCACCCGTGTTCGAATGGATCGAGGATCGCGCATGGGAGCGCGAATGGCTGAAGGATTTCCGGCCGATGCGCTTCGGTCGCCGGCTGTGGGTCTGCCCCGGCGGGCTGCCCGCCGGCGATCCCGCGGCCGTACGGGTCGAACTGGACCCGGGGCTCGCCTTTGGCACCGGGACGCATCCGACCACGGCGATGTGTCTCGAGTGGCTGGACGGTCTGGCCGGCCCTGATCTCGACGGTGCACAGGTCATCGATTACGGCTGCGGCTCGGGGATTCTGGCAGTGGCTGCGGTCAAGCTGGGCGCGCAGCAGGTGCGCGCGATGGACATCGATCCGCAGGCCCTGCTCGCCACCGGGCAAAATGCGGCCCGCAACGGCGTGGCAGCAGCGATCAGCGTGACCGATGACCCCTTGCTCGGCGGCGTGGCGGCCGAAGTCCTGCTCGCCAACATCCTCGCCGGGCCGTTGGTGGAACTGGCGCCCCGCTTTGCGGCACTGGTCAAACCCGGGGGATGGCTGGCGCTGAGTGGCCTGCTGGCCGAGCAGGCACCGGCAGTGGCGGGCGCCTACCGGTCGTGGTTTGATATCGCCACTACCGCGTCGCGCGAGGGTTGGGTGCTCCTGACCGGCCGGCGCATCGGCCCCTGAACGGACTGACCGCCACCCATGTACTCCCAGTGCCCTGACTGCCTGACGCGCTTTCGCGTGACCGCCGACCTGCTCAAGATCGCGCATGGCACGGTGCGCTGTGGTCGCTGTGGCGCCGCGTTCGATGCGCTCGCTCGGCTATCCGACACGCCGCCGCCTGCGAGCGGCGCGCGCAGTCAGGACCCTGCACTGGATGAGACCACCCGGATGCCGGTCGGCGGCCCGGTGAACACGACAGCGGTCGACTACCATTTCTCGGCTCAGGACGTCGAACAGCTGTTTGCCGATTCCCGCGACTGGGGCCGCAAGCTGGAGGCATCCCGCGGGCCGGTCGACCTCGGCAACACCGGGGGCTCGACCGTCCTCGTGGTGGAGTCCGAACCGCTGGAGGACATCACGCTCGAGGGCGAGGGTATTCAGGTCGATCAGCCGGGCGATCTCACGGAGATCATCGCGTCGCTGCAGGAAGCCGACCTCGAGTCACTGCGTGGTGTGAACGACGCGCCCACGGACGAGTACCAGACCCTGCCCGCCGACGCTGCCACGGCAGCACTGCTCGATGAACCGCCCCTCGAGGATACCGACGTGCATCGCACGGCCGAGGAGATCGCGGCCCTGCTCGACCAACTGGAGCGCGAGGAGGCACTGCAGGCGCAGCAGGAGTCGGCCGCACCACGTGAGGTACTGACCGCAGACCTGCTGGCCACGATCGAGGAACTGCCGGCCGCACCCAAACCGAGTGGCACCGCAGCCGTCGAGCCGCCAATCCCCGCGCCTGCGGCAGCCCCGGCGGCGCTCGTGCCCGCAGCCGCACCCTCGGGTGCTCCGCCTGCGGCGACATCGACCGCGCCGCCAGCACCGTCCGCCATCCAGCCCGCACCGGCCGCCGCCGGGCCAGCGGCACCGATTGCTGCCCCGACACCCCAGCCAATTCCCCAGCCAATACCCCAGCCAATACCCCAGCCGACGCCCGTCGCGCCGCCTGCGTCCCCGGCGCAGCCGATCCCGGCCCCAACGACATGGCGCAGGAGCGAAGCGCCGAGCGAGGTGGCTGCACTCGAGCAGCTGGACGAACTCGCACCCCAGCCACGACGCTCGGCAGGCTGGCTGCTGGCCATCCCGCTGCTCCTGCTGGCGCTGCTGGCCCAGTTGGTGCACTACTTCCGGCACGATCTGGCCCGCGACCCTCGGATCGGCCCGGCACTGACGGCGGCCTACGATCGGTTGGGCCTGCCGCTGTCGGGACACTGGGACCCGGCCGTTTTCGAGCTGCGGGAATGGCCCAACGCCGAAGTCACGCCGCAAACCGGCCGCATGACGCTGCGCGCCAGCATCACCAACCGCGCGCCGTTCGCACAGCCGTATCCGTTACTGCGTGTGGAGTTGCTGAACCGCTTCGGTGCAGTGCTGGGCACGCGCGATTTCGAGCCGGCGCAATATCTGAAGGATCCGCAGGCCGCCAAGCGCAAGCTCGACGCGGGCGCCAGCGTCGAGGCCAATCTCGATCTGGTGACCAGCGGCAGCGAAGCCGTCGGTCATCGGCTCGACCTGTGCATGCGTGAGTCCGCCACCACGCTGCGCTGTGCGCACGGCCCCGAGTAAAGCCCGGGCGCTGCAGTGATCACGATCGGACCATATCGGCTGCAGGGTCGGGCCGTGCTGGCGCCCATGGCCGGCGTCACCGATCTGCCCTTTCGCCGTCTCTGCCGCCGCCTCGGCGCCGCGCTCGCCGCGGGTGAGATGCTCTCGGCCGACCCGCGCCTGTGGGATACCGATGAATCGCGCCGCCGCCGCGACCACTCCGACGAACCCGAACCGCGCGTGGTGCAGATCGCGGGCGGCGATCCCGAGACGATGGCAGCGGCCGCGCAGCGCAACGTGGCGGCGGGTGCGCAGATCATCGATATCAACATGGGGTGCCCCGCCAAAAAGGTGTGCAACAAGGAGGCGGGCTCCGCCCTGTTGCGTGACGAGGCACATGTGGCGGCGATACTCGATGCGACGGTGCGCGCAGTGCCCGTGCCGGTCACCCTCAAGATCCGCACCGGCTGGTCACCCGACACGCGCAATGCCGTCAGCATCGCACGCCTGGCCGAGGCAGCCGGCATACAGGCACTCGCGGTACACGGCCGCACCCGCGCCTGCCGCTTCGAGGGCAGCGCGGAGCACGCCACGGTGACGGCCGTCAAACGCGCCGTGGACATTCCGGTGTTTGCCAATGGCGATATCGGCTCGCCGCAGCAGGCCGTCGACATGCTGCGCGCCACGGGGGCCGACGGCGTGATGATCGGCCGCGCCGCTCAAGGCCGGCCATGGATATTCCGCGAGATCAATTCCCTGCTGGCTGGTCAGGCCGCCCAGCCGCCGACAGTCACCGAAGTGCGTGATATCATGCTCGCTCATTTGCGCGATCTGTATGCGTTCTACGGCGACGAACCGGGAACCCGAATCGCACGCAAGCACATCGGTTGGTATTGCAAGGATCGCCCGGCTGTCGAGGCGTTCCGTCGGTCCGTCATGCAGGTGACCACTGCGCAGGAGCAATTGGCCATGGTGCGCGATTTCTTCGCCGCACTCGCCGACGTTCCGGCCGCCGCCTGACGGTTGTTCTGTCGCTGCTGTCGAGGGTGGTGCCCGTGGCGCCAGTCAGGAAGAAATCTCTGGTGCGCGGTCGGGCGAAACCCAAGCCGCGACCGGTCCCACCGGCGGCCAACGGCCACGGCGTGCCGCTGCGGGCGCTCACCGAACAAGCCCTCGAAGGGTATTTCGCCAGCCTCAACGGCCATGCGCCCGGTCACCTCTATGAGTTGGTGCTGCGCGAGGTCGAGGAACCGCTGCTGCGCGCCGTGCTCGATTACGTCGGCGGCAATCAAAGCCGCGCGGCGGAGGTGCTGGGCCTCAATCGCGGCACCCTACGCAAGAAACTGAAGTCTCACGGCATCGCCGATTGAGCGACCGTGCAGTGGCATCTGCGAGGAACTGAAGCATGAACACCCCCGTACGACGCGCGCTGCTGAGCGTATCCAACAAGGAAGGCTTGCTCGATTTCGCGCGTGAACTGCGCAATCGCGGCATCGAACTGCTGTCCACCGGCGGTACCGCCAGTCTGCTGCGCAGCCACGGCATCGAGGTCATCGACGTGTCGAGTGTCACGGGCTTCCCCGAAATCATGGATGGCCGCGTCAAGACACTGCATCCCAAGATTCACGGCGGACTGCTCGGCCGACGGGGAATCGACGATGAGGTGATGCGCGAACATGGTATCCAGGGGATCGATCTGGTCGCCGTCAATCTGTACCCGTTCGCGGCGACGATCGCACGCCCGAACTGTACCTTTGACGATGCCGTAGAGAACATCGACATCGGCGGCCCGGCGATGGTGCGCGCTTCTGCGAAGAATCACGCCCACGTGGCGATCGTGGTCGACCCGCTCGACTATGGGACCGTGCTCGCCGACATGGAAGGTCACGGTGGCGCCGTCTCGGCCGATACTCGTCTACGCCTTGCGGCCAAGGCCTACGCGCACACGGCGCAGTACGACGCCATGGTGGCCGGTTACCTCGACAAGGCAGCACGGCCCGCGAGCGGCGAGTTTCCGCAACTGCTGGCGCTGCAATACCGCAAGCGCATGGATCTGCGCTATGGCGAGAACCCTCATCAGCAGGCGGCCTTCTACGTCGCGAGCGATGCGCAGGGAGCGGGTGTCGGTTCCGCCTCGCAGCTGCAGGGCAAGGAACTCTCTTTCAACAACATTGCCGATTCCGACACGGCCTTCGAGTGCGTGCGCCAGTTTGGCGGAGCAGCCTGCGTGATCGTCAAACATGCCAATCCTTGCGGTGTGGCAGTTGCCGGCGACATCCGTACCGCGTACGACCGCGCCTACCGCACCGACCCCACTTCCGCTTTCGGCGGGATCATCGCTTTCAACCGGCCACTCGACGGCGACACCGCAGCCGCCATCATCGAACGGCAGTTCGTCGAGGTCATCGTGGCGCCCGCGGTCGATGCGGCAGCGCGTGAAGTCTGTGCAAAAAAGGAAAACGTGCGGCTGCTGGTCACCGGCAGCATGAACGCCACCAACTCGCGATTCGAAGTGCGCAGCGTGAACGGGGGTTTGCTGCTGCAATCGCGCGATCTCGGTATGGTCAGCGCCAGCGAACTCAAGGTGGTGACGCGTCGCGCGCCAGACGCCAGCGAACTCGCCGATCTCATGTTCGCCTGGCAGGTCTGCAAGCACGTCAAATCCAACGCCATCGTGTTCGCGCGTGAAGGCATGACCATCGGCGTCGGCGCGGGACAGATGAGCCGTGTCTACAGCACGCGCATCGCTGCGATGAAGGCGCGTGATGAGGGGCTCGAGCCGGCGGGGTCGGTATTGGCCTCCGATGCCTTTTTTCCTTTCCGCGATGGACTCGATGCGGCGGCGGAGCATGGCATCCGCGCCGTGATCCAGCCGGGCGGCTCGATGCGCGACGCCGAAGTGATTGCCGCCGCCGACGAGCACGGCATTGCGATGGTGTTCACCGGCATGCGCCACTTCAGGCACTGACGTGAAGGTACTCATCATTGGCGGCGGTGGCCGCGAGCACGCTCTGGCGTGGAAAGTCGCGCAGTCTGCCCGGGTCACGCAGGTCTTCGTCGCGCCGGGCAATGCGGGCACGGCCTGCGAGACGGGCGTCAGCAATGTCGACATCGCGGCCGACGATGTGGCGGCACTGCTCGCCTTCGCACAGCGCGAGCGCATCGATCTCACCATCGTGGGTCCGGAGGGGCCGCTGGTGATCGGTCTGTGCGATGAATTCAGGGCGGCCGGGCTGCGCTGTTTCGGCCCCGGCAAACTCGCTGCCCGGTTGGAAGGGTCCAAGGCGTTCACCAAGGATTTCCTGCAACGGCACCGCATTCCCACTGCCGCCTACGCGACCTTCACCCGCAGCAGCTTCGATGCGGCCTGGGTCCGCGCGCAGCGGGCACCGCTGGTCGTCAAGGCCGACGGGCTGGCAGCCGGCAAGGGCGTCATCATCTGTGCAAGCACCGAAGAGGCAGTACAGGCTGCCGAGGACATGTTCGCCGGCCGCTTCGGCAAGGCCGGTGATCGTGTGGTGGTGGAGGAATTCCTCGAGGGCGAAGAGGCGAGTTTCATTGCGATGGTGGATGGCAAGACGGTGCTGCCGCTCGCCACCTCGCAGGACCACAAGCGACTGCACGACGCTGATGCAGGACCCAACACGGGCGGCATGGGAGCGTACTCGCCCGCACCGGTCGTCACCGCCGCCCTGCATGACCGGATCATGAATGAAGTCATGCTGCCCACGGTCGAGGCGCTGGCGCGCGAAGGAACACCGTACCTCGGTTTTCTCTACGCCGGCATCATGATCCATCCGGATGGCACGCCGAACGTACTGGAATTCAACTGCCGCTTCGGCGACCCGGAAACGCAACCGGTGCTGAGCCGGATGCGCTCGGATCTGGTCACGCTCTGCGAGGCCGCGCTCGATGGACGCCTCGACGGGGTCAGCGTGGACTGGGATCCGCGGGCAGCCGTCGGCGTGGTAATGGCCGCCGCCGGCTATCCGGACGACGTCCGCAAGGGTGATGAGATCCATGGACTCGCGGCCGCGGCACGGCTGCCAGGCAAGGTGTTCCACGCCGGCACGCAACTCACTGCCGAGGGCAGCGTGGTCACCAGTGGCGGCCGGGTACTGTGCGCGGTCGGGCTCGGTAACACCGTTCGGGAGGCGCAGCGCCAAGCCTACGAACTGGTGCGAAGCATCGATTGGCCCGGCCTGCAGTACCGACGCGACATCGGCTATCGGGCGATTGCCCGCGAGGACGGCGAAAACTAGCCCTCTCGGATGCAGCCCACTCGGATGCGGACCAGTTGGACGCAGTCAGCGCGCCGCATCGCAGCGCATGACGCGCTGCCTCCCGCCGTTCAGTGCTGCAGGTCGGCCGACGCCCGCCGTTCGCGGTGAATGAGGTAGAGCCCGGCGGCAATCACGATCGCACCGCCCAGCAGTGTGAGGCGGCTCGGCAGTACGTGCCAGAACACGAAGTCCATCACCAGCCCCCACAGCAGCGCCGTGTATTCGAACGGTGCAACCACCGCCGCGGGTGCCCAGCGGAATGCCTCGGTGACGAAATGCTGGCCGAGCGCACCGGAGAGACCGAGCAAGACCAGCAGGTACCAATCCGAGCCACGTAACGGCTGCCAGTCGGACAGGGCCAGCAGCCCGGCCCCGATGGTCAGCAGCACAGAGAACGAGAAGACCATGCTTTCGGTGGTGTCAGTGTGCGACAACAGCCGCAGCGTGAGGATCGAGGCCGCATAGCACCCGAGCATCACCAGCGCGGCGATGATCCCCATGGTCGTCCACTGACCACTGCCCGGCCGCAGCATGATCAATACGCCGACGAGACCGACCATGATCGCGCCCCACTGCCCCGGCACGATGCGCTCGCCCAGCACGGGCACGGCCAGACCCGCAATCAGCAGCGGCGCAAACATGAAGATGGAATAGGTGGCCGTGATGGAAGAATGCGCGACGGCGTAGATGAAGCCCCACAGCAGGCCGACCGCCAGCGCACCACGCAACAGATGCAACCGCACGTTCACCATCCGCAGCTTGGACAACTCGCGCCGCCACAGCACGGGTGCCAGCACGAACGGCAGCGACATCAACCCGCGCATGAAGGCCACCTGCATGGACGGGTAGTGACCCGCCATGAACTTGAGCAGACTGTCCATCACGGCGAACATCCCCACTGCCGTGAGCATGGCGATGATCCCGCGCAGATTGGTATTGGACTGGCTCAGCGCTTCATCGCCTCGAAGAACTCGGCGTTGGTCTTGGTATCACGCATCTTGTCGATGAGGAATTCGGCGGCGGCCAGTTCGTCCATCGGGTGCAGCAGCTTGCGCAGGATCCAGATCTTCTGCAATTCGTCCGACGAGGTGATGAGTTCCTCGCGGCGGGTGCCCGAGCGGTTGATGTTGAGGGCGGGGAAGGTGCGCTTCTCGGCGATGCGGCGATCCAGGTGGATTTCGCTGTTGCCGGTGCCCTTGAACTCCTCGTAGATCACGTCGTCCATGCGCGAACCGGTGTCGATGAGCGCCGTCGCCAGAATGGTCAGGCTGCCGCCTTCCTCGATGTTGCGCGCCGCGCCGAAGAAGCGCTTGGGGCGCTGCAGCGCGTTGGCGTCCACACCACCGGTGAGCACCTTGCCGGAGCTCGGCACCACCGTGTTGTAGGCGCGCGCAAGACGCGTGATCGAGTCGAGCAGGATCACCACGTCCTTCTTGTGCTCCACGAGACGCTTGGCCTTCTCGATGACCATTTCGGCCACCTGCACGTGACGGCTGGCCGGTTCGTCGAAGGTCGAGGAGACCACTTCGCCGCGCACGGTGCGCGACATTTCAGTGACTTCCTCGGGACGCTCGTCGATCAGCAACACGATCAGGTACACCTCGGGGTGATTGCCCGTGATCGAGTTGGCGATGTTCTGCAGCAACATGGTCTTGCCGGCTTTCGGTGGCGAGACGATCAGGCCACGCTGTCCTTTGCCGAGCGGCGCAACCAGATCGATCATGCGTGCGGTGAGATCCTCGGTGCTGCCCGTGCCGCGCTCGAGCTTGAGGCGCTTGGTCGGGTGCAGCGGGGTGAGGTTCTCGAACAGTACTTTGCTGCGCGCATTCTCCGGCGAGTCGAAGTTGATCTGACCGACCTTGAGCAGCGCGAAATAGCGCTCGCCGTCCTTCGGCGGGCGGATCAGTCCGGAGATGGAGTCGCCGGTGCGCAGGTTGAAGCGACGGATCTGGCTCGGGCTGATGTAGATGTCATCCGGTCCGGCCAGATAGGAGCCTTCCGGCGAGCGCAGGAAGCCGAAGCCGTCCTGCAGGATCTCGAGCACGCCATCGCCGTAGATGTCCTCGCCGTTGCGCGCGTGCGCCTTGAGGATCGCGAAGATGATGTCCTGCTTGCGCGAGCGAGCGAGGTTTTCCATGCCCATCTGCTGGGCAATCTTGAGCAATTCGGGGATCGGCTTGTGCTTGAGTTCCGACAGGTTCATCGAGCGCCGACTGGCCTCGAGCTCAGCCGGGCTGATGACGTCGAGATCCTCGCCATCCATGAAATCGTCCGGCGGCAACTCATCCTGCCGCGGACCGCGATTGCCGTCAGGGCCACCGCCATGACCGCCGCGGCCGCGCTTGCCGGAGCGGTTGCGGCCACCGCCGCCACCGCCACCGCCGCCCCCCTGATTGCCGAGGTAGCCTCTCACAGCTTGCTGTCCAGGAAGGCAGCCAGCTCAGCCTTGCGCGCCGCGCCCACCTTCTGACCCTCGACCTGCCCGTTCTTGAACAGAATCAACATCGGGATGTTGCGGACGTTGAAGCGCTTGGCGATCTGCTGATTGCTGTCGACATCGATCTTGGCGATGCGGACCCGGCCGGCGTACTCGACGGCCAGCTCTTCGAGGGTCGGGGCGATCATCTTGCAGGGACCGCACCACTCGGCCCAGAAGTCGAGCAGCACGGGGCTGTCGGCGTTCAGGACATCGTTTTCGAAGCTGGCGTCGGTGACGTGAATTATGGAATGGCTCACCAGAGACTACCTCCACTGGCATTTGAGAGAGCTGTTGAGAAGGGTGCGGGTGCTGAAATGAGTGTTTGACGCAACCTCGCGGCCCGGGAATCGGGTGACGGCGGGATTCGCGTAGGGCAAACTATCGGGATTGCTGGCCGTTCGAGTGTTTAAGAAGTGGGTTCCGTGCGGCCGGTCCATGGGTCCGGGTTTGTCCCGGTTAGCCGGCAGCCTGTCTGGCGCGAGCGGATTCATCCGCATCTGTGGCGTATTTGAACTCGCTTTTCGGCAATTTGCAAGGCCGTGGATACAACTACCCTATAGATGTCAGACACTCACTTATCAGACGTTTCCTTTACGCACCTGCACCTGCCCGACGCATTGGCACGCGGTATCGCCGACGCCGGCTTCGAACGCTGCACGCCGATTCAGGCACAGACCCTGCCCAAGGCGCTCGCCGGACTCGACGTCGCAGGACAGGCGCAGACCGGGACCGGCAAGACCGCCGCGTTTCTGGTCGCGATGTACGCGACGCTGCTGCGCCGCGAGGTGCCGGCCGACCGTCAGGTCAACGCCCCGCGCGCACTCATCATCGCGCCCACCCGTGAACTGGCGGTACAAATCCACCACGACGCGGAAATTCTCGGGCAGTACACCGGGCTCAGCCTGGGGCTGGCCTTTGGTGGCGTCGATTATGAGAAGCAACGGCGGGAGCTCGAGGAAGGTGTCGACATCCTGATCGGCACGCCTGGTCGCCTGATCGACTTTTACAAGCAGCGGGTGATCGACCTGCGTGCAGTCCAGGTCCTGATCCTCGATGAAGCGGATCGCATGTTCGACCTCGGCTTCATTGCCGACATTCGCTACATCCTGCGGCGCCTGCCGGCGCCGGACCAGCGGCTGAATCTGCTGTTCTCGGCCACGCTGGCGCAGCGTGTGCTCGAACTCGCCTTCGAGCACATGAACGACCCGGACCTCGTGCGCATCGAGCCGGACAAGATGACCGTCGACCGAGTGCGACAGATCATCTATTACCCGTCGATGGACGAGAAGCCGCGGCTGCTGATCGGACTGCTGCGCCAGATGAATCCGAACCGCACGATGATTTTCGTCAATACCCGGCGTGGCGCGGACGAACTGGAAACCCTGCTCACCGCCAACGGCTTCAACGCCGCGGCCATCTCGGGCGACGTGCCGCAAAAGAAGCGGCTGCGGATGCTGTCGAGCTTCCACAGCGGCGAGCTTGCGATCCTGATCGGCACGGACGTGGCATCGCGCGGCCTGCACATCCCGGATGTGAGCCACGTCTTCAACTACGATCTGCCGCAGGATCCAGAGGACTACGTGCACCGCATCGGTCGCACTGCACGCGCCGGCGCGCAAGGCGATGCGATCAGTCTCGGCTGCGAAGACTATGTGGTCTCACTGCCGGACATCGAGACCTACATCGCGCGCAAGATCCCGGTCGCGAGCGTCGACCCGACACTGTTGCCGGAGATCGTCACGCCGCGGCATGAGCGCCGCTACGGTGGCGGTGGTTTCGGCGGCGGCGGACGCGGTGGTCCCGGTGGACGCGGCGGGCGCGGCAACTCAGGCGGTCCGCGGCGCGACGGTCGACGCGGCCCGCCGCCGCGTGGTCAGGCACCCCGGGCTGCCGAGAGCAGCCCACCGCCTGCGGCGCCGGCCGATGGCCCGGCTTCCGGCATTGCGCCTGCGACGGACGGGGGTGATGCAGCGCGACCGCGCCGCCGTCGACGCCGCCGTGGCGGCGGTGGCGGCGGCCCTGAAGGCGGCGGCGCAGCCGGTCCGGGCGGCGAAGGTTCGGGTTCGGGCGGCGAAGGTTCGGGCGGTCAAGACTGATCATTACGCCCCGGTCATTTGCGGCGCAGTCATTGCCCTCCCAGTCAATAAGCCCCAATCCTCGTAAGCCCCAATCCTCGTAAGCCCCAGTCCTTCAAGCTCCAGAGTCAGTCCGGAATTTCACCGATCCCGTGGATCGCATGCACCTCCGGCAACGGCTTCTGCGGCGGCTGGGTCGTATCCGGGTGCAGCACCTGATACACCCAGGCGATGCCGGCATCGCGCGCTGCGCGCACCACGCTGGCACTGTCATCGGCAAACAAGGTCGCGGCCGGCACCACGCCCTGACGCGAGTACAGCGCCCGCCAGAACGCGGGCGATTCTTTCGGCGCTCCGTATTCGTGCGATGAAACGCACACATCGAAATGCTGTTTCAGCGCAGCCGCCTCATCCTTGATGGCCAGCGACACGGGGTGCGCGTTGGTGGCGAGCACCAGACGCTTGCCAAGACCCCGCGCACGGCCGATGAACTCGAGCGCACCGGGCAGGTAGCGCACCTCATGACGCATGGCATGTTTGAGCGCCGCGAAATCCATCTGCAGCTGGTCGCTCCAGTAGTCGATGCAATACCACTGCAGCGTGCCGCGCTTGGCGTTGATGCGCTGCAGCAGCTCGGCGCGGGCTGCCTCAACGCTCATGCCATGGCGCGCCGACCATTGCTGGGGCAACACCTCGAGCCAGAACTGGTTGTCGAAGCGCTGATCGAGAATGGTGCCGTCCATGTCCAGACACACTGTATCGATACGCTGCCAGTCTGGACGGGCTACGGTGCGAACGCGGTCGAGTGCTTCAGGGTCGGTCATGGGACAGGTCCGGGGTGAGGGCTACGACGGCCGGTATGACTGGAACGGGGGAGTGATGCCGGTATGATACGGCGGCGTCACATCGCGCAGGAGCCCGCCTTGTCTGCAGTCCCTACTGATCCCGCAACGCTGCTGGGCGGGGTGCTCGAACTCGTCCATGCGGCGGGTGCAGCCATTCTCGAGATCTATGGTCAGGCCGACCACGGAGTCGAAGTCAAGGCGGACAACTCGCCGCTGACCCGCGCTGATCAGGCCGCGCACGCGATCCTCAGCAGCGGGCTGGCGAGGCTGACGCCGGGAATCCCGGTGCTGTCGGAGGAATCCGCGGAACATCACCCGCATGCGGTACGTTCGGTGTGGCGCGAGTTCTGGCTGGTCGATCCCCTCGACGGCACCAAGGAGTTCATTGGCCGCAACGGCGAGTTCACGGTCAACGTGGCACTGGTGCGCGATCACCGCGCCGTGCTGGGCGTGGTGGGCGCACCGGCACTGGGTCTGACCTATTACGGCACGGTGGGGGACGGCGCCTTCCGCGTCCGCACGGGGCAAGTGCCGCAACGAATCAGCGCGCGCCGCGCCGCCGATCCGTTGATCATCGTGGGCAGCCGCTCGCACCGGGGCGACTCACTCGATGCTCTGCTGCCGCGCCTCGGCGCCCACGAGCTGCGCCCCATGGGCAGCGCACTGAAATTCTGTCTGGTCGCCGAAGGCAGCGCTGATTTCTATCCCCGTCTCGGCCCCACGTCGGAGTGGGATACCGCCGCGGCTCAGGCGGTCGTCGAAGCGGCTGGCGGGGCAGTCACGCGACTCGATGGTCAACCGCTGCGCTACAACGAGCGGGAGACGCTGCTCAATCCGCACTTTCTGGCCTACGGGGACGACAGCCGAGCCTGGCACCGGTTGTTCTGAGGCGATGCTCCGCCATGTCGTGCCGGCTGTGGCGGTCCGTCCCTGACGGCCTCCCAGAGCACTTGCGGTCGATCCGGTATCCCCTTTTGGGCGTGCCGCGGCTAAGCTAGCCAGCTTATCTCGTCCGGATGGACTGCCGCGCAATGACCGACGCGACCGACAACGTCGAAACCGCAACCTTTCAGCGGCTGAAGCGTCTGCGTGAACTGCGCATCGAGCATCGCGATCTCGACGACGTCATACACCGCCTGCAGATGGATCTGTTCGTCGATCAGGTCCAATTGCGCCGTCTGAAAAAACGTAAGCTGCTGCTCAAGGATCAGATCGCACGGCTCGAAAGTCATTTGATTCCGGATCTCAACGCCTGACCCCATGGCGAACCCCTGGCAAATGTTGGGCATCGTCGTCGACAGACTGCTGCAGCCGTCGGGGCTGCTGCAGCTGGCCGTGATCGCCTCGGTCATCGGCTGCTCCCTGTGGCTGGCCGGCCTGGTGCGGCAGTCGATCTCCGCCCAGCCACCGACTGGCGACGCCCTCAGCATGCACGTGCGACAGGCGCGCTCGGTGATCGCGCCGCACCTGATCAGCCTGCTGCTGCTCGCCGCCGCGGTCGCCGTGATGCAATCAATCGGGCTGGTCTCGGATTACGTGCTGCTTGCAGTGAAGCTGACCGGCCTGCTGCTGCTGGTACGCCTTGCTACCTACCTGCTGCGGACTTCCCTCGGCGCCCGCTGGCAGTTGAAAGGCTGGAGCACGGGCATCAGTCTGGTGATCTGGGCCTTTCTCTCGCTGCATCTGCTCGGCTGGGGCGATGAAGTCATCGCCGTACTCGACGGCATCGGCGTCAAGGCCGGCAATGCCCGCATCTCGGTCTGGTCGGTGACCAAACTGCTGCTGACCGTCAGCCTGTTCGTGATCGCCGCGTTGTGGATTTCGCGCTGGCTCGAAGGCCGTCTGCTGAAGGTCGATGCCCTGGCGCCGAACATGCGCATCGGTATCGCCAAGTTCGCGCAGGCGTTTCTGGTTGGCCTGTCGCTGATGGCGGGGTTGAACGCCGCGGGCATGGATCTCACCACGCTGAACGTGCTCACCGGCGCGATCGGCATTGGCCTTGGTTTCGGTCTGCAGAGTATCGCCGCCAACTTCGTGAGCGGCTTCGTGCTCTTGATGGACCGCTCGATCAAACCGGGCGACGTGATCAGCTTCACGGGCACCACCGGCACGACCACCGAGGGCTTCGGTTGGGTCGAGGAATTGCGCGGGCGCTACGTGGTGGTTCGCGATCGCGACGGCGTGGCCACGCTGGTGCCGAATCAGCACCTGATCAACAACCCGGTCATCAACTGGAGCTACACCGATCCGCGAGTGCGGCTCAAGCTGCCGATCCGCATCAGTTACAAGGACGATCCGGAAGTTGCGATGCGCCTGCTCATCGAGGCCACCACCGGGCACCGGCGCGTGATCCATGAACCACCGCCCGTCGCCCGACTGATGGGGTTCGGCGAAACCGGTATCGATCTGGAGTTGCGCTTCTGGATCCCGGACCCGCAGGAAGGCGTCAACAACGTGCGCTCCGACGTGAACCGCTCGATCTGGCGGTTGTTCCGCGACAACGGCATCACCATCCCGGTGGCGCAACGCGAGATCCGCGTCGAGATGCTGCCGACGCAATCCGGATCCGGCGCCGCCGGGCGCGACTGAGCAACGCGGTGGGCATCGAGATCGACGGTCGGCGCTCGATCCCAGACGAGTTGCTCGAGTTCCGCGCGGTCCGTGCCTCCGGCCCGGGCGGCCAGAACGTCAACAAGGTCTCGAACGCGGTGGAATTGCGCTTCAATTGCGCCGCGTGGCCCGACCTGCCGCAGGGCGCGCGGCTGCGACTGCAACGCATCGCCGGCAGGCGCATGACGGACGCGGGCCTGATCGTGATCGATGCGCAGCGCCTGCGTTCGCTGGAGCAAAACCGGGCGGACGCCATCGCACGGCTGGTAGCGATGATTCAGGCTGCCCTGATCGAACCCAAGCCACGCCGCGCGACCCGACCGACCCGTGCCTCGAAACTGCGCCGTCTGGAGGGCAAGGCACGCGATGCGCGTACCAAGCAGATGCGCAGCCGCGTTCGCAACGACGATTGATCAGTGATGCACGACCTGCAGGATACTGTTGCGGATCTGCTCGTGCAGCACCATGCGCGCATCGGCAGCCACGGCCTCCAGCGTCGGCCCCTGATAGGTCAGACGGCCATCGTCGGCGACCTGCACGACCTTACGCTCGATGAGCAAATCGATGAAATTGGCGAACTGGCCCCGCTCGAAGAATTCCGGCGCGTTGAGGGCGTAGAGGACTGACATGCGCTGCGCGGTGAGCTGGCAGCGCTGCTCGAGTACCTGCTGCGTGATCTCGCCGCTGCCCGCCCGCAGCAACAGGGAGATCGCCAGATAGTAGCGCTCGAGAATCGGTACGGTCGCCTGTGCCAGCAGGGAGAGCTGGATGGATTCGCCCGCCTCGGCCGGCGGACGCTGCCAGACCGAGCGCTCGTCATTGGTGCTGAGCAGTCCGTGACGTTCGAATTCGACGAGCAACGCATCGACCACCGCCGGCAACTCGGGCTCGCTCCAGCGCAGGAAATATTCATCGGCAACGTAAGGGTAGACCCGCCACGCAAGCCGATGCAGATCCTCGCGACTCACGGCCGGATTATTGAGAAACGCGCAGGCCACCAATGAGGGCATGACGAGCAGGTGCAGCACGTTATTGCGGTTGTAGCTGCAGAGGATCGCGTTCTGCTCATCCATGTGCATGATGTCACCGAGTGCCTGGGGGCTGCGGCGCAACATGCCGAGCGACTCGCCATGACGGGTCATGGCTCGGCCGTCGAGATCCGTTACCCAGACATGATCCGAGTACGCCGTACCGCGCAGCAACGCCGCGTACAGATTGAGCTGACGCGCCAGGTCATCCTCGCCCATGCTCTGGCGCGGCGTGGCGAGCAGTACCAGTGACAGCAGGTTGATCGGTGAGACGCAGGCGGCGGCATTGATACGGGTCATCACCGTGCGCGCCAGACCGTTGACCAATGGCGTCAACGCTGCGGAGTCCTCGGCGTGCGCCCGACCCGGCCCGACCGGCAAGTCATGCGCCTGCAGCATCGACTCCAGTGGCAACGGCTCACCGAAACTTACATACACCCGGCCGAATCGACCACGCAGCTGCGGCAGCGTGCGCAGCATGCCGAGCACCGACTCCTTCTCTTTCGGGCGGCCCGACAACTCGCCCGTGTAGGTGCGGCCTTCCACCAGCCGCTCATATCCGAAGTAGACCGGTGCAAAAAACACCGGCCGACGTGGATCACGCAGGTAACTGCGCACGGTCATCGCCAGCATGCCGGTCTTGGGTTGCAGCAGGCGTCCGCTGCGACTGCGCCCCCCCTCGATGAAATACTCGATCGAATGGCCGCGCGCCATCATCAGCCCGAGGTAGCTGTTGAACACCGCAGTGTAGATTGCGTTGCCACCGAAGCTGCGGCGCAGGAAGAACGCGCCGCCGCGCCGCAGCCAGGCGCCAACCACCGGCAGATTGAGGTTGATGCCGGCCGCGATGTGCGGCGTGGCAAACCCACGGTGATAGACCACGTATGACAACAGCAGGTAGTCCATGTGGCTGCGGTGGCAGGGCACATAGATGATCTCACTGCCCTCCGGTATCGACTGCAGGCTCGCAAAGTTGACCACCTCGACGCCCGCGTACAGGCGGTTCCACAGTCTGCCGAGGACGCCTGACAAGAACACCACGAACGGGTGCGAGTAGTCCGCGGCGATTTCGTACGCATAGCGGTGTGCGACCTCGAGCGTCTCACGACGTGACAGGCCCCGTTCACGCATGTCCGCTCGCACGGAGTCGCGCACGGCCCGCGTCCGCAATACCTGCGCGACGATGCTCTGGCGATGGGAAAGTTCCGGACCGACGGTCGCCACGTGCTGATTGCGCATCTGTACGCGCAGTTGACGCCAGATACGTCGTGCGGCGCGTGGCGCCGATTCGGCGGGTGCAGCGCCCTGCGCACGCAGCGGCAATGGGTCGCCGAACAACACCAGCAGGTTGCGTCCGTTGATGAGCAGCGAGAGCAGCTTGCGCAGTCGGCCCGTGATATCCCAGCCTTCTGCCACCAGCAGCGGAAACCAGGTTCGCTCGCGATCCGGCGCCCGACCCCAGAACAGGCTGACCGGCACCAGATCCGCATCGAGTTCATTGGCGACGGCCGACTCGCTCAAGAGGCGCATCTCATCGGTCATGCGTCGGTCGATCCGGGTACGAAACCAGCCGCGGCTGCGCTCGAGGAAGGTCACCGGCCGCGCCAGCGCCATGGCGGGGCCGGCGGGTTCCGTCGGCGCAGGCAGACCGTTGCTGCGACAGACATGGTCGAGCACGGCGAGGTCGATCAAGCCGCGCTTCTCCAGGACATAGACCAGCGGGCGTCCGCGCAGCAGGCGGCTGCGCACATCCTCCGGCAACACGGCGGGTGCGATCCAGCGCGAGACGCACCAACGCAGCAACGGCCAGCTGAGCCGTTCCCAGGCAGTGGGCCCTGCTGTCATGCCGGGAGGTGACCGCTGATCAGCAGGTGCCGGTCGGATACGGTACGCACCTCAAGTGTGTGCAGACCCCAATCGGCCAGTTGGCAGCGCACTTCCGCGGGCTCGAAGGCCGCACACAGTGAATTGTAGAAATCCCGGCGCAGGATCTCCGGCTCATGGGCCGCATACAGATCGACTACCGCCTGTGCCTGCTGCAATGACGGCGGTCGATACAAATCCATGACGAGCACGGCAGCACCCGGCTGGCCGCATTCGCGCACGGCGCGCCACAGGACGGCAGGTTCATGCAGATGGTGCAGCAGACTGTTGCTGATCACCGCGTCGTAACGCGGCAGCGGCAAGGTGGGGTCAGGCAGCAGCCCCTCGATGAAACGAACGCGATCGGCCAGGTCAGGCCTCGCCCGCAGGGCCGCGGCCGCATGCGCCAGCATGGGAGCGGAGCCGTCCAGCCCGTGCACCTGGCAATGCGGCAGCGCGTCCGCCAAACGCAGAACGATGTCGCCCGGTCCACAGCCCAGGTCAAGCACACTCCCGGCGGCGAAGCGCGGAAACGATTCGCTGAACGACGCCACGAACCGTTGATTGGGCTCACTGAAATCGGCACGTGCGTAGGCGAGCGCCTGCGCATCGTCATCCATCAATTCCGGCTCCACCACCCGCTGCATGCGATGCTCCACGCGGGGTTCCGACCCGCTCTGCAGGTACCCGCAGCGCGATCTTACCTCACCAGGTCAGCCGTAAGCCGCTGGCAGCAGCCTCGCCTCCTGGAGGGCCGGGGTGTGGGACTGAAACTCGTGCAGCATCACGGCCGGCATCGGACGACCGAACAGGTAACCCTGACCCAGCGGGCAACTCATGGACTGCAGCAACCGCAGCTGCTCCGTGGTTTCGATGCCCTCCGCCACGACCCGCAAGCCCAGGGTCCCCGCCATCTGAATCACAGCGAGCAGCAACGCGGCGATGTCGTTACCCGAGCCGCTGCGCATGATGAACGAGCGGTCGATCTTGAGCGTGTCGACCGGAAACTGGTGCAGACACGCCAGCGACGAGGAACCGGTACCGAAGTCGTCGACGTGAATACCGACGCCCAGTTCCTTGAGCGCACGCAGCACGCGCACGGCGTGTTCGGGATCCTCCATGATGCCGTTCTCGGTGACTTCGATGTGCAGCGCAGCGGGTTCCACGCCGGTGCTCTCGAGCACGGCTTGCACGCGCAGCGGCAGGTCGGAAGTACCGAGCTGATATCGCGAGACATTGACACTGACCGCAGCGGGCGCGCGCTCGCCCATGATGGCACGCATGCCGGCGAACTCCTCACAGGCGCGACGCATGGACCACTCACCGATCAGATTGATCAAACCCGTCTCCTCGGCGAGCGGCACGAACTGGCTGGGAGGGATCCGGCCGCGTTGCGGGTGGTTCCAGCGCAACAACGCCTCGACCCCCTCGAGCCTGCCGTCTGCGAGCGAGACGATGGGCTGATACTCGAGGAAGAATTCGTCGCGATCCAGCGCTGAACGCAGGTCGCGCTCCATCTGCACGCGGCCCTCGACGCGCGCACGAATGGCCGCATCGAACACCACGCAGCGGGCACGCCCGGCTGCCTTGGCTTCGTACATGGCCGCGTCGGCGTCGCGCAGCACTTCGGTCGCCGAGGCGTACGAGGCATCCCCCATCACGATACCGATGCTCGCCGTGCTCACCACCCGATGCCCGCGGATATCGAACTCCTCGGCAAGACTTGTGAGCAAGCGCTGCGCAACGACGACCGCATCCTCGCGCTGGGCGATGCCTTCCAGCAGCACCACAAACTCATCGCCGCCGAGCCGGGCCGTGACTGGTGCCGCGTACAGCGCGCCCACCATGTCGTTGGCACGCGTCACGGAGCGCATGCGCTGCGCAATCTGACGCAGCAGTTCATCGCCGGCTTCGTGACCCAGCGTGTCGTTGAGCAGCTTGAAGCGGTCGAAATCGAGGAACAGCACGGCGTAATGCCGCGACGGATCGGCACGGCAGCGGGCCACGGCATCCCCGATGCGACCCTGGATCAGTGCGCGGTTGGGCAAGCCGGTGAGTCGGTCATGCATGGCCTCGCGCTCGAGCATGCCGAGCAGTGCCTGAGTCTGCAGCGCGGCACGCACACGGGCCCGCAGCACGGCGGGCTGGAAGGGTTTGCGCAGATAATCGACGGCACCGCTGCGGAACGCGTTGACCTCCACCATCGCATCGCCGCTGCCGGTAATGAAAATCACCGGAACCGATTCGAGATGCTCGTCTGCCTTGAGACGTCGAATGGCGTCGATCCCGTTGATGCCTTCCATGTCGTAGTCGAGCAGGATCAGGTCCGGCCGATTGCGCACCGCCATGCGCAGTCCGGAAACGGCGTCGTTGGCATGCTCGATCACCACGGAGAAATCCCGCAGGTGGCGTTCGATCAGTTCGTGAACGATGGGCGCATCGTCGATGACCAATACCCGCTGGTTGCTGTCGTCCGCCTCCGCGCGCAGCACGCGCACCGTGGTGGTGAGCGAGGGATCCGGCGGAGGTTGATGTCGGACGCGCTGGGCCAGCGCCAGCAACTGCCCGAGCGCGAGCTCGAGCGCGGCGGGACCGTGCCCGGCGTGCAGTCGTTCGGCCAGCACGCCCGCCGCGTTCGCGACGTGACGGAAACCGTACGCCCCTGCAGCCGAGTGCAATTGTTGGGCGACCGTGGTGAGTTCCGGCAGGCGTCGCTCCTGCAGCAGGCGCTGCAGAGTGCGCATGCGCTGCGGCAGCTTGTCGACGAACTCGGAGATCAGCGGCGTCATCTCCGGGTCAGTGATCTCACTGAACACTGGTTCGTGCTGTGCGGCGTCGATTTTTTCCGTTGCGCCGGCAATATCGGTCGGCACGGCCTGCGGCGGAGACGGACGGGCGCGCCGACACAATTCGAGCAGACGTTGGCGGGTGATGGGTTTGGTGCCGTAGACAGTCGCTCCGGCCTCCAGACACTTGCGCTCATCGCTGCTCATGGCATGCGCGGTCAGCGCGATGGCCGGCAGCGTGCTGCCGCCCGCACGCAGTAATCGCAGCAATTGGCAGCCGTCCATCCCGGGCATCTGGATATCGGTGATCAGCAAGTCGAAGGGAGCCGGCTCGATCAGGACCGGGCTGCCGTCTACCGTGTGCTGCAACGCCTGCAGGGCATGGCGGCCGTTGTCGACCAGCGTGACGGTTGCGCCGGCCTCGGTCAGAAACTGACTGATGAGCCGCTGGTTGTCACCACCGTCCTCCACAAACAGCACGCGCAGGCCCTGCAAAGACGGGGATTCGATGGGCGCTGGCACCTGAGGGGCATTGGGCGCTGCCGTGCGGACGGTGAGTTCGGCACGATCGGCGGCGCCGGTGTCGATGTGAAAACGAAATGTACTGCCGAGACCCGGGGTACTGGTGACCGAAATGCCGCCACCCAGCATCTGCACCAGACTCGCACTGATACGCAGGCCCAGGCCGGAGCCGCCGAAGCGGCGGGTCATGGTGGCATCGGCCTGCTCGAACGGTTGGAACAACCGGCCAATCTCCTCGCCGGTCATGCCGATGCCGGTATCGATGACCTCGAATTCGAGAGCCGGACGGCCATGCCGGGCGGGGTTGTGTCGCACTCGCACGCTGACTTTGCCACGCTCGCAAAACTTGATCGCATTGCCCACCAGATTGACCAGCACCTGACGCAGTCGCGTGGGATCGGTATGGATGACGACCGGCAGCGCGGTCTCGCGGACCAGTTCGAGTTCCAGCCCTTTCGCGCCGGCCTGCGCCCGCATCGATGCGACGACCTCCTCGATCACTGCCGCGGGACTGGTATCGATGCATTCGACCGTCAGCTTGCCGGCTTCGATCTTCGCCATGTCGAGGATGTCATTGATGATGGCAAGCAGGTGCTCGCCATTGCGGCGCACGGTCGCGATGTAGTCACGCGCCTGCGGCGCCACGCCACCCTGCCCGACCAGATCGTTCAACAACTCGTTGAATCCAAGGATGGCGGTCATGGGCGTGCGGATCTCGTGGCTCATGTTGGCCAGAAATTCGCTCTTGGTGCGGTTGGCGGCGTCGGCCGCTTCCTTGGCCTGCGTCAACTCGACCTGGGACCGCTTGACGTCGGTGATGTCGGTGCGCACGGCGATGTACTGCAACACGTTGCCGTCGGAGTCCTTGAGCGGCACGATGGTGGTGTTCACCCAATAGAGGCTGCCGTCCTTGGCGCGATTGCAGACCTCGCCCTGCCAGACACCGCCACGCGCGATCGTCCGCCACACGGCCGCCCAGAACGAGCGCGGGTGATAGCCGGAATTGATCATGCGGTGGTTCTGGCCGATCAGTTCCGCGCGTGAGTACTGGCTGATGCGGCAGAATAGGTCGTTGACCCGGATGATCTTGCCCGAGCGGTCCGTCACCGCGACGATGGAGTGCTGATCGAATGCGGCCTGATAGGAGGCTAACTCCGCACAGATACGTTCCAGATCGCTGTTGCTGCGCTCGGCCATTACCGCTTCCCTACCCTTCTGGCTGGGGTATCGACCGCGCAGGCGCGGCCTTGACTCGCCCGCACAGTGGATTACACCGATCTGGCTCTGTTAAGTCGGGATCGTACTGATGGCTGTAACGCGACAATCAGGCTGGCGTTTCGCGCTCGATCGGGGCGGCACGTTCACCGATCTGGTGGCGCTGAGCCCCGCGGGCAAGCTGTTGACGCACAAAGTACTTTCTCGTGACCCCAACCGCGCCGGGGACGCCGCGGTGCGGGCCATCCGGGAGGTGCTGGCAGCCTGTCCGGAGCACGGCACGGTGGTCGAGTCGGTGCGCCTCGGTACCACGGTGGCCACCAATGCCTTGCTGGAGCGGCGCGGCGAACCGACGCTGCTGGTCACCACTCAGGGGTTTGGCGATGCCCTGCGCATCGGCTACCAGCAGCGGCCCGATATTTTCGCGCGTGCCATCGAACTGGCTCCGATGCTCTACAGCGCAGTGGTGGAGGCAGACGAGCGTGTCAGCGCCGAGGGTGAGGTGCTGCGCGACCTCGACGAAGCAGCCCTCGTGGTCGCCCTGCGCGCCGCGCGGGGCGCCGGCCTCGACGCGGTGGCCATCGCCTTCCTGCACGGCTTCCGTCACCCCACCCACGAACAGCGAGCGGCGGCACTGGCCCGCGCCGAGGGGTTTGCCGAAGTGGTGACCTCGCATGAGGCCGCTCCCCTCATCGGGCTGGTGGCGCGCGGCGACACGTGCGTGGCCGACGCCTATCTATCGCCGATATTACTGCGCTATCTTCGGCAATTCAGCGCCGAAATTGCGGCCATTTGTGGTGAAACTGCCGTTCAATTGATGCAAAGCAACGGCGGACTGGTGAGCGCAGACGCGCTGCGCGGCGTCAACGGCGTACTGTCGGGGCCCGCCGGAGGCGTGGTCGGGATGAGCGCGGTCGGACGGGCCGCAGCACGGCGGCACCTGATCGGCTTCGACATGGGCGGCACATCCACCGACGTCAGCCTGACTTCCGGCGACTTACCGCGTCGCCACACCTCGGAGATCGACGGGGTGCGTCTGCAGGCAACGATGATGGACATCCGCACCATCGCAGCCGGCGGCGGTTCGATCCTGCGTCATGCCGATGGCCGCTTGCAGGTGGGTCCGCATTCGGCCGGTGCGGACCCCGGCCCCGCGTGCTATCGACGCGGCGGACCGGCGACCATCACCGACTGCAATGTCGTGCTTGGTCGAATTCCCGTGGCGACGTTTCCGCACGTCTTCGGGGCTGATGGTCAACAGCCGCTCGACGTCGCCGCGGCTCGTGCGCGGCTGGCCGAGATTTGTGCCGCGGCCAACTCCGCCGGCACTGACTACACCGTGGAGTCGTTGGCCACGGCATTTCTGGAAATCTGCGTGGCACGCATGGCCAACGCCATCCGTGAGGCAGCACTGCAACAGGGCGAGGAGACCTCGCGCTTTGCCCTGATCAGCTTCGGCGGCGCCGGCGGCCAGCACGCCTGTCTGGTTGCCGAAGCGCTCGACATGCGCGAGATCCTCCTGCACCCGCTCGCAGGCGTGTTGTCTGCCTACGGCATCGCACAGGCCGGGCGCCGCGCCGTGCGGCGCCGGACGGCCGAAGTGCCGCTGGATGAGTGCGGCCATCGTGCCGCGTCAGTCTGGCTGACGGAAGTGGAGATCGCGGTGCGTCGGGATCTGCGCGACCAAGGCGTCGACGATGACTGCCTGCAGACCGCGTTGACCGCGCAGGTCCGTAGCATGGGTTCGGACACGGCGCTCGAAGTGCCATGGCAGGCGGCCGATGCGATGCGAGAGGCGTTCCTTGCGGCACACGAGCGACTGTACGGGTTCAGTCCGCAGGCACCGTCACTGGTGATTGCAGCGCTGACTGCCGAGGCCATCGAGCACATCGAGCTCGACGCGCTACCGCACGATGCAACTGCGCTGGTCGCGGGTGACGCGCCGTCTCAGGCAGCGCGCGCAGCGGAGACCACCGCTCGCGTCTGGATGGGGGAGCAGTGGCAGCAGGTCCCGCTGCGACTGCGCTCGCACTTGCACCCGGGCGATGCGGTCTGCGGACCGCTGCTGCTGTGCGAGGCGGGGGCCACCAACTGGATCGCTCCGGAGTGGTCCGGCAAGGTGGATACGCAGGGCACGTTGCGACTGACGCGCTCTGCGGCGCTGCGCGCCACCGACACGGCAGGCGCGAGCGGCGTCGATCCCATGCGACTCGAGGTATTCAACGCACTGTTCATGCACATCGCCGAACAGATGGGCGCCGTGCTGCGACACACCGCCAGTTCGGTGAACATCAAGGAACGTCTCGATTTCTCGTGTGCGATTTTCGACGCAACAGCCAATCTGGTGGCCAACGCCCCACACATGCCCGTGCATCTCGGATCGATGGGCGCCAGCGTGGCCGCGGTATTGGCAGCGCACGGCCCGGATCTGCAGCCGGGCGATGCCTACCTGCTCAACTCGCCCTATGCAGGCGGCACGCATCTGCCCGACATGACCGTGGTCTCGCCGGTGTTTGATGTCAGCAGCGGGCAGCTCGGCTTCTTCACTGCCTCGCGCGCCCATCATGCGGATATCGGCGGCATCACGCCCGGCTCCATGCCACCCTTCAGCCGCCACATCGATGATGAGGGAATACTGATCGCGCCGACACGGATCCTGCGCGCAGGCCAACTCGATACGGCAGGCATCACCGCGCTGCTGAGCAGCGGTCGGCAGCCTGCCCGCAACACCGCGCAGAATCTTGCCGATCTGCGCGCGCAGATCGCCGCCAACACGCGCGGCGCCGCTGAACTCGAGCGTGCGATCGGGCGATACGGCCGCCCCACCGTGATGGCCTACATGGGTCACGTGCAGGACAACGCCGAGCGCTGCCTGCGTCGCGCCATCAGGCAACTGCACGACGGCCATTTTCGCTACGACTTCGATGACGGCTCAGCAATCGAGGTCCGGGTGCAGGTGCAGCGCGACGACGGTACGGCACTGATCGATTTCAGCGGCACCAGTGCGCAGCGCGACAGTAACTTCAACGCACCGCGTGCCGTGACGATCGCTGCCGTGTTGTACGTCTTTCGCACGCTGATCGACGAACCGATTCCGCTCAACGCGGGGTGTCTGCGCCCGCTGCGGATCGTGATTCCCGCGGGGAGCATGCTCGACCCCCGGTATCCAGCCGCGGTGGTGGCAGGGAACGTGGAAACATCGCAATGCATCGTGGATGCACTGTACGGCGCCCTGGGACTGCAGGCCGCTGCGCAAGGGACGATGAATAATTTCACCTTCGGTGACGCGCGGCACCAGTACTACGAAACCATCGCCGGTGGCGCGGGCGCCGGACCCGGGCACGATGGTGCGAGCGGCGTCCAGACACACATGACCAACTCCCGGCTAACCGATCCGGAAGTGCTGGAGAGCCGTTTTCCGGTCCTGCTGCGCGAGTTCTCGCTGCGACGGGGCTCAGGCGGAGCGGGATACCACCGCGGTGGCGACGGCCTGCTGCGGCACGTGGAATTCCGAGCCCCAATGACCGCCGCGATTCTCTCCAACCACCGCCGCGTTGCGCCGTTCGGGTTGGCGGGCGGCGGTGGGGGGTCGGTCGGCGTCAACCGCTGGTTGCATGCGGATGGCCGACAGGAACTGCTGCAGGCGTCGGCCGAGTTGGCCGTACAGCCGGGCGATGCGCTGGTGATCGAAACCCCGGGTGGGGGCGGTTACGGCGCCGTCGAATCGGAGCGCAGGACATCGAGCTGACCACGCTCCGCTTTCTGCGCGACGAACAACTGCTGGGCGAGTGTCGGTCGCGGCGCGATCGCGTCGGTATCCGCCGCAACCTCGACCTCGATGGACGTATCAGCCACAGGCTCGGCGACGGTCATGCGCGTGCCGGGCGCCAGTACGTTCGAGCGTATGAACCGCACCCGACTGCCCTGCGGCCGCTGCGAGATCATGCAGGACTGGAATTCGCCGGGCCGCTGTCCACGCAGGCCGAACAGCACGTGCACACTACCGGCAGCAAGATCGGCGGCGGAGTGCAGCCGCTCGTCGCAGACGACATAGAACGCGTCGCCGTCCGTCATGCCGATCCCGCCCGCCAGCCCCTGCAGAAAGTTGCGTACCTGCCGAGCGAGCAGGCCCCAGGTATTGCGATCACTGCCGCGAAAGCGCGCCCAGCGCGTGCCGCGCTCGATTGCATTGACGCACAGCAACTGGCGACGTCGTGGCGTCAGTAGCGCGCCGTGCGGTCCGCAGTCGCTGCCGGGCGCGAGCGTACGCAGCGGTGATCGCCGACGATCGCCGCTGCGCAGCGACTGCAGGGTATTGATGCCGTGTGCGCGCAGACGGCTGCGCTCCGAATCACTCAGCAGTCGCGCTGGGCGCAGACCCGGGCGCAGCAGCAGCTCTTCGTCGCCACCGTCGATCCACGGTGGACTGTGCTCGTCCATGCGTGCAATCGCACCTGCAACGGCCGCGCCGTTCGCGAAGGTTTCGTATTTGCCACGCAGACGGTCGTAACCGATCACGCGCGGGAAACACAGCAAGGCATGTTCGCTGCGGAATGCGAGTTCGCGCAGACCACGCAACGCGTCGTCGCAGGTGTGCCATGCAGCGGGCGGATCGACGATCAGCAGCAGCCGGTTTTCACGGCAGAACTGGGCAGCAGCCAGCAACACGCCGGGCCCGACATCCCGATCGCGCAGCGGTGGCGGTATGCAGAGAAAGTGCAGATCATCGACTCCGGAGAGTGCGAACAGGCCGCTGCGCCGCTGCGCAGAGCCGATCAAGTCGTAGTCGGTCAGCGGTGCGCCATCATCGCCGTCGGGGTTGGCGTACACGTAGCCGATCGGATGACGCGAGCCGGGGCGGAAGGTGCGATCCGGTCGCACGCTCGGCGTCTGGCCCCGTACGCGCACCAGCATCGAGTCCTGCAGGGCTGCGGCCACATGGCGCGAACTGCCGGGTTGAATCGACACACGCCGAAAGATTTCCTGATCCTCGATACGCTCGGAATCAACGGCCCGCACTCGCTGTACCACGAGATTGAAACGATCCTCCTCGCCCGGTGCGACGTTGTCGTAGTCGACCGATGCGCGCAGCACTTCGCGGGAGCCGGGGCTCAACGCCTCCAGCAGCAGCGTCTCATTGTCACAGGGTAGCGCAATGGTGGCAGAAGCCCCGCCGTTGATGACACGCACCACCACGGCCTCGACGCCGCCGCTGTCAAAGAACTGATCGATGGCGTAGGAGAGCGTGCTCGGCTGCCAAAGGCCGCCAAAGACCTGCTGGTACTCCGCGAGGCTGCGCACTCGCACCGGTTGATTGACCGGACCACGCAGAGCCCGGCCGATGAATGCGGTCACCGCCGTCGGCGGTCGGGCGATCGCGCTGTCCGCGCCGACGCCCTCCGTCACAGTCATGCCTTTGGTGGGGGGCCTTGCCACGGCGCCTACTGCTTCGCCGTCTGCTGCGAGATCGGGATCGGGCGATCGGAACCATCCCAGGTGGCTCGGTCGGGAATACGATTCTCCACGAGCAGTGCGGAGGCGAGGTGCGCCTCGTAACTGAAGCCGTCCTGCGATACGGGCACGGCCACCCCACGTCCTGCGTTGATGATCTGCTCGGCGAGCGCGACATTGACGGCTGCCGACCGCTGCTTCGCCTGCGCCAGCAATTTCGCCTCCAGCTGCGGCGTATAGCGCTTGCCCTGCTGGGCGCGCTTGGCCTCCGGATGTTCTTCGTGCGGCGGGAAAGACTGCACGTACAGCACACCGTCCTGCCACCCGGAAACCAGCGGCTGATTGACCACCGTGACCTTGGTGCCGATGGGCACGCGCGGATACAGCGTGGCGATGTCCTCTGGGAACATGCGGATACAGCCGTGACTCGCCCGCATCCCGACACCGGCCGGCTTGTTGGTGCCGTGCATCAGATACGTCGGCCAGCCGAGGTTCATGGCAAATGCGCCGAGTGGATTGTCCGGGCCAGCCGGCACACGGGCAGGCAGGATCTCGCCGTCCGCCTTGTGCTCCTTGCGCACGGACTCAGGCGGCGTCCACACCGGATCCTTGCGCTTGGAGACGATGGAGGTCGTGCCCTCGGGCGTTGCCCAGCCCACCATGCCGATGCCGATCGGATGCGTGACCACCACCCGGGGCTGATCCTTCACAGGCTTTGGGAAGTAATACATGCGTAACGCGGCCAGATTGACCACGACGCCCTCGTGGGGCGCCTGCGGCAACACGAACTGGGTCGGCAGGACGATGCGCGTGCCTTCGCCCGGCAGCCACGGATCCACGCCGGGGTTGGCATTCACCAGTTCGTCGTAACCGAGGTTGTAGCGCCGCGCCAGGTCGGCAAACGTGTCCTCGTGATGCGCGATCGTGGTCTGCAGCCGGCCGACGACCACCGTACTCTTGGGTTGATACGCAAACGTGTGGGTCGCGAGCGGCGCAGCGAATTGCGGCGCCGGCGGCCCGACCGGCGCCGGCGGAGGCGCCTTGGACTGCGGCGTGAATACGCTGCAGCCGCCCAGGGACAGCAGCGCGGTGATCATCATTGGGGCCCAGAGTCGCCCCGGACGAAGCAATTTTTTGGCGTACATCCTGCGGACCCGAACGGCAGATCGACTGCTCCGAGGCCAATCATAGCCTGTACTGACGTGTAAGGGGCCGGTCAGCCGGCAACCGGCAGTCGGCTCAGAGTACGAACGGGCGGTTCGGCAGTTCGTTGTCGTTGCGGCCGTCGGCCCGCGGCGGGAAATGGCGCTCTAGGATCTGGCTCGTCAGTCGCACGCCCTCGAGCGCACCGTCCAGATATCGATCGGACTCGAACATGGCCTCCATGGCGTCGCAGACCGCCGACCATTCGTCCTCGGCAACCCGATCGTTGAAGCCGCGGTCGGCGACGATTTCGACACGCTTGTCTGCCAGCAGCACGTAGATCAGAACACCGTTGTTCTGCTCGGTATCCCAGACACCGAGTGCGGCGAATATCTCGAGCGCACGCTCGCGCGCGGTCTTGCCGTACCACACGTCGCCCGGCTCGATGGCACCTTCGATGGCAAAGCGGATTTCCGCGCTGTGCCAGCGTTCAGACTCGGTGATGGCCGCTTCGATCGCAATCAAGGACGACAGCGGAAACGCCCGCCGCCGGGCGTACTTCGTGGCAAAGGCATGGCGGAACCAGCGACCCCAATCCATGGCTTACCAACTCCCCGAGGCGCCGCCGCCACCGAAACCGCCACCGCCGCCACCACCGAAGCCGCCGCCCCCGAAACCGCCGCCGCCGCCGAAACCACCAAAGCCGCCGGAATAGCCCCAGCCCGGTGCGTGACGGCGGCTATACCAGCCGTTGCCGCCACCCCGGGGTCCACCGCCACCCCGGCCGCCCATGGAGAAGATGGCGGCCAACACACCGGCAGCCAGGGCGACACCGAAGACGCCCACCAGCAGCCAGGTAATGAATCCGACCAGGCCCCCGGTGGCCAGTGCACCACCGATCGGACCGAACATGCTGCGGAAAATCGAGCTGCCGACCAGAGCGAAGATCAGCAGGAACGGCAGCAGGTGCAGCAGACCGGGCACACCCTGCGCGGGCGCGTTCACCTCCGGCTCAGGCAGCGGCTCTCCCTCGATGACGCGCAGGATGCGGTCCACGCCGGTCGAGATACCGCCATAGATGTCATTGCGTCGGAAGGCAGGCGTGATGTCCTGCTGGATGATGCGATTGGCGGTTGCATCTGGCAGCGCGCCCTCCAGCCCATAGCCGACTTCGATTCGCAGCTTGCGGTCGTTAAGCGCGACGATGAGGATCACCCCGTCATCGACCTTCTTGCGCCCCGCCTTCCACTGGTCGGCCACCCGAATCGCATACTGTTCGATGTCTTCGGGTTGCGTGGTGGGCACCACCAGCACGAACACCTGACTGCCCTTCGTCTGCTCGAAGGCCGCCAGTTTGGCTTCCAGCGCAGCTTTCTGATCAGGCTCCAGGGTGCCTGTGAGGTCCGTGACGCGTGCCTGCAGCGGCGGCACGGCCACCAGACCCTGCTGAGCATGCGCCGGTACGGACAGTAACCAGGCGACGGCGACGACCACCCAGGCGGAGACCGCGCGGCGCAGCAACCCTGCGATGGACAATGTGCTCACGGTCGGACTCGCGCCCGCGCAATCACGCGCGGGCGCGTTGCCGGACTCAGTTCGTGGCCGGCGCCGGTGCCGGAGCGCCGAAATCGACGGTCGGCGGCTTGGCAATGGCGGCCTCATTCTCGACCGCGAAGTTCGGCTTCGGCTTGTAACCGAAGATCATCGCCGTGAGATTGACCGGGAACTGGCGCACGGTGACGTTGTAGTCGTTGACCGTCTGGATGAAGCGGTTACGCGCCACGGTGATACGGTTTTCCGTGCCTTCGAGCTGCGCCTGCAGGTCGCGGAAGTTCTGGTCCGACTTGAGCTCCGGATACTTCTCGACCACGACCATCAGTCGGGACAGAGCACTCGAGACCTCACCCTGCGCTGCCTGGAACTGCTTCAGCGAGGCGGGATCGTTGGCATCGACCTTGACCTGCGTCGCCTTGGCACGTGCCTCGGTGACTCCCACCAGCACGGCCTGTTCCTGAGCGGCAAAGCCCTTGACCGTGTTGACGAGGTTGGGGATCAGGTCGGCACGGCGCTGATACTGGTTCAGCACCTCGGACCACGCGGACTTGGTGGCTTCGTCCTGCACCTGAATGGTGTTGTAGCCGCAACCCGCCAGCAGCATCGCGGCGGCAGAGACCAGAAGAATCTTCAAGGAACGCATTGATTCACTCCTGCGAGAACCGGACGGGCGGCCTGAGGCCGTGCCGCAATTATATATGAGGACGGTCACAAAAATAACCAAGCGGTCCGGCTAAAAACGCCGGGTGGAATCATTTGGAATGAAAACCACCGTGGCGCTTTGAAAGCATTCGGCGGCGGACGCGACCGCCGACGGCTGTCCGTTACCAGAGACGGACCTGCTTGTCGGGCGGCAGGTAGAGTTTGTCCCCCTCCTTGACCCCGAATGCCCGCACGAAGGCCGACTGATTGCGCACGATGCCGTTGCAGCGATATTCGCTCGGGCTGTGCGGGTCGGTCTTCAGGCGTTTTACCAATTCGTCGTCGCGGTACTTGCGTGCCCACACCTGCGCCCAGCCGAGGAAGAAGCGCTGCTCACCCGTGAAACCATCGATCACCGGCGAGGACTGGCCGCCCAAGGCAATCTGGTAGGCCTTGTAGGCGACGGCGAGTCCCGACAGGTCACCGATGTTCTCGCCGAGCGTCAACTGCCCGTTGACGTTCTGGCCCGGGAGCGGGCTGAAGGCGTTGTACTGGCTGACCAGTGCGCCGGCACGCTCCTCGAAGCGCTTGTTGTCGTCCGGCTGCCACCAGTCGCGCAGCACGCCCTTGCCATCGAACTTGCGCCCCTGGTCGTCGAAGCCGTGACTGATCTCGTGACCGATCACCGCGCCGATACCGCCGTAGTTCACCGCATCATCGGCGTTCATGTCGAAGAACGGCGGCTGCAGGATCGCGGCCGGGAACACGATCTCGTTGGCGAGCGGGTTGTAGTAGGCGTTGACCGTCTGCGGCGTCATCCCCCACTCGGTCTTATCGACCGGCTTGCCCATCTTGGCGATCTCGCGCTTGGTGTTGACCTCGCGCGCGCGCATCACGTTGCCGACCAGATCGTCGCGCCGCACGGTGAGGCCCGGATACTCCTTCCACTTGGTCGGGTAGCCGATCTTCACGGTGAAGTTGCGGATCTTGTCATAGGCCTGCTTGCGGGTGTCCGGGCCCATCCACTCGAGTTCGCCGATCGACGACTCGAATGCCTTGAGCAGATTGCCGACCAGAGCGTCCATGCGCACCTTCGCCTCGGGCGGGAAATGCCGACTGACGTATTCCTTGCCGAGCAGATCTCCCATCGAGCCTTCCATCTCGCCGAGCGCACGCTTCCAGCGCGGCCGCAGCTGCGGCACGCCGGACAGCGTCTTCGCGTAGAAGTTGAAATTCTCGTCGACGAAGGCTTTGCTGAGATAAGGGGCGAAGCTGTCGATGGTGCGCAGTCGCAGGTAATCCTTCCAGGTCTCGAGCGGCACGTCGTTGATCGCCTTGCCGACCTCACGGAAATAGTCGGGTTGCGTCACCACGATCTGCTGGTTGGTCGGCAGACTCTGGGTAGCCAACCACGAGGTCCAGTCAATGCCGGGCGTCGCCTGCTGAGCTGCCGCAACCGAATACGGGTTGTAGAGCTTCTCGATTTCGCGCAAGCGAACCGCGGGCCACGATGCCTTAGCGAGCCGAGTCTCGAACGCCATCACCCGCCTGGCTGCTCCGGCACCGTCCTTGCGGCCGGCCAGGTTGAAGACGTTGGCGATGTGTGTCTCGTACGCAGTGCGGATCTGCTTCATCCGCGCATCCTGCGAAAAGTAGTAATCGCGCTCGGGCAGGCCAAACCCACCCTGACCCAGCCAGAGCGTATTGATCTCCGGGTTCTTCGCATCGGCGAAGATCGATGCGTCGATCGGCGTACTGATCCCGGTGGTGCTGGCCCGCGCCAGATAGGCGAGCAGTTGCTTGCGGTCACGGATCGCATCGATTCGTGCGAGTTCGGGCTCCAGCGGCTTGATGCCCAGCTCTTCGGCGCGCGCCTCATCGAGGTAACTTGCGTAGAAGTCGCCGATCAGCTGCTGTTCCGCGCTGCGGCCCGCACCCGCTGCCGCGGACTCCTCGGCAATCGCACGCAGGTTTTTCTCCGCACCGTCGGCCAGCACGGTGAACGAACCGTAGTTGGATTTGTCGGCGGGAATCTCGGTCTTGCTTAGCCAGCCGCCATTGGTGAAGCGGTACAGGTCATCCTGCGGCCGGACACTGCGATCGAAGTTGTCGAGCATGAGCCCCGAGGGCCGAGTGACGGCTGCCGGGACGGCCGGTGCAGCGGCGGCGGGTGCAGCGGCTGGTTTGCTGACGGGGGGCGTGCTGGAGCAGGCGCCGAGCGCCAGCAGAATGGCAAGAGACAGTGACCTGCGGATCATGGCGGGAGGCTCCTCGGGTTTGGGCATGTGTGGCCGCGCAACGCGCATGAAGCCGAGCGCGCCAGCTCGCGGCGGGCGCAGTGTAACCCAGTCATGCCCTGCCGAGCCGCAGGTGGATCGGCCAGGCAATTCGGCGGGTCGACCCGTCGGTCGGCCACAGCGGCGTCAGGCGGTGCTGCAGCTGCGGCAAGGGATCGACGCCGCCGTGGGCGTCTTTGTAGCGCTGGACGGAGCTCCATGTGGCGAGGTAACCGATGACCTGAGCCAGCGTCCACTCGGTCTCGAGACTGAAGGCCGGTGCCGACAGTTCGTCCCACGGAAACGGCAGCGTACGGTAGCCCTGTTCGACGTAGCGCCGCTCGGGCGGCCAATAACGACCGACCACATCGTTGTAAAACGCATCGATCATAGCGTCGACACGGTCGTCGACACGGAACTTCTCATAGGTCCATGCGGCAAACACGCCGCCCGGCCGCAGCACGCGGCGACATTCCGGGTAGAAGCGCTCGAAATCGAACCAGTGCACGGCCTGCGCGGCCGCGATCAGGTCGGTGCCATGGTCGGCCACGGGCAGCGCTTCAGCGAACGCGCAGGCGTACTGGACGCGCGGATGCGGCACTGCGCGCTGCAGTTGGCTCACGCTGCCATCCACGGCCAGCACGGCCGCGAACGGCCCGGCCAGCGCGACGGCGGCCTGCCCGTTACCCGTGGCACAGTCGATCGCCAGATCACGACCGCCCGCCGCGTCCGCCACGAATTCGATGAGCGCCTGCGGATAGCCCGGCCGATAGCGGCTGTAGGCCGCGGACTGCTGCGAGAAATGATCCTTGAACTGCATGGCTCAGGACCGCCGCGTGCGCAGCAGCCACACCAACGGCAAGGTCAGCAGAGTGACCAGTGCCAGCAGGCGAAAGTCGTTTGAATAAGCAATGGCGGCCGACTGCCGGTTGATCTCATTGAGCACACCACCGATGGCCAGATCGCTGCCCGCCCCGCCGAAGGGTTCCCAGCGCTGCGGGTCGTACGGAGTGAAACGCTCCGTCATGTAACTGTGATTGATCTGCGTCGAGCGCGCCAGCATTGCCACCGCCAGCGAAACACCGATCGACGAACCAATGTTGCGCGCGAGCGTGAGCAGCACGCCCGCCTCCGCCCGCTTGGGGTCGCTCACCGTCGCGTAGGCGAGCAGCGACAAGGGCACGAACACCAGCGGCGTGCCGATACCGGTGACGAGACTGGTCCACAGTACCTGTTCACGCGAGGAGTCCACCGCAAAGCGACCCAGCAGCAGCAGTGCCACCGCGGAGGCGACCAGCCCAAGACCGACCAGAATGCGTGGATCGACCCGACCGGACAAACGCGTGGCGAACATGATCGCGGCGATGGACGAGAAACCACGAATGGCCTGCAACTGACCAGCTTCGGTCGGTGTATACCCCTGCAGCGACTGCAGGAACGATGGCAGCAAGACGCCCGGCACCAGCACCGACAGGCCGATGGTGAACATGATCAGCAGCGACACGACGAGGTTGCGGTCAGAGAACAGGCTCGGGTCGACGAACGGATGGCGGCTCGTACGCATGTGCACCACGAACATGTAGAACATCAGTGCGGCGAGACAGGCTTCGCCGATGATCTCACCGGACTCGAACCAGTCGAGTGTCTGGCCGCGGTCCAGCATCATTTGAAACGCGCCGAGCGCCAGCGAAAGCATGACGAAGCCGAGCCAGTCGAACGGACGGGCGTTGGTCGCCTGCGCTGGCCGCAGTCCGCGCAGCAACCCGAGCAAGGCCAGCACGCCGATCGGCGCATTGATGAAGAAAGTCCAGCGCCACGTCAGATGATCCGTGAGATAGCCGCCGAGCGACGGGCCCATGATGGGACCGATCATGATGCCCATGGTCCACAAGCCCATGACCTTGCCGTGCTTGGAACGCGGAAATTCCTGCAGCATCGCGACCTGCGAGACAGGCACCAGCGCCGCGCCGAAAGCGCCCTGCATGCCGCGAAAGACCACCATGGCCGCGAGATCGGTGGCGACTCCGCACAGCATCGAGGCCAGCGTAAACCCCGTCACACTGACCAGCAGGACCGGCCCGACGCCAAATCGGCTGGCAAGCCAGCCCGCGAGGGGCGTCGCGATCGCACCGAGCACGATGTAGGATGTGACGACCCAGGAGATCTGGTCTTGTGTGGCCTGCAGGCTGCCCTGCATGTGCGGCAGCGCCACATTCACGATGGTCGAGTCGACCGTGTACATGAGTGTCGCCAGCATCGTGCCGGTCACCAGCAAGGCGCGACGGCTGTCACCCGCGGTATCGGTCACTGCTGATGGCCTCGTGGTGGCGGCGCGAATCGCTCAGCCGCGCCGCTTGAACCAGCGATCGAAGCGCCGATGCGCACCGGTATCGATGTCGACGGTCACGCTCATGCCACTGCGCAAGGGCGGCTGACCCGGCTGCACGTCGATGGCAACCCTCACCGGCACGCGTTGCACGACCTTGACCCAGTTGCCCGACGCATTTTGCGGCGGCAGCACCGAGAACTCGGCACCGGTAGCCTGCGCAATGCTCTCCACCCGCCCACTCCAGCGCTGCGTCGGGTAGGTGTCGACCTCGAAGCTGACAGGTTGTCCGGGGCGTACCCACTCGAGGTCGGTCTCCTTGAAGTTGGCTTCGAGCCACAGACCGCCCTCAGCCATGATCGCAAGCGCGGGACGACCGGCTTCGACCCGATCGCCGACCTGCGGCAGATGGCTCACGATGCCGGCGCGCGGCGCGAAGATCACGGTACGGCTGAGATCGACACGCGCTTTCTCGAGCTCTGCGGCGGCAGCCAGCACGGTCGGGTGGCGGTCGACGGGAATGCCCGGATCGCCGCCGAGGCGTGTACGGATCTGCCCGAGTTGCAGTTCCAGTACGTCGATCGAACCCACCGCGATGTCACGCGACCGACGCGCCGCATCGAGCGTGCTCTGCGGCACGAGTTTGCGGCGCGCCAGCTCGTCCTGACGGTCCAGTTCGCGCAGCGAGTACTCCGCCGCGCGGCGCGCGACGGCCACTTCACCGGTCTTCTCGCGATATCCCGCCCGCAAGCTCTCCACCTCGAGGCGGGCCGAGGCGAGTGCGGCTTCGGCGCGCAGCACGGCGACCTTGAGCAACGCGTCGTCGAGCACCAGCAGCACGTCACCGGTCTGCACCTTGGCGTTCTCGACGACGCGCACCTCGCGCACATCCCCGCCGATCTGCGGCGTCACGTCGACCCGCTCCTGCTTGACGTAGGCGTCGTCGGTCGAGGCGTAGCGGCCGCCGCTGCCATACCAGTAGACACCGCCCAGCACCGCAAGCAGCGGCACACCCCAGAGCAGCACGGCGCGGATCCAGCGCATGCGGTCGACTGGCGTGACGATGCTGTCGCCGCTGGCAGCGGACCCTGATTCATTGCTCATGCGGACCACTCTGGACGGCTTTCCGGGCGGATTTCCGCACGGCTTTGGGGGCGGCTTTTGGCGCGGGAGATGGGCGACGCCGCGCAGTGGGCGCTGACGACGATTGATGAGACAGGTTGTCGCGAATTCGCAGCAGACTCGCCATCAGTTCCTGGCTCTGCCGGTCGCTGAGGCCGGTGAAGGCGCGGGCCCGGGTCAGCGTGCGCGCAGCGTCCAGTTGCTCCAGCAGTTCATGAGCGCTCGGGGCGACCACCACCCGCGTGGCTCGGCGATCTCCGGGATGAGTCTCGCGGCGGATCAGTCCCCGTTTCTCGAGGCGATCGAGCATGCGACCCACGGTCACCGGGGTGACCTCGAGCATGGCGGCGAGTTCGACCTGCCGGCAGCCGCGATTGCGATTGATGAAGATCAGCAGCCGGTGCAGTGCCGGCGTGAGCGGCACGTCACGCGCGCGCTCGGCGAAGTCCGCGCGCAGCAGGCGCAGGATGTCGGAGATCAGAAAACCGAACTGCTGTCGCTCGAGGCTGCGCAGTGTCTGGCGGGCGGCGGTCATGGCTGCAGTTCGTCACGGTAATGTGCGATACACATTATAAGCATAGCACATTAAAAAGCGCCGCGCGTCCTGGCGCCTGCAGGGCGTCTTACCGGACGTCGGCCGTGCGCGGTCGTGGCGGTCAGTGGGACAAAAAAAACCCGGGCCATGCCCGGGTTTCGAGTAAGCGGACTTCGTTGAAGGGAAGGGTAAAGTCCGCCAGGGGAACCGTAAACAGGGTCAGTGCAGCCGTGCCCATTGCAGGACCTTGACGTCCTGCGAAGGGCGACCGAGATTGCGTGCGATGATGCGCACCGCCTCGGTAAACTCGCGCCCCCGGCTTGGCTGCTGGTCGAGTTCGACCACGCCGCGGTATTCCTCCATGAGGCTCGGCTCAGGCTGGTCCACCAGAAAGTGCGCGTAGTACTTGAAGCTCATGGGAGGCACGATATCTTCCCGAGTCGGTCGGATCCGTGAGCTGCCGCACATTGCGGCGTGGCGGTTGCGGCTGCCAACCAAGCCGTGACCCCGGTCGCAAAATCCAGCCGGCTCGCGCCGGTGACGCACGACTCGCCAACCCGATCGGACCGCTGCCCACGCACATGACACGCTACCGCCCCCCAACCGCCGCCGGCTCCAAATACGCCACCCCCGCCGGAGCGCGCCGCCTGCGGGAGGAACTGGACCACCTGTGGCGCGTGCTGCGGCCGCAGGTCACCCGCGCGGTCGCCGAGGCCGCAGCACAGGGCGATCGCTCCGAGAACGCTGAATACATCTACGGTAAGAAGCAATTGCGCGAGATCGACCAGCGCGTGCGTTTCCTGCGTAAACGGCTGGAGGGATTGACGGTGGTGGACCGGCCGCCCGATGACCCGAGTCGCATCTTCTTCGGTGCCTGGATCACGGTGGAGGACGATGCCGGCAAGGAGACCGAGCTGCGCATCGTCGGGCCCGACGAGATAGACCCGGCGCGCCAGTGCATCAGCATGGACTCGCCGCTGGCCAGAGCACTGCTCGGCAAGCGGCTGGATGATGAGGTGACGATCGAGGTGCCCGGCGGCCAGCGCAGCTACGCAGTGACGGCCATTCGCTACGAGTCGGCACAGTCAGAAAGCGATTGAGTGGCGGCGCTGCCGATCGAGCGCCGGCGGCGACCCGGGCGGCAGGCCAACGCCCGCCACCCGTGTCCCCGCTGCGCAGTTCAGATCACGCGCACGTTCTTGAACTGCCAGGGATCGCCCTCGTCGAGGTCCTCGGGAAACAAACGACCGCGATCGACCAGCGGGTTCCAGTCGGTGTACTCGCCCACCACCAGACCGAGGTACGGCCGGCAGATCTCGAGCACGCGGCGGAAATCCATCTCGTCGGGCTCGACGATGCCCCGATTGGGATTCTCCATCGCCCAGATCAAGCCACCGAGCGCCGCGACGGTCACCTGCAGTGACGTCGCGCTATTGTGCGGCACCAGTTGACGGGCTTCCTGAATGGTCAGCTGGGAACCATACCAGTAGGCATTTTTCTTGTGGCCGGCGAGCAGCACGCCCAGTTCGTCCATGCCGTGAATGATCTCCTCACGCATGATGCGCTTGCGCTCCTGCGGGATCCAATTGAGCCCCGCGAGTTCGTGCACCGACAACACCGCGTCATTCGACGGGTGATAGGAGTAATGCACGGTCGGGCGATAGACGGCCTGACCGCCCTCGGTCACCGTGAGGTAGTCGGGGATCGACAGCGCTTCGCTGTGCGTGATCAGATAGCCGTGGAAGTGACCCGCCATCGGCGTCCAGGTGCGCACGCGGGTGGCAGCACCCGGCTGCATCAGGAAGATGCCGCAGTTGTTGCCAAAATCATGTCGCTGACCATCGTGGGGCCAGTTTCGCTCGTGCGTACCCCAGCCCAGTTCAGCGGGCTGTGAACCCTCGCTGATGAAACCATCGACCGACCAGGTGTTGACGAATTCGCCCGGTTCCTTGGGACGGTTGGCAACCTGCGTATCGCGCTCGGCGATGTGGATCACCTTGACGCCGAGCGTGTGGGCGAGCGAGGCCCATTGCTCACGCGTGGCCGGCTCGGCGGTCGCCACGCCCGTGTCGGCTGCGATGTTGAGCAGGGCCTGCTTGACGAAGTGCGAAACCAGACCCGGGTTCGCGCCGTGCGTCAGCACGGCCGTCGGGCCACCCTGCACGCCCTCGCGCAGCGCCAGCGCCTCGAGGCGCAGCGCATAGTTGGTGCGGTGCGAATGCGAGATATTCGGATCCGTGTAGCCGCCTGCCCAAGGCTCGATGCAGGTATCGAGATACAGCGCGCCGCGCTCGCGGCACAGCTTGATCAGCGCCACGGAGGAGACATCCACCGACAGATTCAGCAGGAAGTCGCCGTTGCCCACCAGCGGCTCGAGCACGCTGCGGTAATTGTCACGCGTCAGCGCATGACGCACGAACCGGATCCCATATTCGGCAGCAATGCCCTCGCCCAACTCGTCGCAGGTCACGATCGTGATCTGCTCGGGCTTGATGCCGACGTGACGCAGGATCAGCGGGAGCACCCCCTGACCGATGCTGCCGAATCCGACGAATACCAGACGACCAGGAAATACGACATGAACTGGGTACGTGGTCATGATCTCTTCTGCAAGGAGGGATGGGGTTTCGGCAGCGCTGTGCCGACCGATATTTTAGCTCGAAAAACTGGAAAAGACTGCCCCCGGCGGCGGCGGCGAAAACCGGCGCCCAGAGCCACTTTTGCCATGTTCGGCTACCTCAGCCCCGCGGTGCGCCCTCGCGCCAGTGCGGTGGATAGGTGCGCTCGAAACCAGGCAGCGCCTCGATACGATCGATCCAGCGGCCGATGGCCGGGAAGTTGGTCTCGAGCGGCAGGAACCGCGGGCGCAGATCCACCGCATCACGCTTGTCGAGCGCGCGCAGCAACAACTGGATACCCGGGAAGATCACGAGATCGGCGGCCGAGGGCCGCTCGCCCACCAGCCAGTCGCAATCGCCAAGGCGATCGTCGATGGTCCGCGCCTCGCTCACCAACACCTGCATCGCCTTGCTGACCGCCTCCATGCGCTCGGCAAGGTTCTCGAAGAACACTGCGCGCACGACCTCTGTCAGCGACGGCTCGGCATATGCCTGATACTCGCAGATGACGCGCATGATGGTGCCAGCCTCCTCGGGCGTCGCACCGAACAAGGGTCGCTCAGGGAATTTGCGGTCCAGGTAGAGCAGACACGCGAGCGATTCGAAGACGACATAGTCGCCATCCTTGAGCACGGGCACCCGACCGCGCGGGTTCATGGCCAGCATCTCGGGTGACTTGTGTTCCTGCTTGGAGAACTGCAGCAGGTGCGACTCGTATGCCAGCCCCTTGTATTCGAGCGCCAGTTGCACACGCCACGCATACGGACTGCCGCTGCCCCAATAGAGTTCGAGCGCCATGATCGGTTCTCCGGAAAATCCTGCCGCACGGACAGAGGCTCGCATTGTATGTCCGCGGACGCCCCCCGTGGCACGGCTTGCGCTGCCGAGCCTCATCCGACGCGCTCCTGCTGCGTGTATGCTGCCCCCGTAATGGCGCTCGTCCGCGGGCGTACCCGGCAAAGAAGGGCTCTGATGAATTGGCACACGCTGATCGATGCTGCAACGCTCGCCACACGTCTGGACGATCCGCAACTGCGGATCTTCGACTGCCGGTTCGATCTGCAGCAACCGGCCGCCGCGCGTGAGCGTTATCGCGTCGCACACCTGCCGCGCGCGCAATATGCGGATCTGAATGCGGACCTCTCGAGCGTGCCGACCTCCGTCAGCGGACGTCACCCGCTGCCCGCCGCGCAGGATCTCGCAGCACGACTGCGCGAATGGGGCGTGGGTCCGCATTCGCAGGTGGTGGCTTACGATGATCAGGGCGGGATGTTTGCCGCACGCCTCTGGTGGCTGCTGCGCTGGCTGGGACACGAACGCGTGGCCGTGCTGGACGGCGGGCTACAGCGCTGGCAGGCGCTCGGCCTGCCGGTGACTGATGCAGTCGACCGATTCGCGCCCGGCGATTTTGCCGCACGCCCGCAGATCGATGCCACCGCCGATGCTGATCAGGTCGCCGCCGCCGCCGGCCAAGTCGGCAGCTGCGTCCTTGACGCGCGTGCCGCGGAGCGCTTCCGGGGCGAGATCGAGCCGCTCGACCCGGTGGCTGGACATGTCCCGGGCGCGCGCAATCACCCGTGTGCGGGCAACCTTGCCGACGACGGCACTTTTCTGCCCCGAGCGGCCCTGCGCGAGCGTCTGCTCACGAGCCTCGCCGGTACGGCGCCGCAGGCAGCCATCATGATGTGTGGCTCCGGCGTGACGGCCTGTCACAACCTGCTCGCGCTCGAGCACGCCGGGCTCGGCGGCGCGCGGTTGTACCCGGGTTCATGGAGCGAATGGTGCCGCGATGCGTCGCGCCCCGTGGCGAAAGGCTGAGCGCGGCGACTACGCCGGTCGGCCTGTCCCCGCCAGCGCGAGACGGAGCTGCGCCGGGCGGATCTGAACCGAACGGTTTGCGCCTCTCGATATCTCGAGCCGAACATGGTTCGCCTCTCAATAAAGACACGCACTTCTGCTATCGTGCGCGGCCCGTCAGATACCGGCATCGCTGAGGAATACGGCAGTGGAAAACACCTCACTCAAGACCACCGCTCCGGGCGGCTGGCAAGTCGACGACTCGCTCGAGCTGTACGGGGTCAACGCCTGGGGTGGCGGCTATTTCAGCATCAATGCCGCGGGACACGTCGTCGTGCGGCCCGATCAATCGGCTGACCACGAGATCGACCTGCACGAGGTGATCGTGGGTCTGGCTGCACGCGATCTGTCGACGCCGGTGGTCGTGCGCTTTTCTGACATTCTCCGCCATCGACTGCAGCGCATCCATGACGCCTTCGCCACGGCAATGGCAGAGAACGATTACGCCGGCCGCTATTGCGCCGTGTTCCCGATCAAAGTCAACCAGCAGCGGTTGGTGGTGGAGGAGATCTACGGCTACGGACGCGAGTTCGGGTTTGGCCTCGAGGTCGGCTCCAAACCCGAGTTGCTGGCAGTGATTTCGCTGACTGAAGGCGAAGCGGAACGACTCATCATCTGCAACGGCTTCAAGGACGACGCCTACATCGAGACGGTGATCCTCGCAACCAAACTCGGTCGCAACATCATTCCGGTGATCGAAAATTTCTCGGAACTCGCGCTGATCCTCAAGCATGCCCGCAAGTACGACGTGCGCCCGAAGCTCGGTGTGCGGGTCAAACTGGCGAGCGAGGGTGCCGGCCGCTGGCGCGAGTCCTCGGGTGAGAAAAGCAAGTTCGGTCTGTTCGTCACCGAGATCCTCGAAGTGTTCCGGGTGCTGAAGGAGCACGGCATGGAGGACTGCCTGCAACTGGTGCACTGCCATCCGGGGAGTCAGTTGCAGGACATCCGCCGCGTCAAAGACGCGGTCAATGAGCTCGCGCATGTCTATGCGGAACTCAGGATCATGGGCGCGGGCCTCAAGTACATCGACGTCGGGGGTGGACTCGGTGTCGACTATGACGGCAGCCGAACGAACTACGAATCCTCGATGAACTACAGCCTCACGGAATATGCAAGCGATGTGGTCTACCGCATCGCCAGCGTCTGCAACGCACGCGGTATCGAGCATCCGACCATCGTGAGCGAATCGGGCCGGGCCATTGCGGCGCATCACAGCCTGCTGGTGTGGGACGTGCTCGGCAGCTCGCGGCTCGACACCTTTGCGATCGGCGAACAGATCGACGCCGAAGTGAAGGCGCTCGGCAAAGTGCCGCAGCCGGTGCAGGATTTGGTCGAAGCCTGTCGCGGCGTCACGGAGCGGCGGCTGGTGGAGTGCTATCACGACGCACTGCAGGCGCGCGAACAGGTGCTGCAGATGTTCAACCTCGGCCTGCTCAGTCTGGAGGCGCGAGGTCTCGCCGAGCGACTCTATTGGAGCACCTGTGCCCGCATCCGCGACCTCTGTCGCCGGCGCGGCAGTGCCCCCGAGGAACTCGAAGGGCTCGAGGGCATCCTCAGTGACATCTACTTCTGCAACGTCTCGATCTTCCAGTCGTTGCCCGACAGTTGGGCGATCGACCAGTTGTTCCCACTGATGCCCATCCATCGCCTCGACGAACGACCGACGCGCAACGGCGTGCTGGCCGACATCACGTGCGATTCGGATGGCAAGATCGACCACTTCGTCAACGTCCGGGAGACTAAGCGTACGCTGGAACTGCACGAACTACGCGCGGGTGAACCTTATTATCTGGCGACGTTTCTGGTCGGCGCCTATCAGGAGACGCTGGGCGACCTGCACAACCTGTTCGGTGACACCCATGTCGTACATATCAAATTGCATGAGCAGGGCGGCTGGTGGATCGAGGAGACCGTCAAGGGCGACACGGCGGCCGAAGTGCTGCGCTACATGCAGTACGACGTCGACCGGCTGTCGCCCCAGTTTGCACGCGACTGCGAGCGCGCGGTTCGCGAGGGGCGCATCACGCTCGCCGAGAGTCAGGCGCTGCGCCGCTTTTACGAAGCGGAGCTGAACGGTTACACGTATCTGGAGGGCTGACCCGCAATGGAATTCAAGACGCTGGCCATGATCTTCGGTTCAGTCTTCCTGGCCGAACTCGGTGACAAGACGCAGCTGGCTACGCTGCTGTTCGCCTCGGATAAGCAGAACAGCCCGCTCGGCGTGTTCATCGCGGCTTCTGCGGCGCTGGTGGCCACCTCGGCCATCGGCGTGGTGGCGGGCAGTTTGCTCTCCCAATTCATCAATCCGCGGCATCTGTCACTGCTCGCGGGGGTGGGATTCATGGTGATCGGAGCGTGGACGCTGTGGGGGGCGTTGCGCGGCGGCTGATCACCGGCGCAGCGGCGGCGGGGCGGACGCGGCGTGACGGAGCTCACGCTTCACGCAGCCGTAATGGGGTTGTCACTGGGGTGCAACGCCCGACGCGTGCAATGATCGCGGACATACGGGACAGGAGGCCCGCCGTGATCGAAGAACATACTGAACTGCGCAATCTGTCTGACGCATTGCGACGCGTGGCGGCCGGTACGCCGGACACGCAGCGCGATGCGCTCTACCTCGAGTCGCTGCTCAAAGGGTGGCATGACCGCGAGGGTGTCTGGACCAACCTGCGCAATATCGAGCATTGGCTCGAACGCAGTCGCCGTTAGCTTCACGGCGCGCGCTCGCCGGCCCATAATCCGGCAGACCGCCGACACGGGCGGACTGCCGGGGATCCCGCCATGGCCACTGTTACCACCCGCCTCACCGCGCTGATCGGCGCGCTCATCTTCTGTTCATCGGCGTTCGGCGCCTCGCGAAACACTCTCGACCTCGGCTCGCCCGACGGCGGCGTCGCGGCATTTCGCAAGCTGCAGTGTTCGCTGCAGGATGGCAAGGCCGTGGTTTTTTACTGGGTGGGCGAGACCTACAGCCGTGTCGATGGCGAGCGCGACCGCCGCCTGTTCACCTTCGAGGGCATGAACATCCGGCAGTGCGTGACTGTAAACGACCCGGCGCGCGGCCGGGGCTTTCGTATGGTCTCCCGCGAGGTGCTCTACTACAAGGATCCGCTGACCGGGCAGGTGCTCGATGAGTGGAAGAACCCGTGGACGGGCGAGACCGTGAAGGTGCTGCATATCAGCAACGATCCCGTGAACCTGCGCGCCCCGGTATTCCCCAGGGATGCCGACGGCAAGCCTTATGCATCCGACCTGAGGGTGATGGGCGACACGTGGTGGAGCACACTTACCGTACCGCTGTTCTATCGCAATCCGCTCGGCGGCGACTATCAGGACTATGTGGGGGGCAGCTACCACGCGTCGGAGCTGTTCAATTTTTTCGGCAGCACGGCGAATCTCACCGACCCCAAGGTTGCCGCAGCGGATGCCCAGGTCGCATGGGCGCGTCTGTCGGACTGGCTGCCGTGGATGAAGATGCAGGGACGCCATGGCGTGCTCTACTTCAACGGCGCGGGACGCAAGCTTGCCAGTTACGCCGAGTTGCCCGCCGGCCTGCGCGCCACGATCGAGACGCGCAATCCGACGTTTCGCGAACCGCCGCCGCTCGATGACCAGCGGCCCAACGAAACGAGTTGGACGTTCTTCAAGAAGTCAGTGGCGCCCACACCCGCACGCTGAGGTCGCGCCGCAGCGGCGCCCTGCGTGCGGATCCCGCCGCAAAGCCTCACCCAAACAGGTGAACCGTGTCGGGCCTGCCCGCGCCCCCGGCGACCATGCCGCGGAGGCGAATCTGCATTTTTTGCGCTGCATCAATCATTTAGCTTGCGTTGCCGCCCGTACGGAAGTATGGTAAGGCCCACTGACGTACTGCGTCAGGCCCGTATTCAAGCACAGAGTCGACACCGCATCCCGCCTCGACGCCCGTCCATCAGAGCCTCCATCGCGCCAAATCCGGTGTCTTCCCAGCCCATTTTCGCAGCCGTTCTGCTCCCGTCCGACAGCGCCTCGCCGCACCCGGCTGGGTGGTCGTGTCTGCTGGCGGGACAACCGGCATAACGTCGAGCTGTCAAGGTTTTTCGGGGAAAAGGGTGGGGTTTGTGCTAGTATTCGCCGCGATCGTTGTCCGTACGAGTCTTGCAGGGTGCCATCGCGGCACCCGGTCAGTTAGCCGGGACGTATTCGATCAGGTGACAGGAACCGTCGCTGGAGCGCCGGCAAAGGATCGATCCGGCCATTCATTTGACGCTCGGCTTGGAACCCTCCTGTTTTTGTGTTGATGGTGCCGGCCGGCCCTGACGGGCTGGGACCGGATTTTGTGTAATTTCTGAGGATGTTCGAATGACCAAGATTTATGTGGGCAACCTGCCGTTCTCGGCCACCGAGGCCGATGTGCGGGAGATCTTTGCGCAGCACGGCACTGTGGATTCCGTGGCCCTGCCGACCGACCGTGAAACCGGTCGTCCGCGCGGTTTCGGTTTCGTTGAAATGCCGCAGGCTGATGCCCAGCGCGCTATGCAGGCCCTGAACGGCTTCAACATGGGCGGCCGTCCGCTCCGTGTGAACGAGGCTCAGGACCGTCCCCGTATGGGTGGCGGCGGTGGTGGCCCGCGCGGTGGCGGCGGTGGCCGTCCGGGTGGTGGCTACGGCGGCGGCGGCGGTGGCGGCGGCGGTGGCGGCGGCTACGGTGGTGGTGGCGGCGGCGGACAGCGTCGCTGGTAAGCGGTTCGGCGGCGATCCTTCTCGATCTCCGCCCCCGGCTTAACAAGCCAGTCTGATTCAGCAACGGCCCGGGGTTTGTCCCGGGCCGTTGCTTCTGCAGTTCACTCGACCCCCTGCGGTGCCGCACAATCGAGCGTGGCGCCGACGGGCAGAATTTCTCTGCCTCCGCCCGCAGGGAGCACTCTCATGAGCCGATATCCGTCGCAACCCAAGCACCTCTCCGCGCTGAAGTTGCGGCCCACGCCGCGCGCGCGCCTTGCAGCGGACCTGCGCAAGTACTTTGCGGTCTGCGACGAGAAAATCGGTTTCCTGCCGAATGTACTGGCCGCTTACAGCTTCAACGAAAAGAAGCTGCGCGCGTTCATCGGCCTGTACAACGACCTGATGCTCGATGAATCGCCACTCACCAAGCTCGAGCGCGAGATGATTGCGGTGGTGGTCTCCGCTGCCAACCGCTGCTATTACTGCCAGGTGGCACACGGTGAAGCCGTGCGGCAACTCTCTGGCGATCCGGCACTCGGTGAATTGCTGGTGATGAACTACCGGGCCGCCCGCCTCACGCGCCGCCAGCGTGCGATGCTGGATTTCGCCCACCGACTGACCGTGAGTCCCGACGAGGTCGATGATGCCGACCGCGCCAAACTGCGCAAGGCTGGCTTCGATGAGCGCTCGATATGGGACATCGCGGCCGTGGCTGCGTTTTTCAACATGACCAACCGTATGGCGACTGCGATCGACATGATGCCGAACGAGGAATACCACGCCGCGAGTCGGTGAGGCGCGAGACGCTGAGCCGGCACTATTCGGCTCGCCTGTGGTCGAATGCAGACGACGAGACGATATGACCGGTCTCGCATGCTGCCAACCGGTCAGCAGCCACGCACGAACAGCGCTTTCAACAGCCCATGCCAACAACCGACGCTTCGCAGCCAGTCATCCGCACCCGCGCACTCGCGCGGCACTATCGCACGGGCGGTGAGACCGTACATGCGCTGCGGGGCGTGGATCTCACGATCGGGCGCGGCGAGTACGCCGCCATCATGGGACCCTCTGGCTGCGGCAAATCGACACTGATGAACCTGATCGGTTGCCTCGATTCGCCGGACGAAGGCGAGTACTGGCTCGACGGCAATCTGGTCTCGGCGATGAACGATGCTGACCTCGCGCGGGCGCGCAACCGGCAGATCGGTTTCGTGTTCCAGTCCTTTGCGTTGCTGCCACGGGCAACGGCATTGCAGAATGTCGAACTTCCGCTGGTCTATGCCGGGATGGCGCGGGCCGAGCGTCTCAAACGCGCCGCGCAGGCGCTGGCCGATGTCGGTCTGAGCCATCGGGCTTCACACCGGCCGGCGGAAATGTCGGGTGGCCAACGTCAACGCGTGGCAATCGCACGGGCGATCGTGACGCAGCCCAGCCTGCTGCTCGCCGACGAGCCGACCGGCAATCTGGACAGTCAGACGGGTATGGAGATTCTGGGTCTGTTCGACGCACTGCATGCCGCGGGCAACACGATCGTGATGGTGACGCACGAACACGATGTCGCCGAACGTGCCAGACGAGTGATACACATGCGCGATGGCCGGGTCGTCAAGGACACCGCCACGCCCGGAGCAACTGCGATATGACTTTGCGTACCCTGACGCTGCTGGGCCTGCTGCTGGCACTCGCCGCGTGCGGCAAGACTGACAAGGAAGCCACCGCCAAGCGTAGCTACGAAACTGCCACGGTGGCACGTAAGACGCTCGAGATCAGCGTCGAGGCGGCCGGCGTGATCGAGCCGATCCGCACCGTGGAACTGAAGTCCAAGGCCTCGGGCGAAATCCTCGAGATGGCAGCGGAAACCGGCGACGCCGTGCAACGCGGCCAGTTGCTGGTCCGGATCGACCAGCGCACGCCCCGCAACCGCGTGGCCCAGGCTCAATCGGCGCTCGCCGCCGCTCAGGCCAAACTGATCAATGCGCGCAGCCAGCTCGAGCGTGGACGCAAGCTGGTGAGCGAGAAATGGATCAACCCCGCCGACTACGACAAACTCCAACTCGAGGTCGCAACCGCCGAGGCGGAAGTGGTCACGCAGCGCGTAGCCCTCGAGAACGCGCGCATCGCGCTCGATGACACACAGGTACGGGCACCTGCCTCCGGCACCATCCTCACGCGCCGCGTCGAACCCGGTCAGGTGATCTCCTCGCCGACCATGGACGTGGGCGGCGGTTCGCTGCTGCTCACCATGGCCGACCTGACCCAGGTACGCGTGCGCACGCGGGTGGATGAGACCGACATCGGCAAGATCGCACCGGGACTGGCCGCCGAGGTGACCGTCGCCTCCTTCCCGGGCCGGCACTTTCACGGCACCGTCGAGAAAATCGAACCACAGGCCGTGGTCGAGCAGAACGTCACCCTGTTTCCCGTACTGATCACGCTCGACAATGCGGACGGCCTGCTGCGGCCCGGCATGAATGTGGATGCCCAGTTCAACGTGGCGAGACGCGAGAACGCGATCGTCATTCCGGTCACGGCCCTGCGCACGCCGCGCGATGTCGCCACGACGGCAAGTCTGCTCGGGATCGAGGAAGGCGCGATCCGTGCAGTGGTGGAGCAGGAACGCGGCGCAACCCGTTCACCTGGCACCACCTCTGGTGAGTCCGCAGGCCCCAAACGCAACGAGGGTGAACGCGCCCGTGCCGGCAATGCCACCGCCGGCGGGATGCAGGCCGCGGGCGGAGCAGGCGCAGGCTCGGGCGAGTCCGCCTCGCAGCGCTCCGGCGCCGGACGGTTTGGCGGCGTGCAGTGGGTGGTGCGTCAAAAAGGCAGTGCATTGGAACCCGTTGCCGTGAAGACCGGGCTCACCGATCTGGACCTGGTCGAGGTGCTGAGCGGCCTGCAGGAAGGCGATCAGGTCCTGCTGCTGCCCAGTTCAGGCCTGGTGGAGAATCAGGAGCGCATGCGCGGCTACATGAACAGTCGCGGTGGCATTCCGGGCATGAATCAGCGCTCGGGTGACTCCGCTGGCGGCCAACCGGGAACGACGGGTCGTCGGCCCTCGGGCAACTGAGTCGTGCTGGAGATTCTGCGCGTCGCGCTGAACTCGATCCGCGGCAATCTGTTCCGCGCGATCCTCACCATGCTTGGCGTGATCATCGGCGTCGCAGCAGTGATCACCATGCTCGCCCTCGGCACGGGCGCGCAGCGGGCTGTGGATCGACAGTTGCAGGCCCTCGGCGCCAACGTCATCACCGTGACCACCGGCATGCGCTTCGCGCAGGGTATCGCCCGCGATCAGCAGGTACTCACCACCGACGATGCGGCGGCGATCGGCGTCCAGGCACGCCATGTAGCCGCGGTGTCGCCGGAGCAGACCTCGCGTCAGCAGGTGAAATACGGCAACAAGAATTTATCTCTGAGCGTGATCGGCACGACCCCGCAGCATGCCAGCGTCAACAACTACACGCTCGACAGCGGCCGAATCCTGACCGCAGCGGACGACGCCGCGCGCCGACGTGTTGCAGTGCTCGGCGCCGAGGTGGCTGAACAGTTGCAGATGGAACCTGCGGCGCTCATCGGTCAGACGCTGCAGATCAAAGCCATGCCATTCGAAGTGGTCGGGGTGTATGAGAAAAAGGGCGCGGTGGGCTTCGGCAACCCGGACGACGACGTCTTCATCCCGCTTGGCACGTCACAATACCGCGTGACAGGCGACGACAAGCTGCAGCAGATCGCAGTGCAGGTTGCGCCGGGCTCGGAACTGGCGCAGGCGATGGTCGAGATCGAGCGCGTGGTACGACGCGAGCACGGACTCGCGCCCGGCAAGGACAACGATTTCTCGATCATCGACCGCAAGCAGTTTCTCGCCGCACAACAGCAAACCACCGAGATCCTCAGCTTCCTGTTGGCCGGCATCGCCGGCGTAAGTCTGCTGGTCGGCGGCATCGGCATCATGAACATCATGCTGGTAACGGTAACCGAGCGCACCCGCGAGATCGGCATCCGCAAGGCGCTCGGGGCCACTCGAACCAACATACTCAGCCAATTTCTGGTCGAGAGCATGGTGCTGTGCCTGCTCGGGGGATTGCTGGGAATTCTGTGTGGAGTCGGGGCAGCTCGGGCGTTGTCGCAGCTGGCAGGCTGGCAGACCTACGTTTCGCCGCAGGCAGTGGGACTGGCTTTTGGTTTCAGCGCCGCGGTTGGCCTGCTGTTCGGACTGTGGCCTGCACAGCGAGCGGCCAGGCTCGACCCGATCGAGGCCCTGCGGCACGAATAGGCGGTCCGTTCAACGCACCAGCTTGAGCAATCTGGCTTTGGCCGTCGTGTAAGGCGGATAGCGCAGGGGTGCATCGAAACGGAAACTGCGCTTCATCACCGGACGCATGTGACTGAAGGTCTCAAAGCCATACCAGCCACTGTAGCGGCCCATCCCGCTGTTGCCGACGCCGCCGAAGGGCAGTTCCGGTGACACCATGAAGATCACCGCGTCGTTGATGCATACGCTGCCTGCGCTGATCCGGTTGAGCGCAGCGCGCTCGAGTTCGGCACTTCTGGAGAAGAGGTATAAAGCGAGCGGCTTCGGACGGGCCGCGACGTACTGGATCGCCTGATGCATCTCATCGACGGTGATGACCGGCAGCACAGGACCGAAAATCTCTTCCTGCATCAGCTCACAGTCGGGGTCGGGATCGAGCACGATGGTCGGCGCCACGTAACGATTGGCCACATCGACCTGTCCACCGGTGTGTATCCGCTGGCCAGCGAGCAACCGGCTGAATCGTTCGGTGTGACGCTCAGAGGCGATGCGGCAATAGTCGGGACTCTGCGCGGGGTCGCTGCCGTAGAATTCTCTAATCCGCGCGGCCAGTGCGTCGACAAAGCGCGTCGCAACGTCGCGGTGCACCAGCACATGGTCCGGTGCGATGCAGGTCTGGCCTGCATTGATGAATTTGCCCCAGGCGATGCGCGTTGCGGCCACTTCGATGTCCGCATCACGATCGATGAGGCAGGGGCTCTTGCCGCCGAGTTCCAGCGTAACGGGAGTGAGGTGCTGCGCGGCGGCGGTCATGACGATACGGGCCACGCGCTCGTTGCCCGTGTACAGGATGTGATCGAAGCGCTGCGCGAGCAGAGCCGTGGTCTCAGGCACGCCACCCTCGATGATCGCGAATGCCTCGGGATCGAGGTAGCGTGGCAGGATTCGGGCGATGGCCGCCGAGGTATGCGCGGTGACCTCGGACGGTTTCAGGACCGCGCAGTTGCCGGCTGCCACCGCGCCGACCAGCGGCGCCACGACCATCGACAGCGGATAATTCCATGGCGCGATGATCAGCACCACGCCCTTCGGTTCAGGCTCGATCCAGCTCCGCCCCGGTTGGGCCATGAGCGGCGTACGCACAGAGCGGGCACGCATCCACCCTGCCAGATGCTTGCGCGCATAGCGCGCCTCCGCCTGCACAAAGCTCATCTCAGTCATCACGGCCTCAAACAGGCACTTGCCGAGGTCCTTGCGCAACGCATCGGCGAAGTCCGCTTCATGCTCGCTCATCATCCGGTCGATCTCGCGCAGCTGCTGCAGCCGCCACTCGAGTGGTCGGGTACGGCCGCTCTCGAATGATCGGCGCAGTCGGGCGACAGTATCGGGCGCAGCCTCGGGTGACATGCTCTGGGCTCCGTGACGGGTGCGGGTAGTGGCGGATGGCGTGGATCACGCTATCACACCCGCTCTGCAGCCGGCACGCCGCAGGCCGACAGGCGGGTCTGCAGCGTCGTAACGAACGCGCTATATTCAGTGGCGGGTCGGGAAGCGCAGGTCATGGCAGAGCACATCCGCACTGTTTTCGTCGGCAAGGTGCTGACGGTCAACGTCGAGACCGTCAGGCTGCCGAACGGGCATACGACGGATCTGGAGGTGGCACACCATCCGGGCGGCGCCGCGATCGTTGCGCTCGACGCCGCCAACCGCGTCTGCCTGCTGCGTCAATTTCGCCATGCGGCGGGGGGCTGGGTCACCGAGCTGCCCGCAGGCAAGCTCGATGGCGGAGAAGACCCGCTGGCGTGCGCGCGACGCGAACTGGCCGAGGAGGCCGGGGTGCAAGCGGCACGCTGGGACAAACTCGGCGAGTTCTTTACGTCCCCCGGGGTGCTCACCGAAGTGATTCACATCTATCTGGCGCGCGACCTGCAGCCGGTGCCAGCGCGACCCGAACAACACGAGGTCTTCGAGGCCCGTTGGCTGCCGCTGACCGAGGCCTTGGACCTGGCCGCCACCGCCCGTATTCAGGACGGCAAGACGCTGGTCGGCCTGCTGTGGGCGCAGTCGGCGGCGCAAACGTAGCGGGGAGTTGCGCAAATCGTGACGGAGTACGCAAAATTCCCGTTGCGCGATCGAGGACGCAAGGCGAGCATAACACCCGGTTCAATTTGAAATACGGTCGCGCGCGGAGGTGCGCCGGATGAGCGACAGCGCAAGGAAGCAGCCCCCCCCTGCCCCGGAGATCTTCCCGGCAGACTTGGGTGCGCGCGGCGCCGGGCAACTCGCCACGGACGACCGCGGCAATGTCACCTGGCAGTGGGCCGATGACGATGCCCTGCAGGCCGATGACACCATCGGTGCCGCTCACCGCGTGCTCGCGTTGCTGGATCCCGCCATGCAGATCGTCGAGGACACGGGCAATCCACGCGATCCGGTCCGCGCCAACGCGCAGGGCCTCAAGGTCGGCTATAACCCTTACGACAGCGGCGCTCTGGGCAAGGACTCCTTCCGGAAAAAGAAGGATCTGCGGCAGTTGTCCAAATGGATCGAGACGCGCCGCAAGCTCGGATTGTTCGGTAAAGAATAGCCGACGACTCAGCGCTGGCCGGTGCTGAGACGGCCAGGCAGTTCCCGCAAGGCAGTGATCGTGAATTCCGGCGGCTCCGATGGGCGCGGCCAATGCAGCCCTGCGGGATTGAACCACACGGGCAGCACGCCGGCACCGCGCGCGCCTTCCACGTCTGCTTCGGGATCATCCCCGACATGCACCGCCTCATGCGGCGCAAGACCCGCCTGCTCGAGCAGCCGATGAAAGATGCGCGGATCCGGCTTCATCGTGCCCGCTTCACGCGCCGACAATGAGTGCTCGAACAGCGGCCCCAGACCGATCCGACCCAGATCGGCGTTGCCATTGCTGATGGCGAAGAGCCGGTATGTTGCAGCGAGACGCTCCAGGGTCGGCCGTGCATCATCGAACAGGCGGACCTCGTTGCGCGCGCGATAGAACACCTCGAATGCCTCCTGGGCCATCGACTCCGGGTACCCGGCCTGCTCGGCATGCAGGCGAAGCGCTTGCATGCGCAGCCAGGTAAAGTCATGGCGCATGGCGGGGTGCTCGACAGTCATTCTGGCGCGGACATCGCGCATCGAGTCGAGGTCGTGCGCCGCGGTCACCCGCGGATAGTCGCGGGCCAGAAAGTCATACATCGCATGTTCCGCACGCAGGATCACCGGCTCCACGTCCCACAGCGTGTTGTCGAGATCGAAAATGATGGCTCTCAATGCGTGCATCGCGTTACCGTAGAGTCCGACTGTCAGTACAGAGCTTACATGAGAACACCCCGCTCCCGATTCGGCCAGCGCATCACGCGACCCAGCGGTTCGCTGGAGCTCATGAACGATCTAGGTGCCGCGCTCGCGAGCCCGGCTGACGAGCCATTCATCATGTTGGGGGGTGGCAATCCGGCCCGCCTGCCCGCAGTGGAGTCTGCACTGCGTCGCCGGCTCGAGCAGATCGCCGCAAGCGATGCCGAATTCGGCCGCTTTGCAGCGTCATACAGTGCGCCCGCGGGCGATGCCGATTTTCGCGCTGCGATTGCCGATCTGCTGCAGCTTGAATTCGGCTGGCCGGTCACGGCCGAGCATGTGGGACTCGCCAACGGCAGTCAGACGGCATTTTTCTTTCTCTTCAACCTGCTGGCCGGCGAGCGCGATGACGGTCCAGCCTCCCGTATCCTGCTGCCACTCGCGCCGGAATACATCGGCTACGCCGAGCTCGGACTCAGCGAGCATATGCTCGTCTCGCGTCGTGCCGCGATCGAGGATTGCGGCGACGGCTTTTTCAAGTACCGCGTCGATTTTGCGGCACTCGAGGATGTGACCGACATCGCGGCGATCTGTGTGTCGCGACCGACGAACCCCTCTGGCAACGTGCTTACGCTGGAAGAGCTGCAGCGGCTCGACACCTTGGCGCAGCAGCGCAACGTGCCGCTGATCATCGACGCTGCATATGGTTTGCCATTCCCCGGCCTGCAGCATGCGCAGCGCGAATGCCTGTGGAACGACAACATCATTGTGTGCCTGAGCTTGTCCAAGATCGGCCTGCCGAGCGTACGTACCGGCATCGTGGTCGCGCACCCGGAAATAATCGAAGCGCTGACCGCATTCAACGCCACCACCGCGCTCGCGCCCGCGGGCACCGGTGCGGCGCTGACGCTGCCCCTGCTGCGCAGCGGTGAGTTATTGAGTCTTTGCCGCGAAGTCATCGAGCCGCACTATGCAGCCGCGGCCGCCCAGGCGATCGACTGGCTGCGTGCCGACTGTGGCGATATCCCGCTGCGTATCCATCGCCCGGAGGGCGCATTCTTTTTGTGGCTGTGGATGCCCGGGCTACCCATACCGAGCAGCGAACTCTACCGCCGTCTCAAGGCGCGCGGCGTCCTGGTCCTGTCAGGACATCATTTCTTTCCGGGGCTCGAATCGCCGTGGCAACACCGCGAGGAGTGTCTGCGCGTCAGTTATGCACAGCCGGCGGCGCAGGTGCGCGCCGGCATGACGATCATCGCCGAAGAGGTGCGACGCGCTTACGCGCAGCAGGGCTAGTACGAGATGAGGGAGCAGCGTCGGGCGGCGTGCGTCCGCGCTCGGCAAGAAAGCCTGCGAGCACGCGCGAGGTGTGGGTGGCACGACGCGCCGCCACGACCTGCTCAGGCGTGCCCTGTGCCACGATGCGACCACCACCGGTACCGCCCTCCGGACCCAGATCGATGAGCCAGTCGGCTTCGGCGATCAAGTCCAGATTGTGCTCGATCACGACCACGGTATTGCCCGCCTCGACGAGACGGTGCAACACGCGGATCAGCCTCTCGACATCGGCCATGTGCAACCCCACCGTCGGCTCATCGAGCACGTAGAGGGTCTGTCTGGCAGGCGGTGCGGACGGTCGCTCACCCTTACCCCGAGGGCGCTCGCGCGCCGGACGCAGTTTGGCGAGTTCAGTGACCAGTTTGATGCGCTGGGCCTCACCGCCCGAGAGCGTGGGACTCTGCTGACCGAGCGTGAGGTAACCGAGGCCCACATCCTGCAGCAGTCGCAGCGCGTGCAGGATGCGCGGATGGGCTGCAAAGAATTCCACGGCATCATCGATGCTCATTGCAAGCACGTCGCCAATGCTGCGCTCGCGGTGGTGGATCGACAGCGTTTCCGCGTTGAATCGTCGACCGCCGCAGCTGTCGCACAGCACTTTGACGTCAGGCAGGAAACTCATCTCGACGGTCTGGACACCCTGCCCTTCGCAACTCTCGCAGCGGCCGCCCGCCGTGTTGAAGGAGAAGCGGCCGGGCCCATAGCCGCGTACACGCGCCTCGGTGGTACCGGCATACAGTTTGCGGATGTCATCCCAAAAGCCGACATAGGTGGCCGGACATGAGCGCGGCGTCTTGCCGATCGGCGTCTGGTCGACCTCCAGCACGCGCCCGAGCGTCTCCCAACCCGTAAGGGATTCACAGCCGATGAATGATGCCGACTTGCCCTTGCCACGCTTGCCGGCCAACACAGTCTGCAGATTGGTATAGAGCACGTCGCGCGCCAGGGTCGACTTGCCCGAGCCGGATACGCCGGTGACCACGGTCATCCGCCCCAGTGGGATCCTTGCATCGACGCCCTGCAGATTGTGCAGCGTGGCATCGCGCACCTCGAGCGATGCAGCGCTGCGCGGGACGGGCCGGCGCTCGCCGAGCGGATGCAGCAGCGGGTGCGCAAGGAAGCGACCGGTCAGCGACTCGGGAGCGGCGATCAGATCGTCGATACGACCCGCTCCGACGATGCGGCCGCCTCGCGTGCCGGCACCGGGGCCCAGATCGATCACGTGATCGGCACGCCGTATCGTGTCTTCGTCGTGCTCGACCACCAGCAGCGTATTACCCTTGCGACCCAGCCGCTCGAGCGTGTCGAGCAGCACGTCGTTGTCACGTGGATGCAGACCGATGGTGGGTTCGTCGAGCACATAGCAGACGCCCTGCAGGTTGGAACCGAGTTGCGAGGCCAGTCGGATCCGCTGCGCTTCGCCACCTGACAGGGTGGGTGCCGCGCGATCGAGCGAGATATAGCCGAGCCCCACGTCGCGCAGAAACTCGAGGCGCGAGCGAATCTCAGCGCCCAGATCCCGTGCGATCTCGGCCTCGCGGCCGCGCAGCTTGAGTCCCTTGAAAAACGCGAGCGCATCCTCCACCGGCAACGCGGCCAGCTCGGCAACCGATCGATCGCGGAACCGTACGTTGCGTGCAACTTCATTGAGCCGCTGACCATCGCAGGACTGACACACTGCGGCCTCGCCGTCGTACCAGTCGTTCCACATGATCTCTTCACCCGACTGTTCGGCATCGAAACCCTTGATGCGAACGCCGGTGCCGAAGCAGCCTGCACACCAGCCGTGCTTGGAGTTGTAGGAGAACAGGCGCGGATCGGGCTCAGCGAAGCTGCGCGCACAGGAGGGGCAGGCACGCCGCGTGGAATAGACCTGCAGCTTGCCGCGATCGAGCACATGGGCGACCCCCTTGCCGTAGTCCAGCGCGAGCTGCAGCGCACTGCGCAATTCGCGTTCCGCGGCGGGCGTCACAGTGAGGACGCCCGTAGACAGTTCGATCGTATGCTCGCGGAAGCGATCGAGGCGCGGCCAGCGCTGCGTAGACACCATCGCGCCATCGACGCGCAGTTCCGTGTAGCCCTTGGCGAGCGCCCATTTGGCCAGATCCGTGTAATACCCCTTGCGGGCCACGATGAGCGGAGCGAACAGTTCGATCCGGCGCCCGCGGCACTCGCGCAGCAGCCGGGCGGCGATTGCATCGGCACTTTGCGGTTCGATGGCCACGTTGCAGTCGGGACAATACTGTGTGCCGAGCTTGACATACAGCAGACGCAGGAAATGATGCACCTCGGTGAGCGTGCCAACGGTACTCTTGCGACCCCCGCGACTGGTCCGTTGCTCGATCGCCACCGTGGGCGGTATGCCATAGATGGCATCGACATCGGGCCGGGACGCAGGCTGCACGAACTGGCGCGCGTAGGCGTTGAGCGACTCCAAGTAGCGACGTTGCCCCTCAGCGAAGACGATGTCGAAGGCAAGTGTCGATTTGCCGGATCCGGAGGCGCCCGTGACGACGGTCATCCCGCTGCGCGGAATCTCGACGTCGACCTCTTTCAGGTTGTGTTCGCGAGCCTTGTGGACGACGATCGCCCCGCGCGCGCGATCCGCCACCTGCGAGACGGGCCGCGTGGGCGGCAGCAATGCACGGCCGGCCGCCCGTACCGCGAGCCTGGCCTGCTCGTCATCGCGCAGCGCGCGCCCCGTGTACGACTCGGCACATTGCTGAACGGTCTGCGGTGTCCCTGCCACCACCAGGGCACCCCCTGCCTCACCGCCCTCCGGCCCGAGATCGATCAGCCAGTCGGCAGCACGCATCACGTCGAGATTGTGCTCGATCACGATCAATGAGTGGCCGGCCTGCAGCAGCCGTTCGAATGCACCGAGCAGTTTCGCCACGTCTTCGAAATGCAGACCGGTGGTTGGTTCATCGAAAAGGAAAAGCTTGCGCGATCCTTTTTCCGTGGTCTGCGCCGCATCGGCGAGGTGCCCGGCGAGTTTGAGGCGCTGAGCCTCGCCGCCGGATAAGGTCGGAACCGGCTGTCCAAGGCGCAAGTAATCGAGACCGACCGCAAGCAGAGGTTCGAGTCGTGCACGCACCTCCGGCTCGCCCTCGAAAAACGCGAGGGCCTGCGACACGGTCATCTCGAGTACGTCGGCGATGCTGCGCGCCGGACCATCGCCCCGAGCGATACGCACGTCGAGGATCTCGGGTCGGTAACGCCGTCCGTTGCAATCGGGACAGCGCAGATAGACGTCGGACAGGAACTGCATCTCCACGTGCTCGAAGCCGTTGCCACCACACGTCGGGCAGCGACCGTTGCCGGAGTTGAAGCTGAACGTGCCGACGGTGTAGCCCCGTTCGAGGGAAACGGCCTCGGCGGCATAGCGCTTGCGTATCGCATCGAAGGCGCCGACGTAGCTCGCGGGATTGGAACGTGTGGTGCGGCCGATCTGAGTCTGATCCACCATCACTACTTCATCGATGTGTTCAGCGCCCTCGAGTCCTCGGTGGGCGCCCGGCGCCTCGGTGGGCTTGCCTTTCGCGCGCAGCAGCGCGGCATAGAGCACGTCCTGCACGAGGGTCGACTTGCCGGAGCCCGACACACCGGTGACGCACACCAGCCGCTGCAACGGAAAATCCACGTCCATGCCGCGCAAATTGTGTTCGGTGACGCCGAGCAGCCGGATCGCGGGAGCACCTGCCGCAGGCGCGCCACGTCGCGTACAGGCCGTGCTGGCGTCTTTGCGTCCGGCAAGATACTGCGCCGTCAGCGTATCCGAGCGCCCCACGAGCTCGGCAGGTGCACCTTCGAACACCACACGGCCGCCGTGCTCACCGGGCCCGGGTCCGAGATCGACGATGCGGTCGGCGGTCAGCATGATCTGCGGATCGTGCTCGACGACCAGCAGCGAATTGCCATTGTCGCGCAGGCGGTGCATGACCTCGATCACGCGCCCCATGTCGCGCGGATGCAGCCCGATGGAGGGCTCATCGAGCACGAACAACGTATTCACGAGAGAGGTGCCGAGCGCGGTGGTCAGGTTGATACGTTGCACCTCACCACCGGAGAGCGTCCGCGATTGGCGATCGAGCGTGAGGTACCCGAGGCCGACACGCACCAGAAAATCCAGGCGCGCCCGGACTTCGGCCAACAGCAGGTCCGTTGCCTCGTCGAGCGGTGCCGGCAAGCGCAGGGCCGTGAAGTAATCGCGACAGCGCTCGATGGGCAGCAGCATCACGTCACGCAGATCGAGTCCCCGCTCGTCACCGCCACTGCCGATGCGCCACAGCAACGCGTCGGGCTTGACGCGCGCCCCATCACAGGCGGGGCAGGGCGTATAACTGCGGTATTTCGACAGCAGCACACGGATGTGCATCTTGTAGCTCTTGCTCTCGAGCCACGCGAAAAAGCGCTTCGCGCCGTACCAGACCTTGTTGTTCCATGGCCCCTCGCCCTCGATGACCCAGCGCCGTTCGGCATCGGTGAGCTCCGCCCATGGGGTGTCGAGCGGTATGTCGCGCTTGCGGGCAAATTTCTCCAGATCCTGCTGGCACTCGCGCATGGACTCGGTCTGCCAGGGACGGACCGCACCACCACGCAGCGTGCGCGAGGCATCGGGAATGACCAGCCCGTAGTCGACCCCAATCACCCGACCGAAACCACGGCAGGTATCACAGGCGCCGAGCGGCGAGTTGAACGAAAATAGGCTCGGCGTCGGCGCGCGATACTGTATGTCGCAGTCGGCGCAGTGCAGATCCGATGAGTAGCGCCAGATGGCCGAATCGGTATGCACACTCAGGCGCCCGCGGCCGAGGCGTAACGCGTTCTCGAGGGCTTCGATGACGCGGGCGCGGTCGGTATCGCGCAGGCGCAGACGGTCCTGCACCACTTCGAGCTGCGCAGGCGTTTGCGCGTGGATGCGAGTGTAGCCCTGCTGCTCCAGCAGTTTGATGACCTCGGCAGCACTGAAATTGGCCGGGACTGCGACCGGAAAGGTGATCACGAGACGCGGGTCGCCGAGCGCCGCGGCACGATCGTGCATGCTCGCGAAGATGGAGTCAGGCGTGTCGCGGTGCACGGGCTGCCCGCAGCCGCGGCAATGCAGGCGCGCAGCCCGGGCGAACAACAGCTTCAGGTGATCGTTCAGCTCGGTCATGGTGCCGACCGTAGACCGCGAGGTGCGCACCGGGTTGGTCTGATCGATCGCAATCGCAGGGGGGATCCCCTCGATGCGGTCCACCTGCGGCTTGTCCATCCGGTCGAGGAACTGGCGCGCGTACGGCGAGAAGGTTTCGACGTAGCGCCGCTGCCCTTCCGCATAGACGGTGTCGAACACCAACGACGACTTGCCGGAACCGGACACACCCGTCACCACGACCAACTGCCCCAACGGCAGGTCGATGTCGAGGTTGCGCAAATTGTTCTGCCGGGCGCCGCGCACCCGGATCTGATCGTGTTCTGGCTGAGTCATGTCGTTTTTGGCGCAGGCGGTGCAGACCGGGTCGCGACACGCTACCACGATCAGGCCCGATGGCGGATACTTCGCGGCATACGCCGGTTGGGATTCCGTCGATTGCGATTTCACCCGCGGCGGCCCAGCACCCATCCTATTGCGGACGCAACGCCACGCTCATGACCGACTACCCTCACCTGCTCGCCCCGTTGGACCTCGGTTTCACGCAGTTGCGTAATCGAGTGCTGATGGGCTCGATGCACACGGGACTTGAAGATGATGCGCGGCACTTCGGCAGACTCGGCGCCTACCTGGCCGAGCGCGCTCGCGGCGGTGTCGGCCTGATCGTGACGGGCGGATTTGCGCCGAACATCGAGGGCTGGGTCTCCCCCTTCGCGGGACGGCTCACCACGCACGGCGGCGCCGAGCGCCACCGCACCATCACGGATGCAGTACACGCCGCAGGCGGGAAAATCGCGCTGCAGATCCTGCACACCGGTCGCTACGGCTATCACCCGCTCGCGGTCGCGCCATCGCGATTGAAGTCACCGATCACTCCCTTCACACCGCGAGCGCTGTCCGGTCGCGGCGTCGAGCGACAGATACGTGCCTTCGTACGCTGCGCGGCGCTCGCACGGGAGGCCGGTTACGACGGTGTCGAGGTGATGGGGTCGGAGGGGTATTTCATCAACCAGTTCCTAGTGAAACACACCAATCAGCGCACGGATGACTGGGGTGGCAGTTACCACAACCGCATGCAGTTGCCGCTCGAAATCGTCAGCCGCGTGCGTGAGGCGGTCGGGGCGGATTTCATCATCATCTACCGACTGTCGATGCTCGATCTGGTGCCGGACGGCAGCAGCTGGGATGAAGTCGTGCTCCTCGCCAAGGCGATGGAGCGCGCCGGGGTCACGATCCTAAACACCGGTATCGGCTGGCATGAGGCACGTATCCCGACCATTGCGACCTCCGTACCCCGCGCAGCATTCGCTTGGGTGACGCGCAAACTGAAGGGCGAGGTGCGCGTGCCGCTGTGCGCCACCAATCGCATCAACACGCCCGAGGTCGCCGAGCGCATCCTCGCCGAAGGGGACGCCGACATGGTGTCCATGGCCCGTCCGCTGCTGGCGGATCCGGATTTCGTTGCCAAGGCGGCGAGCGGGCGGGCGGATGAGATCAACACCTGTATCGCCTGCAACCAGGCCTGCCTCGACCATGTATTCCAGCGCAAACTGGTGTCGTGCCTCGTCAATCCGCGGGCCTGTCATGAATCCGAGATCGTGGTGCAGGCGGCACAATCGCCGCGTCGCTACGCCGTGGTTGGTGCAGGCCCGGCCGGACTCGCCTGCGCCACGACACTGGCCGAGCGCGGCCATGCGGTGGATTTGTACGAAGCGGCAGGCGTGATCGGCGGTCAGTTCAACATGGCGCGACGCATACCGGGTAAAGAAGAATTTTACGAGACCCTGCGATACTTTACCCGGCGACTCGCGATCACCGGCGTGCACATGCACCTCGCCACACGCGTGAACGCCACGCAGTTGCTGGCAGGCGGTTACGACGGCATCGTGCTCGCCACAGGCGTGACGCCGCGCGATCCGCAAATCCCTGGAGCGGATGAACAGCGCAGCAGCGGTCGAGTGCTCTCCTATATCGACGTACTGCTGCATGAGCGTCCGGTGGGCCGGCGGGTGGCTGTGGTCGGCGCGGGCGGCATCGGGTTTGACGTCGCCGAGTATCTGGTGCAAGGAGGCCACTCGACCACACTCGATTTGCCGGCCTGGCTCGCGGAGTGGGGCGTCACTGATCCGGCGAACTCACGCGGCGGGCTCGCGCAGCCGCAACTGTCACCTCCTGCACGTGAGGTGACGTTGCTGCAACGCAAGGCCGCGCCGCTCGGCAAGGGGCTCGGCAAGACGACGGGCTGGATACATCGCGCCGCCCTCAAGATGAAGCGGGTACAGATGATCGGCGGCGTCAATTACGAGCGAATCGACGCACAGGGACTGCACGTGAGCTTTGGCCCGGGCCGCGAGAAACCGATGCTGATCGAAGCCGACACCATCGTCCTGTGCGCAGGTCAGGAACCCCTGCGCGAACTGGAGCAGCCGCTGCGTGCTGCGGGCATGCAGGTGTTTCGCATCGGCGGTGCGGACGAGGCCGGCGAACTCGACGCCAAGCGCGCAATCGATCAAGGCATGCGGCTCGCAATCACGCTTTAGCGGCCGTCCCGCGCGCGGTGAGGTGCAACAGCACGCCGAGCGTACCCATTGCCCAGACGATCACTGGACTCGACGGCAGGTCGGAGACGAGCGAGACGACCAGTCCCACCACGTAACTGAGTGCAGCGATCAGGTAGCCGAGCAGCAATTGCCGATTGCGACCATGCCGGTACGTGGCAAGCGCAGGCACGATGAGCGTGGTGAAGACCAGATACACCCCCACCAGCTGCACGGACATCGTCACCATCAGCGCAAACAGCACGTAGAAGCCAATGGTGCCCATGCGCTCGCGCCAGCGGAACCAGACGAACAGGAAGATCGCGGTCAGCACCGCCGCGCGGATCAGCTGTTCGTTCGACACCCAGAGGATCTGCCCTGCCAGCAGATCCTTCAGCTCCTCGCCGCCGTGTGGATTGTTGGCCAGCAACAGGATCTGCGCCGTGGATGCGAGCACGAACAGCACGCCGATCAACGCTTCCTGGACCTCGGGGCGCTTGCGCTCCGTCCACGTGAGCAACAGGGCGCCGAGCAGCGCTGCAGCGACCGCAGCCGCCTGGGTCTTCCAGCCAGTGATCTCGAGTCCGAAACTGTGGGCGGCGATCACGCCGAGACCTGCAACCTGCGCAATCGCGAGATCGATGAATACGATGCCGCGGCGCAGCACCTGCTGTCCGAGCGGTACGTGCGATGCCACGACCAGCAGACCCGCTAAGAGCGCGGGCCAGAGGATGCTGAAATCCGTGCTGAAATCGCTCATTTCGCGGCCGCCAGCAACTGCGCAAGCGTGTCATCGAACAACCCGAACAGGTCTTTTGCACCCGGCGTGCCGCCGACCGAGAACGGTAAGGTCACGACCGGCGCCTTGACGCGACCTGCCAGCCATTGCGCGGCCTTGGGATCGTTGTAGGCGTTGATCATGATCAGCTTCGGCGGTGCAGCAGACAGTTTGGTCACCAAACTCGAGAGGTAGCCGGCGCTCGGCGGCACACCGGGCTTCGGCTCGATCGCTGCGAGTTCCTGCATGCCGAGCCAGCGTACGAGATACGACTGATCCTTGTGCACCACCACCACAGGCAGTCCCTTGAGCGGTGCTGACTGCATCATCCAACGCGTCATGGCCTGCTGCCAACGGGTCTGGAACTGGGTAGCGCGGGACTGGTAGTACGCAGCGTTGGCAGGGTCGACAGCGACGAGTCGCTGCGTCAACGCCTTGGCAACCGCGGCGACGTTGCGCGGATCGAGTTGAATGTGCGGATTGCCAAGCGGATGGATATCTCCCATGGAGCGATCGACCGCAGTGGGGATGTCGATCAGGCGCACGGCAGAAGTGGCCTCGAAATAACCGGGAGCACCGGGTTGGATTCGAGCGTTGCCCGATTCCTGCAGCAACACCGGCAGCCAACCGATCTCGAGCTCTGCGCCGTTTGCCACCAGCAGGTCGGCCGAACGGGCACGCGCCACGAGACTCGGCTTCGCGGAGACTTGATGGACATCCTGCAGCGCGTTGGTTGCGGTGTAGACGTCGACCTTGTCGCCACCGATCTCCGTGGTGAGCGCTGACCAATCCGCGGTGGTGGCCAACACTTTCAGCGCGGCCTGAGCCGGCATCGAACACGCGACGAGGCAGGCGAACAGCATTTGGGTGATGAAACGTGGCATGGTCGTTGCTCCCTAGAACTTATGGGCGCCATGGGCGCCGATCGCATAGATGTATTGCAGGAAGAGCTGGTTATCGCGCCCCGTGCGGCGCGCATCATCGAGCGCATACTGCGCACGCAGGCGCGAGAACTCGCTGGGACTCCAGTCGAGCATGAGGCTGGTGCGGCTCGGCTCGGCGCTAACCAGCAGCGGAAAATCGGCCGCCTGCAGCTCGCCGTTCTTGATCAGACCGATGGTCGGTGTGCCGGAATCGAGCTCATCGTAGCGCAGACCCACGCGCCATCGCGGTAGAAACTGATACACGCCTTGCACGTACCAGCCGGACTGGCGCGATGCATAGCGATCGGCGAGATTCACACCTTCGACGTCGTAGGCGAGATCACCTTGCTCCTCACGCTGCAGGTATTCGCCCTGCAGCTTCACGCTGCGGCGTCGCGTATCGCCGCTCGGCGTCCATTTGAGCGTGGCATCGACGATCCAGGTGCGTGAGGTGCCGCTGAAGGCGTTCAGCACCGGCTCGTCGAGCGCGTTGGCGTCCTCGTAGCTGCGATCTTCCGCGCGCAGATCCAGCCACGACACGCCTGCCCGCCAGCCAATGTCATCACCGATGTCACCACCCACGTGAGCGAACAGCGCCGTGCCATTGAGACCATTGCGCGTCAGACGCGATCCCGGAAAGGCAGCGCCATTGCCGGTCTCGACACCCAGCTCGAGGAACAGGTCGGTAGGCGCCAGCCATTTGAGCTGCACACCGTCCTGCGCATACTGGCCGCCGAAAAAAGCCTGATAGACCAGCGGCTGATCGATGAAATCCCAGGCATGTGCGTGGATCTCGTTGAGATACCCGACCCCCGAGAAAAAGCGCCCGCCCTTGAGACTGAAGCCGTGGGGCAACGACGTGGTCCGAAAGAACGCCTCCTCCACGCCGATTTCCCCTTCGCCAGACAGCGCCACCGTCAGCGCCGCATTGAAATACGGATCGACGCTGGCACTGAAGGTCACCTCGGACTCGCCGAGGTTGAAGCTGCGCTCACCCGGCCCGATGTCCTCACCGCCCGGCAGGAATCCCGCGATCTGATAGTCCGCTGGATCACGCGACAGGTTGGCGTAATTACCGGCGAGAATCACCGATATCGCCGGATTGAAAGCCGCGGCACTGCGCGCGGGACTGGCGGGTGGGGGCGGTGGCTCCGCCGGGGCCGCGGCCGCAGCAGCGGTCTCTAATTGCGCAATGCGCTCCTCGAGTGCTCCAACCCGATCGGCGTAGCTTGCCTTCAAGGCGTCGAGCTCAGCGCGCAGGGCGGCGAGGTCATCAGCGGCAAAAACCGGTAACGGCAGCAGCGTTGTGAGCGCTGCCGCAAATACCACGGAACGGGAAGCGGATCCCATGACGAATCTCCTCAACGCAGTGAACACCACCAACCCGCACGGGTCGGTGCTCATCGGCAACGATGCGGTTCAGCGTGGAGGAGCGCGGGAGCGAAACGCGAGGGTGGCACGAGCGCACGATCGCGCGGTCGCGGGCGAGCCGACTGACTCGTCGCGCAACGGCAGGCGGGCGAGCAATATCAGCAGCACGGCGCCGCCCAGTACCAGCAGCGGCGCCTGAGAGACACAGTCGGGGCAAACCTGTCCGTGTTGGGTCGACAGCGGCGCCGTATCGGGCCGCTCGTGCAGGTGCTGCAGCGAGTGCAGGCGGGCCATGGCCTGACCAAACAGCAGGCACAGCGCGCAGATCAATGCCACGCTGCGCAGCGGGATGCGCCATTGTCGGGTCGAATAGGCCATGGCGTGGATCTTGCCCAACACGCAGGCGGTCACGCAAGCCGGGGCGACATCCGGCCCCGGTTGCTCATGTCAGGGGAACTGGATCTTGCCGCGCGGCGGACCGCCCTGACCCAGCGCAGCTGCCGCGCCTGCATCGGGGATGACGATCGACGAGGCCTGCTGGCGACGCATCTCCTGCAGCTCCTGCATGGTCTCCTCGAACGCTATTTTGGCGCCGTCGGAAAACCGCTCGCAGGCTTCGCCGAGATTATTTGCATTGATGTCGAAGGTCAGCGGCAGCACACCGGCTGGCGTCATGATTTGGGCCTGACCGACGTATAGCGTGGGCCGCGCCGCGTCCGTCGAACCATCCGAGCGCACCGGTGTCATCACCCGAATCGTACCGACCTTTCGGTCAGTGTACGTGTCCTCGCGATACAGGTCGTTGATGTCCATCTTCGGTTCGGGTGCGTTGCCTGGGCCAGCCATGATCTTGCCTCTGTTCATTGCGTGTTAAGCGCCAATCCGGGCGCAACGTTATCAGAATTCTGCGTCAGACGGACCGCCACCCGCTCGATTGGCGGGCGGCCACTGCCGCTCACGCGGCCAGGGATTGAGCGCGAGGTAATACAGCACCACCAGATTGAGCAGCGGTATCGAGGCCATGATGGCGAGCCATGCCGGAAACCCCATGCGGGGCAGGATCTTCCAGAAGGCAACCGCCTGCAGCAACGAGAGGATGACGAAGATGCGCAACATGGGGCTTGCTCCCGCTTTTGACCACTCAGTCGGTAACGTCCGGTTCGACGAAGATCCAGCCTATCTCGGGGCGCAACCGCTTGATGTCACGCTCGAGCGCGTTGAGGTGCTCGACCGCCTCCTCGATGGTGAGTCCGGCTCGCATCTTGACCTTGATCGCAAGTAGCACCTTGGGACCGAACTGCAGCGTAATCGTATTGAGCAGCACGTCGATGTCCGGATCGGTGTTGACCAGTTCGATGATCTGCCGCTCCAGCTCGGGTTCCGCCGAACGTCCAATGAGCAGCCCGCGAATGCGCGAGGCGATGAAGGCTGCAACCACGATCAGCATGGCGCCGATCAGAATGGAGCCGAGCGCATCGTAGCTCGGATCGCCGGTGACTGCGGCCAAGCCGACGCAGACAAAGGCTGTGAGTAGACCCGCGAGTGCGGCAATGTCCTCGCCCAGTACCACGACGAGCTCGGCATTGCGCGTATTGCGCAGCCAGTCGAAGAACGGTCGACCGCGACGGATCTTGGCGACTTCGCGCAGGCACCCCGTGAGACTCAGACCCTCCAGCACCACCGCGACGCCGAGCACGCCCAGTGCGACCCATGGTTTGTGCAAGGGTTCGGGTTCGGCGAGCTTGTGCCAGCCTTCGTAGATCGAGAACAGACCGCCCACGCTGAACAGCAGCAAGGCGACGACGAAACTCCAGAAATACGTGAGCTTGCCGAACCCGAGCGGATGCTCGCGCGTCGGCGGGCGGTCCGCCTGTTTGAGTCCGACGAATAACAGCACCTGATTGATGCAGTCCGCGCAGGAATGGATGGCCTCCGCCAGCATGCTGCCCGAGTTGGTGTAAAACGCAGCCGCCCCTTTGGTCAGCGCGATGCCGAAGTTGGCCAGGAACGCATACAAAATAGCCCGGGCGGAAGAGGCGTGGTCGGCGGACATGCGGGATTCCCTGCGGTGTGGTCAGACGGGTGGCCAGGAAGCCGCCGCCTGCGTCTGAGCCCACAGTTTACAGGGGAGCACCTGGCAGGTCAGCCGAGATGAGACGGGTGGCGTTCGCCCAGCCCGGCGGCAACTTCTAGTACGATCACGCGCTGGGTTTCTGCTGCGAGACAGACAGATCATGAGCGCGCCGGTTTACGATTTTCTCAGTGACAACGTGGCGGGTGCCGCGCCAGAATTACTAGAAGCGCTGCTCGAGGCCAATCAAGGCACGGCCCGTCCCTACGGCGATGACGACTGGACGCGGCGCATGAGCGCCGGATTCGCCACGGCTTTCGACCATGACGTGCAGGTATTCGCCCTCTCCAGCGGCACCGGTGCGAATTCGGTGGCACTCGCTGCTTGCGCCAATCCCTATGGTGCCATCCTCTGCCACGAGACAGCGCACATCAACGTCTACGAGTGCGGTGCGCCGGAGTTCTTCACTGGAGCCAAGCTGATCCCACTGCCCGGGACAGACTGCAAGATCGATCCCGCTGCGCTCGCGACGACACTCGCCCACGCCGGACGCGGCAACCCGACCCGAGTGCAACCCTTCGCACTCAATATCACCCAGCCCACCGATTTCGGGACGCTGTATACGGTTGCCGAGATCACGAACCTGTGCCACATCGCGCATGAGCATGGCCTCAAGGTGCACATGGACGGCGCGCGCTTCGCCAACGCCATCGCTGCGCTCGACTGTTCGCCCGCCGCGATGACGTGGCAGGCCGGCGTGGACGTGCTGTCGTTTGGCGCGACGAAGAACGGTGCGATCAATGCCGAGGCCGTCGTGGTATTCGATGCAGCCCTCGCGCAACGGGTGCCCTTCCTGATGAAGCGAGGCGGACAGACCACGTCCAAGACGCGTTTCATATCGGCGCAGCTGGCGCGTTATGTCGAAGATGACCTGTGGCTGGGGCGAGCTCGCGCCGCCAACGCGAACACGGCGTTTCTGGCCGGCCTGCTGCACGAGGTGCCCCAAGTCCGGTTCGTGACACCGCCACAGATCAACATGCTGTTCCTGCGGATGCCGGAGCGGGCGGTGACCGCGCTCGAACAAGGTCCGTTCCGTTTCTACCGCCTGGGCCCGGATATCAGACTGGTCTGCCGCCACGATCAGGAACGCGAAGGGATGGTCCTGCTGCGGGACACGATCGCCGCCTGTTAGCCTGAGGACCAGGCAGCGCGACCAGCTGGACATCGTCGCGGCACTGCACACGTACGCTTGGTCCTCTCGGCTGGCACCTGGCAGCCTGGCTACCAGCGCGGTCGGTCAGACCCCCTGCCGGCTGTCGCGAATCGGGATCGTCACGGTCGTCGCAGAAATAGCGTCGGGCGTAAATACTTCTGCAATGAATTGAACGTATGCTCCCCCCTAAAAGGCTCGTCGTCAACCGACCGACGGATCACTCAAGGGGCCTCTGGGACCATGCATGGCAAGTCGAATGCGGATCTGGAGCGTTTCGAATTCGTCGACGGGGAGCGACGCTCCGCGGCGTTGCGACAGCGCAAGGCTTATAGGCGCCTCAGCAATGCGTCGGCTGGATCTGCGGAGTCGATGGCTGCATGGTCCGAGTACCGCGAGTCCGTGCGCATGCTCGCGGAACGAGTGGCTGAACTCGAAGAACTCATATGGCGGATGAAGGTCTAGAGCAAGCGACTCACCCTGCAAACGGCACGTTCTCACGCCGTTATTGGCAGGCGCTCAATAATCTCGACCGGCGACTCGGCACGACGCTCTCAACCTATGAATCGGCAGCGAGACGTTTTCGCGCCAGTCTGACCGCTGTCTCGGCCGAAGCGCGCGCCGAGTTCCACATGGAGCTGGTCGAAGCCATCGGCGAACTGCGACTCGCGGTTCGCGATCTGGTGGCTCTGCAGGAGCGTCGTAACGGGCCACGCGCGCTCAGAAAAAAGTCGGTCACTCCCAAGGCGCCTGGAAGCAAACCATGAAACTCGAGCCAGTCGACCACGTAACGCGCCGGACGTCAGCACAAAGCATTGGATCGCGGCAAACCATGAAGCGAATCGCCGCGCGAGTGTGGCTGACGGCCGCCGTGCTGACTTCGGTGGGCGTCGAGGCAGCGCCGGACCCGCGCTTGATCGAGCAGAGAATCAGCGGAGTCAAGGTGAAGTCGATTCGACCCTTGGCCCAATTGCCGGGCCTTTTCGAGGTGCTGAGCGAGGACGGAAGCCAGTTTTACGTCGATGAAGGCGTCACGATTGCGATCAACGGTCAAATCTATGAGGTCGCGACGCGCCGTAATCTTTCTGAGGAGGGTCGCAACCCCATCGCGCCTGTGGCGTGGTCTGAGGTTCCTCTGGATGCCGCCTTCAAGCGAGTCAAAGGCAAGGGTCGCCGACAGCTCGCGATACTGGCTGATCCCGATTGCCCTTATTGCGTCCAGTTGGAGGAAACCCTGCGCAATGTCGACGACGTCACCATTCACCTGCTGCTCTACCCGCTCAACGACCTGCACCCGGAGGCCGTGGCTCGCAGCAACGATATCTGGTGCTCCGGCGACCGCGGGGCCAGTTGGGACGCCTGGATGCTAACCAAAAAAGCGCCGCCTGTAGCACGCGCAGGCTGTGCGGCACCCACAGAGCGAACTCGCGCGTTCGCGGCCAAGCTGCGTGCGAGCGGTACCCCTACGTTGGTGTTTTCGAGCGGCCGGGTTGCAACCGGTGCGTTGGCACCGGAGACGCTAGAGTATTACCTGAACGAGAAAGCGCTCACGCCCTCCGACCCTTCACCCGTCCCGCGCTGATCCGGCCGCCGACCAGCATCAGCAGCAACACCACCAAGCTAGGGTCTACGCTACCGCCGCCGCCACTGCCCGACTTCTTTTTCACCACGACCGTGACGTTGGCAGAGGTCTGCCCGCCCGGCCCCGTGCAGGTCAAAGTGAACTTGCTGTCGACATTGAGTGCAGCGCTGTCGACGGAGCCGCTCACGGCCTTTGCGCCGCTCCACGCATCAGAGGCAACGCAGCTCGTGGCGCCGGTCGATGACCAGGTCAGTCGCGTCGTTTCGCCGGCTTTGACGCTGGTTGGCACCGCGCTCAGGGTGATTACGGGCAAGGGCGGCGTGGTCTCCACTTTGAGCCCATAAGCACCGAACTGGGCAGCCGTATTGATCCGCGCAAGGAAATTGAGTTCGTAACGACCGGCAGTCGCCTGAAAAGTGACCTTGCCACCGCCGTAGATCGAGGCGATCCGGGTCGGACCGCGGGTCACCGCCAAGGCAAGTTCACTGAAGGCGGCGGGAAAGGCGAGATCCGTGAGCGAGAGGTCGTAAGAACCAGACTTGCTGATATCGATGTAGCGAGTCTGAAAAAGTATACCGACTGCCTGAGATTTCTCGGCGAGTACGGTCCCGGCCGGTTGCGCAGTCAGTCTCGTTGCGATCAATCCGCTGCGGGTCTGCGAGCTCGGCGTCGCGGTGACGAGCAGATGCAGTTTGCCGGGGACCGCGTTGAAATCGAGCGTGCCAGCACCGGCACGCTGACCCAGCACCTGGCCGGATTGAACGACGGTCAGCGTGACCGCGCTCGTGGCCGCGGGAAATTCGAAATCGGCAAGTTCCACGCGGTAGGGACCGGCCGTACCGATGTCGCTCGCGTTGTCGAAGGTGACCGGCAGACCGGACGCCAGATCGGGGGACGTTACGGTCAATACGTCGGCGATCTGATTGACGCCGGAGGCTATCTCGATTTGACTGACTCCGCTGCCATCCAACGGCGCAGCGGCCTGCACGCTGAACAATTGCGCGCCGCCGGAACTGGCATTGAAAGACGTTGCGCCAGCTGCATCGAGTCGCGCGAGCGACGTGCCCGCGCGGACCAGAACGGCGTTGGCGCTGGCGAGTGCAGCAGGCACTTGCAGGTCGGTCAGCTTCAAAGTGTAAGGACCCGTCAACGGCAGATTGACCTCGCGGCCTGCTGCGACCGTCCCCACGGGCCGTGTGGTTGCGAACACGACGGTGTTGAGCCCGGCGTCCGTGACCCGAACGGAGTACAGGCCGCCGCCGGGCAGCGCATCGGCCGTAGCAAACACGAGCAAGGAATAGTTGCCGGAGACAGCCGCGAAGTCTGCAATGGGGTTGGTGCCGCTTAGGCGCGCGACCTGCGTACCGCCGGGCCCGGTCAGCAGCAGATCGACCACCGCCAGCCCTGCAGGGAATCCGAAATCAGTCAGGGCGATCCGGTAGCTCCCGGCGGTCGTGATACTGAAGCTCGCCTGATAGGAGGATTGCAAACCCGGCGCCGCGGCTGCGACCCGCTGTCCCGTGTCTGAGTAATCGAGCACCGTCGCACCACCCGCGACAGGCTGGACGGCGACACCAAAAGTACCGGGTGCGGTATTGCCGGCGATGGCGGCGACCAGGACTTTATGACCTCCGGCGCTGGCCTGAAAATCGGCGGAGCCGAACGCCGCCGGGACCGACGCGACGAGCACGCTACCGCGTGTTACCGCCGCCTTGACACTCTGCAGCCCGGATGGAAATCCGAGATCGGACAGTTGCACGCGGTAGTTGCCGGGGGAGGCAATGTTGAAGGCTCGCTCGGCCGGCACATAATCCGAACCGAGCAGGAATGACTCATCGAGCAACGTCTCCGCCTGCGCACCGATGACACCCAGTGCCAGCCCCAGGGCCGCAAAGATGTTGAGCAGTGAGCGCGGCCCGCGCGATCGACAGAGACGAATAGGGAGATTCACGGCTGCTGCGACTGGGCTAAGGCCGCCTTGGCTTCATCGATGCCCGGGAACGGACGACCGGCCGCCACTGCCGCTTCGAGATTCACGCGTGCCTGCTGCTTCTGACCAGCCTTGAGTTGCGCCATGCCGAGCATGTACTTCATCTCGGACACCTCTGGTGACCGATCAGAGGCTTTCTGAAGCAGGGGTATGGCGTTCGTGTAGTCACCCTGCTTGTAGAGCACCCAACCCGCCGTATTGAGATAGGACGGTATGGTCGACGACTCCAAGGGCTTCGACAGCTCACGCGCCCGCGACAGACTCGCTGTGTCAGAGCGGTGCGCAACCAGCGTCATCGCGAGATTATTGGCACCGATCTCGGAACCCGGATTGCGCTTGAGAAAGGCCTCGTAAACCGCAATCGCGTCGTCGGGACGCTTCATGCCCTCATACAAAGACGCGAGGTCGACCACCAGAGCAGATGAATTGGTCGCGGCGATACCCTGCTGGTAAGCCGCCACGGCGGCCGCGGTATCCTTGGCCATCAGACTTGCGACGGCTTGACCGCGGTAGGGCACCCACCAACTCGGCGCCACCCGCACCGACTGACGAAAGGCGGCTGTGGCCTCTGGCAAGCGTTTCTGCGCGGTGAGCACCTCGCCCTTGAGGTTGATGGCAGCTGCATTGTTCGGGCGCAGTTCTATGGCCTGATCCAGACGCTTGAGCGCAGGATCGATCTGACCACCTGCCACGAGCAGCTCGACCAAACCGGTGAGCGGCTCGGCTGCGTCGGGTTGCAGCTTGAGTGCCTGCTCGAATGACTGCCGGGCGGCATCCGGTTTGTTTTCCATTCGATCGACCAGACCGGTCAGGTAATCGCCGAGCGCGAGTTCAGGGCGCGCCGACTTGACGACCTGAGCGGTCTTGCGTGCTCCTGCGAGATCGTTTCGCGACGCCTGAACGCGAAACAGCAGTTCCTGTGCACCCAAATTGGCCGGGTCCGTCGCAACCGCCTGTTCCAGAGCCTGCAGCGCCTGTGCCGTCTTGCCGCTCTCCAACAGCATCTGCGCCGCATCGACTTGGAGCTTGGCGTCCGCTGGCGCCCGCTCCAATGCCGCCTTGAGCGTCTGCTCGGCGAGCGCAGTGTCCTTGTTCAACAGGTAGGCGCGCGCCAATGCGCGTTGCACGGGCACGGATTCCGGCTTATCTCGCAGCAGAGCACGCAGATCAGTGATCGCAGAGGGTGCGTCACCGCGACTCAGAGCGATTTCCGCCCGTAGTCCCAACGCGTCGTTATCCTGCGGATTCTCCGCAAGCACTTCGTTCAGCAATTTGGCCGCGGTATCTAGATCCTTCGCTTGCAGTGCGCTCGCAGCCAGACGATTACGTGCGATCAGACCCTGCGGACCGGTACCGTCTTTGTCGATGACCTTGCGGTAAACCTCCGTTGCCTGCGCCGCCTTGCCGTGCAGCGCATAAAACTCGGCGAGCCCGATCTGCAGTTCGAGATCCTTCGGCGAACTCGCCGCAAGCGCCAGCAGTTCCTTCTCTCCCGTGGCAAAGTCGCGCTTGGCTGCCAGCAGGTTTGCGAGCGCCAACTTCGGCTTGATGTCCTTCGGGCTGACCTGGATCGCAGCGCGTAGCGACTGCTCCGCCTTGTCGATCTCGTTACCCCGCAGCAGGAACTGCACCTGCAATGAGCGTCGCGCCAAATTGGCGGGATCGAGGGCTACGAGATCAGCAAAGGCCTGCTCCGCAGCAGCGCGGTTGCCGCTCGACTCGTACAGCCCGGCCAGAATCAAGCGAAAGTCAGGCTCCTTCGGGTGATATTTGATACCGGTCTGGATCAGCTTGATGGCCTCGTCGACCTGCTGGTTGCCGGCGTAGAGCGACGCCAGCAGACCAATCGTCGCGGCATCCTGCCCATTGATCCCGTAGGCTTTCTGAGCGTCGGCCAATGCCCCAGCACGATCGCCCAGACGAGCGCGCGCGGCGCCGCGCGCGGTCAGCAACGCCGCGTCGTTCGGCGTCGTCGCAAGTCCCGCCTCGGCGAGTTCGATCGCTTTGTCGGGCAATCCCCCCAGCGCATAGAGTTTGGCGAGGCCGGCGCGGGCCGCCGCGTCGTTCTTGTCAGCCTCCAGCGCAGCCTGATACATCTGGGCTGCGGCGCGTGGATCGCCCAATTTCTCGGAGACCTGGCCCAGCAGCACGCGCGCCCGATTGTCGGTGGGATCGATCTGCAAGGCATTGCGTAGTTCGAGTTTGGCCTTTTCCCAATCCTGCGCGGCGGCAAGCGTTTGGGCCTTCTGGTAATAGCGATCGCGACGCGCTTCCGCACCGCCGCATCCGGCCAGCAGCGCGCTCAGAGCGAAAACGGCTCCGATGATGCCGAAACGTGACGGGAGGACGACGGAACTGACACGGCCCATGCGCATGATCCTGTGCTGTCGGGTGGACGACATGCGGGCACCGGCAGTCACGGCATCGGGCTGCATGTCAGAGGAAGGAGAGTAGTCGCAAGCCATGACACTGCCGTGACAGCGTACCCGGCCGGCAGGCCAGCCACGCGTCTGAGTTACAACTTCCCACTCAGAACCAGGCGCGCAGCACCATCGTCAATAACGCCAGTGCGCCGACCGAGACCAGCCCGAGTCGCGTTCGGACCGAGTGGTTGAACAGCATCTCGATGGTATAGAACAACACCAACAGGATCAGTGCGCTCAACCCCATAGAGCGTTGCGCGGCCAGTGACCCCGACAGATTGGGCAGGGCCAATGCCATGAAAATCACGATCAGGTCCAATGGGGTGAGTCGAAACCGGCGCTGCGGGTTGCTGCGAAACGCCACCAAGACACACAAGGCAAGCAATCCGAAAGCGACTGCCTCCAGATGCGCTGGCGTCTGCCACGGCACAGGGTGGCGCAAACCCAGATAGACGACAATCACGACGGCGACGTAGAGCACGCATTGTTCGATCCAGCTCCCTGCGCGGCTTGTGATGCGCGGCACCCTTGCCAGCAGCAATGCCAACAGCAGCGCGGCTGCAAGATTGCCGACGTCGTCGGGTACATCGCCCGCAAATCCAACGATCAGACCGGAATAGATGGCGGCTCCGAGCGCAGCCAAAAGCATGGACCACAAGGGTAGGCGATCGCGCTCCCGCAACCAGCTGATGCGGCGCGCAACCGCTGAGACCGGTTCCGTCGTATTGAGCGGGGACTGCCGCCAGCGCCAGCCACTGCGGTCGGCGGCCAGCATGGCTCCGAGCGCTGCCAGAGCAAAAGCACCGTAGACCGCAACGATCACGCCATCCGATTCGTATCGCAGATACCACGCCAACAGGAACAACAGTGCCTGCACGCCATAGATGACGATGACCGCCTCGTGATGATCAAAACCCAAGGCTAGCAACCGGTGATGGATATGATTTTTGTCGGCGGAAAACGGCGAGCGACCCTCGCGCAAGCGCAGCGCCATGACCATGAGCGTATCGAGTATGGGCAACCCGAGCAGCAGCAGCGGAAGTGCGGCGCTGATGGTGACACCCGCATCCTGGGTCAAGAGCACCGCGAGCGTGGCGACCGTAAAGCCGAGAAACTGGCTACCGCCATCCCCCATGAAGACTCGCGCCGGATGCGTGTTGTAACGCAGAAATCCGAGGATGCTACCAGCACTGACAACTGCGACAGTGGCAACGAAAGTGAGTTGCGAGGTGTGTGCGAGCAGCGCGATCGCAAAGCAGCACAACAAGGTGGTCCCGCCCGCGAGTCCATCCAGTCCGTCTGACAGATTGATCGCGTTGGTCACTCCGACGATGAACAGCACTGAGAGCGGAATGGAAACCGCCTGCGGCAGCTCGATTCGCTCGACGGCGGTCAATGAATGGATCTGCGCGCCGCCCCACAAAACCATGATGAGCGCGGCGGTCACTTGGGCCAACAGCTTGGGCTGATAGGATAGTTCCGAGCGATCGTCCCAGACCCCCACCACAAGCAGCAGCAGCGCACCGCTCAGGTAGGCCGACAAGGTCGGCTGACCATGCAGCCAGACGAGCAAGGGAACCAATGCACCGACTGCCATGGCCATCCCGCCCACCCGCGGCATCGGTGCGGTGTGGACCTTGCGCGGTTGGGGCTCATCCAGCACGTGTAGACGTCCGGCAAAGCGATGCAGCAGTGGAATCAACGCCATGGTGATACTCATGGCGGCAGCGAAAGCGAGCAGCAGGTCCACGGTGCTGCCGTCGGGCTATTGGGGAACGTATGGAGACAAGCGCGGCGCCACTGAAGCAGCGAACTCACTCAACCGGCGGTCGGCTCGTGCGAGATCCTCGCCGGGCTTGAGCGGCGTGATCAGCCGCACCATCGCGCCGTCGCTGCGGCGGCGCTGGATCGCGTCCACCAGGATGTACCACTTGACGCGGTACTCATTGGTGACGATACGGCCGCGTTGCTGGAACCAGTAGTAGACCAATTGACGGTCGCTGCCGTGTTCGATCACCGCGCGGTTCACGCGCAACGGCAGGCCGGCGACCTGAACCGCAGACAACTCAGTCTGACGCAGATCGGTGATGCGCCAACCGCCACCCGGGATACAGGTGCGCGGCGAGTGGGCCGATTGACCGGCGCGCTGTGAGTCATACCACGCAACATAGAAATTGACGGGCGGCTCGACGCCGGGTCGAGTGAAGTCTGCCATGATGTAATCGTCTAGCTTCAAGGCATCGAGGTAGATCGATTCCATCGGATTGAGTTGGCCATGCCACGCATCGAATGCGAGCGGAAACGCAGCGAAGGGCGTGCGGGCCTGGCGCAGTTCCGGGCGCTCTGGCCAAAGGTGTACGCTGGCTGCGTACACTGCCAGCAGGCCGACAACCGCGACCAAAGGCTGCGGGATGGAGCGCGGCTGCGTAGTCGTCCCCCGCGGCAGCGGCGCCGGTAACTCAATGGCGAAGGCCTGCCGCAGCGTAGTCGGCTCACGGCCCAACCTCGACAGGAGCGCCATCTCCCCCACCATCAGCGCGGCACTGGCCATGAAGACCACCCAGCCCTGGAACTCGTGCAGAAAGCCCTCCGCCATACCGATGCCCCAGTGCTGGACGGTCAGACCGATGACGGCGATACGGAAACTGTTCATGAGGATGGTGATCGGCACGCTCGAGAGCAGCACCAATGCCCGTTTCCAGAGCGGCGCCCGGTAGAAGTAGGCCATGATCAGGCCCAATGTCATCAACGGAAACAGGTAACGCAGACCGTCACAGGCCTCGGCGACCTGCAGTTTGTATACGCCGAGGTCGATGACATTGCCCTCGAGAAAAACACTGATACCGAACAGGCGTATGAACCAGACGCCGATCGCCGACGACAGCAGCTGCATTTGCGCAGAGAAATTTTTCAGCACGAACTGCGGCAGCGGAATGGCAAGCGCCAGCAGCAATAACGGCACCCAAAGCCGGCGGAAGGCCGGCCAGCCCACCGCGGCGAGCAGGATGCCGTACAGAATCAGCAGGAAGCCGTATTGCTGCAGAATCAGCAGCGCGGACAATCGTCCCGCGAGGTGCAGCAGCAGCCCGAGCAGCGCGAGCAGCAAACCGCTCCACACGCCCCGGAATTGCATGGTGGCAAAATCCAGCCGCCGTTGCCAAACCAGAAAAGCGCAGACCAGCGGGATCAACAGGCCGTGGCTGTATTCGGGTAATTCCAGCCAGGTATCGACCGCCGCCCGCAGCGCGGGTATCGAGGCGATCGCTAGCAGTCCGAGGGCGCCGACCAGCAAAACCCAGCCGAGCGGCGTCATCCGGAACAGCCTGACTGGATGATTCAAACTGGAGCTTTCGCTCATTTTAGGGACCGTAGACCACGTAGGCCGCCAGACCCTAACCGGCGCGCATTACACCTTGATGTAAGGCCGGATGTAAGCGCCGTGTACTACGGTTGCAACAATTCCGCCATACAGTACGAAGTCTGACCTCAACACGAGCTCTACGCGTGCAATCCTCCATCCCAAGCACGCGGGTCCCGACCCGCCAAAGACAGCGCCTGCGACAGGTCGCCACCTTGCTGCTGGCCTCCCCTGCCCTGTTGTTTGCCGCCACGCCCGTGGCACCGACGCCGCAAATTCTTGGACTTGGTGCCGTGGATGACATTCAGGCGGCTGCCACGGAAGCCCGCACCCCGACCGGGGCCCGCCCGCTGCCGCTCGCCAGCAGCTGGGCCACCGGGATGCTGCCCGACGGTTTCAGCCCGGACTGGCAAATCACCACCGTTGCCGCCGGACACCGACTGTTGCCGTGGGTGCAGCTCGCTGCCCTCGGTGATTCACTACCCGCGTCCTACTTCGAACCCGCCGTGAGGGCGCTGGCCGAACAGCGCTTACCCTTGACGCTGGTCTCGACCCAATGGGATGTCGCCGTCGCGCAGGCCAATTCATCCTCGACCACGGTGCTCCCTAAGCTCTCGCCATTTTCTCCGCTGTCGCAGTGGTACGAGGCGGGGCAACTCTGGGGTCGGCATCCGATGCTCATAAGGATGCAGGAGTTGTATCCCAATCCACCGCGGGTGGTTTTACTTTCCAACAACGAACAGCCCAAGCTCAGCTGGCAGGAAGTCCGAGATCAAGGACTCCTGCCCGCAGGGTTGACTGACGAGGAGATCCGTCGTCGGGTGGGTGACGGTTGGATTGCCCGTTACCGGGAACTGATCCGTGGTTTTCGCGACAGTCTAACCTCTCCCAGTTGGCGCACTAATTCGCGGTTCGTCGGCTACGACGCTTTCGGCTTCGTCGACTACTTCCGCTGGAACGGTTGGCTCGAATATTCGCTGAGCGTGCCAGAGCGATTCGAACCATGGCCACTCGCATGGGACGGCGCCTCGATCACCTACTACACCCACGACTGGAGCACCACCACGGACTATCAGGTGTTCAGTCCGCAGGTGGGCGCGGCCAATCTGGTGCCGATGATCGCGCTGGCCGAGCAGATGCGTAACGACTACTGGTTGGAATTGTCGATCTGGGATGGTCAACAGCCAGGTAACCCGAAGAGCAAAGAACTGGTCTACCGGTCCTTGGGACAGACCTACGACCCCGCGCGCTATGAGGGCTTCGTGCAGTTCGGGATGTGGCTGACGCGACCACGAGTGGTTCGCGAGTTTCGCAATCCCGATCAGACGCGCGCCAGCGTCGGTCCCTATTTCGACGCCATCATGCGCGCCGTCGACCGGGTCCATGACCAGCCGGTATTGCAGGGTTTCTGGCGCAGCGGCCGATTGCTCGCCAATCAGACGCAGCCCCACCCCTATCAGAGCGCAGTACCTGCCGAATGGCAGACGCGTACTCGTTCTTTCATGCTCGACTCGAGCGCCAATCCGCCCCGACCGTGGGGTCTCGAGACCGAATTGCGCGTGTTTTCAGTCGCCCTGCAGTTGGGCAACGCCCCGCAGCGTGAGTGGTTGGTCTACGCGCATTCGCCGCTGGCTGCCACTGCCCTCGACTCGCAGGTGCAGATTCCCGGCGGCCCGCGTGTGACGGTGCGATCGACGCGCTCCGGTTGCTTCACCTCCCTGCGTGAATCCGGCATGGCAGCCACTTTGATCGGCTGCTGAGGCGAACCGACCGTGCAGCGCATCGCGGCAGTGGCAACCTCGGCTGACGGCGGAGACGCACGCCCCAAGCTGGATTGGGGCTCGGCGGTGCCGACCTCGTCCGCGCGACTCGCATGGTTGCCGGCGGCGGTCGTGCTCACGTTGATCGCCCTTGCCACGCTGTCCGCCAAAACCGTCGATGCGGTGCTGATCGTACTCACTGTTTGGGCGCTGCGCAGCCGCCTGGCTGCACTTCAAGCACTGGAATTGTCTGTCATAGTCAAATACATGAATCCGGCACTGACCAGCTACGACGCGCTGTCGGGCGTGCTGATGTGGTTGGTGATTCTGGTGGCCGCCGGTCGTGTCGCGGTGCAGGCAGCGCCTTCCCATTGGCGGAGACTACTGCCGGTGCTGGTGTATGTCGCCATCGCCGGACTGCTCTCCCTCATTGCCAGCGCCGCAGTAGACATCTCGGTGATGAAACTCATCACGTTCACCATGATCGTCTGCACCATCATGCTCGGCATGCAGGGGCTGAGTCCAACCGAGCATCAGGCGATGGGCTCGTGGCTGTTGACCGTTGGCCTCGTCGTGATTGCGCTCTCGGCTTTGACTTTGCTGCAACCGATGGTGGCTTTTTTCCTCAATGGCAGCGGACTGCAGGGCATCCTCAACCACCCGCAGAGCTTGGGATCATTCATCGCACCGTTTGCCGCTCTGCTGCTGTCGAGGCTGATCCTGCAACGGCGATCCATCGGATTTTTGTCGCTCGTCCTGGCCGCCATGACGTGGACGGTCATGTTCATGACCGAGGCACGCACCGCGGCGTCCGCAGCCACGCTGGGCGTGATGGCTGCTGTTGCCTCACGCCTGTGGTGGGGACGCAAGCGCCGCGGCGATGCCAGTACGGGACGCGTGGCGTTCATGGTCGGCGGGATGTGTCTCGCACTGCTGACGGCTCTGATCGCGACCGATCGGGTGGGCAGCGCCGTCACAGGGTTCCTGTTGAAGCGCTCGGGTGAACAACAGGTCGGGGCGGCACTACACACCTCCAGAGGTGCAGGCATCGAGAGTCAGTGGCGCAATTTCCTCGACGCACCGATCACAGGCCACGGCTTCGGCGTCTACCCTGATGGTCGATTCCCCGCGGGTATCAGCCGGGTGTTTGGCATACCCATCTCGGCTCCGGTCGAAAAGGGATTCGTCCCCTCAGCGGTGCTGGAGGAATCGGGTGTACTGGGCGGACTCGCCTTTGCGTGGATGATCGGCAGTTTGGCCGCCGCCGTCTGGCGCGGTCAGGATCCGCTGCGTATGGCGTTGTTTGCGAGCGCACTCGGCGTCAATGCCGGCGAAGCGGTACTTCTCGCCCCTGCCGGCATTGGCCTGCATATCTGGATGGTCATTGCGGTCGCCTGCTCGCTCGACGGTATCAGGATCAGCCGAAAAGTCAGCGCCGCTCCCCGTGTCGCAATCGCGCCGCCTGCGGGTCGGATGCGCTTTCCCAATGTGATGCGATGACCAGCGGAACCACTGCGCCTGCGCAATCTGGGGTCGCCGACGTGCAACCGCATCGACCGATACGGGTATTGCACGCCATCGGATCGATCACACGCGTGCACGGTGGTGTCACTACGGCTCTGCTCAACACGATCGAGGCCCTGCGCATGCAGGGCGTGGAGAGCGAGGTGATCACGACCGACAATGATGGCGATCGCCGCCGTATCCCGAATGTGCCCTATGCGACGACCGTCGACTATGAGGGAGTACGAGTCCGGTTTTTTCCGCTGCAGACTAATTTCTATTCTGCCTCATGGCCGATGCTGCGCTGGCTGCGCAAACACGTAAGTGACTACGATCTGGTTCACGTCCATTCGCTGTTCAACTTCGCCCCAGGGATCGCCGCCTATACGGCGCGCACCGCCGGAGTGCCCTACCTGATCAGCCCCCACGGCGTGCTGGAGCATTGGGGCAGACGCAATCGTCGACGTCGTCTCAAGCAGTGGTCGTTACGGCTGTTTGAGGGACCGTTGCTCGCCGCGGCAGCGGCCGTACCCTTCACCAGTACCTCGGAGCGTGTTCAGGCACAGGGGCTGCCGTTGCCGGTGCGCCAACCCGTCATCCCGTTGGCGGTACCGCTGCCCGACGATCGCTCAAACTACTCATTGGGGAATCATGAGGCGGTCGCAGCGACCCAGGACAGCGACGATCGCGCGGCCCTGCCGCCCGAGTGCTCCGACCTGGGAGAGCTCAAGCGTGGTCCTTGGGCGCTGTTTTTGGCGCGTATCGATCCGAAGAAAGGCATCGAACGCCTGTTGCAGGCATTTGCACTGACTGCGGAGCAATGCCCTGACGCGCGCCTCGTCATTGCGGGCAGCGGCCCGGAGCCCTACATCGACTCGCTGCGTCGACGCTGCGACGAGCTCGGGATCACCGGCAGGGTGCTTTGGATTGGCTTCGTCTCCGGCGAACGAAAGCATTGGTTACTGCGTCATTGCACCGCGTTCGTCCTCGCCTCCGATTCAGAGAATTTCGGCATTGCGCCGATCGAGGCGATGGCGAGCGGCCGACCGGTCGTATTGAGCTCGGGTGTGGCGGTGGCAGAACTGGTGCAGCGCTGGGGCGCGGGCAGCGTGACCTCGTTGGACCCCACTGACATCGCCGCTGCATTACTGCGCACTTTCATGGACCCGTCTCAGGCGGACGAGCAAGGCCGACGCGGACGTGCTGGCGTTGCAGCCGAGCTGTCATTGCACAGTCATGGGCAAAAGCTGGCGCAGCTATACCGCAGTATCCTGGGTCAAGGCGACAACATGTCGAGTGGCGACGCGGCATGAGACCAGCACCGGAAAGCGCAGCGGGGCCGCTTCAACCCTTGCCGCTCACTGCCATCGTCCTGACCAAGGACGAGCGACGCAACCTGCCGGACTGCCTGCGCAGCCTCAAAGGCTGGGTGCAGGAGGTCATCGTGGTCGACAGCTTTTCGACCGACGAGACCTGCGACATTGCACGCGCCTATGGGGCACGGGTCATGCAGCGGCGCTGGCGGCATCACGCCGATCAATTCCAATGGGCCCTGGAGCACGGCGAAATCGCCACCGATTGGGTAATCCGTGTGGATGCGGATGAGCGCTGGACACCGGAGGGATTCGGGCGGCTATCGCCACTGCTCGTGCGTACCGATTTGGCCGGAATCAACGTACGGCGCAGAATCTATTTCATGGGCCATTTCCTGCGGCACGGTGGTTTATACGAGAGCCAACAGCTGCGAGTCTTCCGTCGCGCCGGCGCAGCGATCGAACAGCGCTGGATGGATGAACACATCACTGTTGCGGGCGAGACACTGACCACCGACATCTATTTCATCGAGGCCAACTACGACCGGCAGGAAAACATTGGTCTTTGGACCGCAAAGCACAACGAGTACTCGACGCGTGAGGCGGTCGACATTCTCACCGCGAAATGGCATCTGGCCCCGACTGCCAGCGTGGCAGATTTACGCGGTGGTCATACGGCACGTACCCGGTGGCTGAAGGAGAACGTCTACTGGCGGGCACCATTGCTGGTACGGCCGCTGCTCTACTTCGTCTATCGCTATTTTTTCAAGCTGGGATTTCTCGATGGCCGGGCGGGCCTGATATTCCATCTTCTGCAGGGCTTCTGGTATCGACTGTTGGTCGACGTCAAGGTGCTGCAATTGGAGACCCTGGCGCGGCAGAGCGGCCGCGGACTGCCGGAGTTGATTTTCGACGCTTACGGGATCCGAATCACTGCGGACGATGCCGACACGGAGGCAACTCATCGTGCCGCTTGAAACGCAGTCGCCCCAGCCCGGGTCGTCGGGTGTCGACCTGTCATCGTTCGATAACGCATGGTATGACACCGGGCGTCCGCTCTGGATACGCAGCGTATGGTTGCTGGTGAACGCCTTTTTCTTCCTGAGTCCGCTGCCATGGCCAACTGTACTCAAGGTGTGGTTCCTGCGACGCTTCGGTGCGCAGGTCGGCAAGGGTGTAGTGATCAAGCCACGGATCAATATCAAGTATCCGTGGAACATAGCGATCGGCGATCACGTCTGGCTTGGCGAATCGGTTTGGTTGGACTCGCTGGGTCGGATCGAGATCGGCGCGCACGCCTGCCTGTCTCAGGCCTGTATGGTCGAGACCGGCAACCACGATTGGCGCAAGCCGTCGTTTGATCTGTTCATCCGGCCCGTGATCATTGAACAGGGCGCGTGGGCAGCTGCGCGCTCGCTGTTATTGCCAGGTGCCATACTTGCCTCGCACGCGGTGCTCGGAGCCGGTGCGGTGCTCGGCGGCGCAACCGAACCTTACGGCATTTACGCTGGCGTCCCTGCGGTGCGCGTGGGGACACGCGAGATCACGGCCTGAGCGACGGCATGAATCGAGCCGGAATCGCACCAGCTTCCACGCTGACTCGCCGCCTTGCGGGCGACTCGTTCTGGATCGCCATCGATACCGCTGCGGCACGCGGTGGGTCGATGATCGCAATGCTGATCGCCGCACGCTCTCTCGGACCCAGTGACTTCGGTGCGCTGATCACGGTACAGGCCACGGTGATGCTGCTGTCGTCGATCGTGTCCTACGCTATGCGCCTGACCACCACCAGCGAACTGGCCCGACTGACCCCCGCCAACCACGCCCAGATCGAGCAGTCTCTGGTCGCCATCATGCGGCTCACCTTGGTCAGTACGCTCCTGCTGACGGTGTTGGCGGTGGCTTTGCATCGACCGATGGCCACCCATCTGCTGGGTCGTCCTGATCTCGCTGGTCTGTTGCTGATCGGTGTACTGCTGCTGGTCATCGACTGCGTATCCGCACTACAACTCGGCATATTGACTGGCTGCCGCGCCATGCGCGAGGGTGCGCTCTGCGGCGCGATCGCGAGCATCGCATTGGTCGCTGGGGTCGCCGTAGGGACTTTGGCTGCGGGGACCGTTGGCGCCATGTGGGGTCTGATCGTGGGTGGAACGATCGGGATCGTCGCCCGCTGGATCCCCTCACGCCGGGCTCTGCGGCAACTCGGCTTGACGCCTCGACTGCAGAGGCCCGCTCCGGACCTCGGCGTGCTGAGTCGGACCAGTCTGCCGCTGGTGCTGATGAACCTCCTCTGGACTCCCACCATGTGGCTGGGCAGCGTGCTGTTGGTCCGATCCACAGATGGCTACACGCAAATGGGCTTGCTGGGCGCCGCCAATCAATGGTTCGCGATACTGCTTTTCCTGCCGAATGTATTGGGCTTCTCGACCATGCCCCTGCTGGCCAATGGCCTGACGGAGGGAGGCGAGAGCGCGGAACGATTCCGCGCGGCCGTGCGCATCGGGCTGCGCTCGAGCGTGATTGCGTCACTGCCCCTCGCGGTGGTGGCCGTGCTTGCCAGCCCGTGGATCATGCAGTTGTATGGCGCTCAGTATGGCCCGGGTTGGCCTACATTGGCGTTGTTGGCTGCCGCCGTGGTTCCCGCGTCGCAATTCGGCGTGATGGCCAACGTCCTGACGGTGACCGGGCGCTGGCGCCCGTTGGTCATGGCACAGGCTGCGTGGGCCTTCGTCTATCTCGCCGTGAGCTGGATCGGGCTGAGTGCCGGCTATGGTGCGTTCGCACTCGCGGCGGCCATGCTGGCGGGCAATCTGCTGCGCGCTCTTACAGCACGACGGGCACTCGCGGAACACCTGACTACCGCCTGATGCGCTCGACCGGCGCGAGGCCCGTTCACTGCTCGTCGACTCCCACGGCAGCCAAGTCCACGTGCTGCTCTGCTCGCTCATCAAACACCGCATCGATGACCTGTAGCCACTGCGCGATCGCTTTGGGAGCGGTGTGATGCTGTAGATACAGCTCGTGTGCGCGCAGGCCCATCGCCAGTCGCGACTCTGCATTCGTCCGCAGATCCATGATTGCGTCGGCAAGCGCCGCCCCCGCGCCGGGCTGTACGGTGAGCCCCGCCCCTGCACGAGAGAGCTTTTCCGCAATTTCGCCGCGCGGCGAACCTACGAACAGCGTCGGACGGCCAGCGGCGAAAATCCCATAGATCTTGCTCGGCACGATCAGGCCCTCTAGTGCCGGGTCCAGGCTGACGAGGTGGACGTCGCCGGCGGCGAGACTGTCGGCCAACGCATCACGAGGCTGATAGGACAAGAACCGAAACAAGTGGTCGAGCTGCTGCTCTGCAACGGCATGCTTCAGCTCGGTTAGACGCGCGCCGCCACCAATGAAAAGGAAGGTCAGCCCGGGACAGTCACGCAGCAGCGAGGCGGCCTGCAGCACGGTGTCGATGTCGTGAGCCCGTCCGAGGTTGCCGGAATACTGGACAACGAAGCTGTCCTGCAAAGCCAGCTGCTGGCGCAGGTGACTGTCGGCCGGAGAGAGCGGCTCCGAGGGGAGTTCCGCCCAATTTTCGATGATGCGGCAGCGCGTCGCCGGTATGGCACGATTCTGCAGGTGGCGCTGCATGACCGCGCCGATCACAACATTGCGATCTGCTCGGCGCAGTGTCCAATCACGTAACGCGAGCAGGATGCGCAGCAGAGGAGCCGGAACGGGGGCGACCTGCAGACGATCAGCAACCTCCGGAAAGACATCCTGTAGCCAATTGATCAGCCGTGCTCCCCGCAGCTTCGCGATGGCCGCACAGACCAGCGAGATCAGGGGCGGATCGGTTTTGGCGATGACCACATCATCACGACGCACCAGCTTGAACAGCTGCCACGCTGCAGCGGCATGAAAACTCAGATAGTCGATGGCTCGTCCCGGCAGCGAAGTCCGTCCGTAGCGAGTCGTTCGTACGCGATGGATTTGCACGCCCAAGATCAACTGTGAAGCCGGCAACAGGTGAGTCGGGTCCTCGTAGAGCTGTCGCGAGCACAACACGTGCACCTCATAGGAAGTCGTGGCGCCCGCAATACCAAATGCCAGATCGCTGAGCATCTGGCTGGTAGCCGAAATGTCGGGGAAAAAAAACCGGTTGACGAAAACCAGTCGCCTCATGCGCCGGGCGTCTGCGAGGTGGAACCGGAGGGGCTTGCAGGCTCTTCAGTGCGGGCCGCGCTCACGCTCGGGAACAGACCGCCCGCGATCCGGTCGTTGACGACCTGTTCCATGGTGGCACGGTCGATGACAGGTTGCTGATCGGCATACCCGTAGACCAGCGCCATATCGCACAATTGATTGATTAGACGCGGCACGCCGCCCGAAGCCGCATGTGCCGCCGCGATGGCCTCGACATCGATCAAGTCCGGTGAACCACCCGCAGTGGCCAGCCGATGTCGCACGTAGGCCTGCGTCTCCTCGGCATTGAGCGGCGAGATGTGATAATCGATACTCACTCGCTGAACGAACTGGCGCAAAGCGCTGCACGCCAATTTCTCGCGCAGCTCCGGTTGACCAACCAGCAGCAATTGAATCACCAGATGCTTGTCGGCGTTCATGTTGGTCAGCAGACGAAGCTCCTCCAGTCTCACGATGCTGAGATTCTGGGCCTCGTCCATGATGAGGAGCAGGCGGCGACCTGCTGCATAAATTCCGATGATGTGCCCCGTAAGTGCACGAAATGCACCGACTGGGTCGCTGTCGTCGACCGCGACGTCCAGTGCCGCGGCAATCCAGTGCAGCAGGCTGGAGCTTTGGTCGGGCGTGACGTTGACCAGACCGACAGCCACCGACGGTGGCAAGCGGTTCAGCAGGTGACGCAGCATGGTGGTCTTCCCGCTGCCGACCTCACCGGTCAGAACGGTGATCATTGCTTCGCTCGCTAGACCATACTCGAGCATGGTCAACGCCATGGAGTGCTGGCGAGTCAGCAGCAGATAGTCAGGGTCGGGGACCAGCGAGAATGGCCGTTCGCGAAGTCCGTAGAATGCACGGTACATGGTGGCCGTCCAACTCAGTCCGACCCAGCGGCGAGCTCGCGCGAACCATTGAGGACCGTGCCGATGACGGGAATCTTGCGCATCAGGTCGAGCGAGCGCTCGACATCCTCGCGCCGGGTCCGCCCCTCATGAATCACCAGCAGTGCAGCATCCACACGCGGGAGCAGAGCCAGTGCGTCGTCCGTGTGCAACAGAGGCGGCAAGTCGAAAATCACGATCCGGTTGGGATAGCGCTGTACGATCTCGCTCAAGACCTGAGCGGCCCGCTCGCTGCCGAGTAATTCCGAGGATTGCTCGACAGGCGCCGCCGCAGGCAGAAGGACCAACTGCCGGTATCCTTTGGGCGCAATCAGGACCTCTGCAACGTCTCGCTCACCGCGCAGGCAAGCATCGACTCCAAACTCGGCTTTGAGTCCCAACGCGGGTGCTACGCCTGGATTGCGCAGATCGAGGTCAACGACCAGCGCCGTATGGTCCGCATCTGCACCGATCGCAATGCCTAGATTCAATGCCGTGACCGTCTTGCCATCGCCCGCATCCGGGCTGACCACGGCCAGCGAGCTGTAGCCCTCCTGCTTCATCCGTTGCAGGACTTGCGTGCGCAAGATGCGATAGGAACGTATCGCAGGTCCTTCAGCACCGGGCGCCAAGATGCGGTTACGACGCGCGACCTGACTGTCGACCACCTTGACACGGGTGCGCGACGGTTCAGCGTTTGAGTTCCCGGCTGGGGCTGCTGCCGTTGCTGATGGCGGCTCGGCCGCGACGCCGGACGCTGCGGTCGGCGGAACCTCGGCGTCGTGGGAAGCAGCGGCAGGATGGTCGTTTGACTCCAACAGTTGCCGCTGTTGCCGCGCAAGTTCCAGAGCCTGTTTTATCTTTTCCATGGTCGTAAGGCTACCTGCGATTACAGCCACAGACGGCGCAGGACGACGCTCCACAGCACGTCGAGCGGCCGGTAAAGGAAATGCACCAGGGCCAACAGTGCGAGCAAGCCCGCGGCTGCCGCAGCAAGCCAGATCCGCCAGCGACCCCGCCGGGACTTGCGCTCTTCGTCGAGTTCAACCCAAGGAATCACTGCCAGCGGCGGAACCCCGACGATACCGGCGAGATCCCGACTGCCGCGCACCCTGCCGTCGACCGACTCCACCAGCATGGCGAACGCAATCGCCGCTGCGACCGATAGCAGACTTCCCAGCACCAGAATCAAAGCACGGTTGGGCGTAGCAGGCTGCTCGGGCACCAGCGGCGGCTCGATCAGCGTGAATCGCTCGCCCTTCTGCTCTGTCTCGAGATTCTGTGCAAGTTGTGCCGCCATCTGCTTCTGACGCACTTCCTGATACTTGAGCTGGGCACCCTGCAGGTCACGTGCCAACGCGCTGTATTCACGCTCGACGCCCGGGGCGGCGGACATCCGGCTGGTCAGGTCGGACACGCGCGCGCGCAACTGATCACGCTGACGGGCCAGGGCAGCGCGCTCGGTGGTCACGGCGTCTTTTTGAGCCCGCAACTGGATGAAGGCCGGGTTGTCTGGCTTGGCGGTGCTGACCGTCGGCGTGGCGGTCTGCCCGGCCCGGCGCATTGCATCCTCCATCGCGTCAACGAGACGCTCGAGGCGTCTGACGTCAGGATGCTCGGCGGAGTATCGAGCGCGCGCCTGACCCAGTTGCTTGCGCGTCTCCTGCAACTGTCGTACGAGCTCGTTTCCTGCGTTCTGGCCGCCGAGTTCACGCTCCAATCCAGCGACCTCACGCGTCAACCGGATCACGTCGGGATGGTCAGGCTCATAGAGAGAGCGGGCGCTGGCCAACTGGGTCTTGAGATATTTCAGGCGATCTTCTGACGACAACATGCGCTGACCGGTCTCGGTGACCGCACCGGATGTCGGACTTACCTGGGCCAGTTGGGAATCGAGAAACAGTGCCTGCTGGTCGAGCGCCAGCATGCGCGTCTCCACACCCCGCAGTTCCTCCTCAACCCGGGTCATCAACTGCAGGTTGACTTGCGTGAGCTCCGGCAGCGCATCCGCATTCGCGCTCTTGAACGCGGCAATGCGCTGATCGAGTTCGGCGACCTCCTTGCCGACACGGTCGGCTTCCTGCTTGAGGAACTGGGCCGTGTCCGCCGCGAGCTGGCGCCGCGTCTCGATGTTCTCGTTCAGATACAGTGTGGTCAGTTCGTTGGCAACCTTGGCCGCCTCTTCCGGTGAGCGGCTCAGATAGCTGACCGCAAACGCAATCGTGGCTTTGGTGGCCTTGCCCTGAGTCGGATCGACCACATCGGCGCTGATCATCTCGAGACCGATATCGTCCCGCATGCGTTTCAGAAGCTTTTCGCGCGGCTCCCGGCGCTGCCGATCGGGATAGAGATCATACTTGCGGATGATGTCGAGCAGATTTGCAGTCGTCATCACGCGCTGGCTGATCATCTTGACCCGCTGGTCTGCGTAACTCGTAACCGCCGAGCGTACGAACTCCTCCGGAACCTCCTGCTGCTCGATCAACACGATACCGGTCGATTCATATTTGGGAGGCCACAGCAACGCGGTCAAAAGCGTAAGACCAAGCAGCGTCCCGAGCGTCGTCAGGATTTGGGGCGACCGGCGCCGCAGTGCAGCGAACCGCTCGAGCAAATTGCCGCCCTCGGGTTCGGTCGGCAGGACATCGACACTCTGCGCGTGGGCGTTCATCGTGACAGCGCCTTCACGCGACCATTCCAGATCGCGCCCAACATCATGCGGGTACCCGATCCGACGTCGGCCGAATCCTGGCGCTCATGACCCAGCGACAGACGATAGGACCATTCAGGCGAAGCCCGCCACAGCACGGCTGCATAGAGACGTGAATAGCTGCGGCTGTCCGCGTCGACCGCGGCAGATGCATCGCGCTCGAAAAGGGTTGCCGCAGCGACAGCCTCTGCGCTCCAGCGTTCAGCGAGGCTGCGGGAGACGCGTACCTCGACGTCGCTGCGGGTCTCGAGCAGACCTCTACCAGCGGTTGGGCTCGCGGTCCGCTGCGCGCTGAGCGCAAGCTGGGTACGCTCCCACTTGCCATCGATACGTCCGCGGTAAGAGACGGTGACGGGTTGCCAATCGCCCTCGCTTCGAATCCGGCTCGGGCCAATATCCAAGCTCGTCGACCAGCGCTCAGTCCAATCCCGCTCGACCCCCAGGCCGAACGCCAATTCCTGAGAGTCGAAACCTGTCTCCGGCACGTTGAGTTGGCCGAGTCTTGCGATCGCTCGCACGCGGATGCGAGGTGTCAAGTCACGCTGGACATAGCCCGTCGCGGACAGGTAATCGTAATCGACCAGACCGCCCCGATTGCCGCGATCAAAGTCGACAGACTGCCAGCCGAGAATCGCACCGACCTCGAGCCGAGGCGAGATCGAGCGGCCGTAATCGACATCGGCTGCGAGGGTGGTACGAGGAATATTTTTCTCGGTGTAACCCGTCGTAGTGAAGCCGCTGGTGGATGTGTTGTCCGAGAGGTAGTCGACACTCAGGTTGAGCCGACTAAGCTCGCTGGTGCGACGGTAGGCCATCGTGAGGCCGGTATCGACCCCGTCGAGCTGATAATCACCGGTGTACGCTCGAGCCACGACCTTGGGCGACAGTTCCAGGGCATCGCGTGCGGTGCGCCTGGCAAATGTCGTCGACAGCTCCGTGATGGTGCCAGCTGCAGAGCCGGACGGGTCGGCGAGCAGGCGTGGGTTGCTGCTGAATTCCGCCGCGGTAGACACCACACCGTCGATGGACCATTCAGCCGCGTGGCCCGGCTGGGCCATGTGCATCAAGCCGATCAACAGAACCGACTCCACCGCGTGGGGACGGCATCGATGCAATCGATATTCGAACGTGTGCATGTTCTGCCGAAACGGCGTTACGGCACGACGACCGTGTCGCCACTGTTGAGGATGATGTTTTGGGGCAAACTCTGGCCCCGCTCGACCTCACCATAGCGAAAGGGCACGGCGTCCTGACTGCCGCTCGGCTTGCGGCGCAGGATCTTGATGTCGTTCGCAGCTGCGTAAGGCGTCATGCCACCGGCCATACTGATTGCCTGCATGACGTCGAGCGGCTTGCTGAAGGTGAATTCGCCCGGCCGATTGACCTTGCCGAGCACGTATATCCGATTACCGCCGAGTTGCTTGAGTGCGATGGTCACCGAGGGTTCGGGCAGATACTTGCGCAGGCGGGTCGACATTTCTTGTTGCAGTTGCGCCATGGTCATCCGCTCGGCCGCCACCTCGCCGACCAAGGGAAAAGACAACCCGCCGTCCGGCCGAACGAGCACGTCGCCCTGCAGGTCAGGCTCTTTCCAGACTGAGACCGTCAGTACATCGCCGGGCTGGATACGGTAGGGCTCCGATGTCGCCACAGATGGCGTGTCCTGCGCCTGGGCCGCCGTACCGACAACGGCCAGCAGGGAGAGCAACATTTTCGAAACAAAGTAGCGATTTGCCATGGCCAAATGCTCGCGGACTATCAGCTCCCGTTTGGATCGGGCACCGGACCGCGCTGCCTCACATATATTTCAGCGTTCTAGTTCGGTCATTTCGCGCCACTTGTATGACCGGCGTATGACAGCACGGCACCAAAAAAAACGGCCGGCAGCAGCCGGCCGGATGGGTCGAGGACAGGAGGGCTGGCTGGGCGGCGGTCGTCAGACCGCCGTAGTCGCGACCACCGCCCGATGGCGGCGGCCCGTCCAACCAGCGAGGCCGAGCCCGGAGATCAGCAGCCACACAGCGGCCGGCAGGGGCACCGGCGCAACCGCCTGCTGCTGAGTGACGTTCAGGGTGTAGGCGCCCTGATTGGTGGCGGGGCTGGCAGCAGCGTAAACGTAACCAAACAGCGTGGTTGGACCGGAGAGCACGTCGTAACTCAGCGAGCCCGGACCGTTGATCACGCCGAGCACGTTCGTGCTGTTGGCCAGAGCAAAGTTGAGCGAGGCGGCTGGTGAGGGGAAGCCGAGATCACCGAGCTCGATATTGAGCAACCCGGCACTCGGGATTTGCAGTTCATATTTGATGAAACTGACCCCGACGAACGGAATCGAACCCTGATAGATCTGCACGGCGATCGTTGACTCGACCTTGGGCGCGAACAGTGACGGTGCTGCAGAGTACCGCGCCACGCTGTTGACGCTGGATGACGCGCCAGAACCGCCCGAAGTGGCCGGCGAGACCACTGTGGCCATAGCGGGAACTGCAGCGGCGGCACCGGCGACGGCGACGCACAACACAGCCAAAGATCTGATTTTTCTGGACGCCACACTCGGGCGTGAAAACTGGTTCATGACAAACTCCCGGATTACGTGGTAGAGGGCTGGCAGCTTCATGCTTCGTTGCGGCTGCGATAAACGTACTTGCCGTACAAATAGTCCTGCAAAGACGGAGCGACCGTTTCCGTACGCTCGTCGCCCGCAGAGCGCAGGTCTGAGACCCCGGCCGTTTCCATGCGCGGCATTGCGGCGCGCGAGACCGGAGCCATGCGCCAGCGGCCCGCCGGCTGCTGCGCACCGCTCATGGCGATCAGCTGGATGTCCTCGTGGTCGACCTTGCGATCGTCCTCGGCGTCCTCGTTGATGATGCCGTCCAGCCGCATCGCGTCGATATCAAAGTGCAGGAACAGATCGCTGCCAGACTCGACGAACATCGGTACGAGTGACCTGCCCTTGACGTGCGGGTCATACAACGGGGCAAGCTTCGACAGCATCGATTTCACCGCATAGCGGATCACGTCTGAATCACGCACACCGAGACGCTGTGCCAGGCGCTTTACCTTGCTGACGTCCGCCGCACTCATGCGGATCGAGACCGCCCGTTTCCGGTTTTCGTTCGACATTGATTCTCCCTTCGTGGTCTGACGTAGCCGGGACGTTTGTCCCCGGCGATGCGAACAAAAGTAGGTGTCTTATGTTACATCGGGGTTGCAAATCAATTACGCAGCGCCACTCGAGCGATGACGTTGCACTTACGTTGGTCACGACACGGGAGATCCGCAGGCACCCGCCGATCGCATGCAGGTCGCGCAAAGTTGCTTTGGGCAAATGGGATCTGGCGCGCGCTCGGAAGCACGCGCTGCGGGAGGCCGAGCGGCAGGCATCGACCCTTGGGGGATGAGCTATTGATTCAGCGGGGCAGGTTCGAGCTGGTCTCAGGAGGCAGCTCACGACCCAGACAAGGGCGCCGGG
>Ga0209598_10000019_pt1 | contig 121503 bp, 102 predicted proteins | sample M_140807_EF_Meta_FD_187317 | JGI IMG/M metagenome (GOLD analysis project Ga0209598, IMG submission 187317) | Freshwater microbial communities from Lake Montjoie, Canada to study carbon cycling - M_140807_EF_MetaG (SPAdes) (version 2) | ecosystem: Environmental > Aquatic > Freshwater > Lake... | reverse complement strand
AGCAGTCTGGAGCCGCTGCCATGCTCGCTCTTTTCCGGATTGCCTCGCGACCGCAACAGCACACGGCGAGCCGGGATCGGCAGAAGCTCGACGAGCTTGGAGGATTTCGCACATCCAAGACGCATGCAGCGACACAGGCCGTCGCGCGAAATCATCCCGCGAGGAGACTTCTGCCGGCCCGGCGGTGATCGCTCCAGACCGATCGTGCTTCGCGCACATCGAATGCGATCTAGGATCGGGAACGAAGCCGCTCGTAGAGCCGTTCGTGCTCTTCGGCCATGCGGTCGGCCGTGTGCCGCGTGATAGCCAGGCCGTGGCCGTGCCGGCCGAGCCTGGCGGCGAGCGGCTCGTCGTCGAGCAGCCTGCAGAGCGTCGCCGCCAGGGCCTCGGGATCGCCCGGCGCGTGCAGCAGCCCCGCCCGCTCGTCGTCGAGCAACTCGGGAAACGTCCCATGGGCGGGGGCGGCGACGGGCACGCCCGCGGCCATGCTCTCGATGACGGGAATGCCCTTCGCCTCCGGGTGCACCGTCGGCATCGCGAAGACGTCGATCGACTCGAGCAGCCGCAGCTTCCCAGGGCGATCGACCTGGCCCAGCCAGCGGAAGCGGTCGGCCACGCCCAGGTCCGACGCCAGCGCGAGGCACCGGCCGAGGTAGCCGCGCTCGGAGCCCACCTCGGCACCGGCGGCGAGCAGTTCGACGTCGTGCCGCCGGGCGACGAGCGGCAGCGCCCGCACCAGCTGGTCGAGCCCCTTCTCCGGGCAGGCCCGGGCCAGCGAGCCGATCACAAGGCGGTCGCCGCGGGCGGCCCGCCGCGCCGCGAGATCGGGGGGCGTGACGGGAAAGCCAGCCCGGTCGAGCCCGTGGTGCACCACGGAAATTCTTCCGGGAGTCAGGCCGAGGTAGTCGGCCATGAACGTGGCGAAACTCCGATTGAGCGCCACGAAGTGATCGACGTCGGCGGCCCGCTCACGCAGCAGCTGCCTGACCCGAGCACGCTGCGGCTCCGGGATCTGCTCGATGAAGATGTCCTCCCCCGAAAGGCTGCAGACGATCCTCGCGCCGGTGGCCTCGCGCACCCGTCGGGCCAGGCCCACGAGCAGCGCGTTGGAGAGATGGACGATGTCGGGGCGGACGTCGGCGGCGAGCCAGCGGGCCAGCTTCTCGACCTCGCGCCGCTGGTGGCCCCGTTCCCCCTCGAGCGTGGAAATCGTCAACGGCCCGAGGTCGGCGGCGCGGGTCGAGCCGGTGCGGGCGGAAAGCCACTCGAGCAGCCACCGCGAGTCGACGATCGGCGCGAGAGCCGCGTCGAGGAAGCGGGGCAGGTGCCGGAAGGGAGGCACGTACTCCTGCAGCCAGACGTTGATCCCGCCCATCACGATCCGGTTGCCGGCGACGTTCTCCTCGTCGGTCGTGGTCGGCACGTAGGCCGGCACGAGCACCGCATCGCGGCCCCGCGCCCGCAGCGCCCGCACGAGCGCGTTGTCGTGCAGGCAGGAGCCGCAGATCCGGCCCCCGGCGCCGGCGGTGATGTGGATGATCCGCATGTCAGGCCCGGCCGCTGCGGCCTTCGAGGTGCACGAGCACGAGGGCGAGATCGGCGGGGGTGACGCCCCGCACGCGGCCCGCCTGGCCGAGCGTGCGCGGCCGGATTCGCTCGAGCTGTTCGCGGGCCTCGGCCCGCAGGTGCCGCACGCCGCCGTATTCGAACCCCTCGGGGATCGGCCGGGAGGCGACGGCCCGCTGCCGCTCGATCCGCTCCCGTTCCACCCGCACGTAGCCCTCATAGCGGACGTCGTTCTCGACCTGCTCCGCCACGGCGGCGGTCACGGCGGCGAGCGCCGGCAGCGCGGCGACGCAATCCTGCCAGCCGACCTCGGGCCGCCTGAGCCGGTCGAGGAGCGTGACGCCGTCGACCCGGTGCGCGGCGAGCGTCGCCAGCGCCGCGTCGATGCCGGCCTGCTTGGCGGCCAGCCGGGCGACCCGCTCCGGCTCGGCCAGGCCGAGTGCGGCGGCCGCGGGGGTCAGCCGCCGGTCGGCGTTGTCGTGCCGCAGCGCGAGCCGGTGCTCGGCACGGCTGGTGAACATGCGGTAGGGCTCGTCGACGCCGCAGGTGACGAGGTCGTCGAGCAGCACGCCGATGTAGGAGTCCTCGCGGGCCGGCGCGAGCCGGTCGCGGCCCGCGGCGGCGAGCGCCGCGTTGGCGCCGGCGACGAGCCCCTGCGCCGCCGCCTCCTCGTAGCCGGTGGTGCCATTGATCTGGCCGGCGAGGAAGAGGCGCCGCACCCGCTTGCTCTCGAGCTCCGGCGTGAGCTGGTCGGGCGGGCAGTAGTCGTATTCGACGGCGTAGCCGTAGCGGATGATGGCCGCCCGCTCGAGCCCGGGCACGAGCCGGATCATCGCGTCCTGCACGTCGCGGGGCAGGCTCGTGGAGATGCCGTTGACGTAGATCTCCTGCGTCCGGCGGCCCTCGGGCTCGAGGAAGAGCTGGTGGCTCTCCTTGTCGGCGAACCGCACCACCTTGTCTTCGATGCTCGGGCAGTAGCGGGGCCCGCGGGACTGGATCTGGCCCGAATACATCGGTGCGCGGTGGAGGTTCTTCCGGATGAGGTCGTGGATCTCCGGCGTGGTGCGGGTGATCCAGCAGACCATCTGCTCCTGGGGAAGTGCGTCGGTGAGGAACGAGAAGGGCTGCGGCCGCTCGTCGCCCGGCTGCACGTCGAGCTTCGAGAAATCGATCGAGCGGGCCGAGAGCCGGCAGGGAGTGCCCGTCTTGAAGCGGTCGATGCGGATGCCGGCCGCGTCGAGCGCCCGGCTCACGCCCGACGTGGTCCCCTCCCCCGCCCTGCCCCCGGGCACCTGCGCTTCGCCCGTGTGCATCACCGCCTGCAGGAACGTGCCCGTCGTGAGCACGACGGCCGCTGCGTGATACGCGGCGTCGCCGCGGACGCAGGCGCCCACGATGCGGCGGCCGGCTTCAACGCCGCCGTCGCCGTCGCACGGCTCGAGGAGCAGGTCGTCGACCGTTTCCTGCCGCAGATCGAGGCCGGGCGTCTCCTCGACGATCCGCTTCACCTCCATCTGGTAGAGCTTCTTGTCGGCCTGGGCGCGGGGGCCGTGCATCGCCGGCCCCTTCGAGCGGTTGAGCACGCGAAACTGGATGCCCGTGGCGTCGATCGCCCGGCCCATGACGCCGCCGAGGGCGTCGACCTCGCGGACGAGCTGCGCCTTGCCCACGCCGCCGATGGCCGGGTTGCAGCTCATCTGGCCGACGGTGTCGCAGTTGGACGTGAGCAACGCCGTCCGGGCGCCCAGCCGCGCCGCCGCGCAGGCCGCCTCGACGCCGGCGTGGCCGGCCCCGATCACGAGCACGTCATAGTCGTAGCGGCAGGGCATCGTTCTCACCGACTGTCCGGCCCGTGTTTTCGGCCGAAAATGGAAGGGCGGCGGCAGACTCCACCACACCCCATCATGTTACCCCGCTCGCAGAAAGCGACGCCCGAACGGTCGCCTCATGCCGTCTCCGCAGCCATCCGAAGGAACATGGCATCCCCTCTTTCGGGTGGACGGCATGTCCTCGGAGGGGTCATCGCTTACGCGGCAATGGATCGGGGGAGACACGCTCATGGTGGCGATCACGACAACGAACACACACGGCCGGTCGCTGCGACTGGATGTTGTGGCGATGGTGACGGCCCTGCTGGTGGCGAGCCTGCCGGCAGCCGCTGCGGCCGATGACCCGGGCCCCGCGCTCGTACCGGTGCCTGACCAGGAACCCGCCTACGACCTCACCCGCGTCGCCTGCGGCATGCCCTGGGCCACCGAGCCGCTCTGGACGACCTACGCGCTCACCGACGCGCTCTTCTGGGGCCGCGACAATCAGGCGATCAACCGGCCGCTGGTCGTCACCGTGGGCGACAACACACCGCTGATCTCTGCACGGGATCCGCAGTTCGCCGTGGCGCCGGGCGTGCGGGCCTTCTACGGCCAGCGCGACCCCTGCGAGTGCGGCTGGGAGATCGGCTATTTCGGCATCTACGGGGCGACGGCATCCCGCTCGGTTTCCACGGTCGATCCCTTCCTGCAGGTGCCCAATCCGATCGGCCAGGACCTCACGGCCGACGCCGAGCAGGCCACGGTGAAATACACCTCCGTGATCAACAGCGCCGAGGCCAACACATTCCTCACCCGGCACGAGTGGCGCGACCACAGCCAGAGCTGGCTCACGGTCGACTGGCTCGCGGGTTTCCGTTACGTGGGCGTCGAGGACCAGGCATCGATCATCTTGGACTGCTGCCAGCAGACCGATCAGGCCACGACCGTGCCCTACTCGGTCCGCACCCGCAACAATATGTTCGGCGGCCAGATCGGCGTGCGGCCCCGCTGGACCTGGGATCGGTGGGCCCTCGAGGGCTGGGCGAAGGCCGGCCTGCTCGGCAACTCGCAGAAGCAGATCCAGGCCCCGCTCTTCGACTACACGGGCTTCCAGCAGCGGCCGGGCCTGTCAGCGACGGGAACGGAAACCGCCTTCATCGGCGACATCAACCTCTCGGTGATCTACCGGCTCACCGACGTCTGGGGGATCCGCGCCGGCTACAACGTCGTGTGGATCGACGGCCTGGCCCTCGCGCCGAACCAGTTCGCCTTCGCCAACACCGACGTCGCGGGCTCCGCCTTGGCCTCGTCCGGCGGCATCTTCCTCAGCGGTGCGAACCTCGGCCTCGAGGCCCGCTGGTAGTGCGAAACTCCCCACCGCAGGGCGGCATTCGCCGCCATCAATACCATCCTGCGGCCCTGTGAAGCGTCCCTGGTTGGCGGAGCCGGCCAGGGACGCAGCATTTCGCAGCCGCGATGCCCGCCGGCGATCCTCAGCGACGGCGGAGGAGCAGCAGGCTGTCGACGATCGGTGCGATCCGCAGGGCCGGTCTGAGCGATGTCGCCCGCGGGATGCCCGTGCTCGTGGGCGTCACGCCGCTCGTGCCCCCTGCTCCGCTGAGCCCCTGCACGCCGAAGACGTTGTCGACGACACCGTTCCTCAGAAGGTCGACCGGCGCTGCAAAGACGCGGGCGTTGGGCTTCGCAAAGCTGGAGAAGGCGGTGATCGTCGACTTCATCCAGGTGCTCCCGTTGTAGACCTCGACGAGCGACTTCGCGCCCACGCCGGCGCCGACGTAGAGATCAGAGGGAAGGTTCGGGCTGAGCAGCTGCGTGGTCGGGCTCACCGACAGTGTCACGCCACCCCGGAACGTCGAGACGAAGGGGTTGAGAGTCTTCACGAGACTCAGCGGCGGATTGACGTTCGGCGCACCCGTGATCGAGAAGACTTTCACCGTCGCCCGCATGCCGGAATTGCTCCCCACGACGACCTCCGACCGGCCGTCGGGCTCGGAGGAGGTCTTGACTCCGTTGACGTACGTGCCGAAATCGCCCGCTCCCACCATCACGCCGCCGGCGTAGGGCGAGGGGAATCCACGGAACGAAAAGTAGGGCGTGCTGGAGACGGCGTGGTAACCCGGAGGTCCCGGAATCGTCGGCGGGGGCGTCACGACGAAGCCGCTCACGAGGCCGGTGCCGGTCGACTGGCCGCAGAGGATGTCGTTGATGCCGTCGCCGTTGAAATCCCCGGCCGCCACCTCGACGCCCCCGCGGTACGACTTTCCGAAGGGGTAGAACGTGTACTCCGGCAGCAGCGTGTAGTTGAGGGATGCGACCGGAATCCGGGAGAAGACGCGAACTTCTCCCGGGTAGTTACGGCTCGGGGCCACGATGATTTCGGCGACGCCATCGCCGGTGACGTCGGCCGCGAACACGCGGATGCCGCCGCGGAAACTCGCATCGTACGCTTGGAACGTCGCAATGATGTCGGCCTGGGCGTCGAGCACGGTGACGATCGGCCGGCCGTTGCAGCCGTCATCGCTGCCCACGACCAGGGCGGGTGTGCCCTCGGTCGGAATGATAGGCGGGGACGTCACCCACTGCGCCTGCACCGTCGCACCACCGTTCGACGGGATGGCTTTCGCGGTGTTGAGGATGTCCGTCGTCGCCGTCAGCGACGTCTTCGCGTCCGTGATGGAAAACGTCGCCACGCCACCGGCGGGCAGATTGACCCTCGTGTCGATCGCGCCGGTTCCGTTTGTCGGTGAGCCGTTGTAAGGACCGGCACCACCGCCGAAAGTGACCGCCCAGTTCCAGCTGAGGATTTCGGGCGGCAGGGCATCGAGCACCTGAACGTTCGTGGCATCGCTGGGCCCCTGCAGATTGCTCACGATGACCGTGTACGTGAGCGTCGAACCGGGGATGTAGAGGGCCGACCCGGACTTCGAAATCGACAGCGCCGACACCACCACCGTCGTCGTGTCGCTTGCCTGCGTGTCGCCGGGGTTCGGGGTCGTGCTCGTCACGTCCACCGTATTCACCACCGGGCCAGCCGCCGCACCCGACGGCACCGTGTACGTCGCCGTCAGCGTCGCAGTCGCGCCCTTCACGATCGTCGGGATCGTCCACGTGAAGTTGCTGCCGGGGCCGGGAACCACGCTCCCCTGCAGCGGCGTCACCGACCCCTGCAGGAACGCAGCAGGCCACGTGTCCTTCACCACCACGCCCTGGGCATCCGACAGGCCGTTGTTCGTCACCGTGATCGTGTACGTCCGCACCGTCGGATCGCCCGCCACCACCGTCACCAGCCCGTCGTCCTTCGCCACCTTCAGGCTCGCGCTCGTCACCACCGTCGTCGTGTCGGTTGCCTTGTTGTTGTCGCGATTGGGATCGTAGGTGGTGGTCGTCACCTCGACCTTGTTGTCGTACGGCCCGGCCGGCGTGTTCGCAGGGACGGTGTACGTTGCCGTGAGGGTCGCGGTCAGCCCGGCGCCGAGCGTTCCGATCGTCCACGTGAAATCCCCCGTCGGCGTCGCTGGCGACAGCGTTCCCTGGCTCTTCGTGAACGTGCCGGGCACGAATCCGTTCGGCCAGACGTCGGTGACCACCACGTTCTTGGCAGCGGCATTGCTCTTGTTCTGCACCGTGATCGTGTACGTCTGGACCGTGCCCGCCCCCGCCGTCACCGTCGTGACATTGTCATCCTTCGTGATGGCAAGGTCGACCGCCGGGCACTCGATGCTTACCGACCCCGACACACTGTCGGGCACACCAAACGTCTGCGACACGTAGTCCACCGTCGCCGTGTTGTCGATTGTCGTGCCTCCCACGATCGCCGGGTTCACCGTGACGTCGAACGTGATGGTCGTCGACGCCCCTGGGGCGAGTGCGCCCCCGACCGTCGCATTCGCGCCGGCACCGAGCTGGAAGCGCACGCCCGTCCCGGTGAACTCCGCCTGGTCGTCGCCCGGAGCATCGGTCTTGTGCCCCGCATTGGCCCCGCTGGTCACCGCGAGCGTGTTCGCGACGTAGCTCGTGTTGGCCGGAATGAGGTCGTTGAGGATGACGTCCTCCGCCCCGTCCACGAGCCCGGAGGCGTTGCTGACCGTCACCGTATATCGGAGCACGTCCCCCGGATCGACACCCCCACCGTTCAGGTTCTGCACCGTCTTCACGACCTCGACGCGCGGCGAGTAGACGTCGATGGCGCTGGTGATGACGCCGGGATAGTACTGATCACCCGTGCTCGTCACCCGGATCGACGCCCCGGTGTCGCCGTTGGCGATGATGCCGTCGGCCCCGATGAGATCGGCGTCGAAGCCGAACTGATTCACATAGTTCGGACTCTTTGTCGTGACGTGACTGCCGCGATTGGAAATGCTGCTGTTGAAAAAATTGTCGACCGGGATCGCCGGCAGATCGAAGAGCGGTGTCTCCGCGACACTTGTCTGACTCTTGAAAAATGCCCTGTCGCCGATGATCCCGAGATCGCCCTCGTACGTCACGAACCCGAGGGTCGCATTGACCGGGCCGGTGCTGGGTGCCTGAAACCCCGAGTAGTCGATGGTGACGTTGCGGTCCGCGGCACTGTTGTTGCTCACGTTCGCGAACCCCTGAAACACGGTGAGGTTGCGGGGCACCTCACCCGGCGATCCGGGGGCCGAGTACCCCACGACGAGCGACCAGCCGTTGCAGGTGTTTTTCGCCCCCTCCTGCCCCCGCACGTTGGCCACCGTGAAGGTTCCCCCGGCCGTCACCTTGTCCTGCACGTCGACGAAGCGCTGATACGTCCGCGGATCGTCGCCGCGATTCGACACGCCTCCGACGACGCTCCCGACGAGCGAGCCGGTGAGATCGCTGTAGCTCCCGGCGCCGACCTTGAACTTCACCTTTTCCAGGTCGGCGATGGCGACGTCGTTGCTGACTCGGCCGCCCCAATAGAGCCGGGCGAAGAGCACGTTCGCGCCCGCCGGCACGATGAGCTGGGCCGAACTGGAATTGAACGTCGTCGTGTCGGCGTCGATGTCGACGTACTGCATGTTCCAGGTATCGTCGTTGAGTTCCTGATCGGAACCGATGCCGTTGCGGGCGTCGATGGCCGCCTGCCCACCGCTGTCGGGAGAGGTCATGAGCGTGTTCGCGGCGTAGGTGATGTTTCCCGTGACGGTTGCGGAAAAGACGTTCGCAAACGGCGTGATCACCGCCGGCACGTCCCTCCGTTCGAGCGACTCGAACGGACCGAGCCCGCGAGCCCTCGATCCGCTCCGCGTGCCGCGGGCCACGGCTCGGCTTTTCGACTGGGTTGTCCGACGGTCGCGGAAGGGGGCGAGCGTGTTCATCGTTGGGTCCTCGGCTTGGGCAACAAAAAAAGCCGGCGCGAACGACCGCCCGAAGGCGTTCACTCGCGCCGGCTCTCGCGCTGCAGAGTCGCCCGGGCCACGCCGAAACGTGACGCCGGGATGCTCCTTCAGCTCGTTTTCCGACACATCAGTTGGTTTGTTCGACCCGGAAACCACTGCGGCACCTGCGTGCACGCCTCTGGCTCCCGCGTCAATCGATTCCTACGCGCGGCTGACCGCCCAAGGCAATCGACCAGCGACTTTTTTTCGCGCCGACGCCGTTGCCTGTTGCGGATCAACGACTTGCAACGCCAGGCGGCCCTTGTGAAGCACCTGCCTGGACCCGCGGCGAGCGCGACACGCGCGGCGATCAGGCCGCCGCGCGGAGGACCGCCGCCCGCGGCGGCGCGAGCTTGAAGAGGGCGAAGAGATCTTCCTGCGTCAGGCCGGTCGCCGCCGGGGCCTCCGCCTGCGAGAGGATCGTGTCGGAGAGGTCGCGTTTCCGCCTGAGCACCTCGTCGATCCGCTCCTCGATCGTGTTGGCCGCCAGGAAACGGGTGACGGTCACGGCGCCCGCAGCGCCGATCCGGTGGGCCCGGTTGATCGCCTGGTCCTCGACCGCCGGGTTCCACCAGCGGTCGTAGAGAAAGACATACTGCGAGAACTGCAGGTTGAGGCCGACCGCGCCGGCGCCGTAGGAGAGCAATAGCACCGAGTGCTTTTTCTCGTGCTTGAACCGCTTGATGCACTCGTCGCGGGCCGCCGTCGACATGCCGCCGTGGTATTCGAGCGCCCCAAACCGGCCGAGCCTGTCGCGGAGCCGGCCGAGCGTTTCCACCCATTGGCTGAAGACGAGGGCCTTCTTGCCGCTGGCGTGGATCTCCTCGAGATCGGCCTCCAGGCAGTCGAGCTTCGCGCTCTCCCCCGTGAACGTGTCGAAGTTGCAGATCTGCTTGAGCCGCAGCACCAGTTCGAAGACGTTCTGGATTGTCGCCTCCTGGCCGAGCGAGGAGAGCCGCAGCACACCCTCCTCCTCCGCCCGGCGGTAGGTCTCCCGCTGCTCGGCCGTGAGCTCGATCCGCTCGTCGCGGTTGAGCCGCGGCGGCATGTCCTTGAGCACCTTGTCCTTCGTGCGGCGGAGCACGTGGTCGGTCACCGCGGCCCCCATCGCCTTCGGCGACATCCGCTCGTTGATGTGCCCCGGCGCCACGAACTCGAAGATGCCCACGAGGTCGTCGGCGCTGTTCTCGACGGGCGTGCCGGTGAGGGCCCAGCTGCGACGCCGGCCCACCGAGCGGACAGCCTCGCTCGTTTGGCTCGAGCGGTTCTTGATCCGCTGCGCCTCGTCGAGCACCACGAGATCGAAGGAGAGCCCCAACTCGGCCACGAGCTCGCGGTCGCGGACGAGCACCTCGTAGTTGGCCACCTTCACCGGAACGTCGGCGAGCGACCACTGCCACCGCCGCCGCTGCGGATCCCCCTCGATCACCGCCACGAGAATCTCCGGCGCCCAGTCGGCCAGCTCCCGGGTCCAGTTGGAGACGAGCCCCTTCGGGCAGACGACGAGCACCTTCCGCGCCTCGCCCGACCGCACCAGCAGCCGGATCGACGAGATCGCCTGCATCGACTTGCCCAGGCCCATCTCGTCGGCGAGCACCGCCCCGTGCCGCGGCACGAGGAAGGCCATGCCGTCGAACTGAAACGGGAACGGCTGCCGCGGAAACCCGAGGCTGCTGGTCTGCAGCATCGTCTCGAGATCGGGCTGGAGCAGGTAGAAGAACCGCTCCGAGAGCTTGACGACGTCTGCCGGCGGCGCGATCCGCGTCCGCTTCGGCTCGACCCCCTGGCCGACTTGCTCGCCTGATTGCTCCCCGGCCGGCTCGGCGGTTGCGGCCTCCGGAGGCATCACGATCGCCAGCGACACGGCAGGTGGCGGCTCCTGCGGCCGGGGCTTCGGCGGCACCGGTGCCGCGGGGGCGGTCGAGGGCTGGAAGCGAAAGCTCCGCACCACCTGCCGCTGGTCGCCGAGGGCGATCCGCGTCACCGCGGGCCGTGGCACGTCGATCGGCAGCCGCAGGGCGGCCGGCCTGGCCACGAGCGGCGCCAGACGCGGCAGCACAGTCACCGCGGGCAGGGCGAGCTGCGGACCTCGCCACGACTGCACCGGCCGGCCGTCTTTCGCGTCTGACGTCATCGGATGCATTCAGTGCCGCTGCGCTTCCTCGATCGCCGCGCGGATCCGCTCGAACGGCTCCCGCAGGTCGACCGCGGCGGCGAGTTCGGTGAGCCGCTCGCGCAGGTCGTCGACCCGGCCGGCGTCACTGGCGTGCGGGCTCACCACGGCCCCGCCGACCGCGAAGCCGCCGACGATGGCGGCCTCGTCGCCGGCCGCGCCGTCGCGGACGAGCGCCACCGGCAGGGCCGTGTGGCCCCGCACGTGCAGCATCGGCTGGCTGTCGATGAGGACGATCTCCGGAGCGACCGTCGCCTCGGCCAGCAGCGTCGCGCCGATCTGCTGGCCGTGCAGGTGGCTCTGCAGCGTGGACCCGAACAGGATCTGCTGGGCCCGCGACACCTTCACCGGCGCCGTGCAATGGAATTCCAGCGGCCGGCCGAGGGCATCCACCAGGAGATACCCGCCGAAGATGCCGTGCGGCCCCGACTCCACCGCCGTGAGAAATCCGTATGCCTTCGGCCCCGCGGCCGTTCCGACCGCCGGCTCGGCTGTTTTCTGCTCCATGCTGCGTCCATGCCCCGTCTGCCCGGCGGCCACGTCCCTGCGGCCCCCGTCCGTTCCATCCATCGGGCGTCGCCCGGGGCCACTTGAGCTGCCCTCTGCCGACCGCGACCGGACCACCCGCCCGGCACCCGCGGCATGGAAGCTGGGGAAACCCTGACGGAGACCCAGGAAACGCCGCCGCGTGGAAAAGAAGTGGGGGCGAGCCTACGATACAGAAGGTTTCATTCGCCCCGCCGGACACGAGCGAGAGCACGCATGAAAGACGTCCCGCAGGTCTGCACGCAGGTCGACATCTCCGCCACCACGATCGCTCCCACGGTGCCGGCCCAGCCGCCCGCGGCCGACGCCTCGGAGACCAACCGGCTGCTCCGCGACATCGCCACGATGCAGCACCGTTCGTGCGAGCTGCTCGCCGAACTCGTCAACCAGGTGTCGCTGCAGCAGCGGCAGCGCACCGCGGAGCTGAAGGCTTGGAAGGAGGCCAATCCGAAGCTGGCCGCGTCGTGCCGCCAGGCCGCGGACTCGCTCTCGAAGGTGCACCTCGAATTCCTCTCCTCGATCGCCAACGAGGCCTGTGACAACGCCGACAGCTTCGGGGAGAGCGACTACGCCCTCGGCGACTTCCTCGACCGCTTCGGCCCGCGGCTCGCCCACTTCAACGGCGTGCTGCAGCTCCTCTCGCAGCTGGGAACCCCCGCCCAGCCTGCCCAGCCCGAGAAACCGGCCGAGGGCTGAGCCGCCGGTCGCGCTCCCTCGCTCCGGGCCCCAGCCCCGCGGCCCATCCGCTCTCTGCATCCCGCATCCCCCTCCCCGGAATCAATCCATGGCACCCCCTCCCGCCTCAGCCCCCTCCTCCGCCGAGAAGCCGCCGGTGTTCGCCGTGGCCGACGAGGCCGCGATCCAGAAGGCCCGGGAGCAGCTCGACGCCCGCTGCGTGGAGATGATGGCGTGGCACTTCCACCCGTCCACAGGCTGCCCCTTCTGGCTGGAGTACGCGACGTCGCTGAAGTTCGATCCGCTCAAGGACGTGAAGTCCTTCGACGACCTCAAGAAGTTTCCCCCGTTCGAGGATGAGTGGCTCCGCGGCGGCCCGGTCCGCCGCTGGGTGCCGAAGGGGATGGCCGACAAGCCGATGTTCGTCTTCGAGACCGGCGGCACGACCGGCGTGCCGAAGTCGCGGGTCAACCACCGCGACTTCCGCACCGACTACGAGATGTTCAGCGACACGCTCCCCGAGGAATACTTCCCGCGGGGCGCCAACTGGCTGATGCTGGGCCCGAGCGGCCCGCGCCGCCTGCGGCTCTCCATCGAGCACCTCGCGCAGCACCGCGGCGGCATCTGCTTCTGCGTCGACCTCGATCCGCGCTGGGTGATCAAGCTCATCCAGAAGGGCTGGATGGAGCACCTCGAGGCCTACAAGCAGCACTGCATCGACCAGGCGATCACGATCCTCGAAGCGGGCCACGACGTCCGCTGCATGTTCACCACGCCGAAGCTGCTGGAGTCCCTGGCGCTCGCGCTCGAGAAGAAGGGCACCACGATCCGCAAGGCCGGCATCACTGGCATTTTTTCCGGCGGCACCGAGTTCACGCCCCAGTGGACCCGCTTCGCCGTCGAGGAACTGCTCGACGGCGCCTACATGACGCCGACCTACGGCAACACGCTCATGGGCCTGGCCGCGTCCCGGCCGGTGGTGCCGGCCGACGGCTACACCATCGCCTACTACGCGCCGCAGCCGCGGGCCGTGATCGAGGTCGTCGACTTCGACGACAACGACGCGATCGTGCCCTACGGTGGCACCGGCCGCGTCCGCTTGACGACGCTCACCCACGAGACCTTCATCCCGGGCTTCCTCGAGCGCGACGAGGGGGAGCGGGAGCGGCCCTACGCGAAGTACCCCTGGGACGGCATCAGCGGGGTCCGGCCGTTCCGGGCGCTCGCCGCCTCGACGACGGTCGGAGTCTATTGATGATCCTGATCACCCTGATGCTCCTGACGCTGCTCATGGTCCGGGGTTCCCGGCAGACGGGCGTGCGGACAGCCTGCTGACTGTGAGGACAAGGGGCACCGGGCCCGTCCCTCGCTCGCCCGCTCCTTCCGAGGCCGTCCTGAGCACCCGGGCTGTCGTCAGCCGCCGTGCGGAATAGACTTTTTCAAAGTTTCGCGTCCTCCGGAGGATCTCCCCATGCATCTCCCCGCCTACCGTTTCGGCAAGCCCTACGAGTCGCTCGAGCGGGAGACGCTCGTCCACTTCCTCACCGGCGAAAAGGTCGCCGAGGTCAGCCAGGTCGGCGGCGCGATCATCGGCCGCGACATGGCGCAGAAGGCGCCGCAGGCCCGGGCGGCGCTCCTGGCGATCGACCCCGAGGAGATCGTGGAGCGGCTGCAGACCGCCGGCAACCTCTACGCCCACGGCACGCTCTCGGTCGGCGACTCGAAGCAGTCGCCCGACGACTTCGTCCGGCAGCAGTCGGCCACGACCGGCCTCCCGGAAACGCTCTGCCGGGCCAACATGCAGAAGAACATGTTCGTGCTCTCGAACATGGACCGGATGCTCGACGCGCTCTCCCGCGGCCTGCCGCCCGACATCTTCTGGCGGGGCTACGGCCGCGAGCATCGCGGCGTGGTCGTCAGCTACCAGGCGCAGTCGCCGGTGCTGGGGCTGGTGTTGCCGAGCAACTCACCGGGCGTGCACACGCTCTGGCTGCCGGTGATCGCGCTCGGCGTCGGGCTCGTCATGAAGCCCGGCAGCCAGGAGCCGTGGACCCCCTACCGCATGACGGCGGCCATGATCGAGGCCGGCATCCCCGCCGAGGCGATCGGACTCTACCCGGGACCGACCGACGTCGGTGCCGGCATCCTCTCGACCTGCCGCCGCAGCATGATCTTCGGCAGCGCGAAGACGGTGGAGCAGTACCGGGCCAATCCCGGCGTGCAGGTGCACGGGCCCGGCTTCTCGAAGATCATCCTCGGCGACGACTGCGTCGACGACTGGGAGCGGCACCTCGATCTGCTGGCCGAGAGCGTCGCGATCAACAGCGGCCGCGGCTGCATCAACACCTCGGCGATCTACGCGAGCCGCCACACGAAGGAGATCGCCGCGGCCCTTGCCGACAAGCTGGGCCCGATCGACGTCAAGCCGCCGCAGGATCCCGACGCCAAGCTCGCGGCCTTCACGATTCCCGGCGCCGCCAAGGCGATCTGGGGGCAGATCGAGGCCGGGCTCAAGGCCCCCGGCGTCACGCACATGACCGCATCCCATGGCGACCGCTTCGTCGAGGGCGAGCGGTGCGGCTGGCTCCGTCCCGTGGTCGCCCACTGCACCTCGCCGGAGCCCGACATCGCGAAGGCCGAATACATGTTTCCGTTCGTGAGCGTCGTCGAGTGCCCGCAGTCGCAGATGCTCGCCAAGATTGGGCCGACGCTCGTCTGCACGGCGCTCACGGAGGATCCGGCGTTCCAGGCGGCGCTCGTCGACTGCACTTCGATCGACCGGCTCAATCTCGGCCCCATCCCCACGACGAAGCTCGACTGGCTGCAGCCCCACGAGGGCAACATCATCGACTTCCTCTACCGATCGCGGGCCCTGCAGGTGCCGGCGGAGACGGCGGCCGCAGTCTCCTGAAAGGCCGCGGCAGCACCGTGACGCACCACGCATCCGCCGGCTTCGAATTCCGCTCGCCTACCCGTCTGGTGGTCGGCGCGGGAGCCGTGGATCGGCTGGGCGAGCTCGCCCGTGAGCTCGGGACGAGCCGGGTGCTGGTCACGAGCGATCCGGGCGTGGTCCGCGCCGGCCACACGGCGCGGGCGGTCGCGGCGCTCGAGCAGGCGGGCCTGGCCGCGGCGGTGTTCTCCGGGTTCGGCGAGAACCCCACCACCGCCCAGGTCGACGCGGGCACGGCCGTCGCCCGCGGGTTCCGCCCCGACCTGGTCGTCGGCCTCGGCGGCGGCAGCTCGATGGACTGCGCCAAGGGGATCAACTTCCTTCTCTCCTGCGGCGGCCGGATGCACGACTACCACGGCCGCGGCAAGGCGACCGGCCCGATGCTCCCGTCGATCGCCGTGCCCACGACCGCCGGCACCGGCAGCGAGACCCAGTCGTTCGCCCTGATCACCGACGCCGACACCGGCATGAAGATGGCCTGCGGCGACCCGCGGGCGGCCTTCCGCGTCGCGATCCTCGACGTCACGCTCACGCTCACGCAGCCGCCACGGGTGGCGGCACTCACCGGCATCGACGCGGTGTCGCACGCGCTCGAGAGCCACGTGAGCCGCGCCGCGACACCCGCCTCGCGGATCTTCTCCCGCGAGTCCTGGAGGCTGCTCACGCACAATCTCCCCCGCGTCTTCGCCGCCGGTGACGACGTGGCCGCCCGCGAGGCCGTGCAGCTCGGTGCCGCGTGGGCCGGCCTGGCGATCGAAAACGCCATGCTCGGCGCCGCCCACGCGCTGGCCAACCCGCTCACGGCGGCCCATGACGTCGTCCACGGCCAGGCGGTCGGCCTCATGCTGCCGCACGTCGTCCGCTTCAACGCCCCCGCCTGCGCCGAACGCTACGCCGAGCTGGCGGCCGACCTCGGAGCGGACGTCGGCCGCGGCGACGCCGCCGACCGCATCGCGGACTGGCTCGAGGAGCTCGTGGGGCGGGCCGGGCTGGCGACGTCGCTCGCCGGCCTCGGCATCGACCGGCCCGACATCCCGGCGCTCGCCGCCGCCGCGGCACCACAGTGGACCGGCGGCTTCAATCCGCGGCCGGTCGACTCGCAGGAGCTCGCCCGCCTCTACGAGGCCGCCCGATGATCCGCCTCGTCGCGTCGGCGTTCCTGCCCGTCACGGTCGTCGGGATGATGGCTGTCGTCGCGACATCGCCGTTCGCAGCGCGGCCCGCGGCCGGTGCCGACGCCGTGCCCCCGGCACCGTCATCGACAGCGTCCGATGCCTTCCCTGCGTCGGCCCCGGCCGATGCCTGGCCGCTCGCCCGCGGCTGTGCCGCCGGGACGGGCGTGTCGGCGACCCCGTTGCGGCTGCCGCTCGCCGAGCGGTGGCGACGATCGTTCGAGAAGACCGCCTTCGGCGCCACGCCGGTGATCGCCGACGGCGTCATCTACGTCGGCGACCTCGACGGCACGTTCCACGCGCTCGCGGCAGCCGACGGCACGACGCAGTGGTCGTACAAGGCCAAGGACGCGGGGTTCCCCTCGCCCGCTGCGGTGTCGACCGATCCCGCGGTGCCGCTGGTCGTGGTCGGCGACGACACGGGCTTCGTGCGGGCGTTCGACCGCGCTGCCGGCACCGTCGCTTGGACGTACGAGACGACGGGCGAGATCTCGGGCGGCCCGACCATCCTGCACGGCGAGGGTGGCGGCCGCGTGCTCGTCGGCTCGCAGGACGCCTCGCTCTCCTGCCTCAACCTCGCCGACGGTGCGGTGCTTTGGAAGCATTCGATCGCCGACCAGATTCGCTGTGGACCGACCGTGGCCCGGACGGCGGAGGGCGACCGGGTGTTCCTCGCCGGCTGCGACGGCAAGCTGCACGTGATCGACGCCGCCACGGGCGTGGAGCGTGCCGCCGTGCCGATCGACGGCCCCACCGGCACGACGCCGGCGGCGTTCGGCGACCGCGTCTACTTCGGCACCGAAGGGGGCGTGTTCTTCGCCATCGATTTCTCGAAGGCCGAGGTGGCCTGGCGGGCCCAGACAGCGGCCAACGGCCAGTCCTACCGCTCGAGCGCCGCGGTCGGCGACGGGGTCGTGATCGTGGGATCGCGAGGCAAGGCCGTCGAGGCGCTTTCCCTGGCCGACGGCTCGCGGGTGTGGCGGCGGCCGTTCCGGGGCCGGGTCGACGGCTCCCCGGCGGCCGCGCGGACCGCCGCCGGCCGGCTCCTGGCGGTCGTCGGTGACGCGGCAGGACGGATCGCGGCCCTCGACGCCGCGACAGGCGAGCCCGCCTGGGAGTTCGACGCCGGCGGCGGCTTCTCGGCCGGGCCCGCGATCGCGGCAGGACTCGTCGTGATCGCCTCCGACGACGGCGCCGTCTGGTGTTTCTCAGCGGCGGAGCGGTAGACGCTCCCGCACACGAGGGCGATCCTTCATGGCATGGCTGCGACGGGAGATCCGGCTCGCCCCCCGGCGCCGTGGGTTCCACCTCGTCACCGCGGAGATCGAGGCGGCGGTGCCCGAGTTCCGCGGGCTGCGGGTGGGCCTGCTGCACGTCTTCATCCAGCACACGTCGGCGAGCCTCACGATCAACGAGAACGCCGACCCCGACGTGCCGCGGGACCTCGAGATGGCCTTCAACGAGATCGCCCGCGAGGATTTTGCCTACGTGCACACGATGGAGGGGCCCGACGACATGCCGGCCCACGTGAAGGCGTCGATGCTGGGCAGCTCCGTGAGCGTGCCGGTCGGCGACGGCCGGCTCTGCCTCGGCACCTGGCAGGGCATCTATCTCTGCGAGCACCGCGACCGCGGCGGCGGCCGCCGGCTCGTGCTGACGCTGCACGGTGAGTGACCGCATGCCGCACGAGCCCGCCGCGTTCGACCCCGAGCGGTTCCGCCGCGAGGCCCGGGCGGTCGTCGACTGGATCGCCGACTACTGGAGCTCGGTCGCAGCCCGGCCCGTGCAGTCGCAGGCCGATCCTGGCTGGGTGCGGTCGCAGCTGCCGACGCACGCGCCCGAATCGCCCGAGCCGCTCGAGGCGGTACTGGCCGACCTCGACCGCGTCATCCTTCCCGGCCTCACCCACTGGCAGCACCCCGGCTTCTTCGGCTACTTCCCGGCGAGCACGAGCGGCCCGTCGATCCTCGGCGAGCTCCTCTCGGCGGGGCTCGGCGTGCAGGGGATGCTCTGGGCCACCTCGCCCGCCTGCACGGAGCTCGAGACGCTCGTGCTCGACTGGCTCCGCGAACTGCTCGGCCTTCCAGACCGCTTCGCCAGCAGCGGCGCGGGGGGCGGCGTGATCCAAGACTCCGCATCGAGCGGCGTGCTCTGCGCGCTCGTCGCCGCCCGGGAGCGGGCCACAGGGTTTCCGCACGCCACGCAGCGGCCGCAGCCCGACACACGCCCCGATCCTCGGGCGCTCGTCGCCTACGCCAGCACCGCGACCCACTCGAGCGTCGAGAAGGGGCTGGGCATCGCCGGCATCGGCCGCGACCGGCTCCGGCGGATTCCGACCGACGCCGCGGAGGCAATGGACCCCACGGCGCTCGCCACGGCCATGGAGGCCGACGTGCGGGCCGGGCTCGTGCCCTTCTTCGTCGCGGCCACGGTCGGGACCACGGCCTGTGGCGGCGTCGATCCCGTGCCGCAGCTGGCCGACGTGGCCGGCCGGCATCGCGCCTGGCTGCACGTCGACGCCGCCTGGGCCGGGGCCGCCGCCCTCTGCCCCGAGCTGCGCGGGCCGCTCGTGGCCGGCGCCGACCGGGCCGACAGCTGGGGGTTCAATCCGCACAAGTGGATGCTCGTGAACTTCGACTGCCACGCGCTGTGGGTGGCCGACCGTGGACCGCTCGTGCAGGCGCTCTCGACGCAGCCCCACTACCTGCGGAACGCCGCCAGCGAGTCCGGCGCCGTCATCGACTACCGCGACTGGCAGGTGCCGCTCGGCCGGCGGTTCCGCGCGCTGAAGCTCTGGATGACGCTGCGGATGATCGGCGCCGAGGAACTGCGCCGCCGGATCCGGGAGCACGTCCGCTGGGCGGGCGAGTTCGCCGGCTGGCTGGCCGCCGACCCGCGGTTCGAACTGGTGACGCCCCCGTCCCTGAGCCTCGTCTGCTTCGCCCTGCGGGCGGGCGACGGGCCGACGGCGGCCCTGCTGGACCGTGTGAACGCCCGGGGAAGGGTGTTTCTCAGCCCGGCCCGGGTCGCCGGCCGGCTCGCCCTGCGGCTGGCGATCGGCGGCACGCTGACCGGCCGGGACGACGTCGCCGCGGCCTGGGGGGAGCTGTCGGAGCCCGCCTGACCACCCCTGGGATGGAACCGCCCCACACCGGACCGCCCCACCGAGGGGACGGTGTCAGACCTTGCGGCCCGGGACATGCCGGCAGTCGACCTCCGGGTCGCTCCAATTGTCAGGGTCGATTTTGGCTGCATTTTGCTGGTCTTTCCTGCCGATCAGTCGCTGATGTGTGAAGGTGGGAAAGAGAGACTGAACCAACTCCGTAGGCGACCCGTAGTATTGGTTGCGACCCGGTCTTGGATGGCCTTAGTACGGCCGTGAACACCGGGCGGGGAGCAGTACCATGGCACGTAAAGATTCTTTGCTGAACCTGCGGGCGATCCTTATCCGGCGCCGCGACGCCCTGCGGAGTGCGCTGGCGGGCGACCTTTCCCTGCTCAGGGAGCTGCGGAGCGAGTCGCCCGGCGACGTGATCGACGCGGCCTACGACTCGACACAGGACGAGATCAGCTCGCAGCTGGCCGAGGTGGAGAGCCGGGAGCTGGCCAATATCGAGAACGCGCTGGAGCGGATGCGGGCCGGCAAGTACGGCTCCTGCGAGGTGTGCGGCGGGAAGATCCCGATGGCGCGGCTCAACGCCCTGCCCTACGCCACCATGTGCATCGAGTGCCAGCGGGACGTCGAACGTTCCGGTTCCGCGGGCATGTCACGCGGCGAGGAGCGTGACGAGCGGGCCGAGGAGCCGGTCAGCGGCGACCTCGACTACTAGCTGTACGAGGAAAAAGGCCTCCGTGCCCTTTTTCCTCTTGGGCTCGGTGGTGGAAAAGCCAAGGTTTTCCACCACCGGCAAGCGCCGCGTCCTGCGGCGGTCCATCGGTGGCACGGCCTCCTCCCTGTACGAGGAAAAAGGCCTCCGTGCCCTTTTTCCGCGTGGGCCGGTCGCCGCATGCTGCGGCGGCCCGCTGGCTCCGTGGGCTGCTCACGGTCGCCTGTGATTGCGTTATGCTGACTCGCCTCGGTTGCCGATGCATCGTCGACCCCCGCGGAGCGAAATCCCGATGACCGCCACTGCCACCCGAGCCTGCGCAGCCCTGCTGGCCGTGATCGCGACGTCGGCGTCCCTGTGGCCGCGGCCCGCCGGGGCGGAGGAGCCGCCCGTGCGGCTGGCTCCCGTGGAGCGATCCGCCGCGGGCAGCGGCGGGCGGGTCGACCCCATGCGGTCGGCCCGGCTCTCGGCGGACGAGCGGGACGAGCTCTACGAGCAGGTGTCCCGTGACGCCGAGCTCCTCGAACGGCAGGGAGCCCAGCTCCGCCGGCTGACCAAGCTCCTGCGGCCGACCGTCGTCCACATCGACGCCCGCAAGCCCGCCCTCCGGCCGAAGAACGGCAAGGCCAACGAGGAGGAGGCCGGCTCGGGGGTGATCACGCAGGTGGCGGGACGCACCGTGGTGATCACAAACCGCCACGTGGTCAACAGGGCGGAGCTCGACAACATCGCGATCCGGCTCGACGACGGCCGCGAGATCCGCCCGATCCGGCTCTGGTCGGATCCCGGCACCGACATCGCCGTGATGGAGATCGACGAGCCCGACGTCGAGACGGCGCGGCTCGCCGATCGCGACGCCGTGCAGATCGGCGACACCGTGCTCGCCATCGGCAGCCCCTTCGGCCTGTCGCACTCCGTCACGCTCGGCATCGTGTCGGCCAAGGGCCGCCGAGACCTCGAGCTCGGCGAAGGGGGCGTGAAGTTCCAGGACTTCATCCAGACCGACGCCGCCATCAACCCCGGCAACAGCGGCGGGCCGCTGGTCAACCTCCGGGGAGAGGTGGTGGGGCTCAACACCGCGATCGCCAGCAATTCCGGCGGCAGCGAGGGGATCGGCTTCGCGATCCCCATCTCGATGGTGATGTTCGTGACGCGGCAGCTCGTCGAGAAGGGCTCGGTGGCGCGGGCCTATCTGGGCGTCTCGCTCGACAAGTCGTTCAGCCAAAAGACCGCCCACCGCCTCGGCATGGTGCGGCCGGTGGGAGCCCACGTCGCGGGCGTCACGAAGGGCTCGCCGGCCGACGTCGCGGGGATTCAGACCGACGACGTCATCCTGGAGATCGACGGCACGCCGATCGACGACGACGACCACCTCGTGAGCGTCGTCAGCACCACGCCCACCGACCGCACGGTCACGCTCGACGTGTTCCGCGGCGGCCGGCGAATCTCGCTCCGCATGCCGGTCGCCAGCCGCGAGCAGTTCGAATCGCAGTAGCCGGCCGCCCCGCCCGAGAACCGCGTTGGTCGCGTCGCCTTCCGATGCGTGGCTACGGCTTCCTCAGCACGACGAGGAACTGCTTGCCGCAGAACCGCCGCAGAAGCGGCAGCCGAACGCGGAGCCGGCTTTGCAACGCCGGCTCACGTCGCGGCGGCAGCGGCTGCGAGGCTGCGCAGGATGCAATCCCTGACCGCCGGCGGGTCGCAGGAAACGAGCAGTTCGGCATTCGGTCGCTGCTGGCGGATCTGTCGGCGATCGACCACGAGCATGCCCGCGGTGAGGTCGCCCACCGTCTCGACGTCGGCCACGACCGGCGCTCGCTCGAAGAGCTCGGGGTTTGTCACCGCCACCAGCGACACCACGTCGTGCAGCCAGACCCCCTCGCTGCCCAGCAGCTGGCGATGCGCACGAAAGGCGTGCTGCAGCATCCGCCGCAACAGGAGCCCTGCACGGGAACACTCGTCGGGCAGATGCTCGAGGAAGTCGAAGCCCAACACCACCTGGCTCGTGGTCTCCAGCGGCACGAGCGTCTTGGTGAGCGGCTCGCGGACCACGTGCCGGGCCGCCTGCGGGTCGCAGTAGAAGTTGAGGTCGGCGACCGGCGTGACGTTGCCGCCCCCGTGGGCGGTGCCCCCCGAGATGATCACGCGGTCGATGATCTCGGCGATCGATGGATCCCGACGCAGCAGCCGCGACAGGTTCGTCAGCGGCCCCAGGGCGACGATCGTCACCTCGCGCGGATTCGCCCGCAGCGTCTCCCACATCACCTTCTCGGAGACGTGCCCTCCATGGAGCTGGATCGGCGGCAGGTCGGCGCCGCCCAGACCGTCGGCCCCATGCATGTTGAACGGCTTTTCCGGAAGGGCCGTGTCGGTCGGCGCCAGGCCCACGCGGGGCAATCGCGGCGGGTCGAGGTAGGCCACGATCGCCTGCAGGTTGGCCGAGGCCTGTTCCGGCATGACGTTGCCGCCGGCTGCCGTGACGGCCAGCACCTCCAGCCGCGGATCGAAGAGTGCCATGGCAAGGGCCACGGCGTCGTCGATCCCGGGGTCGACGTCGAGAATCACCTTGCGGGGCACGGCGGCAGGCTCTCTGGGCGAGGTGGGGTCGCGGGGTCGCCCCCGGCGGCACACGTGCACGGGCCACCGGACGTCGTCGCTTGACTGCGCATCGTGGACGTTCGTCGCGGCCCACAGACGGACCGACACTGTGGACACCGTACTCGTTACACGGTGCAATGGTATCCGAAACCGGAACTGCATGCCGCGGGTCCGCGGCGGCCAGCGAGATCTCCGTGGAACGCCAGACAGACACCCCAGACATCGACGCCTCGCTGGCCCGTCTGCAGCGGGGACTGCATGCCGGCCGCGACGAGACGCGACGGCTGGTCGATGGAGTGCTCTCGGGAGCGGTCGATCTGGAGGCATTCGGCCGGTGGCTCTTGGCCCTCGCGGATCTCGGTGAATCGGCCGATGAGATTGCCGGCGTCGCCGCAGCACTGCGGGGCCGGATGCTGCCGGTGGCCACGCGGCACGAGTTCGTCGCCGACACCTGCGGCACGGGCGGTGACGGCTCCGGCTCGTTCAACATCTCGACGGCCGCGGCCCTTGTCGCGGCGGCGGCGGGCCTGCCTGTCGCGAAGCATGGCAACCGCGCCGTGACGAGCCGCACCGGCTCGGCCGACGCGCTCGAGGCGCTCGGAATCGCGGTCGGCCTCGAGCCCGAGGCGAGCGGCCGCCTGCTCGACGAGGCCGGCTTCTGCTTCTGCCTGGCGCCCGTGCACCATCCCGCCATGGCCCGGGTCGGCCCGCTGCGGCGATCACTCGGCCGACCGACCGTCTTCAACCTCGTCGGGCCGCTGTGCAACCCGGCCGGCGCGGGAGTGCAGGTGATCGGCGTGGGCCGGCCTGCCGCCCGGGAGCCCGTGGCGCGGGCGGCCGCGCTGCTCGGCGCGCGGCGGACCATCGTCGTGTCGGGGCACCTCGGCACCCGCGACGCCGGCGGAAAGGACGCTGCCGGCGATGACAGGGCATTCGACGAAGTGAGCCTGTTCGGTCACACCGACGTCATCGACGTGGCGGGCGAGACGCTGTCGCGCACGACCTGGACGCCCGAGGACTTCGGGATCGCCACGCAGCCCGTGGCCCGTCTCGATGCACTCGCGGTGTCGGGCCCGGCGGAGAGCGCCGCGGCGATCCGCGGCGTGCTCGCCGGGGAGCGCGGCCCGCGGCGCGATGTCGTCGTCCTCAATGCGGCCGCGGTGCTCTGGGCCGCAGGGCTCTTCGCCAGCCTGCCGGCGGCCCGGGCGGCCGCAGAGGCGGCCATCGATTCCGGTGCGGCCGCAGGAAAACTCGCGCAGCTCGCGGGCGTGCAGCACCGCCGCTGACGGCAGCGACAAGCCGCAGGAATCCCGCGGGGCCTGTGTCACACCGGCCATTCACACCGGCCATTCAGACCAGCGGCACCACCAGCCCGTCGTAGGAGAGCTCCACGCCGCGGGGCAGCGCCGCCGACGTGGCGGCATGCCCGAACTCGTGCCCCATGTGCACGAGGAGCGTCCGCCGGGCGTTCACCCGCGTGGCCACCGCCAGCGACTCCTCGAGCGAGAAGTGCGTGGGGTGCGTGGTCGGCCGCAGGCAGTCGAGCACCAGCACGTCGAGCCCCTCCAAGAGCGGCCAGGTCTCGTCCGGAATCGCGTTGGTGTCGGTGCAGTACGCGACGTCGCCAAACCGGAAGCCGAGCACCTCGTACGGGCCGTGCTTGAGCCGCAGTGGGATGAACCGCTGCCCGAGCGCCGTGAACGGCTCGAGTCCGATCCGCTCGAAGAACACCCGCGGCACGCCGCCACCGGCCGGCGGATCTGTCGCAAAGGCGTAGTCGAAGGCCTTGCGGATCCGCGATTCCACCCGCTCCTCGCAGTAGAGCGGCAGCGACTTCGCGGCGGCGAAGCAGATCGGGCGGATGTCGTCGAGGCCGTAGACGTGGTCGACGTGGTCGTGGGTGTAGAGCACGGCGTCGACTCCCGCGATCCGCTCGCGCAGGAGCTGGGTCCGCAGATCGGGGCTGGTGTCGACGAGGAGCGTTCCGCCGGGCAGTCCCAGCACCACGCTCGTCCGCGTGCGGCTGTCGCGAGGATCGCCGCTGCGGCAGGTCTCGCACCAACAGCCCACCACCGGCACCCCCACGCTCGTGCCGGTGCCGAGGAAGAGCATGCGCCCGGAGACGTCCCGACGATCGGCCGGCGCGGGTGGTGAAATCGGCATGGAAACCGGCTCGCGAGGGGACGGGACCGTGACGGCGGGGACGACCGCAAATATGACGACTATTTTCCCAGCGCCCAGCGTCGACACCGCGACGCGGCCGATCCCGACCGGCTCCGACCGCCGCGACGTCCGGGCCGAATCGGCCGAAAACGCCCCGGGATCGCCTTGACCCCCGCGCCACCCGACCGCGACAATCCGACGGAAAGGTGCCCGCTCCGCCATGCAACAGCTCGAACGCCTCTGGGACGCACTGTCCAACGCCGCCGCCGCCGCCGGCTCCCGCCTGGAACGGTTCATCACCGGCCTCTTCGGCTCGTCGAACGCGCGGTACCTGCGGCGGCTGGAGCCCCGGATCGAGGCGATTAATTCGCTCGAGCCGAAGTACGAGGCGATGTCCGACGCGGAGCTCCGCGGCCAGACGGCCGAGTTCCGCCGTCGGCTGGCCGGCGGTGAGACGCTCGACGACATCCTCGTCGAGGCCTTCGCCGTCTGCCGCGAGGGAGGCCGCCGGTTCCTGGGCATGCGGCACTACGACGTGCAGCTGATCGGCGGCATGGTGCTCCACTCCGGGGCGATCGCCGAGATGATCACGGGCGAGGGCAAGACGCTCGTGGCCACGCTGCCCGCCTACCTCAACGCGCTCGAGGGAAAGGGCGTGCACGTGGTCACCGTCAACGACTACCTCGCCCGTCGCGACATGGAATGGATGGGGCCGCTCTACATGGGGCTGGGCCTCACCGTCGGCGCGATCCAGTCGGGCATGGACTCCGGGGAGCGGCAGGAGTCCTACGCCCGCGACATCACCTACGGCACCAACAACGAGTTCGGCTTCGACTACCTCCGCGACAACATGCGGATGGCGGCCCGCGACGACGACCGCTTCCCCAAGCACATGCAGCAGAGCCAAGGGCCGCTGAACTTCGCCATCATCGACGAGGTCGACAACATCCTCATCGACGAGGCCCGCACGCCGCTGATCATCTCCGGACCGGCCCACGACGACGTGACGAAGTATTCGAAGGCCGACCAGATCGCCCGGCAGCTGGTCGTCGACCGGCACTTCGAGGTGAAGGAGAAGGAGCACACCGTCGCCCTCACCGAGGAGGGCGTGCGGACGGCCGAGCGGCTCGCCGGCGTGGAGAGCTTCTACACCGCGGGCAACATGGAGTGGCCCCACCTCATCGACAACTCCCTCAAGGCCCACCACCTCTACAAGCGCGACGTCAACTACGTCGTGCAGGAGGGCGAGGTGGTGATCGTCGACGAGTTCACCGGCCGCCTCATGCCGGGCCGGCAGTGGTCCGACGGGCTGCACCAGTCGGTCGAGGCGAAGGAGGGGGTGAAGGTGAAGGAGGAGTCGCAGACCCTCGCCACCGTCACCCTGCAGAACTTCTTCAAGCTCTACAAGAAGGTCGGCGGCATGACCGGCACCGCCATGACCGAGGCCAACGAGTTCTGGAAGATCTACAAGCTCGACGTGATCGCCATCCCGCCCAACCGCGGCATGAAGCGGATCAACCACCCCGACGTGATCTACCGCACGGAGCGGGAGAAGTGGGTGGCCGTCGCCGACGAGGTGGAGCGGATCAACCGGTGGGACACACTGGCGCTGGCCGACGGCAGCTGGCGGATCGGCACGATCGTGGCCGAGACTCCCGACCACTACGAGCTGAAGCCCAAGGGTGCGCACGGCTCCGATCCCACCGAATCGATCCCGCGCACCACGGTGAAGGAAGTCCAGCGGAAGGGGCTGCCGGTGCTCGTCGGCACCGTCTCGATCGAGAAGAGCGAGCACCTCGCGCGGCTCCTCGAGAAGCGGGGCGTCGACCACCAGGTGCTCAACGCCAAGCAGCACAAGCGCGAGGCCGAGATCATCGCGCAGGCCGGTCGCCTGGGCGCCGTGACGATCGCCACGAACATGGCCGGCCGCGGCACCGACATCATCCTCGGCGGCAATCCCGACACGCTGGCCTGGGCGCAGCTGCAGGACCGCTACCCCACCCGGCTCGACGTGCCGAAGGAGGAGTGGGACGCGCTCGTCGCTGAAATCTCCTCGCGTGAGAACATGAAGGCGGAGGGGGCGAACGTCCGCGGCATGGGCGGCCTGCAGATCGTGGGCACCGAGCGGCACGAGGCCCGCCGGATCGACCTGCAGCTCCGCGGCCGCTGCGGCCGCCAGGGCGATCCCGGTTCGAGCCGCTTTTTCCTCTCGCTCGAAGACGACCTGATGCGGATCTTCGCCGGCGAGTGGGTGAAGAACGTGCTCACGCGGCTGGGAATGCAGGAGGGGGAGGCGATCGAGAGCCGGATGGTCACCCGCCGCGTCGAGGCCGCCCAGAAGAAGGTCGAGGAGCGCAACTTCGAGGTCCGCAAGAACCTGCTCGAGTACGACGAGGTGATGGACGAGCAGCGGAAGCGGGTCTACGGCTTCCGCCAGCGGATCCTCGACGACGAGCCCTGCCGCGACATCATCCTCGACATGGTCGACCGCCAGATCGACCAGAACATCGGCACGTTCCTCGACCGCGACTACGGCCCCCAGACCTACGCCACCTGGGCGTCGGGCCAGCTCTCCTGCGAGCTCGATCCGGCCGACTTCCGCGGCATGTCGCCGGAGGAGGCCGAGCGGCGGGCGGTGGACGAGGCGGTGCGGCAGTCGGAGGCTCTCGTCTTCGAGGCCGTTGAGGAGAACCTGCCCTCCGGCGAAGACGAGGATGAGTGGAACTGGTCGGCGTTGGCCTCGTTCGCCAACGTCCGCTGGCGGATCTCCGTGAACGATCGCGACCTGAAGCGGGAGGGCCGCGACGGCGTCGCGGAGTTCCTCCAGGAGAAGATCCGCGACGCGATCCACCGCATCGACCTTTCCGAGGGCGCCCGGTTCCTCGCCCCCGACTTCAGCCTGCGAAGCGCCTGCGGCTGGACCGAGTGGCGGTTCGGCGCGCGGCTCGACGACGCCGACCTCGCGGCGGTCGACAAGAACGGCCTCGATCCGCAGGCGTTCAAGAAGCTGGTCAGCGGCAAGGCGCGGGCGGTCTACGCCCAGCGCGAGATCGAATACCCGGTGCTGGTCGGGCTGTCGCACTTCACGGCCCGCGGCCCCGGCGGCGGCCGCGGTCTCGACCGCGAGGGGCTGCTCGCCTGGGCCCGCGAACGATTCGATCCGGCGCTCACCGAGCAGGATCTCGCGTCGAACGACCTCGACGAACTCAAGAGCGTGCTCGTAGCGGCCAGCCGCCGCCGCCACGCCCAGGAGGGCGACTCGCGCGACGAGATGAAGCGGATGGAGCGGGCGGTCCTGCTGCAGATCCTCGACAACTCCTGGAAGGACCACCTGCTGGCGATGGACCACCTGCGATCGAGCGTCGGCCTCCGCGGCTACGCGCAGGTCGATCCGAAGGTGGAATACAAGCGGGAGGGCATGCGGACCTTCGACCTGATGTGGAAGGGGATCGACGAGCGGGTCACCGACATCGTCTACCGGATCGAGCAGGTCGAGGGGGACGAACTCCGCAGCGCCTGGAAGGAGACGGCCGCGATCCACGCGGAGGCGGCCCCCGCCGCGCTCGTGGAGCCGCAGCAGGCGGCCGCCGGGCCGACGGACATGCCGGGCGACTCGCGGTCGTCGCAGCCGGTGGAGCCGATCCGCAACATGGGGCAGAAGGTGGGCCGCAACGACCCCTGTCCGTGCGGCAGCGGCAGGAAGTTCAAGAACTGCTGCGCGAAGTCGAGCGGCGTGCCGCTGGGGTGACGCCGTCGTTGGGCACGGGCGCAACCGCCCGTGCGACGAAGTGGCACCGCCACGGCCCCAGCCGCAGGCTGCGGACGATCGCGGCGATCCGATATCCCGCCTTGGCGTGGGCCCGCAGCGCTGCCGCGTTTTCCGGAAGCGTCAGCCTGAGGACGGCCGGGCAGCCCGCGTCGCGCAGGTGCCGCAGCCATGCCACGCTGAGCGCCGGAGCGATTCCCATGCCCCGCACCGCCGGTGTCGTGTAGGCGTTGAACTGAAAGGCCTCGCCGGCGGCCAGCGGCAGATTCCTGCCCAGGTAGTCCGATCTGGCCCTGGTGTTCGAGCCCCACATCGCCCCGACGATCCGGCCGTCGTGCCTGGCGACGAGGCAGCGGTCTCCTTCGGAAAGCCGTCGTGCGGGATCGTCGCCGTGGCCCCGCGTGCGAAACGCCCGGTAGGCTTCCACATCCTCGGCCGTGAGCCACTCGATCGTCACGGGCACTGCCGCGGCGCAGTCCGGAATCGGCTCCGAGAGCGGCCGGCGGAGCAGGTAGAGCCGCCGATAGCCGAGCACGGCCAGGGATCTGAACCAGAGGCCGCGCAGCCCCTCTTCACGCAGCGTGCGCCAGGCGCGGGCCGGAAGCCGCTCGCTCATACGACGTCCGCCGGCCGCTGTCTGTTGGAGAAGCCGAGTGCGCGGAACTCGGCCGGTGGCATCAGAGGCCGCTCGAAGTACTTCGCCAACTCGTGCACGCGCTCGAGCAACATTGCGTTGGTCGCCAGACGATCCCGCCCCGCATCGAACCAGAGATTGTCCTCCAGCCCGACCCGCACGCCGCCTCCCTCCATTATCGCCAGCGCGTTCGCCCGCATCTGGACGGCACCGATGCCGCCGAGCGACCAGACGGCCCCGGCGGGCAGGCTTCGCAGGAGCATGCCCACCTGCAGAAGGTCGGCCTGCGCTCCCGCCAGGTTGCCCACGATGACGTTGAAGTAGTGGGGTGGCCCGAGCACGCCCTTCTGGATCAGGTGGTTCGCGTAGTTGATCATGCCGGCATCGAAGCACTCGAGCTCCGGCACCACGCCGAAGCGATCCATCTTCTCGATCAGCATCCGGATCATCTCGGGGGTGTTCATGCTCGCCTCACGGACGAAGTTGAGCGACCCCAGCGTGAGCGACGCCATGTCGGGCCGCAGCTCCAGCACGGCCGACCGCTTCTCGAACTCCGGGAAGGTCCGGCCGCTGAGCGAGGCGCAGATCGGCAGTTCGGGGCAATGCCTGCGGACTCCGGCGAAGATCTCCGCGTAGATCTCCGGCTCGTAGGCGGGGCTGCCGTCCGCACGCCGGGCGTGCAGGTGCACGACCGTGATGCCGATCTCGTGCGCCTCGTGAACCTGTTCCACGATCTCCGCCGGGCCGATCGGTACGTGCGGCGTCTGAGCCTTGGTCGGCACCATGCCGGTGGGCGTGAAATTGACGACGAGTGGGGGCGGCGTGGTGTGCTTCATGGCATGGCTGCCGGGAGGCGAATGGCAGGACCGCCGACCTCCGGCTCCCGGGCGACGGCATGGATGGCCACGTAGTGGCCGGTGAGCCAACGGGTCGGCAGCGACTCCAGCCGCTCGCACGCCGCGAGGCACCGCATGAAGCCGCGGCGGCACGCCTCCGGCAGCCGATCGACCAGCCCCGCCAGCGGCACGGCGAGGGCCCGCGGGCAGTGCATCACGGCGGTCGCCTCGACGATCTCGAAGCCGGCATCCCGCACCGCCGCCGCGAGGGCCCGCGGCCCGAGCGTGGCGCCAACCTGATACGGCACGATTCCGACGCGGCGCAGTACCGGCAGCAGCGGCCCGTTCCGCAACCCGATCAGCGGGTTGGCGGGATTGTCCATGGTAAGGACAAGCTGCCCGCCGGGCCGGAGCACCCGCCGCAGCTCGACAAGCGCCGCCTGAATCTCGGGTGTCGAGCCGAAATGATCAAGCGTCGAGCCGGAGAAGATGGCCGTAAACGAGCCATCGGCAAACGGCAGCGACCGCACGTCGGCTGCGACGGCATCAAGCCCCGGATTGCACGCGGCCGCCTCCGCGACGATCACGGGCGAGATGTCGATGCCCGTGACGCGCACTCCGGAGGCCAGCAGCGGCCGCACGAGCCCGTGGCCGGACACCTCGTCGAAGAGATCTGTCTTGAGCAGCGTGGCGGAGGCCTCGAGCCCGCCGAGATCACCGCCGCCCGAGGCCAGCGTCCCGAGCCAGCGGTGGATCAGCCCCAGTTGGTGCCGGTCTGTGAATTCCCGCCAGAGCCGCTGGGGCCGCCGCGTGCGCCAGTCGGCGCCGACGGCATCCCAGTAGTCGTGGTCGGGGACCATCGATTCCACCTGCCGTCCACTCCGGAACCGACCGCCCACAGAGGCTGATTTCACCGTCTGCTGCAACTGCATATGCCCCGATAGTATCATACTTTGACCGCCGTATTTGATCGAGCTGGGCAGGGCGAATGCGTGGCGGGCCCCGGCTCGCGACCGGCTCCCGAGGTGTTCCGCGCCGTGCTGCTGCCAACCGTGCTCGACATGATCGGCGACACGCCCGTCGTCGACGTCAGCGTGCTCGCGCCGCATCCGGGCGTTCGGCTGCTGGCGAAGCTCGAGGGCCAGAACCCGTTCGGCTCACTCAAGGACCGGATCGCGAAGGCGATGCTCGAGCGGGCCGTCGCCGCAGGATCGCTCGCCCCGGGCCAACGCATCGTGACGCCCTCCTCCGGCAACACGGGCATCGCGCTGGCCGGCATCGGCTGCATCACCGGCCACCCCGTCACCGTCGTGATGCCCGACAATGCCTCGCCCGAGCGGAGCCAGACGCTCGCCGCACTCGGCGCCGACGTGCTTTTCACGCCGGCCAGACTGGAATCGGCCGCCGCCATCCGCCACGCGGAGCGGCTTGCCGAAGAATATCCCGAGTGGTGCCTGCTGAACCAGTACGACGACGAGGCGAATCCGACCGCGCATTTCGAGACGACCGGTCCGGAGGTGTGGCGCGACGTTCCGGAGATCACGCACTTCGTGGCCGGCATCGGCAGCGGCGGGACGATCCTGGGGGTCGGCCGCTTCTTGAGAACGCGGAATGCGCGGATCGGGATCGTCGCCGCCGAGCCGGCGAGCGGCCGGCACGTCGAGGGCGTGCGAAATCTTGGCACCGGCTACGTCCCCCCCATCTTCGACGCGTGGGGTGGCCACGAGCTCGTGGAGGAGATCCGCGTGGTCGACCATGCTGCAAGCCTGCACATGACCGCCCTGCTCGCCCGGCAGTGCGGCATTTTCGCCGGGCCGTCCTCCGGCATGGCGCTCGCCGCCGCGCTCGAAGTGGCCGCGGGGATCGACCAAGGCACGATCGTCTTCCTGGCGTGCGACGGCGGCTGGAAGTACCTCTCGACATCCGCCCCGCACGAGCCTGCCCACGTCGCCGTCGACCACCTGCATCGGTCGGAAGCTCTCTCATGAGCGGACGAACGGACCTCGCCACGCGGGAGCTCTTTCGACGCTTCGGCATCGAACGCAACGTCCGCTCCGGCGGCTGGCTCGATCTGCAGCTGCGGTGCCTCGTGCGGCTGCTGCGAGAAATCCGTGACGAAGCCAGATCACGCACCGGCATCCCCTGGAGCCGCCGGTGGCGGGCGTGGCGCAGGGGCTTCCGCTCCCGCCACGCCGCGCTCTACCAGCTCGACGACGGGAACGCGTCGGGCTACGTGCCGGATTTCGACTACGCGTGGCGGTGCTACACGATAAACGGCTTCTGGAACCCCATCGTGGGCAACAAGCTGGTCGTGTCGCAGATCCTCGCCGCCCATGGCATCCCCCACCCACGCGTGTTCGGTGTCGTGTCGCACGGCCGGCCGCTCCCCCCGGGGCCGGCCCATCCCGCGGCCGCCGCCTCGCTTCACGAGTGGACGGCCGACGCCCGGCCGGTCGTCTTCCGGCCCCACTGGTCGGGCGGCGGCGAGGGTGTCTTCTTCGTGCGACGGGACCGCGACGCCTGGTTCATCAACGGCCGTGACGCCACCGCAGACGACGTGGCCGCCCTGATCGGCGGCATCGACCGCTACATCGCGACAGCGTTCGTCGATCAGGCCGCCTACGCCCGCGCCATCCATCCCGCATCGACCAACACGCTCCGCGTCCTCACGCTCTCCGACGAGCAGGGGCCGTTCATCGCGAGCGTCGTGCACCGCTTCGGCACGTCGCGGTCGTTTCCGGTCGACAACTTCCACCAGGGCCGGGGCGGCATCTGCGCGGCGGTGGATTCGGACTCGGAGACGCTCGGAAAAGCCATGTCGCTCGACCGGCACAACCGCCGCGAGTGGCACAGCGCCCACCCGGAGACGGGCAGCCAGATCGAGGGCGTGACGATCCCGGGGCTGGCGGCGGCGCTCGAGGGCGTCCTGGCGGCGGCACGCTGCTTTCCGGAGGCGACCTGCGTCGGCTGGGACCTGCTCATCACCGAAGGCGGGTTCAGCATCCTCGAGGCCAACGCGCCGCCCGGCATCGTCGTCTCGCAGGCCCACGCGCCGCTCCTGGCCGACCCGCGCACGGCCCGATTCTTCGCGCGGTTCGGCATCCGGGCGCCAGCGAAGGCAGTCGCCTCCTGATTTTCCCTGCCTCGCACGATGGGCGTTGATCGACGCGTGCGTCGAGGCCGCCTCTGCGTCCGCAACGTCGCAGACGAATCTGCGGCGTGCTGGTAGCCTTTTCCGCGAGAGGCCCCGGGGATGGTCTGCCCGTCCCTCGTTTCCCCCGCCGGCACCGATGCTGCTCGACGCCATCTATCTCGTCGCCCTCGTCGTCCTCCTGCCCTGGGTGGCGTGGCGGAAGCTCTCCGGTGGCCGGCCCGTTGCCGCGCCCTGGATGCGGTTCACGGGCGGCATCCCTCCCCTGCCCCGCGCCGATGGTGCCGCCCGGATCTGGCTCCACGGCGTGAGCGTCGGCGAAGTGCAGCTGCTCTCCGTGCTGGCCGCCGAGATCCGCCGCCAGGCCGAGGCCGCCGGCAGGTCGATCGACTGCGTCTGCTCGAGCGCCACGACCACCGGCCTCGACGTCGCGACGAAGCGGTTCGGAGCCGACCGCACGTTCCCCTGCCCGCTCGACTTCACCTGGGCGGTCGATCGGGTGCTCGACCGCGTGCGGCCCGACCTGCTCGTCCTCGGCGAGCTGGAGCTCTGGCCCAATCTCCTCGCCCGCGTCCACGCCCGCGGCATCCCGGTCGTCATCGCCAATGCCCGCATGAGCGAGAAGAGCGCGGCAGGCTACGCCCGGATCGCGCCGCTCGTCCGCCGGATGCTCGGCCACGTGTCGCTCGTCGTCGCCCGGTCGCAGGAGGATGCCGGCCGCTTTGCTTCCTTCACGCCACAGGAAGGCTCTGCGATCGAGGTGACGGGCTCGATGAAGTTCGACGGCGTGAAAGGAGACCGCACGGCCCCCGACGTGGGACGGCTCGCGACGCTGGCGGGCATCACTGAAGAAGACATCGTCTTCCTCGCGGGCAGCACGCAGGCCCCCGAAGAGCAGTTCGCCGTCGACGCCTTCCGCAGCCTGGCCGCCGATCACCCGCGGCTGCGGCTGGTGATCGTGCCGCGGCACGTGGAGCGCGCCGCGGAGATCGCGGCGCTGCTCGACCGGGCCGGAGTGGCCTGGCAGCTCCGCAGCCGGCTGGGAGAGGGCCGGGCCGCCGCGGCCGCGACGCCCCGCGCGCTCCTGGTCGACACGACGGGCGAGCTCGGCTGGTGGTGGGGCACGGCGCGGATCGCGTTCGTCGGCGGCAGCCTCGACGGCAAACGCGGCGGCCAAAACATGCTGGAGCCGGCCGCCTATGGCGCGGCGGTGTCGTTCGGCCCGCACACGCGAAACTTCCGCGACGAGGTCCGCCGTCTGCTCGCCGCCGACGCCGCGGTCGTGGTCGCCGACCAGCCCGCGCTCACGGCCTTCGTGCGCCGCTGCCTCGAGGATCGGGCGTTCGCCGACTCCCTCGGCAGACGGGCCGCCGATCTCGTCGCCTCCCAGCGGGGTTCGACCGCGGCCACCGCCGCGGCGATCCTGCGGAGGCTCGCCGCGGCCAGCGGCCTGCCGGTTGCCAAGCCGGCGCCCGACCGCCAATAATCGAGGCTCTCGTAGTCTCCGTCCCCTCACCTGCACGAGGCACCCGCCGTGGCACAAGGAAAGTACCTGTTCACCAGTGAGTCGGTCAGCATGGGCCACCCGGACAAGTTGGCCGACCAGATCTCCGACGGCGTCCTCGACGCCTACCTCGCGCAGGATCCGCGGAGCCGCGTGGCGTGCGAGACGATGGTGACCACGGGACTGGCCGTCATCGCCGGCGAGATCACTTCCCGCGGCACGATCGACTACCAGCAGGTGGTCCGCGACGTGATCCGCCAGGTGGGCTACACCGACGACGAGATGGGCATCGCCGCCGACACCTGCTCGGTGCTCGTGGCCGTCGGCAAGCAGAGCGGCGACATCGCCATGGGCGTCAACGAGGACGAGTCGAAGGGGAAGGACATCGGCGCCGGCGACCAGGGCCTGATGTTCGGCTACGCCTGCAACGAGACACCGGAGCTCATGCCGCTGCCGATCGCCCTCTCCCACCGCATCCTCAACCGGCTCACCGAGGCGCGGCAGAAGAAGGAGGTCGACTGGCTGCGGCCCGACTCCAAGAGCCAGGTGACGATCGAGTACGAGGGCAACACGCCGATCCGCGTCGACACGGTCGTGGTTTCCACGCAGCACGCGCCGCACGTGTCGAACAAGGAGATCCAAGACTACATCGTCAACAAGATCATCAAGCCGCTCCTGCCGAAGGACCTCGACACGAGCAACATCACCTACCACATCAACCCCACGGGGCGGTTCGTGGTGGGCGGCCCGCACGGCGACTGCGGCCTCACCGGCCGCAAGATCATCGTCGACACCTACGGCGGCTGGGGCCGCCACGGCGGCGGCGCCTTCTCCGGCAAGGACCCCACCAAGGTCGACCGCAGCGCCGCCTACATGGCGCGGCACGTCGCCAAGAACATCGTCGCGGCCGGCCTCGCCGACCGTTGCGAGGTGCAGCTCGCCTACGCGATCGGCGTGAGCGAGCCGGTGAGTGTGCACGTCGACACGGAGGGCACCGGAAAGATCGACGATGCCCGGCTCTGCGAGCTGGCCCGCGAGTTCTTCCCGCTCACGCCCCGCGGTATCATCGACTACCTCGACCTGCGGCGGCCGATCTACCGAAAGACCGCCGCCGGCGGCCACTTCGGCCGCGACGGTTTCTCGTGGGAGCAGACCGACCGTGCGAAGGCCCTGGCCGAAGCGGCCCGGGCAGCCGTGGCGGTTGGCTGAGCCGTGATGCCCGAGGATACGCGGAAGTCCGCCGGAGATCGCTCCGGCCCGGAGCGGTCTGGGTCGGCCATGCGGTTCGCGGCGGCCGGCGGCCCGGGATCGGCCGACATCGAGCATGCGGCCGAACTCCCCGTGCATGCCTGGAGTGATGATCGCTGGAGCGACGATCACTCCAGCCATTGGGATCACTGGCTGCGGGATCCGCTCCTCCGCGGCGTCGTCGACGCAACGGCGCTCCTGGCCGGGCTGCTGCTCGCCTTCAGCGGTGTCGTCCTGGCGGCGCGACGGCTCGCCGGCGCGATGACGACGCCCCCCGGCCCCACGGCGATCCTCGCCGCCTGCGCCACTGCGGTCGCCCTGCTGCTCCTCGCCGACCGTGGCTCCCGGCGCGGCACCGGCCACACCGCGGGCGGGCTGGCGAGATTCGGCCTCCTGGCGACGGTCGCGGCCGTGGCGCTCCCGCTGCGGGTCGCCGCGCCGGCCGCGACGATTGCGGCGGTCGCCGCCCTCGTGGTGGCGGGATTGATCCTCGGACTCGGGGCGATGCCTGCGGCGGGTCGCGTGCTCGGCAGAAGGATCGCCGCCTCCCGTCCCACCCCGCCGAAGGCGTCGACCGGTGCCGAGGCCGCGGGCATGACCGTGGCGACGACTCCTGCCGCGGCTCCTGCAGCGGCCTGGGATGCCGGCATGCAGCAGCGGTTCGAGCGGTGCACGCTCGCCGACGGCACGGAGTGCGTCCGTGGCCGCGTGCGGGTGACGGTCGCGGCCGGATCGCGGCTGGGCGTGGCTCACGTCGGCTTCTGCCCTCCGCTGCCGGCGACGCCCGCGGTCGAAGCATCCACCGAGTATGATGGCGTCGAGGCCGTGGTGTCGGCGGCGGAGGTGCTCCCGTGGGGCGTCCGCATTGAATGCCGGCTCGACGAGCCCGCCGAGGAAGGAATCGAAATCCCCGTGGACCTGCTGGCGACGGCTCGGGCCTGATCGGGCTCATTGTCCCCGGATCATCGCTGCCTGATCGCCCCCACCACCGCACGATGGCACGCTGGCCCCACCACGTCTGGACCACGATCTTCACCTACGGCGTGATCTTCATCGCGTTCCCGCTGCTGTGCCTCCTCTTCATGCGTTGGGTCCGCGGATGACGCCCTCTTCCGTCCTTGTCGCCGCGCTGGCCCGCGCCGGCCAGGAGCACGTGCTCGCCTTCTGGGATCGGCTCGACGAGCCGGCACAGCGGGCGTTCGTCGCGGAGCTCGAGGCGATCGACTGGCCGCTGTTCGACGAGATGCGGCGGCTCGCGGCCGAACGCGGGAAGAGCGCAGTCGCACACGACGCCGTCGACCTCGCGATCGCGGCCACGCCCCCCTGCCTGCGACTGGGGGGCACGGCGAACCGCATCGCCCGCGAGTCCGCCGTCGATCGCGGCGGCCTTGCACTGCGGGCGGGCGTCGTTGGCGCCATCCTCGTCGCAGGCGGACAGGGAACGCGGCTGGGCTGCCAGGGCCCGAAGGGACTCTATCGCGTCGGCCCCGTCTCGGGAGCGAGCCTCTTCGAGATGCTGCTAGGCAGGCTCGTGGCCGTCCGCCGCCGCTACGGCCGCGACGTGCCGCTGGCGATCATGACGAGTTCCGCCACCGACGCCGACACGCGGGCGTTTCTCGACGAGCACGACTGCTGCGGCCTCGACCCCGCGAAGGTCTTCATCTTCCGCCAGCACGACCTGCCCGCGGTCGACGCCGTCACCGGCCGCCTGCTCCTCGACGGGCCCGGGCACCTCGCGCTCGCCCCCGACGGCCACGGCGGGATGCTCGTGGCGCTGGCGGAGAGCGGTGGCCTCGACTGGTTCGCGCGGCACGGCGTCGAGCATGTCGCCAGCTTCCAGGTCGACAATCCGCTCGCCCTGCCGCTGGCGGCGGAATTCCTCGGCTACCACCTGCTGGCGGAGGCAGAACTCTCCACGCAGGTGGTGGAGAAGCGCGAGCCGGGCGAACGCGTCGGCGTCGTCGTCGAAGCCGGCGGACGGCACACGATCGTCGAATACAGCGACCTGCCCGCGGCGGCCGCCGCCGACCGCCTCCCCGACGGCCGCCTGCGGTTCCACGCAGGCAGCATCGCCGTGCACTGCTTCACCCGGGAGTTCCTGGAGCGGACGGCGGCCCGCGAGGACTCGCTGCCGCTCCACCTGGCCTTCAAGGCGGTCCCGGCCCTCGACGCCGACGGCGTCCGCCGGGTGCCGGCGGCGCCCAACGCGATCAAGTTCGAGCGGTTCGTCTTCGACCTCATGCCGCTGGCGCGGCGGGTGTGCGTCGTGGAGGTCGACGCCGACGAGGGCTTCGCGCCGCTCAAGAATCCGCCCGGATCCGCGGCCGACGCCCCGGAGCACGTGCACGCGGCGCTCGTGGCCCATGCCCGCCGGGTGCTGGGCCGGGCCGGCGTCGGCGTCGCCGACGGCGTCGCCGTGGAACTGGCGCCCGACCGGATCCTCGACGAGGCCGATGTGCCGGCCGTGCTGCCCCCCGGCACGGTGCTCGACGGCCCCACGGTCGTCGGCCGCTGAAGGCCGGCCGGCGTCCGGCCCTATTCGGGATCGCCCCGGCGGCTCGACTGCCGCTACGCTGTCAGCCGCACCAGTCAGCCCATTCACGCGTCAGGAGTCGCTCCATGCTGCATGCGATCGTGATGGCCGGAGGATCCGGCACCCGCTTCTGGCCCGCCAGCCGTGCCGCCCTGCCGAAGCAGCTGCTGCCGCTCGCGGGCGATGCGACACTGCTGGAAGACACCGTGGCCCGGCTCGACGGCCTCGTGCCTCCCGACCGCGTGCTCGTCGTCACCGCCGCCAGGCTGCTCGACTCCGTGCGGCAGCAGCTGCCCGCACTCCCCGCGGCGGCCCTCGTGGGCGAGCCCTGCAAGCGCGACACCGCCCCCTGCATCGGCCTGGCGGCGCTGCTCGTCGCACGGCACGATCCCGACGCGATCATGGCGGTGATGCCCTCCGACCACGTGATCCGGCCGGCCGAGCGGTTTCGCGAGGCGATCCTGCAGGCGGCCGCCCTCGTCGAGCAGACCCCCGGCCGGCTCGTGACCTTCGGCATCAAGCCGACCTACCCGGCCGAGTGCTTCGGCTACATCCAGCAGGGACGGCCGATCGAGAGTCCCGGCCGCGCGTCGGCCACGGCCCCCGACGCCCCCGTCCACACGGTCGCCCGGTTTCGCGAGAAGCCGCCGGCCGCGGTCGCCAGGGAATACCTGCAGGCGGGCGACTGCCTCTGGAACGCCGGCATCTTCGTCTGGAAGGCGTCGACGATCCTCGCCGCCCTCGCGGAGCGGCAGCCCGAGTGCCTCGACCACCTGCGGTGCATCGCAGCCGCCTGGGACACCTCCGACCGGGAGCGGATCTTCGCGGAGGAGTTCGCCGCCATCAAGGGAATCTCGATCGACTACGCGGTGCTCGAGCAGGCCCGCGACGTGGTCGTCATCGAGGCCCCCTTCTCCTGGGACGATCTGGGAGGCTGGTCGGCGGTGGCGCGGCAGCGGGGCGCGGACGCCGAGGGCAACACCGTCGTGGGCCGGCATCTGGGGATCGACTCGACGCGGACGATCGTGCACACAGCCGACGGCCACCTGGTCGTCACGATGGGCCTCGAGGATATGCTGGTAGTGCACACCCCGGACGCGACGCTCGTGGCCCGCCGCGAGCACGAGGAGGCGGTGCGACGGGTTGTGGCGGAACTCGAAAAACGCGGCTGGACCGAATACCTGTGAAGCGATCTTCCCCGCGAGCACCTGATAGACGGCCGGGCGTCGGCCTGCCGTCCATCGTCTTCCGGCTCATGCTCGCGGCCCTGCCGATGCTGTCGGTGGCGGCGGCCGCCCCGCCGACCGACGCCGGCGACCGTCCCGCTGCGGCGGCGGACGCGTCCCCGGATGCCGCGGCGGATGCCGAGTCGACGCTCGAGTTCCTGCGGCACGCGGCCGAGGCCCTGACGTGGTCCGACGAGATCATCCGGCACGACTGGCGGATGCAGCGCCGCCCCGGCTCCGATGCCTGCCGCATCCTCGACGCCCGCGACGCCGTCGTGCGCACGGGCACGCGACAGGAGTGCGCAGAGGCCTTCGCGGCCCTGGAGGGATCGGGCGAGGCGCCCGCCGTGCGCGGCCCCACGGTGATCGTGCTGCACGGCCTCGGCGAGGGCCGCAGGTCGATGCGGCCGCTGGTCGAGTTCCTGCGTCGGAACCTCGACGCCACGGTGCTCTCGTTCGGCTACGCCAGCACCAGCGCCGGACTCGAAGACCACGGCAGGTCGCTGGCGACTGTGATCTCCCACCTTCCCGCGGACGCACCGATCAGCTTCGTGGGGCACAGCCTCGGCAACCTCGTCGTGCGGCGGTGGATGGGGCTGGCGGCCGCCGACGACCTGCCCCGCGTGGGCCGGATGGTGATGCTCGGGCCGCCCAATCAGGGCTCCGAGCTCGCCCGACGCGTCGCCACCATCGATCTGCTGGCATCGCTGTCCCACGGCGCGGCCCGCGAACTCGTGCTCGACTGGAATCGGGTCTCGCAGCACCTGGCGGTGCCGTCCTGCCCCTTTGGCATCGTGGCGGGGGGCAAGGGGGACGATCGCGGCTACAGCCGCCTGCTCTCCGGCGACGACGACGCCGTGGTCCGCGTCGACGAGACGCGGCTCGATGGCGCCGACGACTTCCTGCTGCTGCCGGTGCACCACGCGGCGATGATGCAGCACCCGAGCGTGCAGCGGGCCACGGCTTCGTTCCTCGAGACGGGCCGGTTCGACGCGGCCGCAGCCGAATGAGACGGATGCCCACGCCCCGGACGCACGAGACCATGCCCGACCATCCCACCGATCACCCGCCCGGCGGCCCGATGCCCGAGGGACGCGTGGCCGGCGTCGACTACGGCCGCAAGCGGATCGGCATCGCCGTCTGCGACGCGCACCGCATCCTGTCCAGCCCGCTGTGCGTCCGCCAGACGACGGGCGACAAGCAGGCGGACGCGGCCTTCTTCCGCACGCTGGCGGCCGACGAGGGAATTGTCGGCTTCGTCGTCGGCCTGCCCGTGCATGCCGACGGCACCGACAGTCGCATGTCGGTCGAGGTCGAGCGGTTCGGTGCCTGGCTCGCGATGGAGACGGGCCTGCCCGTCGTGTTTCACGACGAGCGCTACAGCTCCCGCGAGGCGGCCGGCCTCTTGGCGGGATCGGGTCTTTCGCGGGGCCGCAAGAAGGAGCGGAGCGACGCCATCGCGGCCCAGGTCGTCCTCTCCTCGTGGCTCGACGCCCAGGCCCACGGCGGCGGTCCTGCGAAGCCGGGGGCGCTCGACGCATGACGCCCGACGAACAGGCCGCGCCGACAGCGCCGGTGCTCGCGGCACCGGCCACGAGACTCGTCGTGGGCTGCGGCTACCTCGGCACGCGGGTGGCCAAACGCTGGCTCGCGGCGGGCGACACGGTCTTCGCCGTCACCCGCACGGCGGCCCGCGGCGCGGCGCTGGCCGCCACGGGCGTCACCCCCATTGTCTGCGACGTCACCGGCCGATCCGGTCCTCCGCCGCGCGAGGCCGTCCGCGGCATGCCCGACGTCGACAGCGTGTTCTGGTCGGTCGGCTTCGACCGCACCGCGGGTGCGACGCATCACGACGTGCACGTCGGCGGCCTGGCCGCGCTGCTCGACGCCGTCTCCGGCCGGCCGCGAGTGATCCTCTCGAGTTCCACCGGCGTCTGGGGCGACGAAGCGGGCGGCACGGTGACGGAGGAGACTCCCGTGCATCCCGCCCGTGACTCGGGCCGGGCCCTCGTCGACGCGGAGGCGGTCCTCCGGTCGCACCCGCGTGGCCCCGGTGTCGCGCTGCGATTCGCCGGGCTCTACGGGCCGGGCCGGCTGCCGCGGCTCGACGACCTCCGGGCGGGCCGGCCGATCGCCGCCGATCCCGACAGCTGGCTGAACCTGATCCACGTCGACGACGCGGCCGCCATCGTGTGCGCGGTCGCGGCGGCCGCCGCGCCGAGGCCGCTCTACGTCGTCTCCGACGGCCATCCCGTCCGCCGCCGCGACTGGTACGGCCATCTCGCGGCCATCACGGGCAGCCCGCCGCCCGCCTGGGATCTCGCAGCCCCGCGCAGCCGCGGCGCAGACAAGCGGGTCGATCCCTCCCTGCTCTTCCGCGACGTTCCCGTGACGCTAGCCTACCCCGACCCGCTCCGGGGCCTCGAGGCGGCGCTCGGCGACTGACCTCGCCGGGCCTCGTCGCGCGGGCGGGCTCCTCTTCTGCAGGACGGATCTACTGGAGGACCGGCACGCCCGCCGGCCGCGGTGCCTCGGTCGGCCGCGGCGCCTCAGTCGGCCGCCCAGTGCGGGCCAGGCCAGCCGCCCCGCCCGCCAGCGAGCTGAGGTAGTCGGCTGTGACGTTCATCGCCTCGTCGAAGTAGTAGTCGCGCTTGACGACGGGCCGTCGCTGGGCGTCCATCTCCTGCTCGAGCTTCTTCTCCTCGTCGTCCGCGGCCTTGCCCTCGTTCCACTGCTTCTCGAACTCCGATTCCACGAGCGAGATCGTCTTCTCGTTCTTGCGCTTCTGATACTGCGAGATGTCGGCCTGGAGCTTGCCAAACTCCTCGTTCTGCGACACCCGCGTCAGCGACCGCTCCCGCAGCGCCCGCAGCATGTCGTCGGTGACCCGTCCGCTGGCCTGGAAGGCGGCGGCCGGCACCTTGTCGAAGGGGATCGCGTGGTCGAGGTCCGACTCGCCCACGGGCAGGTGTGTCGTGATGCTCGGCAGCTCGACGTCGCTCTTCACGCCCTCGATCTGTGTGCTGGCACCCAGCGGCCTGTAGAACTGCTGCATCGTGATCTTGATCGCCCCGAGGGACGGGGCGTTGGGCAGCCGCTGGAACAGCTGCCGGCCGAGGTCGAGCAGGCTCTGCACGGTGCCCTTGCCGTGGGTGGTCTTGTCGCCGATGACGAGGCCGCGCCGGTAGTCCTGGATGGCCCCCGCCACGATCTCGCTGGCACTGGCGCTGAACTTGTTGGTGAGCACGACGAACGGCCCGTCCCACGACACGCCGGGATCGACGTCGTCGTACTGCTGCACCCGCTTGTCGGCGTCCTTGATCTGCACCACGGGGCCGGTGTCGATGAACAGGCCGGTCAGCGAGATCGACTCCGGCAGCGAGCCGCCGCCGTTGTTCCGCAGGTCGAGCACGACGCAGTCGACCCCCTTCTGCTTGAACTCGTCGAGCAGCCGCTTGGTGTCGCGGGTGCTGCTCTTGTAGTCGGCCTGCCCCTGCCGGGCGCCGTCCATGTCCATGTAGAAGCTCGGCAGGTTGATCACGCCGATCCGCCAGGGGGAGCCGTCGGGCTTCTTGCCCTGCTCGATCACCTCGCCCCGCGCCTCCGCGTCCTTGAGCTCGATCTTGGCCCGGGTGATGTCGTAGACCTTCGGCACCGTCTCACCGACGGGGATCACCTTGAGCCGCACGATCGTGCCGCGCTTGCCGCGGATGAGCTTCACCACCTCGTTGAGGTTCATGTCGACCACGTCGACGATCTCGCCGTCGGTGCCCTGGCCGACGCCGACCACGCGGTCCTTCTTCTTGAGCCGGCCGTCGCGATCGGCGGCACCGCCCGGCGTGAGCTCCATGATGGTGGTGTAGCCGTCCTCGCCCTTGAGCTGGGCGCCGATGCCGTCGAGCTGCAGCCGCATGCCGATGGCGAAGTTCTCCTGAGTGCCCGGCGACATGAAGCTGGTGTGGGGATCGAGGCTGCTGGTCAGCGCAGTCAGATACATCTCGAGCAGCTCGTCGGCGGTCATCTGGTGCATCCGCTTGGCGAAGCTGCGGTAGCGGCGCTGGAGCTTGTCCTTGGCCTCTTCCGGCGGCGTCTTTTCCATCTTCTGCACGAGCAGGTCGTACTTGATGCGCTTCCGCCAGTTGTCGTCCGCATCCGCCTCGCTCTTGGCCCAGGTCGTGGCGTCGCGGTCGGTGACGATCGTCTCCTGCTTCGTGAAGTCCTGCGGCCCGGCCACGAGCTTCTCGATCAGCGGCAGCCGCTGGTCGACACGCTCCAGGAACCGGTTGAACACCTCGTATGCGAAGCTGACGTCGCCCCGCTTCACGAGATCATCGAGCGAGTCTCGCTTCTGCATAAACGAGTCGACGTCGCTCTGCAGGAAGTGGAGCTTCCAGGGATCGAGCCCCTCGAGGAAGATCGTGAACCACCGCCTCGCGATCTCGTCGTCGATCGGCTTGCGCAGGAAGTGCTCCCGCTCGAGGTAGCTGCGGACCGCGAGCGTGATCTGGCGGTCGTTGGGGCCGGGCTTCGCGCCGGCCGCCGGGGCGTTGTTGGCGGCGGAGGCCGGGGGGCCGCCCACGGCTGTCGGGGGCTGTTCGGAGCGGACGCGCAGCACGGAGACGGACACGATGACGAGGCCGAGCACCGCGGCCGCGAGCAGGCCGCGGGGCATGCGGACGGCGCCGGGACTGGCTGGTGCCTTCGCCCCGCCGACAACGGTGGGGGAGCCGGGTCCGACCCGGTGGGGACGATTGCCGTTCACGTGCGCTCACTCCTTTCGACAGGACATGCCGAGACTCCACCGCATTCTGACGAATCGGGCTGTTCCTGGCGAGGTCTTGTTTCACCGCAGGAAATGCCCGGCGGCGATCGATCCCTCGGCCGCCGGCGAAACCCCCGAGGGACCGGGGTGACGCTCACCGGGGAGACGCGTCGGCTTCACTGGAACTCTGCTGCGATTGCCGCTGCGGCACGTTCGACCACGGCCCTGGCCACCAGCGGGTCCGCTCCAAGCCGACCCACCTGCACCCACTCGATCTCCGGGTGACGGCGCCGGGCCTCTTCGACCGCCGCGGTCACCTGTTCTTCTACGTGGCCACGGAACAAGAGGTGCGGCTGCACGATCGCCCGCCGCACCTGCCCATCCTCGGCCGCCGCCGCCGCGGCGAGTGCCTCGGCGAGCGTCGGACGCGCCGCCGCGACGAATCCCAGGAGCAGCCTGCCGAACCCCGGCTGCTCGCCGCCGGCCTCCGCGGCGCTGGCCGCGGCAAATTCCGCCAGCTGCGCCGGGGCCGAGGGATCGCTCGCCCCGCGGCCCACCATGACGAACGCCGTGTGCTCGGAAGGCACCGGCGGCAACGAGGCCAGGGCCTCTCCGCGGCGGGCCCGCGACAGCGCGACGACGGCCGGATGGCAGCCGAGGGCTGCCGACTGTCGCACGAGGAGGCCGGCGCGGGCCGCCCCGTCGCGCACCGCCTCGGGCACGTCCCGCCGCGCGTGCCCGGCGGTAAACAGGAGCAACGGCGCGGCCACGACCTCCGTGCACCCCCGATCCGCCAGCCGCAGGAGCGCGTCGCCGATGCTCGGCCCGATCACCTCGAGGAAGCCGGCCTCCACGGGAGTGCCCGGCAGCATGCCGGCCACCAGCCGCGCCACCGCGAGGGTCTCCTCGGCCCCAACGGGATCGGCCGTGCCATGCCCCACGACCGCGACGCCGAACCTGGGCGCGTGGCGGCCGAGCAGCCGGCCGAGGGCGGCAAACCACGTTCGCTGGGTTCGCTGGCGGGGGATCGAGGGGAATGGCACGGTGAAGGTCCGCGGGACGGCGATGGGGCGTGGGCAGCCCAGAACCATGACGTCTGAAGGTCTCATGTGAACCGAACTTACTGCTCCCGCGGGCGGCAGCCGGCGAGCAGGGCGGCGACCCCGCAGAGCACCGCCACGGCCGCCGCGAACGGCAGCGTGTGCGACGGATGCATCGCATAGAGCATCGAGCCGACGAACGGTCCCAGGATCCGCCCCAGCGACGCGAACGACTGGTTCACCCCGAGCACCTCCCCCTGGCGGTCCGCCGACGCGCTCTTCGAGATCAGCGCGGACACCGACGGGTTCACGAACGCGAAGCCGGCCACCGCCACGGCCGAGGCTGCGTAGAACACCCGCTCGAAGCCGCCTGTCGCCCCCGTCCCGCGCGCGTACACCGCCCAGGCCACGAGGCCCACCGCCCCCAGGCCGGCGATCATGAGCCCGACGCCGGCCGCGAGCAGCTGCGTCTCGGGAAAGCGTTTGGCGAGCGGCCGATAGAGGCCGCCGGCCAACAGCAGCATCAGCCCGATGAAGGCGAAGACGAGGAAGTTGTCGTCGTCGCCCATCCCGAACGCCGATTCCGTCAGCCGCGCCAGCGTGGCCTCGAAGTTGGCGAACGCGACGATCGACAGGAAGTAGACGAGCACGAGCGACCCGACCGCCGGCAGCCGCAGCACGGCCGCCGTGCGCGACATTCCGGGAAACTCCTTGGCTGTGCGGGCGCCCGGCACCCGCGTTTCCTTGAAGACGAAGATGGCGATGAGGAGCGCCGCGAACGACAGGAGCGACGCCAGCGCCCCCACCCCGCCCGGCTGCTGCCGGAAGATGGCCAGCCCGAAGTAGGCGATCAGCGGCCCGAGCGTGAAGCCCGCGCCGAAGGCGATGCCGATGAGCGCCATGCCGCGGGCACGGTTCTGCGGGGTGGTGCAGTCGGCGATCACGGCCGCGGCGGTGCCGACGCTCGCACCGGCGATGCCGGCGCCGATCCTCGAGAGCAGCATCAGCCCGAGCGCCGCCGCCGCCCGGTCGGGCGGCAGCATGACGGCGAGACCGTAGAGCGCGTAGAAGACGACCGATCCCAGGAGGCTGAGGATCAGCATCGGCCGCCGTCCGACGCGGTCGGAGATCCGGCCCCACAGCGGGCTGAAGATGAACTGCATGAGCGAGAAGACTGAAAAGAGCACGCCGATCGCGGCGCCGGAGGTGACCGGCGAGAACCCCAGGGCGGCGAGGTAGGGCTCGGCCTGCCGCGGCATGACCGGCAGCACGATCCCGAAGCCGAGCAGGTCGATGAACACCGTGAGGAACACGACCAACAGCGCGGCGCGGCGGGACGCATCGGGCGCCGCGGCGGCATCCGAGCCGCTGGGGGCGGCCGTCGAGGGATGGGGGGCTGGCATGCGCGGTAGACTCCTGGCCGATCGTGACCGGATGCGTTCCGGCCGGACTTCCGCGCGCGACGCAACGGCCCGGCCCGTCCGCCGCACGTCACCCACCGCGGTCAGGGAGCAGCGCGAGACAGCATGAGGAAGACCGCTACGCCCGACCAATCGCCGGACGCCGATTCCCGCAGCCTACCCGATGGGACCATGAGCGTGTCGGAGGTGACGGCCCGCGTCAAGGAGCACCTCGAGTCGCGGTTTGCCGACGTCTGGGTGGCGGGAGAGATCAGCAACCTCGTCCGCGCCTCCTCGGGGCACGTCTACCTGTCTCTCAAGGACGACGCCGCCCTGCTGCGGGCCGTCGTCTGGCGGGGCACGCTGCCACAGCTGGCGATCGAGCCGGCGGACGGCATGGAGGTGGTCTGCCACGGACGGATCGAGCTGTACCCGCCGCGCGGCACCTACCAACTCACGATCGACCGGCTGCACGCCGTGGGGACCGGCGCCCTCGAGGCGCGGCTCCGCAAGCTCCATGCAACGCTCGAACGCGAAGGACTGTTCTCGCCCGCCCGCAAGCGGCCGATCCCCGCCTTCCCGCGGCGGATCGCGGTCGTGACGAGCCCGACCGGCGCCGCGATCGCCGACTTCCTCCGCACGCTCTTCTCCCGGTGGCGGTGCGCCGAGGTGATCGTGGTGCCCTCGCGGGTGCAGGGGGCCGGCGCCGCGGAGGAACTGGCCGCCGCGCTCGCCGCCGCCGCCCGGCTCGTGCCGGCCGTCGACGTGATCGCGCTGGTCCGCGGCGGGGGCAGCCTGGAGGATCTGTGGAGCTTCAACGAGGAGACGCTCGTGCGCGCGATCGCGGCGTCGCCGATGCCGGTCGTCTCGGGCGTGGGCCACGAGATCGACGTCACGCTCGCCGATCTCGTGGCCGACCTCCGCGCACTCACGCCCACGGACGCGGCGGTGAAGGTCTCGCCCGACGGCCGCCAGGTGGCGGCGGCGCTCGACGGGCTGGCCGCGCGGCTGCAGACAGGGCTGCTGCGGCGGGTGGATCTCGCCCGCGACCGCATCGGCCAGGTGGCACGGTCGAGGGTCTTCGCCGATCCCGCCATCCTCGTCCGCGACCGCGCCGCGGTGATCGAGCAGCACGCGGCGCGGCTGCAGCGGCTGGCCACGGCGGCCGTGGGCCGCGGCCGTGAGCGGCTGGCGGCCGCGGCCGGCCGGCTCGAGGCTGGCAGCCCGCTCAAGCTGCTGGCCCGCGGCTGGTCGGTCACCGCCCTGGCCGACGGCGAGCCGCGCCAGGCGCTCCGTTCGGTCGCGGGCATCTCTCCCGCCGACCTGCTCGTCACCCAACTGACCGATGGACGCATCTGGAGCCGCGTGGAAAGGATCTCGCACGATGACCGCCCTGCCTGACGAATCCGCACAGCCCCCGAAGCCCCCGCATGCCCCCCAGCCCGCAGGGCCGACATTCGAGTCGGCGCTGGCGGATCTGGCCGAGCTGGTGGGCCGGCTCGAATCGGGAACGCTGGGTCTGTCGGAATCGATCGCCGCCTACGAAAAGGGCGTCTCGCTGCTGCACGGCCTGCACGAGCAGCTCGCGGCAGTGGAGGAGCGGGTGCGGACACTCGTGCGCGTCGACGAGCAGGGCCGCCCGATCCTGACCGCCACCGCCCCCGGAACTGCCGGAGCTGAAAAGTCAGCCGGCGCGGACGCGGCTGCGGGAGCGGACAAGCCGGCCCGCGGGACCGCGCGGTCCGGCCGGGCAAAACGGCTCCCCGGGATGGACGATGCCGAGGGGCCGACTTAGGATTTCGCTCGTGTTCGGGCACCGGCGACGCACCCGCGTCCCCGGTCCTCGACCACCCGGATGTCCGGCAAGCGGTGCCTCGGCGGCCGCCGGCGATTCTTCCGGGTTCCATCCATCGGGGCTTCGTCATGGAGGTTCGTCCCGAGCGGCCGACCGCTGCTCGCGGCGCCGCGTCGAGCCTCGCGGTGCCGCCGAGCGGCCCCGCCGATCTCGACGCCGTCGTAACCCGCTCCCTGGAGCGGGTCCGCGCGTTCATCGAGCCGCGGCTCGACGCGGCACTGCGGCCCACACCGGCGAAGCCACCGCGGCTGGTCGAGGCGATGCGACACGCGTTGCTCGCTCCGGGCAAGCGACTCCGGCCGGCGCTGGTGCTCTGGTCCGCCGCCGCGTGCGCCGGCGGCAGCGACGACGAGGCCGGCGACTGCGCGGCCGGGGCCGAGGCGGAGGCGTGGGACGCCGCCGCTCCGGCGGCCGTGGCGGTGGAGATGATCCACGCCTACTCGCTGGTGCACGACGACCTCCCGGCCATGGACGATGACGACCTCCGCCGCGGGCGGCCGACCTGCCACCGGGCGTTCGACGAGGCCACCGCCATCCTCTGCGGCGACGCCCTGCAGGCGCTCGCCTTCGAGACACTGGCGCGGGGGCTGCCCGCCGCCGTGGCCGCGCGCGGCTGCCTGGTGCTGGCCCGCGCCTCGGGCCCCGAGGCGCTCGTCGGCGGCCAGGCTGACGACCTCGCTGCCGAGCGGGGCTGGATCAGCGACCCCCTCGCCATGCCCCCGCACGAGCGGGTGGCGTGGCTCGAGCGGATCCACAGCCGTAAGACCGGGGCCCTGTTCCTGGCCTGCCTGGAACTCGGCGGGCTGGCCGTGGCGGGCGACCAGCGGCAGCTCGCCATGCTGGCTGCCTACGGACGCCGCTTCGGCCTCGCCTTCCAGATCGCCGACGACATCCTCGACGCCGAGGGCACGGAGGCTGCGGTTGGAAAACGCGTGGGCAAGGACACCGAACGCGGGAAGCTCACGTTCCCTTCGGTGATCGGCCTCGAGGAAAGCCGCAGCCGCGGACTGGCGCTGGCCGGTGAGGCGGTCGACGCGGTCGCCGGCCTCGGCGAGCCTGCCGCGGACCTCGCTCGACTGGCCCGCTGGATCGTCCTGCGGAATCACTGAAAAACCGCGAAAAGCAGCCCAGTTCGACGCAACCGGATATAACTGTACGTGTCAGGAAGCCCTTCGCACCCGAGGACGGGAACAGGACGTTCCCCTGAGCCGATGGCCACGATCCTGCCCGCGATCATGTCCCCCCGCGACCTGCAGGGGCTTTCCATGGACGACCTCGAGCGGCTCGCCGCCGAGATGCGCAAGGCCCTCTGCGAGGTGGCTGCCAGCCGCACGGCCCACTTTGCCTCGAACCTGGGCGTGGTGGAACTGTGCCTGGCCCTGCACCGCGTCTTCGACTTCAGCCGCGACCGGCTGATCTGGGACACCGGGCATCAGATCTACCCCCACAAGCTGATTACGGGAAGGTTTGGCCGGTTCGGCACGATGCGGACCAAGGGCGGCCTGATGGGCTACCCGAACCCGGACGAGAGCCCGTATGACCTGTTCATGACCGGCCACGCGGGCTGCAGCGTGTCGACCGCCCTGGGGCTCGCCAGTGGCGACGACCTGTGCGGCCGGGGAGACCGCCGTGCCGTGGCCGTGATCGGCGACGGGGCGCTGCCGTCGGGCATCGTGTTCGAGGCGCTCAACAACGCCGGCTTCCTCAAGAAGCGGCTGATCGTGATCCTCAACGACAACCGCATGTCGATCTGCCCGCGGGTGGGCGCGCTGGCGGAATACCTCGACGTGATCCGCACCAACCCCTGGTACCGGGGCATCCGCGACCAGGCGCAGGAGCTGATCAAGGGCGTGCCGATGGTGGGTGGCCCGATGGAGCGGATGCTCGCGAACGTGAAGGATTCGCTGAAGGCGACGCTGCACGGCGGCATGCTCTTCGAGTCGCTCGGTGTGCGGTATTTCGGTCCCGTCGAGGGGCACTCCCTGCCGACGCTGATCCGCTACCTCGAGATGGTCAAGGACGCGGAGGGGCCGATCCTGCTCCACGTGCTCACCGAGAAGGGGCACGGCTTCAAGCCGGCTGAGGACGATCCAGTCTTCTTCCACACGCCGGCGCCGTTCGAGTGCGACGACGACGACTGCATCATCTCCATCAAAAAGTCGTCGTCCCCGGCCTACACCGACGTCGCCAGCGCCGCGATCGGCACGAGCATGCGACGCGACCCGCGGGTCACCGTGCTCACGGCCGCCATGTGCCAGGGCAACAAGCTCGAGAAGGTCCGCGAGGAGTTTCCCGAGCGGTTCTTCGACGTCGGCATCTGTGAATCGCACGCGGTGGCGTTCGCCGCCGGCCAGGCCAAGGTCGGCTGCCGGCCAATCGTCGACATCTACAGCACGTTCCTGCAGCGGTCGTTCGACCAGATCTTCCAGGAGGTCTGCCTGCAGAACCTGCCTGTCGTGTTCATGCTCGACCGGGCCGGCCTCACCGGCCCCGACGGCCCCACGCACCACGGCGCCTTCGACATCGGCTACCTGCGGCTGTTTCCCAATCTCGCCGTGCTGGCCCCCGGCGACGAGCACGACCTCACGGCGATGCTCGACTGGGCGCTCGCGCACAACGGCCCGGTCGCGATCCGCTACCCCAAGGCCGTGGCCGAACGGATGCCGGGCGTCCGCAGCCCGATCGAGCAGGGGCGGTCCGAGCAGCTCGTGACGGGGGGCGACGGGCTGATTGTGGCGTGCGGGACGCTGCTGGGAGCGGCGCTCGAGGCCGCGGCGGTGCTGCGCGAGGAGGGGCTGTGCGTGGGCGTCGTGAACGCCCGGTTCGTCAAGCCGCTCGACCCGCGGATCACGGAGTGGATCGAGGCGGCGCCATGGACGGTGACCGTCGAGGAGAACGCGCTGCCGACCGGCTTCGGCGGGGCGGTGCTGGAGGCGGTCAACGACGCCGGAGTCCATGCGGGGCCGATACTGCGGCTCGGGCTTCCGGACAGGTTCGTCGAGCACGGCGAGCGTGGCGAGTTGCTGGCCGACCTCGGGCTCGACGCAGCCGGAATCGCCGCCGCCTGCCGCCGGCTGGCCGGCCGCGAGCAGATGGGCCTCCGGGCACACGCCGACGCGGCCGCGTCCCACCGCTGACGCCTCGTCTCCGCTCGCCACGCCGGTGCTGCCGCCGGCCCGCCTGTCAGGAACCACGATTCCCCATGACCACGAGTTCTCGCCTGCGTCCAGGGCAGCCGTCACCAGCGGCGCTGGGGGTGATGATCGTCGGCCCGGCCGGCATGCCCGCCGTCGCGGACGAGGCGACGTGGCTGCAACGGCGGCTCGGCGCGGCGGGGCATGCGGTGGAGTGCCGGCTGGTCGAACGGGCCGCCTGGGGTCAGGGCCGCTTGCAGCCCGACCGCGGGCCGGGCGCCGACCTGGTCGTCGTGCTCGGCGGGGACGGCACGATCCTGCGAACCGCCCGCTGGATGGGCTACGAGCAGGTGCCCGTGCTGGGATTCAACCTCGGCACGCTCGGCTTCCTGGCGGACTTCTCCAGCAGCGAGGCGGAGGCATGCCTCGACGACATCGCGGCAGGACACTTCCGGCTCGTGGATCACCTCATGTTCGAGGCCGAGATCATCCGCGACGGCGAGACCATCCACCGGGAACTGGGCCTCAACGAGACGTCGCTCCTGGCCGGCCCCCCCTTCTCCATGATCGACATCTGCCTGTTCGTGGACGGCGAGATCGCCACCACCTACCGCAGCGACGGGCTGATCGTCAGCACGCCGGTCGGCTCGACCGCCTACAACCTCTCCGCGGGCGGCCCGATCGTCCGCAAGGACATCGACGCCTTCGTGTTCACCCCGCTCAATCCACACACGCTCACCAACCGCACCGTCGTCGACTCGGCCGACCGGACGTACGAGGTGCTCCTGCCCAAGCCCAACGAGGGCTCGGCCTGCGTGGTCGACGGCCACGTCATCACCGGCCTCAAGGCCGCAGACCGGGTCCGCATCCGCCGCGCCGTCCCCCGGTTCTCGCTCGTGGAGACGCGGACCCACGGCTACTACCGCACGCTGCGCGACAAGCTCCAGTGGGGCGGCGGCATGCGGACCGCGACCCGCGCCCCCAGCGGAGGCCCGTCATGACCCGACAGCGTGAGGACGTCGTGACGGGATGCCGGCCCCACGGGCGGCGCCTCCCGCCACGGCTGGCGGCGACGGCGGGGCTCGTCATCTGGGCGGCGGCGGGCGGCGCGACGGCGGCGGAGCCCGGTGCCGCGGTGCGGCTCGAGTATCGCTTCCTCACGGGGGAGACGCTCGACATGGACGTATCGCACCGGGCGCTCACGGAAACCACGGTCGGCTCCACGGCCCAGACCACCGAGACGGCGACCGACTCCCGGAAGAAGTGGCGGGTGCTGGCGGTCGACGGCGAGGGCCACGCCACGCTCGAGCATTCGGTCGACGACGTCACGATGACGTCGCGCACCAGCGACCGCGGGCAGGTGCGGTGGAGCAGCAGTGGCCACGAGCCGCCGCCCCCCGGCTACGAGCAGGTGAAGTCGAGCCTCGGCGTGCCGCTGTCCCGGCTCGTCGTCGACCGCAGCGGCCGCATCCTCGACCGCCGCGACCTGCGGCCCTGCCCCCCGTCGAGCACCGGCGACCTCGTGGTCGTGCCCCTGCCCGAGGAGGCCGTGGCCGAGGGCGCCGACTGGATCGTGCCGCAGGAGGTCGTCGTCGAGCTCCCCGGCAATCAGCGGAAGGCCGTGCGGACGCGGCTGCGCTACCGCCTCGAGAGCGTCCGCGACGGTATCGCCACCATCAGCGTCGACACGACGGTACTCACACCCGTCGACGACCCTCGAGTCGAGTCGCGGCTGATCGAGCGGATCTGGAACGGCACGATCGAGTTCGACGTCGACCGCGGCCGTGTCGTCAGGCGGACCACAGGCATCGACCGGCGCGTGGTCGGCTTCGAAGGCCCGGAATCGAGCGTGCGCTACAAGGCGAGCCTTGAGGAAAGGCTCGTCGACCGCCGCGACGCCCCCGCGTCGCGAGGATCACCCGTGAGGTGATGGCGGAACGAATGCGTCTCAGGCGGACTCCGGCGGCGGTCCGCGGTCCGCAAAGCGTCAGCCCGCCCGGAGGACGTCCTCGACGCGGCGGATCGCCTCCTCGACGTCCCACGTCGCGTCGGCCAGCACGATCTTCGACCGCTGCGACACCCACTCGTCGACCGCCTTCTGCGCCGCGATCACGGTCGAGTGGCTGCGACGGCCGAAGTATGCCCCGATCTCCGTGAGCGCCGAACTGGTGTGCCGCCGTGCCAGGAACATCGCCAGCATCCGCGGATGATTGACGATCCGGGCCCGCCGTGACGATTGCAGCGATCCCGTCTCGATCCCGAACGCGGCACAGACGGCCCGCTCGATGTCGGCCAGCCGCACGCTCCGGGAGCTGGCCCGCACGAGGTCGACCAGGGCATCCTCGGCGACCTCCGGCGTCACGGGCAGGCCCAACATGTGGCTGGTGGCCTCCAGCCGATTGACGGCCCCGATGAGCTCGCGGGCATGCCGCGTCATGCTCGTGGCGACGTAGTGGCAGACCTCGGCGGGCAGCGTCAGACCGCGACGTGTGGCGATCCCCGCCACGATGCCGCGGCGGACGTCGTAGTCGGGAGGCTCGATGCGGGCGGTCATGCCGCCACGGAGCCTGGTCACGAGGTCGGGGCCGAGGAAGTCGAGGGCCGCCAGGTCGCGGTCGGCGGCGAACACGATCTGCCGCCCCTGCCGATGAAAGGCGTCGACCGTCTGCTGCAGCTCCAGGGTCGTCGCCCGCTTGCCCGCGAAGAACTGGAGATCGTCGATCACGAGCAGGTCAGCCTGGCGGCAGGTGCGGCGAAAGCCGGGCAGGCCGCCGCCGTGAAGCGCCTGAAGGAAGCCGGTCGTGAACTGTTCGGCGGAGAGGACCAGCGCCGTCGAGCCGGCATGGAGTCCGCGAAATTGCCCGCAGATGCCCTCGAGCAGATGGGTCTTGCCCACGCCGCTGGGGCCGTGGACGAGCAGGGGCGACATCTCTCCCGGACGCGCCGCGGCCAGTTCCGCCGCGGCATGCGCCATGCGGTTGCTTGGCCCCACGACGAATGCGGCGAGTTCCGCGCATCCCCGCCTCGTGAAGCCGCTGGACGCAGCGCGCACTGCCCCCGACACCACGATGCCTCTCGGACCATGCTCCGGTGACGACGGCGGCCGACGCCGCGAACCTGCCCGGCCGGCCCCCGGCTCGATGTCCCGCGCGATGTCCCGCGCAACGCCCGCTTCGCCCCGCCGCTGGGCCGGTCGTGCGGGCAGCCGGGGAACGTCGGCTCGGGTTGCTGCCCGCCGGCCAGGCCGGGCCGCCAGCTCGCTGGCGGCCCCTTCGTCCCGCGGCGTGAGAGCGGCCGCCGGCTGGACGGCGGTCGCCGCCCGCCAGACCACGGTCGCTTCGGCCCCGCAGACGGCCCGTGCCACAGCCTCCACGTCGGACCGGAACGTTCGCCGCAGCCATTCCTGGGCGAAGACGTTGCCCGCTGTCACCACGACGCAGGGCAGCTCCCGCGACGTGGTGCCGTCGCCCGCGGCCGGAACGGCCTCGACACCGATCGAGACGCCGTCGCCGAACCAGACGCCATACCGCTCGTCGCCGAGTCGTTGGCGGAGGGCTTCCTCCACGAGCCGGCCCCTGGCGGCATCCAGCGGTGAATCAAGCGCGGGATCGGCTGCGGGAGCCGCAGCCGCGGCCGTGGCCTTCGGCGCCGAGCCCACGTGTCGCCCCCGCGTCTGCCTGATTCCCGATGCTTTCGCCATGGGCTTCCTTCACCAGGCGACGGTCTCGCCCCGCCGCCCCGCGTTCATCCTGCCACGCGCTCGTCCGTGAAATGAATCGCCGGTCACTCGCATGTGACCGGCGACCATGTGATCCGGGCGGCGAGTATAGGAGTGACAGCAGTGCTGTCAAACCTCCGCAGCATCTCCGCGGCACGGGGCATGCGCACCGCGTGCCGACGCGCGATGGGCATGCACGATGCCACTCGTCGCGCTGTGTTCCGCGCCGTTCGCGAATGCGATGCGGGGCCGTGCACAAACTGTGCGAAACGGCAAAACATCGCAGAAAAGCGGGTCGGGCACGAACGTCCGGATTTTCCTATACTGCGCGGAGCTTCGCTGCGGCGGAGGCGGCCCGCCGGCGGGCGATTCCGGCCTGGTGTCGAACTGCGGCACGCTGATCCCCGCTGGTGGCCGGCGCGGCAGCTGGTGCCGACGCGGGCGTTCCGGTACGGACTTTCACTGATCGATACAGCGATCGACCCAACGGTCGACACGGGTGGCCCGACACATCGACACATGTGGCCCACATCCGCCGCCCAAGGAGCAGCACGCATGACCGCGGCACGCCGATCGTTCGCTTCCGGTGCCGAGGAGTGCCGAGCCGCCGCGGGTGGCCGGCAGGTCGTCTGTTTGAGGGCTCCCCGGTCTCGGGCTGCTCGGCGGTGCGGCCTGCTCTGCACGGCGATGGCGGTCGTGGTGGTGTCCGCGATCCCTGCAGCCTGGCGGGATGCTGTCGCGGCCGATGCCGCGCCAGCCCCCGCCTCACCTCCAGCCCAGTCCGCGCCGGCGGATCAGCCATCGCCTGCATTTCAGCCGCAGGAACTCTCGATAGGCGAGCCGATTTCGCTGCCCAACGCCACGCCGCTCCAGCCCTCGAGGACGACACCCGCTCCATCCCGACTGCCGCCGTCGCCGGGCAGGCTCCCGGCGACACCTGCACAGCCCACGGCGGCGGCCGGCACCGGCTGGCTGGGGCTCGCGGTCGACGACACGCTGCTCACCGGCCGCCTCGTCGTGGTGGAGGTGGCCGCCGATAGCCCAGCCGCCACGGCGGGCGTGCGGCAGCAGGACGTTCTGCTGGCGATCAACGGTGCCCACGTCCAGACCGCCGACGAGATGGCCGCCGTCCTGGCGGCGATCGCCCCGGGCCAGAAGGTGAACGTGGCCGTGGGACGCGACAGCAGGGTGGACGACCTGGTACTCACGGCTGCGGCCCGGCCCGTCGAGGCCCGCTCGCGAAACTGGCAGTCGACGTCCGCCGTCGATCCGGCCGCGGCAACACGGTCGGTGCTCGCCCCAAACGACGTCCCGTCGCCTCCGGCAGCCGCAATGCCCCCGGCCACGATCCCCACAGCCACGATCCCCACAGCCACGATCCCCACAGCCACGATCCCCACAGCCATGCCACCCGCGGCCACGGATGCTCCAGCGGCCTCGCTGCCGCCCACCCCGCCGGCCGTGTTTGGCGCCGCCGCGGTTCCCCCGCTCGCGACGTCTGTGCCGACCTCCGCGCCGTCGCCGGTCGCTGCTGCCCCGGCTGTTCCAGCGTTCGTGCCCGCGGCCCCGACGGCCTCGGCGTACCAGCCGGCGACTCCCGCTCCCGCCGCCTTCGCACCCGCGGCTGCATTGGCGGCGGCCCCCCCCGCGCAACTGCCGCAACAGGCGGCGGCGACCGCGTCGCCCGCCGGAGGCCGGCTGGCCCTTGGCGTGCGGACCGTTCCCGTCGACCCCGCGGTGCAGTCACGGTTCCAGATGGCCGACACCCGCGGCGCCTACGTGATCGGCGTGGTGGAGAACCTTCCGGCCGCACGGGCGGGGGTGCCGCCGGGCAGCGTGATCGTGGCGCTCAACCAACAGCCCGTGCGGTCCCCGCAGGACCTGACGCAACTGGTGACGCACGGCCCGGCGGGTACTCCGGTGACGCTCCAGTACGTCCTGCCGGGCGGCGAGTCACGGCACGCCAGCGTCGTGCTGCAGTCGCTCGATGAGCCGCTGGAACGGGCGCTGGTCGGCGACGCCTCCGACCCGCGGCCCGTGGTTCCCACGCCGCTCCAAACACCGCCTGTGCCGCAGGTGGCCCGGCGCGTGGCTCCGGCCACGGCGTTCAGGCCGGCCGACGACGGCTCGACCATCATCCGGCTCGAGGCGGCGCTGCGCCGCATGACGGAGCAGCTCGAACGGGTCGATCGTCGTCTCGAACAGCTCGAATCGCGTCGCTAGCTGGCTGTGGAAAAAGCCCTCCCTGGCCTTTTTCCACCAGGGCGAGCGGCGAAAAAGCCGAGGGTTTTCGGCGCTCGCTGCCGCCGCCTCCAGCGGCGGATGACTTTATCCACGGCCTCCTAGGCCGCGGGGCGGTCGGCCCGCCGCTCCTCGGCGGCGATGCCGCACCGGGCCAGTTCGTCCTCGAGTGACACCCCCTCGGGCCCGCGCACAAGCGCAGCGCGACGGGCGTGCCGCGAGGGCTCCTTCCGCACGATCGTCTCGCCATGCCGGCGGGTCCGAGACGTCGCCCAGTCCTCGGCGTCGTCCGACAGTCGCACGAGCAGACGTTCGATGCCGGCTCGGTAGTGCTCGATCCCGTCGCGGTCGAGATTCGCCGGCACGCGGATGGCCCGGCTCACGACCGCCCGCGCCCGCGACCATGGGCGGGGGATCGCGAAGTTGTCCCACGTTCCGAGCCGCCACGGCCGTTCGTAGCCCAGTCCCATGGCCACGATCGGCATGCCCATCGTGCTCGCCAGGAACACGCATCCCTGCGCGAGCCGGCGGCGCGGGCCGCGTGGGCCGTCCGGCGTGATCGTGAGGTTCTCGGTATCGGCCCGCTCCGCCAGTTCTCGCAGCGCCACCGACCCGCCCTTGAAGGTGCTGCCCCGCACGATGCCGAACCCCATCATCCGCGCCACTCGGGCGAGAATGTCGGCGTCGGAGTGCCGCGACAGCAGCATGGAGATGTTGGAATGGCCGCGCAGGTACAGCGGCAACAGGATGTTCTCGTGCCAGAAGACGTAGAGCTTCGTGCCGCGGCAGGCCTCGTGCACCGGATCGACCGTGGGATCACCGAAGTCGGCGCGGCAGTCGAGCGTGCCCATCCAGTGCCTGACGGCCGCCGTCGCGGCGATCGCCCCGAATCCGATGGCGAGTGGTGATGTGAGTTTCACGGCGGTGTCGTCCCTGATCCCGTCGATTTCGATTCCCGATTCCCAAGCCGCCCGCGGCCGCCCCTGCGGCATGTTCTTCCGCGGATCCTTCTCCGCAGCCCCGGGAACCCCTTCTTCGTACAAAGTACCCGTCAGTCTTGAGGCCAGCTGCCCTCGAAGACCTCCTCTGCCGGCCCGGTCATGAAGACGTGACCGGCGGCGTCCCATTCCAGGTCGAGCGTGCCGCCCGGCAACGCGGCGGCGATCGTCCGGGCCGTCCTGCCGGTGAGCGCACCGGCCACGCACACGGCGGAGGCGCCGGTGCCGCAGGCCATGGTGATGCCGCTGCCACGCTCCCAGGTCCGCATCCGCACGCGGTCCGTGCCGTGGATCTCGACGAAGTGCACGTTGACCCTACGCGGGAAGATCGGATGCGTCTCGATCCTCGGCCCCACCGACTCCAGCGGCACCCGGCCAACGTCGCGGCAGTAGAAGACCACGTGCGGGTTGCCCATCGACACGCAGGTCATCCGCGGATCGAGCCCGGCCTCCTGCCACCAGGTCTCAGGCGGCCCCAGTGCCGGGCACGCGGCGTCGACCACCCGCCCGTCCACGGCCGTCGCCGGATCGACCGGAATCTCCCCGGCCGCCAGGAGCGGCTCCCCCATGTCGACACGCACCCGCGACCGCCGCGGTCCCGTGGGCGTCACGACGAGCGTGAGCACGCCCCGTCCGGTCTCGATCGTCACCGGTCCGGCCGCGGCCCGCCCGCGGGCGACGACGAGATGGGCCACGCACCGCACGCCGTTGCCGCACATCTCCGATTCGCTGCCGTCGGCGTTGAACATCCGCATTCGTGCCGTCGCCACGGCCGACGGCATCACCAGCACCAGGCCGTCGCCCCCCACGCCGAAGTGACGGTCGGCGATTCTCGGGGCCAGCGCCGCCGGTTCGGCAGGCGTCGGCTCGGCAAAGCAGTCGATATAGACGTAGTCGTTGCCCGCGCCCTGCATCTTCACGAATTGGATCGATCGTGCCGTCATCGGCGTTCCTCCGCCCCTGCGGGATCGGCATGTGCGCGTCGGGCGCCCGTGCGGCGCACCACGGTGCGGGCGGCCTGCCGCCGGCCGCCGCGCGGCCAGTATGGCATCCGGCGGCCCGACTCCGGCAGCCCGGTCATCGAGGATTCTCCCGTCGCCCCACCGCACTGCGCGGCGTGTCGGGCCCGCGCCGCTGCGACTGCAGCTTCTGGATCGCCGCCGCCAGCGTGGGAAACGCCTCGCTGGTCATCTCCGGATGGGCCAGCGTGCCGTCGACGTGGATCAGCATGAACTGTCCGCTGGCCCCGCCGAGGACGCGCTTCATGGCAGGCAGCTGCGTGGCCGAGTCACCCATGATCGACCGGAACGTCATGTGCACGTTGGAATCGAGATCCACCTCGCCATTGCCGACGAGACTGATCGCGTCCCCCGAAAGCTCGATGTTGTCGAGATAGGCACGCGGGCCCTCGATCCTGAAGTCGACGACGCTGGAGCCGAACGCGTTCCGGTCCGGCGCCTTGACCCTCAGCATCTTGAGCAGCGCCACCACGAGCGGCAGCTCGTAGATGTCGGCGTCTCGCAGCCGCACCTGGCCGCGGCCCGCCAGCGAGTGCGTGCCGGCCCGCGACCCGCTCACCTCGACGTTGGCGAAGACGCGACCGCGATAGGGGTGGGCAGCCGCCAGCGTGTCGCCGGCGAGCCGCTCGAGGTCGGCCTCCGCGAGCGCCGCCGCGACCGCGAACCCGCCCCCCTCGCCCGCCGCCGCGCTGCCGTCGATGAGCAGCGAGCCGCCCGCGACCCGCGCCGACACCCGCCGCGCCGCGCCCGGTTCGCCCCCCTGCACCGCGGTGGCACCGAACCTCACGCCCCCCGCATCCATGGCCAGCGGGCCGCGCACGTCCGTCAGCTGCATTCCGCGCCACGTCGCGCTGTCGATCGCCATGTCGCCGTTCGTCTGCCACGCGCGGCCGTCGGACTGGCCGCGCAACCGGATTCCTCCGTGCACGTGCTCGATCGGCGTGCCGACGTCGAGCGACCCCTGCTCGACGTCGAGAAGCATGTCCCACGAGGCGGCCGGCGCGCCCGGCGCGGAGTGGATGTCGAGCGCGCCGGACAGCGACAGGAGCCCGCGGAGCCGCACCGCGGCGACGGCCTGCTGCAGCCCGGACGGCAGTGCCTGCAGCACCTCGTGATCGGCGCGGAACCGGTCGGCCGACAGCTTCTCGAACGACACGTGCCAGCCGCCCCCCGGCGCGAACCTGCAGACGCCCTCGGCCGCCACGACGGTGCGCGCGTGCGTCCCGCGCACGCGATCGAACCGCAGCTGCCCGTCCTTCCAGGCAACCTGTCCCCGGAGGCTCTCCAGGCGGTAGGGGAACCAGGCGGGCTCGATCGACACGGTGTCGCCCTGGGGCGTCGCCCGCACCTCCACCTCGGTGCGCCGCGCCTTGACCCGGTGACGGACGGTCGCCGTGAACTCGGCGTTGCCCCGGGGATCGACGTCGTCCCAGATCTGCCGCATCGCGACGGGCAGCGCATCGCGCAGTTCGCGCTCGAGCACCACCCCGCTGCCCACGAGGTTGAGCGTGAGTTCGCCGTCGTCCTCGCCGACGGGTACGAGCATGCCGGAGCAGCGGACGACGCCGGTGTCGTTGGAGCCGGTGATGTCGCGGAGCGTCCAATGGCCGCGGTCCATGCGGACGCTGCCCGACACGTTCGCGAGCGGATACGGGAAGCCCGCGTAGGACATGCTGCACTGCGAGAGCCTGATCCCCAGCGAGTTGGCGTAGCCTCCCGGGATGTGCGGCGCCCTGTCGTGGCGGAACACGAAGTCGAACATGCCGGCGGCCCGCAGGGTGCGGACGATGTCGGCGCTCCGCGGGGGCATCGCCGCCAGGAGCGCGTCGTCGATCCGCATGCCGTCGCCACGGACCTCGAGGGAACCGACGGTGCCGCCGGCCGGCGCGGGCTCGGTGCGGAAGCTCCCCTGAACCTGCACGGGGTGCCCGCCGGCCTGGCCCGAGAGATGGATCGACAGCGCGCCGTTCTGGAGCACGACCGTGCCAACGGTGCGGTCGAGCCGGTAGGGAAACCGGTAGTGCGTCAGCGAGACGTTGCGGCAGCGCACCGAGACGTCGGGCGTGATCGTCCCGCCGCGGCGTGCGACCTGCGCCCGCAGGTCGACCTCCCCGGCCGGCAGCAGCTTGCTCCAGTGGGCCGCCACGGCGTCCGGCAGGAGCCCCTCCCAGTGCCGTCCCACGAGCAGCCGCTCCGCCTCGACGAGCAGGTCGAAGTCGGCCGTCGCATCCCAGCCGGCGTACCGACCGCTGCCCCGCAGCAGCGTGGAGCCCGCGTGCGCCTCCAGTTGCTCCAACTGCAGCCCGCTGCGGTCGGCCCGAAACACGGCCGTGACATCGCTCATGGCGAACGGCAGCGACGCATGCTCGAAGCGGCCCGACTCCAGCCGCCCCGCCACCGAGAACGCGGCGTCGCGCAGGGCTTTCACGTCCCCGGCGACCTGCCACTCCAGGCCGATGCGCCCGCGCAGTCCGGCGGCCTCCGCACGCAGCGCCTGGCCGGCCGGCCCCGGCACGGCGGCCGAGAGCGCCTCAACCATGCGGGGCGTCACCTCGAGCGATTGCACCGCCCCTGTCAGGGCGAATGCCCCTGTGCCAACGGACACACGACCGCCGAAGGTCAGCCGCTCGAAGGAATCCCCCGTGGCCGTGCCCCGCACGACCGCCCCGTCGCCGGCGGCACCCGCGGCGGCCTGCTCGGGGCGGACGTCCATGGAGATCTGCCGGACCATCATGCGCGCCTGACGCGGCACGTCGTCGACCAACAGCGTCGCATCCTCGATCGTGATCGGCACCAGTGCGGCCTGTCCCGCCCGCGGACGCGCGAACGAGGCGACCGTCCAGGCACCGTCCGGGCGTCTCACCGCGTGCACCACGGGGCGGCGCAGCCGGACCGACGTGATCACCGGCACCTGCGTGACGAGCTCGGTGAGATCGGTGCTGCACGCGAGCCGGACTTCCTCCACCCAGAGGACCTGACGGCACTCCCGCGGCAGCGATGGGTCGACGATCGACACGCCGCGGACGACGATCCCCTCGCCATCGACGAGGCTGGCCGCCTGGACCTGCACGACGTGGCCGGGGAACTCCCGTGCCAGCCGCTGCTGCACGCGGCCGCGCACCTCCTCACCGAGCCGGCTCGAGCCGACGGCGGCCGCGGCGATGACGGTGGCCACCGTCACGGGCAGCGCCCAGCGCACGAGCGTCCACAGCGTGTCGGAGAACGGTTTCACTGCATCCTGCCCGGTGTCGCCGGCGCGCACGGACGGCGCGGCTGCGGGGGGCGGGAAAGTACGTCGGCTGCCGACCGGGAATCAAGCCGCCGTGGGGCCGCCCGGGATACTTTGGATCCCCGAAAAACTGCGGCGATACCGCCGTTTCCCCAGCCTCCTGCCCCCTGCTATAGTGCCGACCTTGTCGTCTGGCGAGTCGGGATGCCTCCCGCGGCGACGCCTTCTCTGTCTTTCTCGGGGGACTCCGCATGCATGCGAACAACGAACACCGTGATTTCTCCGCCTCGGACGCCGTCTCCACGGGCCTCAACCCGCAGCGTCTCCTCTGGGCCGGTTTCATGGCGATCCTGGCCGCGGGCGTCGGCTTCTCGATCCGTGCCGGCATCCTCGGCCAGTGGGCCGAGCAATACGGCTTCACGCAGACGGAGCTGGGGGCGATCACGGGCGGCGGCCTCACCGGCTTCGGCATCATCATCCTGCTCTCGAGCCTGATCGCCGATCGCATCGGCTTCGGCCCGCTGATGTTCGCGGCCTTCGTGATGCACCTCGTGTCGGCGGCCCTCACGCTCGCCACGGGCGCGGCCTACGAGGCGGGTGGCAAGCCGCTCGCCTTCCAGTGCCTGTTCTGGGGCATGTTCCTCTTCGCGATCGGCAACGGCATCGCCGAGGCGGTGGTCAATCCGCTCGTGGCCACGCTCTTCCCGAAGAACAAGACGCACTACCTCAACATTCTCCACGCCGGCTGGCCGGGCGGCCTGATCCTCGGCGGGCTCGCCAGCTACTTCATGGCCGGAGGCGTCGGCGGCAAGCCCGTGCCGTGGCAGTTCCAGATCTCGCTGTTCCTCGCTCCCGTGGTGCTCTACGGGCTGATGATGCTCGGCCAACGGTTCCCCAAGAGCGAAGCGAGCAGTTCGGGCGTGAGCTACCGTGACATGCTCGGCGAACTGGGTCTGGTCGGCGCGGCGGTCATCTGCGGCCTGCTGGCCCTGTTCTTCAAGAGCGACCTCGGCCTGCCGCCGCTGGTCGCCGGGGCTATCGCGGCGGCCCTGCTCGTCGCCTTCGGGGCCGCGACCGGCTTCCGCTTCGGCCACCTGCTCCTGGCCGCGCTCCTGCTCGTGCACGCCATGGTCGGCTACGTGGAGCTCGGCACCGACTCCTGGATCTCGAAGATCACAGGCACGATCATGAACAGCCCCGCCAACGGGCTGCTGCTGTTCGTCTACACCTCCGGCCTGATGTTCGTCCTGCGATTCTTCGCGGGACCGATCGTGGAGCGGATCTCGCCCCTGGGCCTGTTGGCCGCCTCGGCCCTCTTCGGCGCGATCGGCCTGACGCTCCTGGGCAACGCCCAGGGCGGGCTGATGTGCGTGATCGCCGCCACCGTCTACGGCATCGGCAAGACGTTCCTCTGGCCCACGATGCTGGCGGTGGTGAGCGAGCAGTTCCCCAAGGGCGGTGCCATCACGATCGGCGCCGCCGGGGGCGTCGGCATGCTGGCAGCCGGCCTGCTGGGAGGTCCTGGCATCGGATTCCTGCAGGACCAAAACGCCTCCACCAAGCTCCAGGAGTCGAATGCCGCGGTGTACGACCGCTACAAGGCGCCGAAGGAGAACGAGTTCCTCTGGATGAAGACCGTCGGCCTCGACGGCTCCAAGGTCGGCGTGCTGGAGGACGGCGGCAAGGAGGCTCAGCGGGCGCTCGAACTCATGCAGCAGCAGAACGCGAAGCCCGACGCCGTCGCCGCGCAGCAGAAGCTCGTCGACTGGTGGACCTTGTCGGCGGCTCCGGAAGCGGCGGCCGACAAGCCGCTCGTCGAGGCGGCCGGCCTCTTTGGCGGCCGGCAGGCGCTGATGCTCACGGCCTTCGTGCCGGCGACGATGTTCGCCTGCTACGCGCTCCTGCTGGCATGGTTCGCCACCCGCGGCGGCTACAAGGCCCGCGGCATGCACCACTAGCTGGCTGTGGAAAGAGCCCTCCATGGCCTTTTTCCACGAGAACGAGCGGCATAAAAGCCGAGGCTTTTCGACGCTCGCTGCCGCCGCCTCCAGCGGCGGATGATCTATCGCATCTGCATACGCTCTAGCCGGCTCGGGCGCGGCCGGCGGGCGGCTCGAGCCGCAGCTCGCCCTGCTCCACGGCCGTCACCCGCACCCCTTCGGGCAGGTCCACGGCCGCCGGCATCCTGCCGCCCGCAACTGCGGACGCCATCCGGGCCAGCAGCGTGTAGTGCCGCGACGTCATGTCCCGCTGCGGCCATCCTTCCCGGCACCAGAGGGCCACGAAGACCTCGGAAACCAGCTGCGGATCGAGCATCGCGAGCGGCGTCGGCCTGATCGTGATCGCCCCGTCCGCCCCGCGTTGGGAGACCGTGTCGAGGAGGTGCTCAGCGGCGCTGCGGACCGCCCCGGCCAAACCCGCCACCTGGCTCGCCAGGCGGACGAGGGCCGCGGATGCGGCCGGGTAGTGGCCCGACTCGCAGCGGGGCAGGATCTCGTGCCGCAGGAAGTTCCGGGCATACGCCGCATCGGCATTGGTCGCATCCTCACGCCACTCCTGCCCGAGGGAGACGAGGTAGTCCCGCACGACCTGCCGCGGCACCGACAAAAGCGGCCGCAGGAGCGACACGCCGGCGCACAGTTCGCGTGCCGGCGCCATGCCCCGCAGTCCCGCCGGCCCCGTGCCGCGCAGGATGCGGTGCAGGATGGTCTCCGCCTGGTCGTCCGCCGTGTGTGCGACGACGACGTGCCGGGCGCCGTGCTCGCCAGCGACGTCGGCGAGGAAGTCCAGCCGCAGGCGGCGGGCCAGTGCCTCGACCCCCTCGCCACGGACGTCGGCCGCGGCGCGCACCGGCAGGTCCCGGACGACGCAGGGAAGCCCCAGCCGGCCGGCGAGTCCACACACGAAGGCCGCGTCGGCCGCCGCGTCCGCCCGCAGGTCGTGCCGCGCATGGGCGACCACGAGTCGTGCCGGGGCCGGGCGGCCCGCTGCGAGCGCTCGCAACGCGAACAGGAGCGCCACGCTGTCGGCACCGCCGGATACGCCCACCAGCACGGGAGCCGACCAGAACCCCGGCGCGGTCAGGACCGCCGCGAGGGCTGCGGGCAGGTCGGCGGCGGGGGCCACGGAGGTCGCATCGGTCGTCGCCATGGCGGTCATTGTCCGGCCCCCGCCCGCCGGCACAACTCCGAGGAGACCCACGGCACAGCACCCCCGGCTGCATCGATCGGTGGATGGCGGGGCCGGGGAGGTCCCGGCGGAACCGCCCCGGCCGGTTTTTCCCCGGCCGAAGCGGGATTGAGCGGACGCGGAGCCCTCGCTACCGTCCCCGCCCTCCCCCGATCCAGCCCGCCGCCGTCCCGTGACGTCGGCCGATGCACGAAGGACCACCGCATGCGACCCCGGTTTCACCGCGCCGCCTGGCTCTCCGCACTCGCCCTCGTGCTGCCGCTCGCCGCGGGGGGCTGCTCGCTCATCACCACCGTGGCCTACCTGGTGCGACCGGAAAACGACGCCCCGGCCGAGTTCAAGGGGCTGCGAGGCAAGCACGTGGCAGTCGTCTGCAAGCCGATCGTCGAACTGGAGTTCAGCGACGCCGGGTCGGCCCGCGAACTGGCCGGGTTGGTCGGCATGCAATTGGGCCGCAACGTGCGCAAGGCCCGCGTGATCGACCAGCGGGAGGTGGCCCGATGGATCGATGAAAACGCCTGGGTCGACTATCCGACGCTCGGCAAATCCCTCGACGCCGACCTCGTCGTGGGCATCGACCTCGAGCAGTTCCGCATGCACGAGGGCTCGACGCTCTATCGCGGGCGGGCGACGGCCAACGTCCGGGTCTACGACGTGGCCGAGAAGAAGGTCCTGTTCGAGAAGCGGATCGACGACTTCACCTTCCCGGGCGACAGCGCGGTGCCGTCGAGCGACCGCACGGAGAGCCAGTTCCGGGCGATGTTCCTCCAGGTGCTCGCCGGCCGGATCGCCCGCAGCTTCCACACCTACGACAGCCGGGCGACCTTCGCCGAGGAAAACCTGACGTTCTGACGGCGCCGGCCGCCCCGCTGCTCGGCGTCACCTTCCGCGACGGCCCGACACGGCCGGCCAGAGACAGCCGGCAGGCGACGGTCAGATGTTCTTCAACGTCCGCGTCGGCTTCGGGCCGTTGATCATCCGCTTCTTGTCGTCCGCACGGGCACCGGGGGTGCCGTTGTTGCCGGGTGTGCCGGGCTTCTTCGGCTCGTTGACGCCGGTGTGCCGCTCCTTCCAGACGTACCCCAGCGGCCGCTTCAGCTCCTCGGACGCCAGCAGGGCCCACGGCGTGCCGGGGTGCTCCTTCTCGACCCGCTGCAGCAGGGCCTTGGCCTGCTGCGCGATCTTCTCCGTCTGCGACCCCACCTTCGAAAGGTCGTCGCTCTCCTCGAGAACCCAGGTGTCGCTCTTCGGATCCTTGAACTTCATGCCCGCCTTCGCCTGTGCGAGCGTCGCGTTGTAGGCGTCGGTACGCGCCTTCACGGCGAGCACGCGGCCCAACGACAGGTCGTAGCCTGCCTGCCAGCGCTTTTCGGTGATCTTGTCCCGATCGGACTGCCCGGCCCGCAGGATCCGCTCGAGCTCGTCGAGCCTCGGCTGGATTCTCGCGGCCGTCTTCTGGGCCTCGCCGAGCAACTGGGCGAGCGACGCGTCGTCCTTGCGAGGGAAGACCATCTCGGGTGACTCCATCGGCGTGATCTCCGTGGACCGCGCCGCGTCGACGAGCGCCTTCTTCGCCTTGTTCTCCGTCAGCTGCTTGTTGATCGTCGCGGCCGCGACGTAGTCGGGCTGATAGTCGCGCATCACCTCCGGATCGAAGAAGTACCGCAGCTGCGAGGCCATCGCAGCGGTCTGATCATTGCCCACCCGGCCCACGGCGCCGCGGTTGGCGTGGATCGAGAAGTAGATGCCGCCGGTCTCGGCGCAGAGCCGCGAGAGGCTGAACGGGCCGAAGCCCGAGTCGATCGCCTCGTCCGTCAGGCGGCCGGAATGGACCCGCACCACCTCCGGATAGAGCGTCTCCGGCCCCTGCTCCACCACGGCCCACTGCGGCTCCTGCGCGTACTTCGGATCGAACTCGACGAACTTGATCTTCACGTCCTTCATGCCGAAGGGGGACGGCACGCCGACGACGTACACACGCATGCCAAGCTGGCTGCAGTACTTCGCGGTGGCGTCCGCCTGATCCTGGTCGTTGCCCACCTCGTCGGTGAACACGATGATCATCACGTTTCGGCGGGGCGCGGAGGTGCGGAAGATGCGTGCCTCCTCGGCCGCCTTGCGGACCGCCGTGAACGTCATCTCGATGCCCGAATCGTCGACCGGGATCGACTCGATCGCCTTCGCCACCGCCTTCCAGTCCTCGGTCGCCTTGGTGACCAGCGTCGCCTTCTGGCCGTAGGCGACGACCATGTTCTTCAGGTCGGGCTTGCGCGTTCCCGGGAGGTTCTCGTCGAGTTCCTCGAACACCCGCTCCAGCCGTGCGGCGATCTCCTTCCGTTGGCCCGCCAGGCTCACCGACTGGTCGAACACCCAGCAGACCACGGTGGGACGCTGGCTGACGGTGGCCGCGATCTCGGCCGTGAGCCGGTCGACGGCGCCCGCGGCGCCGGTGGCCCCGACGCCGACCGCCCCCTTCACCACGAAGTTGCCGTCACTCGCCGCCGCGGTCGCGACCACGTCCAGCGGCTCGACGGTCAGGTCGGTCACCATGTCGGTGTCGGCCTCCACGGGCGCGACAGATTCCTCCGCCAGCATCGGCGCGAGCGCCTGCGCCACCTCCGCGCTCGCCTCGCTCTCCGCGCCGGCCGTGTCCCGGGGCATGTCGGCGACGACGAGCTCCTCAGGGGCGAGCACGAGTTCCTCGTCGACCACCTGCCGCGGCTGGATGATGGTGACGGAGGCCTCCGGCCGCGGGGGCTCCTGCAGGGCGACGAGCGCCAGCGACAGGAGCACCACGACGTGGATCAGCAGGCTGATGCCCCATGCGGACGCATCGGCATCGAACGGCGACTCGTCGTCGCCGAGGTATGCGTGCCACCACGACCTGGTCGGGGCCGGTTTCTGGCTCGCTGAAGACATCCGCACTCCTCGCCTGGGCGGCACGTCCGCCTGGATCTCTCGACTATCCTCCATCGTAATCGAAACCGTGGCGGATGGCCGCCCCGGCCCGGGCCACCCCGGCGTGGCCGCCGCGGCCCGCGAAAACCGGCCGGCTTGCCCCGGCGGACCCCCGGGGGATAGCCTTCCCGGGAATCGCTGCGAAATCCATGGCAATGCACGCCTTTCCATGGAAGCACGCCGATGGAACCACGCCCGTGGAAGCCTCACCCATGATGCCATCCATGATGCACCTTTCGCCCCGGCACACCGCCCGCCTCCAGCAGTGGCTGCGTATCGCGAGCCTGATGCTGGCCGCGGCTGCGTCGCCCACGGTAGCGCAGGAACCGCCGTCGGCCGTCGAAGAGCAGGCGTTGGAGACGTCCGATGGCGTCCGGTTCGGAGCGTGGTACTACGCCGCACCAGCCGAGACGAAGCCGACCGCCACCGTCATCCTGATCCACGACATCGGTGGCTCGCACAAGTCCGTGAGCGACCTGGCGCGGGCACTCCAGCGGGCCGGTTGCGCCGTCGTGGCCCCGGACCTCCGCGGCCACGGCTCCGCATCTCAGCGTGGCGGCGAATCCACCGCCGAGGCCCACCAGCTTCTCCGGAAGGCCGACTTCGAGGCGATCGCTGCGTCGGACGGACGCGTGCGTGACGATCCGGCGTCGTCCCACCGCGGCGAGATCGAAGCCATCCGCGGCTGGATCAAGAAGCAGGCCGACGCCGGCAGGCTCGATATCGACCGCCTCTGCGTGGTCGGCTCCGGCCTCGGCGCCACGCTGGCCGCGATGTGGACGGCGGCCGACTGGAACTGGCCGCCCACGACGGCCGGGCCGCAGGGACAGCAGGTCAAGGCCCTCGTGCTCGTGAGCCCGGCCATGGCCAAGCGGGGCCTGCCGATGACGGGCCCGCTGGCGAGCGAAGCCATCCGCTTCGCCGTGCCGGTGATGGTGCTGGCGGGCACGAACGACCGCGAGGCGTCGCGATTCTTCGATCAGCTGAAGCGTTTTCGGCCCAAGGCGTGGTTCCAACAGCGGGACGGCCAGCCCCCCGAGAAGGCCCGCGACCTCGAGGATCCCAGCGACGCCACCGCCTTCCTGATCCAGTGCAACACGACGCTGTCGGGCGACAAGCTGGCCACCGACACGACGGTGAACGTCGCCGACAAGGTGAAGACGTTCCTCGGGATGATGCTCGACAAGAAGCCGCGGGAATAGGCCGCGGTGATCAGGGCAGCCGCAGGTCGGTGCCCGGCACGAGCAGATCAGGGCTGCGAAGCCGATCGCGGTTGGCCTGCCAGATGTGTGCCGCGGCGGTGCGATCGCCGTAGACCCTCACCGCGATCGACTCGAGCGTATCTCCCGCGGCGACACGGACCGTCGTCGGCAGGGCGCCGGCGGCCTCCGGCGGCTGCACCGCCGCAGCGCGGCCGGCGTCATACCCTCCAGACGCACCGTCGGGCTGCTGCAGCCAGGCCGCAGATCTTCCCCCGCGCTGATCGGCCGCCGGCCTGGTCGCCCGCCACGAGGCCGCAGTGGGCGCAGCCGCACCGAACGCCGGCTCGATCGCCTGGCCGCCGGCCACGGCCTGTCCCGCGTGGGCCGAGGGGAGCGTCCACGACGGCGGCATCCTCAGAACCATGCCGATCGGCAGGAGCTGGGGGTCCGCGAGGCGGTCGCGGTTCGCCGCCCAGATGGCGGTCGCGGCCCCGGCGGAACCGTAGACCCGAAGTGCGATCCCCGTGAGGTCATCCCCGTCGCGGACGACGTAGGTCGACGGCGCCTCGACCGCCGCCGCGGCGGCGACAGCGGGCCTCTGGACGTCATGGGTCGACCAGCCAACCGCCAGAGGTGGCGGCGTCTGCGTGTCGAGCAGGGGCGGTGGCGGGATGTCGAGCGTGGAACGGTATGCGGCGTCGAGCGCCGGTGCCGCTGGACCGACGTTCATCGCCGACCTGGGCAGCGGCGTCGGCGGGGCCGGCGGCGGCTGCGACGACGGCATCACGGCCGACTCCCCCTCGAAGCCGATGCTCTGCGAGGCAAACCCGGCTGGCCCGCCGCCGAGCGGTGCCGCCGGCGTCTCCTGCATCGGGTGCGACGCACCGGGCCAGGGACGTCCACGGCATCCGCCCTCGGCTGGGGAGGTCTGCATGCCGGGCAGCGGTGCCCGCCAGACGTCCAGCGGCGCCGTCCCGCGGGCGGGCACGGCGGCCTGCTGCCGCGCCGCGAGCACGGTCTGGACGAATGGCTGGGCCAGGACCGCTCCGCCCGCCACCAACGCCCCGCCTACCACCAGCCGCAGCACGCGAGCGAACCACGACATAGGCATCTCCCGGCGAGCGGCGACGGACGGTCGCGGCACGCGGTGCCTACTCGAGCCGTCTCACAGGAAGTATGCGCCACCCCGCGAGCCGCGGCGGGCCCGCCGGAACTCCGCCTCAGCCGGGGCGACGGCGCGACCGGAGCCGTCGGCAGGGTCACCGCCACCAGCAGGGTTCTCCGCCACGGCCGATCACGGCCGGCGGCTGACCGCAGCCGGCGGCCGGCTGCGGACGGCGTGGCGTCAGGCCGACGCCGCGCCGGCGGCCCGGCCGGAGGGCTGCGTCCTGGCCGCCTGGGCTCCCTCCTGCAGCCACAGCACGATCGGCGCCGCGATGTAGATCGTGCTGTAGGTGCCGGTGATGATGCCCACCAGCATCGTGAACGCGAAGGCGTGAATCCCCTGGCCACCGAAAAAGTAGAGGATGATCGTCGCCAACAGCGCCGTGCCCGACGTGAGGATCGTGCGGCTCAGGGTCTGGTTCACCGCCTTGTCGATCATCTCCGCCGTCACGAACGGGCTCTTCCCCCGTAGCTCGCGCAGCCGGTCGAAGATCACGATCGTGTCGTTGATCGAGAAGCCCACGATCGTCAGGAGCGCGGCGACGACATCGAGGCTGATCTTGAAATCATCCACCAGGGCCCAGCCGAGGAACGGCGCCACGAAGCTGCTGAACGCCAGGCACGCCACGGCCACGAGCACGTCGTGGATCAGCGCCACGACGGCCGCCAAACCGAAGGCCACGTTCTGAAACCGCACCCAGACGTAGAGCACGATCATCAGCAGGCTCGCCAGCAGCGCGTAGAGCGCCGTGACCTTCGTGTTGCCGGCCACCTTGCCGCCGATCGAGTTGGCCGAGAGGTAGACGGGAGTCTCGGACAGCTTCGTCGCCACCCGCTTCATGACCCGGCGCGTGGCCTCCACGTCGAGCGACGTGCTCAGCGACCAGTTGCGATACGGCTTGGTGCGGCTGGCTGTTTTGCCCGAGCCGCCGGCCACGTCCAGCTCGAAGGGGGCGTCGGCCAGCCCCTCCGCCTTCAGGGCGTCGTTGATGGTCGCCCGCAGCGTCGGGAGGTTGATGGTCTCGGGAAAGTCGAGTTCCACCGCGGTGGACAGCGCCGCCGGGTCGGCCGGCTGCGTGCCGTCGCCCGCGGCCGAGACGACGTCGCCGAATCCCATCGAGTAGGTCGCCAGCCTGTCGGGAAACGCCTCCCGGAGCATCCGCTCCACCTGGTCGTCGTCGCGCAGCGACGTGTCGATCTTGTACCGCAGGCCGGGGGCGATGTCGGCCCCCGTGACCGCGCTCACCGCCACGTCCGGCAGCACCGCCACCGCCTTGCGGACGTCGGCGATGTCGAGCGGCTTGTCGGGATTGAATGCCACCTGCACGCTCGTGCCGCCCGTGAAGTCGATGTCGAAAAGGCCCTGGCCCCGCTTCGCGGCGGCCGCCAGGCCCAGCAGGATGAACACCAGCGAGGCGACGATCGCCGGCTTCACCCAGCGGACGAACCGGAAATCGGTCGTCCCGAAGAGCTTCGCCATGGAGATCCTCGTCAGCCACCGGTTCCGCTCGGCGAAATCGAACACCACGCGGGCGCAGAACACGGCGGTGAACAGGTTGAGCACCAGGCCGAGAATCAGCGTGACGGCGAAGCCCTTCAGCTGGTCGGTGCCCATCATGTAGAGCACGACGGCCGTGATCAACGTCGTGAGGTTCGAGTCGACGATCGTCGAGAAGGCCCGCTGGAACCCGTTGCGGATCGCCATGCGGACGGCCGCCCCACGCTCCGTCTCCTCCCGCATCCGCTCGTAGATCAGCACGTTCGCGTCGACGGCCATGCCGACCGACAGCACCAGGCCGGCGAGGCCGGCGAGCGTGAAGGCCGCCTTGATGGAGATCATCAGCGCCACCACGAGCAGGATGTTGAGCAGCACCGCCAGGTCGGCGACGAACCCCGAGAAGCGGTAGTACGCCAGCATGAACGCCAGCACCACGATCGTCGCCAAGAGCATCGCGCGGGCGCCCGAGCGGATCGTGTCGGCCCCGAGCTGGGGGCTGATCTTCTGCTCGCTGATCGGCTCGCTGACGAGCGCCGCCGGCAGGCTGCCGGCGTTGAGCACGCCGACGAGGAAATCGACGTCCGACTGCTTGAAGCTGCCGGTGATCTGGCCGTCGCCCGAGATCGTGCTGCGGAGCGTGGGCGCTGACAGGAGCGTGTCGTCGAGCAGGATGCCCAGCCGGCTGGTGAGCCGGTTGGCAGGGTCGGGCTGGTTCTGCCCGGTGAGCGCGCCGAACAGGGCGGCTCCGGACGAATTGAACGAGAAGTTCACGCAGGGCTGGAGGTTGCTGTCGTAGCTCGACGACGCCCGCGACAGGAAGCCGCCCGTCACGTCGAAGCGGTCGAGCACGACGAGCACCTCCGTGCGGCCGTCGGGCATGGCGCGGGTGACGAGCCCCCGGTCCTCCGCCGGATTGATCTTCGCGGTGTCGAGCTGCACCCAGCGGCCGATCTGCCGGCCCCCCTCGCTCACCGTCGTGCCAGGCGACCGGGTGCCGATCTCGATCACCTGCTTGTGGCGGGGATCCTCCGGATTCGCGGTGATCCGGAACTCGAGCACGCCGGCGCTCGAGACCACCCGCTTGATCAGGTCGACTTCCGACTGGTCGACCTCGGGCACGATCACCTCGAGCTGGTCGAGGCCGTAACGACGGACCGTCACCTCCTTCTGACCGCCCGGATTGACGCGACGGCTCACGGCGGCGACGAGTTTGTCCATGTCGATGGGGGCCGCGCTGCCGGCGACCTCGAAATCGAGCTCCAGCGAGTCGCCGACGGGCTTCCTGCCGGCGAGCCGCACGCGGGCGTCGCCGAAATCGAGCTGCTCGACTCCCTTGAGGAACGACTCGCGAGCCACGGCGTCGGCGGTGTCGAGCCGCACCAGCAGCCGATTGTCGGCCGTCCGCGACACGGTGCCGAGCCGCCCGTCCTGTCGCGCCAGGAGCTGTTCGATCCGCCCGGCGCAGTCGTCGACCTGGCCGGCGGCCTGCCGGCTCGCGTCGACCTCGTAGACGAGGATGACGCCGCCCTTGAGGTCGATGCCCAGCCGGGGCGGCCACCCCAGCCACGTGATCACCGCTCCGGCGGCGAACGCCACCAGCACGGTGGCCAGCCTGCCCCACAGGTCCGAGCACCGCAGCGCCTTCGCCGTGAGCCATGCGAGCATGGTCGGCACGGCGACGGTGAGCAGCGTGATGGCCCACATCGCCCACGGCTCCCGCCACCACGGCATGGCGGCGGTCGGGGGCGTTGCGGCCGTGGTCACGGCGGCGGCCTGGGCGAGCAGAGGGATCGCAGCGGCGAGCATGTTCATGCCATTCTCGTTTCAGGATTCGGTTCGGGACTGGTGTTTCGGGACTGTGTTCGGGAGCCTGTGGACGTCGCCCGCCCGGCTGCGTGCCGGGCGGTCCGTCAGCCGTCGCCGCCGGGTTCGCCCCCGGCGTCGCCGAGCACCCTCGAGATGCTCGACAGCGTCACCGCGATCTTCACGTTTCCGGCCTCGTCGACCCGCAGGAGCACGCGGTCCGCATCGCGGTCCACATTGGCCACGGTGCCGTAGATGCCCGACGTGGTGACGACCCTGTCGTTCTTCTTGAGCGCCGCGAGGAGTTCCTGCTGCCGGCGCATCCGCTCGCGCTCGGGCCGATACAGGAGCATCCACGCCACCGCCACGATGATCACCATCGGCAGGTAGCTGACGAGCAGTTCCAGGCCGCCCGGCGCCGCCGGGACATCGGCCGCGAACAGGGTGACCGCGTGCTGGGATGGTGGTGGGGGATGCATGGCGACTCCGCGTACGGCCCGGGCGTCCCCGGCGGGGGACGGCGTGAAGACCCGCAAATGTACGGAGATGCGCGCTGGACGGACAAGACCGTCGCGTCATTCGCTGGCGCAGCCGCCGGCACCGAGCCCGCGGGCCTCGTCATCGTCCCCGGCTTCGGCGCCGCCCGCCTCCAGCCTGGCGGCGAGATCGCTCGCCTCCGCGTCGAACCTGCCGGCGATCGTCGCCTCGCGGAGCCGGGCCACCAGCCGCTGGTAGAATGTGAGGTTGTGGATCGACGCCAGGACGGGCCCGAGCATCTCGCCCGCCAGGAAAAGGTGCCGGATGTAGTCCCTGCCGTGCCGGCAGGCGATGCAGGGGCAGCCCTCCTCCAGCGGCCGCGGGTCGCGGGCGTGCCGCGCGTTCCGCAGCCGCACCACTCCCCCAAACGTATAGACGAGCGAGTTGCGGCCGCACCGGGTCGGCAGCACGCAGTCGAACATGTCGACCCCGGCGGCCACCGCGGCGACGATGTCCCGGGGCTGCCCCACCCCCATCAGGTAGCGCGGCCGGTCGGTCGGCAGGTGCGGCACGGTCGCCCGCAGGGCCCCGTCCATCGCCTCCGGCCCTTCGCCGACCGAGAGGCCCCCGATCGCGTAGCCCGGGAAGCCGATCTCCCGGAGCCCCTCCGCGCTCTCGCGCCGCAGGTCGGGATCGAGGCCGCCCTGCACGATGCCGAAGAGCGCCTGATCGGGCCGCGTGTGGGCCGCCTGGCAGCGGGCGGCCCAGCGGAGCGACCGGCGCATCGCGTCGGCCACGACGGCACGGTCGTTGGGCAGCGCCACGACGTGGTCCATCTGCATGGCGATGTCGGCGCCGATCCGCTCCTGGATCCGCATCGAGTTCTCGGGCGTGAACGCCACGGGACTGCCGTCGAGGTGCGAGCGGAAGAACGCCCCCTCCTCGTCGACCTTCACCTGCCTGGCGAGGCTGAACACCTGGAACCCGCCGGAATCGGTGAGCGTGGGCCCGTCCCAGCCCATGAACCGCGCCAGCCCCCCGCCCTGCCCCACGATCTCCTCGCCGGGACGCAGGTGCAGGTGGTACGCATTGGCCAGGATCATCCCGGCCCCAGTCTCGCGCACCCGCCCGATGTCGACCCCCTTCACGGTCGCCGCGGTGGCCACCGGCATGAACAGCGGCGTGGCGACGCTGCCGTGGGGCGTGACGAGCATGCCCGCGCGTGCGGCGCCGGCGGTGGCTTCGACGGTGAACGAGAATCCCGGCTGCATGCGGGGCAGATTACCGGATTCCGAGGGGCTCCCTGATGCTTTCGGCGGAGCGGGTCGGGGGCACGCGCAGGAGACGGTGAATTGTGCGGACCCTGCGCCCCGCTATCCCGAACAGGCCCTGTACTCGCACAATCCGCCGGCTCCGAGCATGTCTCCGCCCGCTCCGAATGCGGGTCGCCGCAGGCACTGGATCTCAGGGATGACGTCGCGGCCACGCCCCACGAACGAGACCTGTCTCGAAGCCCGCATCGCCGTACTCAGAAGATCCCCAGGGCCTCGAGCGAGTACCGCACGACGAGGCCGGCCACCACCACGCTCACCATGCTCATGAGCTTCACGAGGATGTTGAGGCTCGGGCCGCTCGTGTCCTTGAACGGGTCGCCCACGGTGTCGCCGACCACGGCGGCCTTGTGGGCGTCGCTCCCCTTGCCGCCGTGCACGCCCGATTCGATGTGCTTCTTGGCGTTGTCCCAGGCCCCGCCGGCGTTGGCCATGAAGACGGCCACGCAGAAGCCCGTCGTGAGGCCGCCGACGAGCAGTCCCATGACGCCGCCGACGCCCAGGAGCAGTCCCACGACGACGGGCACGGCCAGTGCCAGCAGCGACGGCAGGATCATCTCCCTCTGGGCGGCCTTCGTGCTGATCGCCACCGGCGCCGCGTAGTCGGGCGTTTCTGTGCCCGCCATGATTCCCGGCTTCTCGCGGAACTGGCGGCGGACCTCCTCCACCATTCCCTTGGCCGCACGGCCCACGGCCTTCATCGTCAGGGCGCAGAACACGAACGTGCTCATGGCGCCGATGAACAGGCCGACAAGCACCTTCGGGTTCATGAGCGTGACGTCGTAGAATCGCATGTAGTCGGCCATGGTGGCCTTCTTCACGTCCACCATCCGTCGCTCGCTTTCCCAGGATGCGGCCGCCTCCAGGGAGGGCGCGACCTCGAACGGCATCCGCGAACGAAGCTTCGTGAAGCCGGGGATCGCCCGCTGGTCGAGCACCATCATGGTGGCGTTCGACTCCGGCCCGTCGCCGACCCGGATGGCGAGCCCGTCCGCCAGCTTCACCCAGTCACCGGCCTTGAGCGGCGCCCCACCGCCGCCTGAGATCCGCTGCACGCCGTCGCCGCCGTCGGAGACGACGGTCGCCCGGCCCCAGCGGTCGAAGCCGATCCGCACCTCCTCGACGTAGGCAGCCAGCAGCGCCAGCGCCGTCAGCGCCGCCGAACCGATCGCGAAGCCCTTGCCGGTGGCCGCGGTGGTGTTGCCGAGAGCGTCGAGCGCGTCGGTCCGCTCCCGGACGATCTCGGGCAGCCCCGCCATCTGGGCGTTGCCACCCGCGTTGTCGGCGATCGGGCCGTAGGCGTCGGTCGCCAGCGTGATGCCGAGCGTCGAGAGCATGCCGACCGCCGCGATGCCGACGCCGTAGAGGCCCAGCGCGAAGGCGTTCGGGTCCTTGAAGTCGAAGCCGTTGGCGAAGCCAAACGACAGGAGCGTTGCGGCGCCAGTGATCAGCACCGGGGCCCACGTGCTCAGCATCCCCTCGGCGACGCCGCCGATGATGATGGTTGCCGGACCGGTGAGCGCCTGGTCGGCGAGTTCCTTGGTCGGCGTGTATTCGTTGCTCGTCGAGTATTCGGTCCACTTGCCGATCAGCCAGCCAGCGATCAGGCCGATGATGACCGACACGGCGACGCCCCAGTAGGGCCGGCCCAGCCAGGTGCCGTTCGGCTCGCGCATGAGGAGGAACGTGATCGCGAAGGTCGCCACCACGATCGCCGCCGTGGCGAAGTTGATCCCCTTGGCGAGTGCCGCCAGCAGCGACTTTTGCGAGGAATCCTCCTGCGTCTGCACCTGATAGATGCCCCACATCGACAGCAGCGTGCCCACCGCGGCGATCGCCATTGGCAGGAAGAGCGCGGCCATCTGCATCGAATAATTGCCCGGGAACGCGGCCACGCCGAGGGCCGCGGTCGCCAGGATGCTGCCGCAATAGCTCTCGTAGAGGTCGGCGCCCATGCCGGCCACGTCGCCCACGTTGTCGCCCACGTTGTCGGCGATCGTGGCGGGATTGCGGGCGTCGTCCTCGGGGATGCCGTGCTCCACCTTGCCGACGAGATCGGCGCCCACGTCGGCCGCCTTGGTGAAGATGCCGCCGCCCACGCGGGCGAAGAGGGCCTGCGTGCTGGCGCCCATTCCGAAGCAGAGCATGGTCACCGTGATCTCCTCGAGCGACAGCGGCTTGAAGCCGAGGCCCGGCACGAGCCAGTAGAGGATGAAGAACCACAGTGCGATGTCGAGCAGGCCGAGGCCCACCACCGTGAGCCCCATCACCGCACCCGAGCGAAACGCGATCTGCAGCCCCTCGTTGAGCGACCGCTCGGCGCCCGCCGCCGTGCGATTGCTCGCCAGCGTCGCCGTCTGCATGCCGAACCAGCCCGCCAGGCCCGAGAAGAACCCGCCGGAGAGGAAGGCGAACGGCACCCACGCGCTCTGCACGCCGAGGCCGAAGGCCATCCACATGAGCAGGCCGCAGATGGCGAGGAACACCCAGCCCACCACCTTGTATTGCTGCTTGAGGTAGGCGTCGGCACCGGTGCGGACGTAGCCGGCGATGTCGATCATCTTCTGCGTGCCGGCCGGCTGGTCCGCCATCCAGGTGAAGAACTGCCACGCCTGCAGGAGTGCCAGCGCCGACCCGGCCACACCGACGAGCCACCAGAAGCCGTAGGGGCCGAACAGCCACTTCCGCTGCTCGGCATGGGCGGCGTCGGCGGCCAACGCCACGCTGGCGTGGACGAACAGCGTCATCAGGACGATCGACGCGATGACGAGCGGGCGGGGGAAGCGTTTCATGGCCAGACGCGACTCCAGATGGGGCGATGCGAGCCGACGCGATGCACGGGGGCGGTCACGGCGTGACCGCGGCAGACGGTTCCCGTCCGCGGTGCCGATTCCCGTCGAGAAGCAGGACTCTAATCGTCGCCGAAACACGGGTCAAACACCGGACGCTGAGCCGCCGGTGGGCGGCCATCCCCGCCACCCCCGGGGCGACTCGCCCCCTGCCGCGGCACGGGCGGCAGCCGCGGTCAGACGACCGGCGCCCTGCCGATCGAGTGGTAGACGAATCCCCGCGACCGCATCTCGGAGGGGGAGTAGAGGTTGCGGCCGTCGAAGATCACGCGGCCCGCCAGCCTCTTCGCCATCTCGTCGAAGTCGGGCCTGCGGAAGTCGCCCCATTCCGTGACGATGGCCAGGCAGTCGGCCCCGTCGAGCGCCTCGAGCGGCCCGTCGGCGTAGCTGATCCGATCACCGTAGATGGCACGCACGTTCGCCATCGCCTCGGGATCGTAGACCGTCACGTGCGCGCCGTCGGCGAGCACGTGGTTGAGGAGATCGATCGCCGGAGCGTCGCGAACGTCGTCGGTCCGGGGCTTGAAGGCCAGCCCCCACACGGCGATCCGACGGCCGGCGAGCCGGCCGTCGAAGTGGGCGGAGATCTTCTCTCCGAGCACCTGCTTCTGCGCGAGGTTCGTGTCGTGGACCGCGGAGAGGATCCGCGGGTCGATCCCCTTGCCGCGTGCCATCGAGGCCAGCGCCTGCACATCCTTCGGGAAGCAGCTGCCGCCGTACCCCACGCCCGGAAACAGGAAGGCGAAGCCGATCCGGCTGTCATGGCCGATGCCGCGACGCACGTCGTCGATGTCGGCCTCCATCCGCTCACACAGATTCGCCACCTCGTTGATGAAGCTGATCTTCGTCGCCAGCAGGGCGTTGGCCACGTACTTCGTCATCTCGGAGCTTTCCGGCGACATCACGAGGAACGGATGCTCGGTCCGCAGGAAGGGAAGGTAGAGGGTCCGCAGGATCTCCGCCACGGCGGGTGACCGCACGCCCACCACGACGCGGTCGGGCTTCTGGAAGTCCTCGATGGCCGCCCCCTCCTTGAGAAACTCTGGGTTGCTCGCCACGCGGCAGTCCCGGGCGGTGCGTTCCTTGAGCCGTCGCTCGATCCCCGCGCACGTCCCCACGGGCACCGTGCTCTTGGTCACCACCACGGCCTGCGGGTCGAGGTGCGGCGCGATGGAATCGACCACCTTCCACAGGGCCGAGAGGTCGGCGGAGCCGTCGGCCGCCGGCGGCGTGCCGACGGCGAGAAAGACGACCTCGGCCGAGCGGACGCCCGCGGCGGAGTCGGTGGAGAACACGAGCCGCCCCGCCTTCGCATTGCGGATCACCAGTTCCTCGAGGCCGGGCTCGTAGATCGGGATCTCGCCACGGCCGAGCCGCGCGATCTTGTCGGCGTTGATGTCGAGGCAGGTGACCGTGTTGCCACTGTCGGCGAAGCAGGTGCCCGTGACGAGGCCGACGTATCCGGTGCCGACGACTGCGATTCTCATGCGGTTCGATCCCTGCCTGGACGGTACTTCGAAAGGGGTGCTCGGCGTGACTGAGAGCCCAGTGTACCTCCGAAAAAAGGCCCTGCTCTACCGGATCACGGGCCGCTCGAATGCACGCCGGCGAGCGTGCATTTCCGCTCCGCCCTACCGCCGCGGGGGCGGTCACAGCGGCGGCGTTCAGCAGGCCTGACCTGTTCTCAGACGCCGGCCTGTTCAGACGCCGGCCGGGTCGCCGCCGCCGGCGTCGACCGAGTCGGTCGCCTCTTCCGCCTCGCCGGCCGGGACCGGCACGACGGCCGCGAGCACGTCGCCCTCGTCGAGCCGCATGATCCGCACGCCCTGCGTGTTGCGGCCGATCGGCTTGATCTCTCGGACGTTCACCCGCTGGATCTTGCCGCGGGCGGTCATCATCAGCACCTGATCGCCATCGCGCACCGCCACGACGGCCACCACCTGCCCGTTCCGCGCCGTCGTCTTGATGTCGCGGATTCCCTTGCCGCCACGGTGCTGGGTGCGATACCGCATGCCACTGGGGTCGCCCTCTCCCTCCGCGTCGTCCCCCGCGGGCTCGGCCGGCTCCGGCTCCGATGCCTCGCCCTCCTCGCCCGGCGCGGGGCCCGCCACGGGCGTGCCCGCCCCGAACGGTGTCCGCTTGCCGTAGCCGTTCTCGCATACGGTCAGCAGCGTGGCGTCTGGATCGGCCACGACCATGCCGACGAGCCTGTCGCCCGAGCCCAGCTTGATGCCGCGGACACCGCTGGTGTCGCGGCCCATGGGTCGAGCATCCGACTCTGGAAAGCGGATCGCCATGCCCTTGGCCGTGGCGAGCACGAGCTCATCGCCCGTCCTCGTGACGACGGCGTCGACCAGCTCGTCCCCCTCGCGGAGCTTCACCGCGATGAGCCCCTTCGTGCGCCGGCGACGGTACTGCTCCAGCGCCGTCTTCTTCACCACGCCGCTGCGGGTGGCGAGCAGCATGTACTGATCGGGATCCTCGAAGCCGGAGACGGCCCGGCAGTCGGCCACCTTCTCCCCCGGCTCGAATTCGAGCAGGTTGACCAGCGCCCGCCCCTTGGCGTCGCGGGCCAGCTCGGGCAATTCGAAGACCCGCATCGAGAACACCTTGCCGAGCGTCGTGAACACCAGCAGCCAGTCGTGCGTGCTCGCGACGAAGAGGTGCTCGATCGGATCCTCCTCGTCGGTCCGCGCACCGGTGAGCCCCTTGCCGCCGCGCCGCTGCGCCCGGTAGACGTCGGCCGGGGTCCGCTTCACGTAGCCGGCGCGGCTGATCGTGACCACCATCGTGGCCTCGGTGATCAACTCGGCCATGTCGCGGATGTCGCCCGCCTCGCCGCTGATCTCGGTGCGCCGCTCGTCGGCATGCCTGCCCTCGAGCTCGACGAGCTCCTCGCGGATCAGGGCCCTGATGTTGGCCTCGCTCGAAAGAATCCGGCGGAATTCGCCGATCTTCACCAGCAGCTCGCGGTGCTCGCCACCGAGCTTCTCCTGCTCCAAATTCACGAGCTGTCCGAGCGTCAGCCGCAGGATGGCGTCGGCCTGCACGGGCGAGAGCCCGTAGGTCTCCGCATCGCCCCGCTCTTCCTTGAGCACCGCGAAGCCCTCGGCCCCGAGCGCCCGCTCCAGGAGCGCCGCGGGCGCCTGGATCTGCACGAGCCGCTCCTTCGCCTCGGCCTGCGACTTGGAACTGCGGATGATGCGGATCACCTCGTCGATGTTCGCCAGCGCGACGAGCAGCCCCTCGACCGTGTGCTTGCGACTGCGGGCCCGCGCCAGCAGGTGCTGTGTGCGCCGGCGGAGCACGGTGGTGCGGTGCCGGAGGAACTCCTCCAGCATCACCTTCAGCGAGAGGATCCGCGGCTTTCCGTCGACGAGCGCCAGGAAGATCAGCGAGAAGGAGGTCTGCAGGGGCGAGAACTGGTAGAGCTGGTTGAGCACCACCTCGGGATCGGCGTCCCGCTTCAGCTCCAGGATCAGCCGCACGGGCTCCTTCAGGTCGCTCTCGTTGCGGATCGCGGAGATCCCCTTGATGCGATCCTCGTTGACCAGCTCCGCGATCTTCTCCTCGATCGCGTCGCGGGTCTGCTGGTAGGGAATCTCGGTGACGACGATGCGGCTACGGTTCTTGGCGAATTCCTCGACGTGGGCCCGGGCGCGGAGCGTGATCGTGCTCCGGCCGGTGAGATAGCCTCGTGCCAGCGCCTCGCGGCCCATCACGATGCCCCCCGTGGGGAAGTCGGGCCCGGGGATGATCTGGAGCAGTTCGGCCATCGACACGCCGGGCTCGTCGATGAGCCGCACGAGCGCCCGGCAGACCTCGCCGAGGTTGTGCGGCGGGATGCTCGTCGCCATGCCGACCGCGATGCCGCCGGCACCGTTGACGAGGAGGTTCGGGAAGCGGCTCGGCAGCACCACCGGCTCGCTGTTGCGCTCGTCGTAGGTGGGCACGAAGTCGACGGTGTCGAGCTCGATGTCGTCGAGCATCATCGCCGCGATGGGGGAGAGCCGGGCCTCCGTGTATCGCATGGCGGCGGCGGGCAGCCCGGCGATCGAGCCGAAGTTGCCCTGCTTGTCGATGAGCACGTGCCGCATGTTCCACTCCTGGGCCATCCGGACCAGGGTGGGGTAGATGACGCTCTCGCCGTGCGGGTGGTAGTTGCCGCTGGTGTCGCCCGAGATCTTGGCGCACTTCACGCGGGAGGCGCCGGGCGACAGGTTCAGGTCGTTCATCGCGACGAGGATCCGCCGCTGCGATGGCTTGAGCCCGTCGCGCACATCGGGCAGGGCCCGCGACACGATCACGCTCATCGCATAGGTCAGGTAGCTGTCCTTCAGTTCCTGCTCGATCGGCTGCTCGACGAGCCGTCCGCCCGAGTTATCGCGGAGCCCCCCCTCCGGCGGTGTCGGCAGGCCGCCGCCGGGGCCCGTGCCGCCATCCCGACCATCGGCCGCCTCGCCGGAAGTGCCGCCGTTGCCTGCGTCGTCTGCCAAAGGGGTGCTCTCCCGACTGCCCGCGGCCCGTTTTCGCCGGCGGGAACGCTTGAACATACCCGGCAGGCGGTGGCGGTCAACCGGCCCGTCCCTCGGGAGAAACCGGCCTGCGCGTGCCGCGGGTGACGCCTTGACCCGCTTGTCTGCCCCCCCTACTCTCCCGCCCCCGTTTCCGCGTTCCCCACAGGGCTGCCGCACCCGTGCCATCGTCGCGATTCCACGGCTGGTTCGTCGCGATCGCGGCTGCGCTCGTGCTGCTCGTCCGGCTGGGAGGACCGGCGCTGTGGGACGACGACGAGCCCAAGAACGCTGCCTGCTCGCTGGCCATGCTCGATAGCGGCGACTGGGTGGTACCGACCTTCAACGGCCGTCTGCGGATCGAGAAGCCGCCACTGGTGAACTGGCTGCAGATGGCCGGCTTCGCGGTCTGCGGCCGCAACGAGACCGGGGCCAGGATCGGCTCCGCGCTGCTCACGATCGGCACCTGCCTGCTCACCTGGCGGATCGGCTGCCTGCTCGTGGGCCGGGGGGCCGGCCTGCTCGGCGGGCTGGCGATGGCCACCTGCGTCTGGACTGCGGTGGGCGGCCGCGCCTCGACGCCCGATGCGCCGCTGCTCTTCTGCACGACGCTCGCGCTCTTCTTCTTCGTCCGCGGTGTGTACGCCCAACGTGGATGCGCCCAGGGCGTGTGCGTCCGCGGCGACGGGCTGCCGGCGCCGCTGCACCCATCGACTCCGGCCCTGTCGCTCCGGTCGGCCGCCGCGGTCGGCGCGGCCTGCGGCGCGGCGGTGCTGGCCAAGGGGCCGGTCGGGCTCGTTCTGCCGCTCGCCGCCTTCGCCCTCTTCGCTCTCTGGACGGCCCGGCGCGAGACCGCGCGTGCCGCCTGGGGCGGCCTCGCCGCCATCCGCCCCCTCGCGATCGTGGCCGCGGCCGCGCTGGTGGCGGCGCCCTGGTACGCCTGGGTGACGGTGCGGACCGACGGCGCGTGGCTCCGCGGATTCCTGCTGGTGCACAACGTCGGCCGGTTCACGTCGACGATGGAAGGGCATGACGGATCGATCTTCTACTATCCCGTCGTGGTGGCCTGCGGACTCTTTCCGTGGTCGATCGTGCTCGCCGCGACGATCTGGCACGCGACGACGATCCTGCGGTCGACGACGGACGACGGACGACGGACACAACTGTCCCTCCTCGCCTGCTGGGCCCTGGCGTGGATCGGCGGATTCTCCTGCGCCGGCACGAAGCTGCCGGGCTACGTCTGGCCGGCGTATCCGGCGGTCGCCATCGCCACCGGCCTGTTCCTCGACGACTGGGCCCGCGGCCGGCTGTCGGCGCCGGCCTGGTGCCGCCGCCCGGAACTCCTGCCGGGCAGGGTCATGCGGGTGGCGTGGTCCATCCTCGCGGCGACCGGCCTGGCGTTCGCCGTCGGCCTGCCTGTGGCGGCGGCCCGGATTGCTCCCGGGGGATGGTGGCTCGGACTCGTCGGCATCATTCCGTGCATCACGGCGGCGATCGCCTGGCGGAGCCAGACCGCCGGCCGGCCCGCCCGCGCGTTGGCCGCACTCGCCGTCGGTGCGTGCCTGCTCGTTGCCTCGCTCGCCTCGCTCGGCGCGGAGTGGTTTAGCGGCGTGCACGGCCCGCGGCAGGTCGTCGCCCGACTCGGCGGCCGGGCTGCCGACGCCCGTTGGGCGTACCTGTGGAACGTGCCGCCCAGCCTCGTCTTCTATGCAGGCGGCAGCATGCGGAAGCTCGACACGGCCGCCGACGTCGCCGCCCATCTGGAGGCCGACCCGCGGGCGCTCGTCGTCATCGACAGCCGCCAGGAATCGCTCGTGATGCCGGCCCTGCCGCCGACCTGCGGCGTGCTCTCCCGCATGTCCACGCTGTCCGTCTCCGAGTACCTGCTGATCGGACCGCTACCGACGCAGGCCGCCGCCGGGCCGCTCGCCTGCAACGACTGAATCGCCCACAGCATCGACACCCCCACCGAGTCACGCGTCCCACTGAGCCACGCGTCCCACCGAGCCACACGCCCCGGAGCAGCCCATGCCGGATCGCCGACACCTCGCCATCGTCCTGATCGCCTCGTTCGCCAGCCTCGCGATGGGCACCTTCCCCATGCCCTTCTGGGACGAGGACGAGCCGCGGTTCGCCGCGATCGCCAGCAGGATGATGGCCACCGGCGACTGGATCGTGCCCGTCTACAACGACGAGCTCGCCGTCGACAAGCCGGTGCTGATGCACTGGGCCATGGCGGCCGCCGGCACGCTGTGCGGCGAGTCGGAGGTCGCTGCCAGACTGCCCGCCGCGCTGGCGACGCTCCTGACGGCGCTGGCCCTGCTGCGGGCCGGCACCCGCTGGTTCGACGCGACGACGGGCACGGTCGCGGCGTTGGCGTTCGTCGGCTCGCTGCTGGTGGGTGTCGAGGCACACGCCGCGACTCCCGACGCGATCCTCACCTGCCTCACGGCCTGGGCGACGGTGCTCTTCGCGGAGCCGCTCATCGCCCGCCAGTCCGCCCCCTTCCCGCGGCTCTCGTGGCGACGGGCCGCGGTCGTGGGCGGGCTCATGGGCCTCGCCGTCCTCTGCAAGGGCCCGATCGGCTTCGTGGGTCCGCTGGCCGTGGTGCTGCCGTGGACGTGGTGGCTGGCGGTGCGCGGCAGGCTGGCGGCCGCCGGCGGCGTTGGCGACATGCCGACGCTCGCCCGCAGGCTGGCCGCGACCGCCCTACCCGCAGCGTGGGACACCGTCCGCACCTGCCGTCCGCTCGTCCTCGTCGCCGCGACACTGGCCGTGGCGGCGCCCTGGTACGTCGCCGTGTCGCTACGGACCGACGGTGCCTGGCTGCACGGCTTCTTCTTCATCCACAACGTCGGCCGGTTCGTCGCCCCGATGGAGAAGCACGGCGGCAGCGTGCTGCTCCATCCGCTCGCGATGCTCGTCGGCTTCTATCCCTGGTCGTGCTTCCTGCCGCTGGCCGCCACGGTGGCAGCCTGGCGGGTCGGGCAGCGGTCCGAGCCGTCCGCCTCCCGCGACCCGCTCGCCCTCGTGCTCTTTTGGATCGCCGTGTGGGTCGGCGGGTTCTCGCTGTCGGCCACGAAGCTGCCCAACTACGTGCTGCCGGCCTACCCGGCCGCCGCCCTGCTCGTGGCCGCGGTCGGCGTCCGCGCCGCGACGGCCGGCCGCTGGTCCCATCCGCGCTGGATGACGGCCGGCGTGGCGTCGCTGGCCCTCGGCGGCGCGACCACGGCGGGCGTGATCCTGCTGGCGGACCGCCTCGGTGCACACGGCGCGGCGCCGGCGGCGGTCGTCGGCCTCGTGCCGCTCGTCGGAGCTGCATGCCTGTGGCACTGGCGGGGGGAGCCGCTGCGGGCGATCGCGGCCCTGGCCATCACCGGCCTCGTCTACACAGGCCTCATGGTCGGCCCCGCCGGCGCCCGCGTGGCCCGCGCCAACGCCCTGCCGGGGCTGGTGCAGGAGGCGCATCGACACGCCGGCGGCCACGCCCGCCTGGGCGCCTTCCCCCAGATCACGCCCAACGTCGTCTACTACGCCCGCGGGCACGTGGCGGCGTGGCGGGAGCACGAGCGCGAGGAGGCCATCCGCTTCCTCTCCTCCGGGCCGGACGCCGTCGTCCTCGTCCCCGAAGACCGGCTGGCCGAGCTGACCGCCGGGCTGCCCGAGGGGATCGGCGTGATCGGCCGCGGCCGGCCGCTGTTCCGGGAGCAGGACTTTCTGCTCGTGGGCACACGTTCGCACACGTCCCCGCGCACCGCGGGCCTCGGGAGCACCTCGCGATGAGCCATGCCGACGATCCTCGGGCCGCCTTCCTCCCCTGCACGCGGCCGCCGCGCCGCCACCCGGACAGGCCGGCCGGCGGCCTTCTCTCCGTAGTGGTGCCGTGCCACAACGAGGAGGCCGTGGTCGGCTCGACCCACGAGCGGCTCGTGGCCGCGGTCGCCGGCAGCGGCATGGACCTCGAAATCATCTACGTCGACGACGGCAGCCGCGATGCCACCCTCGCCCGGCTCGAGGCGATCGCCACGCGTGATCCGCGGGCGGTGGTCGTCGAGTTCTCCCGAAACTTCGGCCAGCAGGCGGCGATGTCGGCGGGCCTGGCCCAGGCCCGCGGCGACGCCGTGGTGATCATCGACGCCGACCTGCAGGATCCCCCGGAGGTGATTCCGGAGATGGTGCGGGCCTGGCGCGAGGGCGCCGACGTCGCCTACGGCCGCCGCCGGTCGCGGGACGGGGAGACACGGTTCAAGCTCGTCACCGCCAGCCTGTTCCATCGGCTCTTCGCCCGGCTCGTGCCCTATCCGATGCCCGTCGACACCGGCGACTTCAAGCTCATCGACCGCGCGGTCGTCGACGCCGTCCGCCAGTTGCCCGAAAGGCGGCGCTACCTGCGCAGCCTCGTTCCCTGGGCCGGGTTCCGGCACGAGCCGGTGTGGTACGACCGCCATCCCCGCGCCGCCGGCGAGACGAAGTATTCCGCCCGCAAGCTCCTGAAGCTGGCCGCCGACGCCCTCGTGATGTCGTCCGACGCGCCGGTGCGGCTTTCCTGGCTCGGCAGCGCCGGCCTGGCGGCAGTGGGCATCGCGGCCACGGCGATCGCCGCCTGGCCGCGGCCCGCCGCCCCGGGCGTGTCGCTGGCGGCCGTGGTCTCGGTGGCGGCCCTCGTGGGCGCCGTGCAGACCGCGGCAGTGGCGATCGTCGGCGAGTACGTCGTCCGGACCTACCGGGAGGCGCAGGGACGGCCCACGTGGGTCGTCCGACGCACGCTCAACGCCGGGTCCGGCGCGGCGTCGCCGCCCGGGCGGTCCTCCCGGGCGGCCTGACCGCCGGGCACGCAAGTCCGCCGCTCAGCCACCCGCCTTGGCGAGTTCCGCCTCGATCGTGCCGGTCAGCTTGCCGTCGTCCGGGGCGATGCCCGACTTGTAGCGGCCCACGATCCGGCCGTCGCGGCCGATGAGGAACTTCTCGAAGTTCCAGCCGACCTCGCCGGCCGGCGTCGCTCCCTCGGTGAGAGCCTTGTACAGCGGCGCCTTGTCCGGCCCCTTGACGACGATCTTGGAGAACATGTCGAACGTCACGCCGTACTTCGTCGAGCAGAAGCTGGCGATCTCGGCGTCGCTGCCCGGTTCCTGGGCGCCGAACTCGTTGGCCGGAAAGCCGAGGATGACGAATCCCTTGTCCTTGTAGGTGTCGTAGAGTTTCTGGAGCCCGGCGTACTGCCCCGTGTAGCCGCACCTGCTGGCCACGTTGACGATCAGCACGACCTTCCCCTTGTAGGCGGAGAGGTCCACCGGCGTGCCGTCGATCTTCTTCACCGAGCCGGCCAGCGGCGAGTCGGCACGGGCCGCAGCGGCCCCCGAGAACAACGCGCAGGCGAGCGTCATGAACAGCAGGGGCACGGAGAGTTTCAGCGGCATGGGACGGCTCCTCGGCGGGGAAGAATCAACGGTTCTGCGGAACGTTCATCTGAAGACGGTTCCCGGTGGAACGCCTCCCTGAACGTCGTCCAGTGTAGATCGCATCCCCGCCCTGTGGAGGGCGGGCTGGTTCCGCGGCCTGCCACACTGCGGGAGTTCACGCCGGCCCGGCGGCGAGCACGTCCGGGCCGGCCTGCTCGGCATACGCGGCGAAATTCGCCCGAAACCGCGCCGCCAACCCGCGGGCCGCGGCCTGCCAGGCGGCCTCGTCGCCCCAGGCCCGCCACGGCACGAGGAGCCGCTCCTCCACGCCGGGCACGGACGTGACGGCGTCGAGCCCGAACACCGGGTCACGGACGACCGGCGCCGTGCGGAGGGCCCCCGAGTGGATGCCGTCGATGATCCGCCGCGTCGCGGCTAGATCGATCCGCCGCCCCTGGCCGTACCCGCCCCCCGTCCAGCCCGTGTTCACGAGCCACGCCTGCGCGCCGTGCCGGGCGAGCCGCTCGGCCAGCAGCCGAGCGTAGACCGCCGGGTGCCGCACGAGAAAGGCCGCGCTGAAGCAGGCGGAGAAGGCGACCTGCGGCTCGACCACGCCCATCTCCGTGCCGGCGACGCGGGCGGTGTAGCCGGAGAGGAAGTGGTACATCGCCTGCTCCCGTGACAGCCGGCTCACCGGGGGCAGCACGCCCGAGGCGTCGCAGGTGAGAAAGATCACGTTGCGGGGATGCCCGCCCACGCAGGGCACCTTCGCGTTCGCGATGTACTCGATCGGATAGGCGGCCCGCGTGTTCTCGGTGATCGCGCTCGACTCGAAGTCGACGCTCCGCGTCGCCGGGTCGTAGACCACGTTCTCGAGGACCGTGCCGAACCGGATCGCGGCGTGGATTTCCGGCTCCTGCACCGCCGAGAGGTGGATGCACTTCGCGTAGCAGCCCCCCTCGACGTTGAAGATGCCCGTGTCGCTCCAGCCGTGCTCGTCGTCCCCGATCAGCCGTCGGGACGGATCCGCCGAGAGCGTGGTCTTGCCGGTGCCGGAGAGGCCGAAGAAGAGCGTCACGTCACCCGCCGCGCCCTCGTTGGCCGAGCAATGCATGGAGAGCATGCCCCTGCCGGGCAGCATCCAGTGCATCATCGTGAACACGCCCTTCTTCATCTCGCCGGCGTATTCGGTGCCGAGAATCACCTGCTCCCGCCGCTCGAGCGACAGGTCGACGCTCGTGCGGCTGGTCATCTGGGCGGTGAGCGGATTGGCGGGAAACTGGCCGGCGTTGTAGATCACGTAGTCGGGCACGCCAAACCGATCGAGCTCGTCGAGCGTCGGCCGGATCAGCATGTTGTGCATGTAGAGCGCGTGGTAGGCACGGCTGCACAGCACCCGCACCTTGAGTCGACAGGCCGGATCCCATCCCGCGAACCCGTCGCACACGTAGATCTGGTCGCGGGTGTTGAGGTAGTCGATGGCGCGCTGGCGGTTGAGCAGGAAGGTGTGGTCGTCGATCGGGTGGTTGACCGGCCCCCACCAGACGTCGGCCTGCGACTCGGGCGCCTGCACGACGTGCTTGTCCTGGGGGCTGCGGCCGGTCTTGGCGCCCGAGCGAATGGCGACCGCCCCGCTGGACACGATGCCCGCATGCTCGCGGGTGACGGCATCCTCGTAGAGCCGGGCAGGCGGCGCGTTTCGCACCACCACGGGAACGGTGATCTCATGCGCCGATAAGTCGACGTGCACCGGCATCGGTTTCTCCAGGAATCGGGGCGGGGGACGACCGGCGCGGAGCGGGGGCGACGGCGGGGCCGGGGGCGGTCGCCGACTGCCACCATGCGCCGGCCGACAGCCAGGTCGCGACGACGATCGCTGCCGTTCCGGCGGCGGCGAAGACCGCCCCCCACGGGCTGCGGCGAACCCGCGCGCCGCGGACCGCGCGCCGCAGCCGGCGGGCGAACTCGCCCCAGCCCTCCGGATTCGTCCGCTCGCCGACGTTGACGACGCTGACCACACGCAGCGGCCCGTTGCCCTCGACGTGCAGCTGGAAACCGCGGCCAGGCAGCGCGGCGCTCTCGCCGGCCCAGCGGGCATCGGCGTCGAGCGCCGCCACCACCTCCGCCACGAGCGGCCGAAACTGCTCCACGGAGATGTTGTAGATCACCAGCCGGGGCCGCGACACGAGCACGCAGACGGCCACGCCCAACGCGAAGAGGAGCACGAGCACCGTCCAGCTCCAGGGGGAGCCCACGGCCTCGGGCACGAGGAGCGTGAGCGGCCCCGTGGCTGCCAGGCCCGAGACGGCCGCGGCCAGCAGCGCCGCGTCCAGCACCCCCGCCACCACCAGCGGCCGCCGTCGGAGGTGTGCCCAGGCGAGCAGCCAGAGGTAGCAGGCCAGCGGCAGGAGGGCGAGCCACGGGCCGATGGCGTCGGACGATGCTGTCATGATCCCTGCTCCACGCCTCTCGGCGGCACGGGAGCCGCCGCTATCGCTTCACCATCCACACCAGCAGCAGCAGCCAGAGCGATTCCGCCACGGCGGCGACCGCGAACCGCCACCGCCGGCCGGTGGATCGCGGATCAGACGGCGTCGGGCACGACGAAGGCGAGGTCGCGGGAGAAGGCGTCGTGAAAGTCGTAGACATCGTGGAAGTCCTCCCGCTTGTCCCGCTTCGTCTTGCGCATCTGCCCGATCTCGATCATGTTGAACACGATCTCGCCAAAGTCGGCCGTGCGCTGCACGCCCCACGAGCCGAGCACGGTCGGGGCCAGGAAGCCGTACTGCTGCAGGGCGTACTGCCGGGCTGCCTCGCACAGTTCCCGCCCGCTCACATGCCGCTCCGGCTGACGGCGCCGGCCACGCCCCCGGGCCCGGCCGCCCTCGGCCTGCTCCGCACGCGGCTCGATATCCTCGGCCGGCGGCTCCGCCCCCATGCCGAGGCTTTCCTGTCCGAAGGAGAGCGACTCGAGGACGAACAGGTAGGCATCGAGTTTGTAGCGGCGGTCACGCTGCAGCAGCTGCGACAACGGATGGGCGGGGTCGACGAGTGGCATCGCATCCTCGGAAGCGCACGGTACCGCGGGCGAATCCGCACGCGTCTGCTCGGGAGGCCGAGTATAGCAGCGGACCGCCCGGCGGAGGATCGGCGGCGCGGAGACGCCGTCCGGCACGGCAGGCCTCCGGCGTCGCCTGAGCGGCCGGCGCTGCCTGAACCACTGCGGCCCAAGCGGCGGCACGCACCACTGCGGCCCAAGCGGCGGCACGCACCACTGCGGCCCGAGCGGCGGCACGCACCAGTGCGGCGTCAGCCCGCCGGCCGCGGCCGCGGCTGTCCGGCGCCGGCCGGCGTCTGCGGCGCGGAGGCCGCGCTCGCGTCGTCGAGGATGAACTTGTAGCCGAGGGGCGTCACCGGCTTGGAGAAATCCCGCAGCATGTCGAGTCCCTTGTCGATCAGGCTCGTCCGCGGGTCGAACTGGTACACGTCGCGGTCCTGGCCGCCCGGCTTGTAGATCTGGATCGCGAAGGGCATCAGGTCGCGGGCCTGCAGGATCAGCTCGACCTTCGAGAAGTTGGCGGCGTCGGCCTGGTAGCGCGGCAGCGACTCCAGCCAGACCTGGTCGGTGACGCCCGGCGGCGTGACGATCCGCATCACGTACCGTTTCCTGAGCGTGTCGGCCTTGGCGCCGAACACGAACGGCAGCGGCCCGTCACTGATCGCCTTCCCCCGCATCTCGGGCGGAAGCCGCGTTTCCCGCAGCTGCCGCTCCGAGTGACGGAACTCGTAGATGCTCGTGCCGTTGCAGACCCAGTGCTCGCCGGTCTCGCCGCTCCGCTTCTCGTACCGCCTGGTCTCCGGATTCCACTGCGTCGAATCCTTCACCCGGAACAGGCCCTTGTCGGGGGCGGCGTACTTAATCTCGCCGGTGCTCTCGGAGAACGCCAGCCGCTCACCGCCGCCGTCGGCCGGGCTCCACGCGTTGTATTCCCACTTGTGGAACGTGCACGACCAGGTGGCGACCGCGGCATTGCGGGCCTCCCAGGCGGCCAGCAGACGGTCGAGCGCCGCCTGCTGCTCCGGCGAGAGTGGCGGAGGCTGCTGCGGGCCGGGCGCGGGCACCACGGCCACCCGCTGCGTCGGCGGCCGCTGCTGCGGCTGCGCGGCTCCGGCCGCCGTCGGCCCGCCGGCGCCGGCCGCGGGCTGTGGCTGCGCCGCGGCGGGCGCGGGCACGCTGGCCACGATCACCGCGACTCCCACCGTCATCAGGCAGGCACGAACGGTACTGGCCACCAGCAGCGGCTGCGACACTCTCACGGCGCGGGCTCCGGACGGGGGTTCGGGAAAGCTGGGGGACGATAGCAAGGCCGCCGCCGCCGGGCGAGATCGTTTCCCGCCGCGTTTGCCGCGTCCACTGCCGCATTTTCGCCGCCATCATCCTCCCTCCCTCCAGCCGCGTAGACTCTCGTGCCGGGCCGCCGGCCGACCCGCCTGCCCGGCCCGCCCCACGCCCCCCGGACCGCCTCCATGCACGTCGCCGCCTTTTCCATCAAGCCCTACGACACGGCGTCGCTCACGGCCGCGTCGGCCGGGCTGCCACTGGAGTGGTCGTGGTTCTCCGCGCACCTCACCCGGCAGACCGCCCCGCTCGCCGCCGGGGCCGTGGCCGTCAACTGCTTCGTCAACGATCTGCTCGATGCGGCCGTGCTCGAGATCCTGGCCGGCGTGGGTGTGCGGCTGATCACGCTGCGATGCGCAGGCTTCAACCAGGTCGACCTCGCCGCCGCGGCGCGGCTATCGCTGCCCGTCGTCCGCGTGCCCGAGTACTCGCCGCACGCCGTGGCCGAGCACACGATCGGCCTCGTGCTGACGCTCGACCGCCGGATCCACAAGGCCTACAACCGCGTGCGCGAGGGCAATTTTTCCCTGGAGGGGCTGCTCGGCTTCGACCTGCACGGGCGGACGGTGGGGGTGGTCGGCACCGGTCGGATCGGACGGCGCGTGGTGGACATCTGCCTCGGCTTCGGCTGCCGGGTGCTGGCGCACGACCCGACACCCGAGCCCGGCCTGCTCGAGCGGGGCGTCGTCTTCGTGCGGCTCGACGAGCTGTTCGCCGCCTCCGACATCGTGACGCTCCACTGCCCGCTCACGCCGGCCACACGGCACATGATCAACGGCCGGACGATCGGCCTCATGAAGCGCGGCGTGATGCTGATCAACACCAGCCGCGGCGGCCTCGTGGACACCCGTGCCGTGATCGACGGCCTGAAGTCGGGAACGATCGGCCATCTCGGCCTCGACGTCTACGAGGAGGAGGCCGACCTGTTCTTCGACGATCGCAGCGACAAAGGTATCGACGACGACGTGTTCGCCCGCCTGCTCACCTTTCCCAACGTCGTCATCACGGGGCACCAGGCGTTCTTCACGCGCGACGCCCTCGAGGCGATCGCGGCGCAGACGGTCCGCAACCTGATGCACTTCCACCGCGGCGAGCCGCTCGAGGCGGTGGTGCTGGCCTGAGGCTGCCGGCCGCCACGCTGGGAAGGCAGCCGGGAAGGCAGCCGGGAAGACAACTGGAGCCGGCCGCGCGGGCCGGTCAGCCCGGCTCCTCAAGGTAGGTGTAGCCGCCGAGCCCTTCCTCGTAGAACTTCAGGAACCGCCCCGCCTGACCGTCGCAGATCCGGCCCTCGCGGACAGCCTGCTCGATCGAGTCGCGGAGCCGTTGCACCAGCTGGTTCGAATCGAATTCGACGTAGTCGAGCACCTCACGCACCGTGTCCCCCTTGATCACGGCGTCGACGACGACCTCGCCCCGCTCGTCCATGCTGACGTGCACGGCGTTGGTGTCGCCGAAGAGGTTGTGCAGGTCGCCGAGGATCTCCTGGTAGGCGCCGATGAGGAACGCCCCGAGGTAGTACGGCTCCTTGTGGTGGCAGACGTGCAGCGGCAGCGTCCGCTTGACGTCGCGCCGGTCGATGAACTGGTCGATCTTGCCGTCGGAGTCGCAGGTCACGTCGCCGAGCACGGCGTTGCGGGTGGGCCGCTCGTTCAACCGGTGGATCGGCATGACTGGAAACAGCTGCTTGATGGCCCAGCTGTCGGGGATCGATTGGAAGAGCGAGAAATTGCAGAAGTAGGTGTCGGACAGCGACGCCTCCAGCCCCTCAAGCTCCTCCGGCACGAACTCCATCTGCTTCACGAGCTTGGCGATCTTTCGACAGATCGCCCAATAGAGGTTCTCCACCGCCGACCTCTGGTCGAGGGGCAGATAGCCGCTGGAGAAGAGGCTCATCGCCGTGTCGAGCGCCTGCTGGGCGTCGTGGTAGCTCTCCAGCAGGTTCCGCACGTTGATGCCCTGGTAGGTCTCCAGCAGGTCGTGCAGCGGCTGCTCCGCGTCGGCGGCGGGCTCTGCGAGCTCGGCGTTGCCCCCCTGCTCCGATACGCCCAGCACGCTGAAGATGAGCATGCTGTGGTAGGCGACCACCGCGCGGCCGCTCTCCGAGACGATCGTCGGGTGCGGCACTCCCGCCTCGTCGCACGCGTTTTGCACGTGGTAGACGACGTCGTTGGCGTATTCCTGGAGGCTGTAGTTCACGCTCGATTCGAAGTTGGTCTGCGAGCCGTCGTAGTCCACGCCGAGGCCGCCACCCACGTCGAGGTACTTGAGACCCGCGCCCCGCTTCACCAGCTCCGTGTAGATCCTGGACGCCTCGTTGAGCGCCGCCTTGATGTGGCGGATGTTCGTGATCTGGCTGCCCTGGTGGAAGTGCAGGAGCTGCAGGCAATCCTCCATGCCCCGCGACGCCAGCACGTCGAGCCCCTTGACCAGCTCACTGGCGGTCAGGCCGAACTTGCTGCGGAAGCCGCCGGAGGACTGCCAGCGGCCGCTCCCGCGGGTCGCCAGCTTCACCCGCATGCCGATCCGTGGCCGCACGCCGAGCTTCTCCGCATATTCGAGCACGAGGTCGAGCTCGGAAAACCGCTCCACCACCGGGATGATGTGCCGCCCGATCTTCTGGGCGAGCATGGCGGTTTCGATGAACTCGGCGTCCTTGAAGCCGTTGCAGATGATCGGTGTCTGGTTGTCGGCCAGCGCGATCACCGCCAGCAGCTCCGGCTTGCTGCCCGCCTCGAGACCGAAGTGGTACTGCCGGCCGAAGGCGAGCACCTCCTCGACGACCTGCCGCTGCTGGTTGACCTTCACCGGATAGACGCAGCAGTAGTCGCCGTGGTAGCCGCTGTCCTTCATCGCGGTGGCGAACGCGCCGTGAATCTCGCCAAGGCGGTGCTGCAGGATGTCGGCGAACCGCAGGAGGATCGGCAGGTCGATGCCGCGGACCTGCAGCCGGTCGACGAGCTGCTTGAGGTCGATGCTCTTGGTCGGATCCTTGTCGGGATGCACGAGCAGGTGGCCGGTCGGCCCGACGGAGAAGTAGCCGTTGCCCCAGCGGGCCACCTCGTAGAGATCGGCGGCGTCGGCCGGGCTCCAATGTTCGACGTCGAGATCAGCACCTGCCATGCACGGCATCTCCCAGCGTGTGGAGCGGGGAGGCGGCAGCATGACGGCCTCACCCGGAATCAAAGTGTAGCGTTCGCGACGGCGCAGGCCATGCCAACTGGGTGCCGCACCGCCGACCTCGCGGCCGCTCGACCGCGCCGGTCCTGCCGGGCGTGCCGACCCTGCAGACTCACACCACGACCCGTGACCAGCGGCTCCACCGGAAGATGACGAGCATCGCCAGGCCCCGGACGGTCAGGTCGGCCGCCATCGCGTACCACGCGCCGACCACGCCCAGGCCGAGCCCGGGTACCGCTGCCAGCCCGCCGGGAAGCGGCACCTCGGGGCGGGAGAGCAGGACCGCCAGGGGCAGGCGGACGAGGATCAGGCCCAGAAAGTTTACGGCGAGCGGCAGCCGCGTCGCCCCGGCGCCGCGGAGCCCCCCGGACAGCACCATCAAGAGCGCCAGCGGGGGCTGGGCAAACGCCACGATCCGCACCAGTCGGGCCGTCAGGGACGCCACGTCCGGCTGCCGCGAGACACCCCCGACGAACCATCCCGCCAGCGGATCGGCCGCCGCCAGGAACACCGCGCCCGCAACCGACATCAGTCCGAGGCAGGCGAGCGCGGCCTGCCAGACACTCCTCCGCGCCCGCCGCTCGTCACCCGCCCCCAGGAACTGTCCGGCCATCGTGCCGGCCGCCACCATGAAGGCGCTGCCCGGCAGGAAGGCGAGGGATTCGATCGTGATGGCCACGGAGTGGGCGGCGGCGGCAACATCCCCCAGCCGGTTCACGATCGAGAGGAAGCCGAGGTGGCAGGCCGCGTTCGCCACCGCGTCGACGCCGGCCGGAATGCCGACGTGGAGAATCCGGCCGATCCATGCGCGGTCGGGCAGCCACTCCCCGGCCGATGGCCTGAGCCCGTGCCGGCGCCGGGCCAGCAGCACGCCCACGCAGACGGCACCGAGGCAGTAGCCCGCGGCCGTGCCCCAGGCGAGCCCTTCCCAGCCGAGGCGGGGCAGGCCGCCGTAGCCCGTGGCCAGGGCGAAGCTGGCTGCCGCATTGACGAGGTTGACGACCGACATGGAGAGCAGTCCCGCCCACATGTCGCCCGCGCCGCGCAGCACCGCGACGCCCACGTGGATCAGCATCATGGCGGGCAGTGCGGGCAGCACGATCGCCAGATACCGGCTCGCCAGCGCCGTGCTTCCGGGCGGCAGGCCGAGCGACTGCACGAAGCTGCCTCCCACGACCGTCACCAGCGCAAGCACGACGAGGACCACGGCCGTGCCCACCACGAGCGACTGCGCGGCGGCCCGTCGCGCCGCCGCCATGTCGCCGGCCCCGACGCCCCGGGCGACCAGCGCCGTCGCCGCCACGGCCGGCACGGCGAACAGTCCCGGCAGAAAGCCGAGGCAGTAGGCGACCAGTCCCACCGCCGCCAGCGGCTCGGCGCCCTCGAGCAGGTTTCCGGCCAGCCACTTGTCGGTGAAGCCGACCGACAGCCCGAGCACCTGCTCGATCAGGACGGGGCCGACGAGCCGCAGCACCGTGGCCGTCGTGCCGGGCGCGACGGCGATGCCACCGGGAGTTCCGCCGGCAGGCCGCCCCGCCGCATCGCTCAGGTGAACAGCTCCTTGATCACCTTGCCGGCGTTGGCGATCTTCATCGGCCGTCCGTTCTTGGCGGTGAAGGTCGTCTCGAGGGAGATCCCCAGCGACTTGAGCACGCTGGCCATGACGTCCTGCGACGAGTAGGCCTCGCCCACGACCTCCTTGCCGTCGGAGCTCGTTTCGCCCACGACCACGCCCCGCTTGAAGCCGGCCCCGCCGACGACCACGCTCCAGCTGCGGGCCCAATGGTCACGGCCGGCGCCGGCATTGATCGTCGGCGTGCGGCTGAACTCACCCATCCAGATGATGGCGGTGTCGTCGAGCAGGCCGCGATCGGCGAGATCGCTCACCAGGGCGCTCATCGCCTTGTCGAGCTCCGGCAGCTTCCGGTTGGACAGCGTCGGGAAGATGTCGGCATGGTTGTCCCAGCCGCCGAGGTCGACCTCCACGAAGGGCACGCCCGCCTCCACCAGCCGCCGGGCCAGCAGGCACCCGCGGCCGAAGCCGGTCGTCCCGTAGCGGTCCTGCACCTCCTTCGGCTCCTTCATCACCTTGAAGGCGTCCATCTGCTTGCTGGTCATCAGGCTGACGGTCTTCTCGATCACCTTCTTGTGATCTTCGGCGGAGCCGCCCCGCTTCTCGCCGATGAACTTGTTCTCGATCGTCGCCAGCATCTCGAGCCGCTGCGCCAGGCGGGCGGGGTCGATGCCCATGTCGAGATTCCGCACGTTGCCGTTGGAGTCGACGACGAAGGGGGCCCAGGTCATGCCGAGGAAGCCCGGCCCCACGCTGCCACTGCCCACCGAGACGAACGGGGGGATCTCGAGCCCCGACACCTTCTCCGCCAGCTCGTGCGCGATCACCGAGCCGTAGCCGGGATGCTCGACGTTCGGATTCGGAACGTACCCCGTGTGCATGTAGTAGCGGCCGCGCATGTGGTCGGCCTCACGCGTGCTCATCGATCGTACGATCGACATGTGGTGCATCTGCTTCGCAATCAGCGGCATGTGCTCGCAGATCGCGATCCCGTCTGCACTCGTGGAAATCTGCTTGAATGGCCCTCCCGTGGGCGAGCCGGGCTTCAGGTCCCAGATGTCCATGGTGCTTGGGCCGCCCCCCATCCACAGCAGGATCGCCGACTTGTGCCGCTTCTTCATGTCGGTCGCGTTGGCGAGCAGCGAGTTCGTGAAGGCCGTGGCCGGACCGGCGAGGGCGGCGGCCCCGGCGAGGTGGCTCATGAAATGTCGGCGGTTCATCCCGGCAGGGATGTCGAACAGGCTGGACATGGCGTTTCTCCTCGGAACGGTGGACGGCACGGCCGCGACGGAGCGGTCTGGTTGTCGCTCAGATTTTTCGGTCAGTGGTTGATGATGAACTCGTTGGAATTGAGGACGGCCCACCAGATGTCCTGGAGGGCTCCCACGGCGTCGCCCTTGCGGGCCGCGAGCATGGCGTTCGCCTCCGCGATCTCCCTTCCCTGCGGCTTGCGGGCCAGGGCGGCCTGATAGAGCAGGTCGATCTTGGCCGCATTCTTCCGGTCGCTCGACGCCACCCGGTCGAGGAAGCCGCCCTTGCCGGTGGCCGTCGCCTGCTTGATGAGTTCGCCGTTGAACATCATCAGCACCTGCGGGATCGAGCCATTGAAAGTCGTCGCGTCGTCCCCCTCGTCGGTGCCGAAGGCGATGATGAACTGCGACAGCCACTGATCCTTCTTCTTGGCGGCCTCCTCGCCCCCCGCGGCACGGTCGGCCTCGGTCGCGGTGAGAAGCGACTCATAGAGATCCTCCGCCCGCATCTGCCGCAGGTAAAAGTGCGAGAACATCGGCTTCTCGCCGAGTGTCGGATCGTCCTTCTGGTTGCCCTTCGTCGTCTTGCTCGACAAGGCGTAGGGACGCGACAGGACGATCCAACGGATCAGCCGCTTGAGGTCGAAGCTGTCCTCGCGGAACCGCTCAGCCAGCCCGTCGAGGAGCTCGGGATGCGAGGGGGCGTTGTGCTCGCCGAGATCGTCCGCGGGCCGAGTGAATCCGTAGCCGAGAAAATGGGCCCACATCCGGTTGACGATCGCCTTGGGCAGAAGCGGGCTGGCCTTCATCAGCGCCGCCAGTTCCTTGCGGCGATGCACGCCGAACGGAGTGCCGTCGTCGAGTTTGCCCGGGAGGAAGCCGCTCCGCGAGATCTCGGTGCCGTCGACGAACACGGGGAACGCGGTCTTCACGAGACCGTTTCGCAGCTCGTAGTAGAGCTCGGCCTCGGTCGCATTCGGCGTCCTTCCCTCGCCCGGGAAGTCCTCGTCCACCAGCTCGACCCACTGGATCTCCCGGGTGCCGTCAAACTTGCGGAGCGATCTCGTCTGCCGGAAAAACGCGTTGAACTCCCAAAACTGGTTCTGCTTCCCCTTGTTGAAGGGATGGTTGTGGCACTGCGTGCACTGGACCTGCAGCCCGAGGAACACCTGCGCCGTCTTGGCCGTGGCCTGGACGCCGTTCTCCTGCATCTTGCCGCTGAGGAAATTGGCCGCGCCGTTGAAGCCGTCGACGTCCTTGCGGTTGGAGTTGGAGCCCGTGGCTGTGACCAGTTCCTCCATGAAGCGGTCGTACGGGATGTTCTTCGAGAAGGCCCGCCGCAGATACTGCCGCATTCCCGGCCGGCTCACCATCTCGTTCTCGACGTCACGGCCGATCAGGACCGTCGTCCAGATGTCGGCCCAGTTCCGCGCGTAGTCGTCGACGCACTCATCTCCCAGCAGCCTGTCGACCAGTTCGAGCCGCTTGGTCGACGAGGGATTGCCGAGGAACTTCTGCAGTTCGTCGACGCTCGGAATCCGCCCGATGATGTCGAGGTGCACGCGGCGGCACCACTCACCGTCCGTGGCAGGGTCGGAGGGCTTGAGCCCGGCATCCGCCCATCCGGCGGCCACCTGCTCGTTGATGAACTTCACCTGGGGGATGCCGTGATGGTCGCCGCGCGGCCCCTCGTCGCCACGGACGGCCCCCGGCGCGAGCACCAGTACGAGCACTAACATGATCGCGACGCACGGCGCGAGCCCGCGGCAGACGGGAGACACCGACAGAAAAACCGCCGGAAGCGGATCGCAGCGCATCGTGACGCCCCTCGTCGCTGGCAGGAAGTCCGGGCGGCGCTCGCCGCCCCGCGGCCTTCCGTCCCACACACTTGCATTATGATCGGCAGAAGGGCGTTCGGCGAGAGCCAAAAACGGCCCCCTCACCGCCATCCGACGGCGTCAGGCGTCCCTCGAGCCTCTCTCTCGGTCCCCGGGGGGCGGCCGGACTCGTCGCCAGTCGGCCTGGAGTCCCAGCGATTGAGTTCCGGTGACTGACGTGGCCGTCTGGGACTGGCAGCCAGAGCCGGCCGCCAAGACAGACAGCCAGGACCGGCAGCCGAGGCTGGCGTGCCCGGGCTCGACCGGCTGTTACCGGCCCGACCGGGCGGCCTCGACCCGAGGAGCCTGCGGACGGCCCGCGGCGTCCGCCCCGACGAACTCGAGGATGGCCCGCGGCCCGGCATCGCCCAGACGCGGCGTGGCGAGCTTCAGAATCCTGGTGTACCCGCCGGGGCGATCGACGAACCGGGGTGCAATCCGCTCGAACAAGATCCTGGCCGCCTGTTTGTCGCCGAGCAGCGTGATCACGCGGCGACGGGCCACCACGGCGGGCGAGACGGCCTTCGCCCACTGGCTCCATTGGCCGCTGGCACGCCACTTCTTCCACTCGGCGGAATCACGGGCTGCGTCCGTGCCGAACGGCTTCGCCCGCTCCGCGGCCACCAGCCCCCGCTTGGCGATCGTGATGCACCGCTCGACGAGCGGCCGCACCTCCTTGGCCTTGGCGAGCGTCGTGACGATGCGGCCGGACACCTTCGGCGCGCCCACTTCGTCGGCCTCGGTCTCGCGCTCGGTGAGCATCAGCGCAGAAGCGAGGTTGCGGAGCAGCGCCCGCTGATGAGAGGGGCTTCGCCCCAAAACACGACCCATTCGACGGTGACGCATGGTGTCCTCTGCCGTTCCTGCTGGATGTCTTTCCGTTTGATCGCCCGTTCGCCGCCCCCGCCCCGCCCGAGCCTGGCTCAGGCCTCGGCCCCCGCCGGCAGCCGCATGCCGAGTTGCAGCGAGTGCTCACGCAGCTTCGCCTCGATCTCCTCGAGCGAGGTGTCGCCGAGATTCCGCAACGAGAGCAGGTCGTCGCGGGTGCGCGACACGAGTTCCCTGACCGTGGAGATGCCGGCCTCCTCCAGGCAGTTGCTGGCCCGCAGCGAGAGCCGGAGGTCGGAGACGAGCATGCCGAGGCGGCTCTCCAACGGCGCCTCGATCGAGAGCACGCCGCCGGGCGCGGCGAGGCTGACCGCCGGACCGGGCTTGGTGTAGCCCACGAACGGGTTGAGGTGCTTGCGGAGGATCTTGGCGGCCTCCACCAGCGCCATCTCGGGGGTCACCGTGCCGTTGGTCCAGATCTCGAGAGTCAGCCGGTCGTAGTTGGTCTTCTGCCCCACGCGAGTCTCCTCCACGTCGTACTTGACGCGGGTGACGGGGCTGAACACCGCGTCGACCGGGATGATGCCGATCTCCTGGGAAACCTGGCTCTGCTCGCTCGAGGGCACGTAGCCGCGGCCGTTCTCGACCACCATCTCGAGCTCGAAGGGCACGTCGTCGGTGAGCGTGGCCAGCAGCAGATCCTTGTTGATCACCTCGACCGCCTCGTCGGTCTGGACGTCCGCCCCGGTGATCGGCCCGCGGGTGCTCCGCTCGACGCGAATGACCCGGGTCGAGTCGCTGTGATTCTTGACCACGAGGCTCTTGACGGCCAGCACGATGTCGGTGACGTCCTCGAGAACGCCCTTGATGGTGGTGAATTCGTGCAGCGCGCCGCCGAGCTTGATCTGCGTGACGGCACTGCCCTCGAGACTGGAGAGGAGCACCCGCCGCAGGCTGTTGCCCACGGTCGTGCCGAAGCCGCGCTCGAAGGGTTCGGCGACGAACTTGCCGTACGTGCCCGTGAGTGTCTTTTGATCGGGCACGACCGCCCCGGGCAGCTCAAGACCTCGCCAGCGGATATGCATGCGGAACTCCTTGTTTCGTTGCTCGTGCTGTTTCGTTGTTCTTGCGTTTTGCTGTTCTTGATTTTGCTGTTCTTTGGTTTCGTTGCTCTTGCCGTCTCACGGACGGCGCTGCTCGCTGACGACTCGACTGGTGGACTTGACGACTGGCTGGGCTGGATGGCCACGCCGGGGACCGTTCACCCGCCCCGGCCACGCAGGGTTCGGCTCCGCTCTGCTACTTGGAGCACAACTCGATGATCAGGTTGGCCTGCACGGGAATCGACACGTCGTCGGAGACCGGCAGGCGGTCGACGCGCCCCTCGGGCACGCCCCCCTCGCTTCGCGACAGGAAGTCGGGCACATCGCGTCGCGAATCGGCAAGCGCGGCGTGCACCAACTGCAGACTGCCCTTGCGATTCTTCACGCGGATGATGTCACCCGCCTTGACGAGGTAGCTCGGGATGTCGACGCGTCGGCCATTGACCGTGATGTGGCCGTGCATCACGAACTGCCGCGCACCCGCCCGCGATGCGGAGAAGCCAAGCCTGTGGACAACGTTGTCGAGCCGCCTCTCGAGGAGCGACATGAGCGTCTCGCCGGTGTTGCCCGTCCCGCGCTCGGCACGCGCAAAATAGGTGCGGAACTGCCGCTCAAGCACGCCGTAATAGTGCTTGACCTTCTGCTTCTCCCGCAGATGCAGGCCGTACTCCGTGGGCTTCGACCGACGCTTCTGCACCATGCCCGGGGGCGTGGCCCGCCGCTCGAAGGCGCACTTGGGGGTGTCGCACCGACTCCCCTTCAGGAACAGTTTGAGGCCGTCGCGACGGCACAGGCGGCAGACCGGTCCGGTGATGCGTCCCATGGTGGTTCTTTCTGGATGCTGACTGCGTGGTCGTGGAGGGCTGGTTGTTCGGGAGTGGAGAGGCGGCCGCTTGAATCCGGCCGTGGTGATCGATTGCCTGCAGGCGAGACCGGGCCTCGCCGAAAATCGGACGTGCCGCTACACCCGCCGCTTCTTCGGAGGCCGGCAGCCGTTGTGCGGGAGGGGCGTGATGTCCTCGATGCTCTTGACGTTCATGCCGGCCGCCTGGAGCGCCGTGATCGCGCTCTCGCGACCGCTGCCCGGGCCGCACACGCGCACCTCCAGGTCCTTCACACCGTACTTCGCCGCCTTCTCGGCCGCCTGCTGGGCGGCACACTGGCCCGCGAAAGGCGTGCCCTTGCGGCTCCCCTTGAAGCCGCAGGTTCCACCACTCGCCCAGCACAGCGTGTCGCCGCGAGGGTCGGTGATCGTGACGGTGGTGTTGTTGAAGCTGGCGTTGATGTAGGCGATTCCGGAAGAAACGCTCTTCTTCTTCGCTTTGGCGACCTTGGACATGGGTTCCGCTGGATTCCGGGTGTGCAGGGGGGAGTGGGGTGTCGAATCGTCTGTCAGGAATGTGGTGCCGGGGCCGTTCCGTCGGGGTCGCACTGCAGGGAGGCCCGGCCCCGCAGCGAACAGGCAACTACTTCAGATCCTTCACGCCCTTCTTGCCCGCGACAGTCTTCTTCGGGCCCTTGCGGGTGCGGGCGTTCGTCCGTGTCCGCTGTCCGCGGACGGGAAGCCCGCGGCGGTGCCGCAAGCCTCGGTAGCTGCCGATGTCCTTGAGCCTGGAGATGTCCTGGGCGACCTGCCGCCGCAACTGCCCCTCGACGACGTAATCCTTGTCGAGAAGGGCGGCGAGCCTCGCGAGTTCGTCCTCGTGCAGGTCGCGAGCCTTGCCCAGCGGATTCACTCCTGCCTTGTGGCACAGTTCCCGGGCGACACGCTGGCCGACGCCGTAAAGGTACTGCAGCGAGTAGACGGTCTTCTTTTCAGACGGGATGTCGACGCCGAGCAGACGGGGCATGTCAAGAATCCAGTGGAGGGCTCGCGGGTGGGGCGTGCTGGCTTGTGCGGGAAGGAAACGTTTGCCGGAGGGAACGTAGGGGAAACAGGGCTGCCAAAGGTCGACGGTGTGCGGGCAAGTGATCGGGATCGGGCAGGCCGGCGGACACCGCCTGCCGCGTTGCAGCCGGCACCATCCGACCACCGACACACCGGCGCGCTCACGCCTCACGACGGCCCGCCAGCGGAGGCCTACGGCCGGCCGCGGACGAGCCCCCTCCTTCGCATCGTCATCCCTGTCGTTGCTTGTGCCGCGGGTCGGCGCACACCACGAACACAACGCCACGACGGCGCACGATCTTGCACTTGTCACACATGCGACGAACGCTAGCGCGAACCTTCATGGAAAAGCCCGTGGCCGACGGCCGACCACGCCTTCGACAGAAATGGGATGTTTGGGAGAGCCTCAGAATATAGAAAGCCGACCACCGCGTTCACAAGGGGGGGGCTGGGTGCGGCTGCAAAACGGCCTGCCGCAGGCAGCCAGGGACGTCGCTGCCCGCCCTCGTCCGCGGCAGGGCGGCTCAGGCCCGGGCCGCCACGGCCCCGCTGCCCCCGACCGTTTCGCCCCCGTTCGGAGGGGCTGTCAGGACCACCGGCCCGGAGTCGGTAATGGCGACGGTGTGCTCGAAATGGGCGCTGGGCTGGCCGTCCACGGTCGACTGCGTCCAACTGTCCGCCAGCACCCGTACCTTCTTCGAACCCATGTTCACCATCGGCTCGACGGCGATCACCAGCCCGGGCTCGAGCTCGAAATCGTGATTCTTGCGGAACGCCGGGGTGCAGAAATTCGGCACCTGCGGATCCTCGTGCATCTTGCGGCCGATGCCGTGGCCCACGAAGTTTTCAACCACCGAGAACCCGCGGTCGCGGACGTACGTGGCCATTTCGCTGGCCACGTCGCTCCACCGGCTGCGGCTCGCCATCAGGCTGATCGCCAGCGTGAGCACCCCCGACGTGCAGTCGAGCAGCCGCTGGACCTCGGGCGCCACCCCGCCCACCGGATGCGTGATGGCCGAATCACCGCACCACCCGTCCACGCTGCAGCCGGTGTCGATGCTGACAACGTCGCCGGCGCGGAGCACGCGGCTGCCGGGGATGCCGTGCACGACCTCGTCGTTGACCGAGATGCAACAGGCTGCCGGGAAGGGCACCTTGCCGGGCACGCCCTTGAAGAGCGCGACGGCCCCCTGGTCGGTGAAGAAGCGGTCGACCGCCTGATCGATCTCGCCGGTCGTCACGCCCGGCCGCACGAGCGCGGCCGCCACCTGGTGGGCGCCCCACACCACGAGCCCCGCTCGCCTCATCAGGGCGATCTCACGCGCAGAACGCAGATTCACCACTGGTTGACCGCCCTCTTCGCCATGGTCGTCCGAACCTCGCACACCCGAAACGAATCTCCACCGCAGCGACGCCGACAACGCCCGTCGCCGCGGCACCCCTGCCGCTGCAGTATACCGGCGGGCCACGTCACCGGCCCCGCACGCCTCCCGACCGTTCGACACGCCGCACCGCCGCCTTCACCCGCGCGAAGATCTCGTCAGCGGTTCCCAGCCCGTCGATGCTGGCCAGCTTTCCCTGGCGGCAATAGTAGTCCAGCAGCGGCGCCGTCTGCACCTCAAAGCTCGTGATCCTCCGGGCGAAGATCGCGGGGTCGTCGTCGGCCCGCTTGCGGGCCAGCATCCGCCGCACCAGCTCGTCGCGCGGCACCGCCAGTTCGATCACAACGTCCACGCTCATCGCCCGGCGCTCGAGCAGCTCATCCAGCGTCTCGGCCTGGGGCAGCGTGCGGGGAAAGCCGTCCAGCAGGCAGCCGTCGCGGCAGTCGGCGGCCTCGAGCCGCCGCGTCACCATCCCGACGATCAGCGCATCGGGCACGAGCTGCCCCTGCTCCATGTACCGGGCGGCCTGGCTCCCCTCCGGCGTGCCGGCCCGCACCTCCGTCCGCAGCATGTCGCCGGTTGACAGGTGCGGCACGCCGAGCAATTCGACGAGCCGCTGGCACTGCGTGCCTTTTCCCGCCCCCGGGGGACCGATGAGGATGATCCGCATGGCACTTCCGCATGCACGTGGAGCCGGGGGCCGAAGCGGGCCGGGAAGCCTGGTCGGCCCGGCGTCAGGATTTTTCCAGCAGCCCGGTGTAGTTGCGCATGACGAGATGGCTGTCGATCTTCTGCACGAGATCGAAGGCCACGCTCACCGCGATCAACAGGCCGGTGCCGCCGTAGAAGCTCGCGATCTGCGCGGGAATGCCCAGTGCGCCACCGACGATCGTCGGGATGACGGCCACCAATGCCAGGAAGCCGGCCCCCACGTAGGTGATCCGTTCCATGACGCGCTCGAGATAGTCGGCCGTCCGCTTCCCCGGCCGATACCCGGGAATGAACGCGCCGAAGTTCTTGAGGTTGTCGGCCATCTCCTTCGGGTTGAAGGTGATCGCCGTCCAGAAGTAGCAGAAGAAGTAGATCAGCAGGACGTAGAGCACGTTGTAGAGGAACGACTGTCCCCGCGTGAACGAATCGTGCAACGCACCCAGCACGGAATTGCCCGGGTAGGCGTTGTGCAGGTACTGGAAGAACATCTGCGGAAACAGCAGCAGTGAGCTGGCGAAGATGATCGGCATGACGCCGGCCTGATTGACGCGCAGCGGCAGGTACTGCCGGGTGCCCCCGTAGACCCGCCGTCCGCGCACGTGCTTGGCGCTCTGCGTCGGAATCCGCCGTTGTCCCTGCGTCATGAAGACGACTCCGGCGACGACGCCCACGAACAGCGCTGCCAGCACGAGCAGGGTCTCCACGCCCATCTTGCCGCCACCGCCGCCCAGTTCCCAGCTCGTGTCACTGCCCAACTGCACGAGGGCGCTGGGCATGGCGGCGAGGATGCCGGCCATGATGAGCAGGCTGATGCCGTTGCCGATGCCAAACTCGTCGATCTGCTCGCCGAGCCACATCAGGAAGATCGTGCCCGCGGTCATCGTCATCACCGCGACGAACTGCCAGATCAGCGGCAGGCGGCCGTCCACGAGGAAGCTCGACTGGATGAGTGACATGTCGCCCACCCGCGCCGACGACAGGAAGGCGACGTAGGCCCAGCTTTGGACCAGGCAGATGACGATCGTGGCCCACCGGGTGTACTCGTTGATCTTCTTCCGGCCCGCCTCACCCTCCTTCGAGAGCCGTTCCAGCGGCGGCCACACGGTGGAGAGGAGCTGGAAGATGATCGACGCCGAGATGTAGGGCATGATGCCCAGGCCGAAGATCGTGGCCTGCGAGAGCTGGCTGGCGGAGAACACCGCCACCGTGCGGAGCAGGTCGCCGATCCCGCCCGCCTCCTCGGCGAAGGCCGACATCGCCTTCGGATCGACGATCGGCAGCGGTACCTGCCAGCCCACGCGGTAGATCGCCAGGAGCCCCAGCGTCAGCAGGATCTTCTGCCGCAGCTCGGGAATGGTGAAGACGATGCGCAGCTTTTCGAGCACGGGTCTGGCTCCTCAACCTCTGGAGGGGGCGGAAAGATTCTCACGCCGGCGGTCCTCCTGACGGCCCCGACGCGACGCATGCCGATCCACCACCCTACCCTGCGGCCGGCTTTTTCCGCGACGCCTTTTTCGTGCCCCGCTTGTTCTTGGCAACGGCGGTAGGTCCGGGAATCTCGGTGACGGTGCCGCCCGCGGCCAGGATCTTCTCCTTGGCGGAGGCGCTGAAGTGATGTGCCGACACCTTCAGCGGCTTGGCGATCGCCCCGTTGCCGAGGATCTTCACCTCGTGCCAGATGCCCTTCGCGAGCCCGGATTTCCGCAGCGTCTCGGGCGAGACGTCGCTGCCGGCGGGAAACCGCGCCTCCAGATCCTCCACGTTGACGTCGGTGACGATCCGACCGTGGCGGTTGTGGAATCCACGCTTCGGAATCCGCCGGATCAGCGGCGTGCCACCGCCCTCGAAAATCGCCGGCGCGCTCCAGCCTGCCAACTGGCCCTGGCCCTTGTTGCCGCGGCCCGCCGTGCGGCCCCGGCCCGACCCGGGCCCGCGACCGACCCGCAGCCGCTTGCGATTCTTGTGGACGCCCTTGTTCACATCGTTGAGTTTCATGGTTTTCCCGTCCGCATGTCCCGCACTGGATTTCCGCCGCTGTCGAGCCGCCCCGGCCCGCTACACCGACGCTACGACAGCGACACTCCCCGGAGCCGCTCCACATCCGCCTTGGTTCGCAACTGCTTGAGCGCGTCGATGGCCGCCTTGACGAGATTCACCGGATTCGTCGAGCCGTGAGCCTTGGTGAGCACGTCACGGATGCCGGCCGACTCGCAGACCGCCCGCACGGCCGCACCGGCGATGATGCCGGTGCCGGGGCTCGCGGGCAGCATGATCACCTTGGCCGTGCCGCTGAAACCCTCCACGCGATGCGGGATCGATCCCGCCTCGACGGGCACCTCGATCAGGTTCTTCATCCCGTCCTTGATCGCCTTCTCGACGGCGGGTGGCACTTCGTTGGCTTTGCCATAACCGCAGCCGACCTTGCCCCGACCGTTTCCGACGACGACGAGCCCGGCGAAGCTGAACCGCCGACCGCCCTTCACGACGGTCGCACAGCGACGCACTTTCACGACCTTTTCCGCGAATTCACCGCCGCGGGAATCGCCGCCCCGTGAATCCCTGTCTCTGCCGCCGTCTCTGCCGCCTTCTCTGCCGCTGGTGGACACGTCTGGTTCTCTGGGGGTGACTGGGAGGAGGGAATGCCGTGCGAATCTCGAATCGTCGCCGTCTCGTCAGAAATCGAGGCCGGCCTCGCGGGCCGCGTCGGCCAGCGCGGCGACACGGCCGTGGTAGCTGAACTCACCGCGGTCGAAGCAGACCTTCGTGACGCCGGCGGCCTTGGCCCGCTCGGCAACGGCCTTGCCGATCGCCGCCGCGGCGTCCTTGTTACCACCGAAGCCGACGGAGGAACGGATCTGCTTGTCCATCGTGCTGGCGGACGCCAAGGTGCGGCCCGAGGCATCGTCGATGATCTGGGCGTACATGTGCTTGTGGGTCCGAAACACGGAGAGCCGCGGCCGTTCCGCGGTGCCCCGGATGGAACGCCGGACGCGATGGCGGCGACGGATGCGCTGGCGGAGGATCGTACGTGCGTGGTCCATGACTCGTGCCGGTGGTGGGGGTGTCTGGTGAGTGGTGGGGCGTGTCGGTTGGAGGGGCCGCCGCTCGCGACGGCCCGAAACGGGCTACTTGGTGACGGCCTTGCCGGCCTTGCGACGGACCTGCTCCGACTCGTAGCGGATGCCCTTGCCCTTGTAGGGCTCCGGCTTCCGCATGGAACGGACCTCCGCGGCGAATTGGCCGACGAGCTGCTTGTCGATTCCCTTGATGCTGATGTGCGTCTGATCCGGGCACGTGACGGTGAGGCCGGCCGGAATCGGAACCTGCAGTTCGTTGGCAAAGCCGACACGCAGCTGCAGCACGTTCTTCTGGATGGCCGCGAGGTAGCCGACGCCCACGATCTCGAGCTTCTTCTCGTATCCCTTGGACACGCCCTCGACCATGTTGGCGACCAGCGCCCTGGTGAGCCCGTGCACGCTCCTGGCGAGCCGGTGGTCGCCGTCGCGGGTGACCGTCAGCGCAGCCTGGTCGGCCGTGACGGTCACGGCGGGATGCAGCCGATGCTCGAGCTTGCCGAGCGGGCCTTCAACCGTGATCACGCCGGCCGAGACCGTCGCCTTCACGCCCTTCGGAATCGTCACCGGAGACTTGCCTATGCGGGACATCGCCTGCGCCTCTCTTCTTCCTGTCTTTCCGTCCGTCGATCATCGTCCGCCCGTCCGCCGCTCGAGCCACGTCGAGCGGGCCGATCGGGGTCTACCACAACTCGCACAACACCTCGCCGCCGAGCTTCCGTTGCCGCGCCTCACGATCGCTCACGACCCCGCTGGAGGTCGACAGGATCGAGATGCCGAGACCGCCGAGCACCGGCCGGAGCAGCGCCGACCGGCTGTACACGCGACGCCCGGGAGAGCTCACCCTGCGAATGTGCCGGATGAGCCGCTCGCCGTTGGGGCCGTACTTGAGCTCAAGGTGCAGCTGCGGCACCGGCTCCGACTCGACCTCTTTCCAGTCCCAGATGAATCCCTCTCGCTTCAACACGTCGGCGACGCCGCGCTTCACCTTGGAACTCGGCAGTTCGACGGTGGCGCGTTCGACTCGCACCGCGTTGCGGATGCGGGTGAGCATGTCGGCGATGGGGTCAGTCATCATGTCAGCGGAACCCTCTTGTGAAATCCTCGGACTCGATCCGTGTCGTCGTTCTCGTCGTCGCTCTGCTGTGCCTGTCTGTGATCGACTCGTACCAATCGGCCGTCGAACCGGCCGTACCACGTTGCGTTACCAGATCACCTCACCAACTCGCCTACCAGCTCGCTTTGCGGACGCCGGGAATGCACCCCTGGTCGGCCAGCTTCCGGAAGCAGATGCGGCAGGTGCCGAACTTCCGGTAGACGGCGCGAGGCCTTCCGCAGAGCATGCAGCGATGCACTTTGCGGGTGGAGAACTTCGGCGGCCGCTTCGCCGCGGCGATCTTGGATTTGCTAGCCATGGGTCTCTTTGAATCCCTCGCAACCGGTCCTGGTGCCGCTACGCCGCGGCACCGCCATCGTCGTTGTCCTTCTTGAGCGGGAGCCCCATCGCCCGCAGGAACTGCCGCGCCTCGTCGTCGGTGCGGGCGGTCGTCACGAGCGTGATGTGCATGCCCTGCGGCCGCGTGTAGCGGTCAGGATTGATCTCCGGGAAGACCATCTGCTCCGACAGGCCGAGGCTGTAGTTGCCGTGCCCATCGAAGGCCGTGTTGGAGAGCCCCCGGAAGTCGCGGACCCGCGGCAGCGCCAGGGAAACGAGCCGGTCGTAGAACTCGTACATCCGGCGGCCACGGAGCGTCACCTTGCAGCCGATCGGCAGGTTTTCCCGGAGCTTGAAGCCCGACACGGCCGCTTTCGAGATGGTGGCGATCGGCTTCTGCCCGGTGACCTGCGTCATCGCGCCGATCGCCTCCTCGAGGTATTTCTTCTCGGTCACGGCCACGCCCACGCCCATGTTGACCACGATTTTCACGAGCTTGGGGATGGCGTGCGGGTTGGTCCGCGACAACGACGTGGCCAGCTGCGGACGCACCGTGTTGAGGTAAAAGTCGAGCATGCGCGGCGTGCCCGGCGCCGCCGTCGCGTCGGCCGGGGCCCGCTTGCCGGCGGCCGCCGTGTCTGCCTTCGTCTTCTTTGCCATCGTTGCAGCCCTTCGTCGTCTTTCTTCAGTCGTACTTCAGTCGTGTTCGCTTCGGTCGCGTTCGTTTTCTGCCAGGCGGAGGTTCGACGGTCCGTCGACCGCCCGATCAGCCGCTAGGCAGGCTTGTTGGCCGGCTTGCGGCTCCCCTTCGGCTTGCGGATCACCCCCTGCTCGGCGCCGCACTTGCGGCAGACCCGCACGCGGCCGCCGTCGGCAGATTCCCGCACGCCGAAGCGGGCGGCCTTGCCACACCCGCCGCACACGAGCAGGACGTTCGAGATGTCGATCGGCAGTTCCTTGCTCAGCCGGCCGCCCTGCGGGTTCTTCTGGCTACGCTTGATGTGGCGGTAAACGCGGCCCACGCCCTCGACGACCACCTTGCCGGCAGTCGAACCGGCGGCCGACGCCTTGGCGGGCCGCACCGACAGCACCTTGGCCCGCGTGCCCTTCGCATTGCCCGTCGTTACCTCGACGAGATCGCCCGTTCGGATCAGCATCACACCACCTCGCTCGCCAGGCTGACGATCTTCATGAAATTCCGGTCGCGGAGTTCCCGGGCCACCGCCCCGAAGATGCGCGTGCCCTTCGGGTTCTTGTCGTTGTCGATGATCACGCAGGCGTTCGTGTCGAACCGCACGTAGCTGCCGTCGTCCCGCCGCGTCGGCCGCTTGCAGCGGACGATGACGGCCTTCACGACGGCCTTCTTCTTGACGTCGCTGCCGGCGATCACGCTCTTCACGCTGCACACGATGATGTCGCCGATCCCGGCCGTGCGCTTCTTGCTGCCACCGAGCACCTTGAAGCACATGACTTCCTTGGCGCCGGTGTTGTCGGCCACAACGAGCCGCGTCTGCATCTGGATCATGATGTCCGTCCTTCCGTGCCCTGCGTCCGCTGGCCGGCTGCGCCTGTGGCGGCCTCGGCCTCGGCCTTGGCGGCCGACTCACGCAACTGCGTCGCCCGCGCGCCGCTCCGCAGGGAGGCGACGTCGACCGCGGTGCTCTTGGAGACCACCCGCACGAGTTCCCACCGCTTCAGCCGGCTCCGCGGCCGGCACTCGATGATCTCGACCAGGTCGCCGATCTGCGACGTCTCCTGCTCGTCGTGCACGTGGCAGACGGTGCGGCGGTGGAGAATCCTGCCGTACTTCGGATGGCGCACGATGCGCGGGATCTCGACGCGTCGCGTCTTGCTCGCCGCGGCGCTCGTGACCGTTCCTGTTTCGACTCGCTTGGGCATCTTCGATGATTCCTGACTGGAAAACCTGTGATCCTGTGTGTGTCTCGTGCGATCGCCGCCCGGCCGCATGGCCGATCACGGCGGTCAGTTGCCGCTCTGCGTCCTCTTCTGGAACTGCCGCTTTCCCGGTACGCGGCCCGTCTTTTCCGCCCGGATCTTGGCCCGGCCACTGGCCTTCTGCTTCTTGGCGTGCTTCTCGTGCTGGGGAGAGTGCTCGCCCTGGGCAACCGACGCCGCCTCGCCCGACTCCTCGCCGGACTTCAGCAGCCCCCTCTCGGCGAGGATCGTCTGGCAACGGGCGATCGTGCGGCGGTGGTTCCGCAGTTCGGTCGGCGCCGCCAACTTCTCCGTCTGGGCCTGGACCCGCAGACGAAACAGCGACTCCGCGGCGTCTTTCCAGACGAGCCGGATCTGCTCCTCCGCCATCTCTCTCAATTCACGTGCCTGCGTCATGTCGGCCTTGCTTTCTCGCTCTCTCGACTGCGATCTGCTCTGAATTTCTTTGTCTGGATCTTTGTCCGGGTCTTTTTCTGATTCTTTTCCGGATCTCTTCTTCGGCTATCCCGCCCTCGTGCCCTCGGAGCCCGGGAGCTCACATCACCCTGCGTCTCACGAACCGCACCCGCAGCGGCATCTTGTGCGCCAGCCGCGCCAGGCAGATGCGGGCCGCGTCCTCGGTCACGCCGCCGATCTCGTAGAGGATCATGCCGGGCTTGATGACCGCGGCCCAATACTCCGGCTCGCCCTTGCCCTTACCCATGCGGGTCTCGAGCGGGATCGACGTGATCGACTTGTGGGGGAACACGCGCACGAACAGCCTTCCCTCGTTGCGGAGGTACTGCTGGGCCGCGATGCGACCGGCCTCGATCGTGGCCGCCGGCAGCCATCCCGGCTGTTCGGCCTGGAGGCCGAAGTCGCCGAAGACGACGCGGTTGCCACGCGAAGCGTCACCTCTTATACGACCTCTTTGGCTTTTTCGGTGCTTGACCCTCTTGGGCATCAGCGCCATCGCCGCTCTCCTCGTACATGCCTTGATTGACCCACACCTGCACTCCGATGTGACCCTGCGCCGTGGGAGCCTCGCAGAATCCGTAGTCGATCTTCGCCCGCAGCGTGGAGAGCGGCATCGATCCGGCAATCGCCTTCTCGCACCGCGACATCTCCGCACCGCCGAGCCGCCCGGCCAGCTGGATCTTCACCCCCCTGGCACCGGCGTCCATGGTCGTGTCGATCGCCCGCTTCAGCGTCCTGCGGAACGCGGCCCGCTTCGTGAGCTGGTCGGCGATGTCCTCGGCGATCAGCTGGGCCTGAATCTCCGGCCGGCTGACCTCCTCGACCTTGAGGTTTACCTTGCGGCCGAGCAGCTCCTGGAGCTCGTCCTGCAGACGGTCGACCTCCTGGCCCTTGCGGCCGAGGATCACGCCCGGACGGGCCGAGTGCACGATCACCTTGACCTCGTCCCGCGTCCGCTCGATCTCCACCTTGGGGATCGCCGCGGCGCGATGCTTGGTCTTGAGGTACCGCCGCACCTTGAAGTCCTCGAGCAGGAGCTCCCGGAAGTCCTTCTTCGACGCGTACCAGCGGCTCTTCCAGGGCTCGGTGATGCCCGTCCTGAAGCCGACCGGATTTACTTTTTGACCCATGAGTGATGCCTTGTTTCTCGAATCGGTGGAACGACCGGCCGTTACTCCGCCGCCCGCGTGTCGAGGGCGACCTTGATGTGTGACATCCGCCGCTTGATTCCGAACGCCATGCCACGGGCACGCGGCCGGATCCGCTTGAACATCGGGCCCGGATCGATCCGGGCGTCCACGACGACGAGGTCGTCGAGCCCGGCGGCCTGCCTGTGCTCCGCATTGCCCAGGGCGCTCTTGATGACCTTCTCGAGCATCCGCGCGCCGCGATGCGGCTGAAACTTGAGGATGTCGAGGGCCTCGTCGGCGAACTTGCCCCGCACGAGGTCGGCCAGGGCGCGAACCTTGCGGGGGCTGATGCGGGCGTACTTGTGGATGGCTGTGTATGGCATGAATCACCTGTGCCGTTGCTGGCTGCTCACTTCGAGGCCGGGGCCGGCGTCGCCGCTTCCTTCACCTTGCCGCCGTGGCCGCGGAACGTCCGCGTCGGGGCGAACTCACCGAGCTTGTGACCGACCATGTCCTCGGAGACGAGCACCTTCACGTGCTGCTTGCCGTTGTGGACCATAAACGTCAGCCCGATGAACTCCGGCACGATCGTGCACGACCGCGACCAGGTCTTGATGGGATCCCGCTTCCCGGAGGAGAGCTGGGCCTCGACCTTCTCGAAGACGCGGGGATCGATGTAGGGACCTTTTTTCGCGCTGCGACCCATGGTTCTTGATTCCGTGCTGTTGTGACCTGCGTGTGCGTCCGCCCGTGCGTATCCGGTTTACCTGAGCTTCAACTGACCATACCGACGACTCTTACGGCGGCGCAGGATCGCCGCGCCCGACGGCTTCCGCGGCTTCCGCGTGCCGCCGCCCTTGGCGCTCTTGCCCGTGGGGCTCACCGGATGCCGTCCGCCCTTGGTCCTGCCTTCACCACCGCCGTGCGGGTGGTCGATCGGGTTCATGGCCGTGCCGCGCACCGTCGGGCGAATGCCCATCCACCGCTTCCGGCCGGCCTTGCCCAGCACCACGTTCATGTGCTCGGAGTTGCCGATGGCGCCGATGGTCGCGCGGCAGGCCGCGGGCACGCGGCGGATTTCGCCGGAGGGCAGCGTGAGCTGGGCCCACTGCGCCTCGCGGGCGACGAGCACCGCCGACGAGCCGGCCGAGCGGCAGAGCCGGCCACCACGGCCGGCCTGCAGTTCGACGTTGTGGACCTGCATGCCCAGCGGGATCGCCGACATCGGCAGGCAGTTGCCCACTTCCGGCGGCGCGTTCTCGCCGCTCTGGACCGAACCGCCCACCTTCAGCCCTTCCGGAGCCAGGATGAACCGCTTCTCACCGTCGGCGTAGTGGATCAGCGCGATGCGGCAGGTGCGGTTGGGATCGTACTGGATCGATTCCACGCGGCCGGCTATGCCGTCCTTGTTGCGACGGAAGTCGATCAGCCGGTAGTGCTGCATGTGGCCGCCGCCACGGTGCCGCGAGGTGATCTTGCCCTGGTTGTTGCGGCCGCCCGTCTTGTGCTTGCGGACCCGCAGCTGCTTCGGCGCGCTGGCGCCGGCCGTCAGCTCGGCGAAGTCGGAGACGCTCGCGTTGCGGCGGCCGGGGCTGGTCGGGTTGTATGTGCGAATGCCCATGATGAACGTGCTTTCAGAACAGGTTGATCTTGAAATCGGGCTTGAGCGTGACGACCGCCTTCTTCCAGGCCTTCGTGCTGGTGCGCCGCATCCGGCTGCGCCGCGCCTTGCCGATGCGATTTTGCACGGCGACCTTCTCCACCTTCACGTTGAAGAGTTCCTCCACCGCGCGGCGGATGTCGGCCTTCGTGGCCTCGGTGACCACCTCGAACGTGTAGGCGTTGTGCCGAGTGGCGCGGTGCATGCCCTTCTCGGTGACCAGCGGCCGCAGCAGCACGTGGTGCGGCGAAAGCCGGGGGGTGAGGGCTGGAGCCGGGGGGACGGGCACTGCCATGATTTATTTCTCCCTCTTCGCGGGCTGCCGAGCGGTCTTCCGCGTCGTCGTCTTCGCCGCCGGCTTCACGCGGGCAGGCTTCTCACGGGCAGGCTTCTTCTTCGATGCCGCCGGCTTCCGCACGGCGACGGATTCCTTGAACGACGCACGAAACGCGTCGATGGCGGCCGTCGTCATCAGCAACGCGCGGGGCCGCAGGATCGACCACGCATTCAGGTCGCCCACCGGCGACACCGACACGCCGTCGATGTTGCGGGCGCTCTTCCAGAGCATCTCGCTGTGCTTCTCGGAGGCGACGAGCACGGTGTTCTCGGCGATGCCCAGCGACTTCAGGAGCTTGGCGACGGCAGACGTCTTGGGCGCGGCCAGATCGAGCCCGCTGACGAGCTTGACCTCGTCGTCGGCGAGCTTCGCGGCCAGCGCCATCCGCGTGGCGGCCTGCAGCGACTTCCGCGGCATCCGCCAGCCGAAGTCACGGGGCCGCTTGGCGAAGATGTGACCGCCGCCACGCCGCGTGCCGCTGCGCCTGCCGCCGGCACGGGCGTTGCCCGTGCCCTTCTGGCGGTAGAGCTTCTTGGTCGACCCGGCCACCTCGCCGCGCGACTTCGTGCGAAACGTGCCCTGCCGCTGGTTGGCCTGATACATGACCACCGCGTCGTGCAGGAGCTGCTTGTTGACGGAGGGCGCGATCTCGGCGGGGTCGATCTCGTAGGAGCCGACCTGCTTGCCCGACATGTCGTAGACAGCAAGATTCACTTGGCACCCGCCTTCTTCTTGGCGCCGCCGGCGGGAGCAGGCCCGCCGCGTCGCTTCACCTTGTTGGTCTGCCGCACCACGACGTAGCTGCCGTTGGGCCCGGGCACCGCCCCGCGGACGAGCAGCAGGTTGTTCTCACGATCGACTCGCACGAGCCTGACGTTCCGCATCGTGCACCGCTCGTTGCCGAACCGCCCCGCCATCCGCTTGCCCTTGAAGACGCGGGCGGGCGACGTGTTCATGCTCGTGCCGCCCTGATGGCGATGCACCTTCTTCACGCCGTGGCTGGCCCGCTGGCCCTTGAAGCCGTGCCGCTTCATCACGCCGGCCGTGCCACGGCCCTTCGACGTGCCGACGATGTCGACCGACTCGACGCCGTCGAAGACCTCGACGGTGAGCACCTGCCCCACCTCGACGCCCTCGTAGGCGCCCCGCAATTCGCGGACGAAACGCTGTGGCTCGCAGTTGGCCTTGGGGGCCGCCGCAACGCCGGCCTCGGCCGCCCGCTTCGCGCGACGACCGTCAAGCTTGGCCACCTGTCCGCGGCCCGCCCTGCCGACGAGACGCCGCGGCTTGTCGAGAAAGCCGATCTGCACCGCGTCGTAGCCGTCGCGGGCGACCGACCGAACCTGCGTCACGGGGCACGGCCCAGCCTCGATCACGGTGACCGGCACCACGATGCCGGAGGCGTCGAATATCTGCGTCATCCCGACCTTGCGGCCGAGGAGGCCCTTCCGCCCGGGGGCGGAAGCCGAACCTGCCTTGGTTTCTGCAGCCATATTCATCGCCGTCGAAACGGAACCCGGGGGGATCTGCGGCATGCCGCAACATCCCCGCTCCGTCTCGCGATCACGCTCGAAGCCGTTGGCTGCGGGAGCACCCGGGAGTCTCGCCCCCGGGCCTTACCCACAACGCCTTCCAAGCATGCCGTGTCGTGCGCTCCTGATGGTGGTTGGTGGTGGTCTTGTTGGGTTGGATGGACGTTGGGTTGGATGGACGGTCGGCCCGAACGTCGACGGCCGACTAGCGGGTGGAAGCCTTGATCTTGATGTCGACGCCGGCCGGCAGGCTCAGTTTGTTGAGCGCCTCGATCGTCTTGGCCGTGGCCTGGACGATGTCGATCACGCGCTTGTGCGTGCGGATCTCGTACTGCTGACGGGCCTTCTTGTCGATGTGCGGGCTCGAGAGCACGGTGTAGCGCTCGATGCGGGTGGGCAGCGGAATCGGGCCGTGCACTTCCGAATTGGTCCGCTTGGCGGTGTCGACGATCTCCGCAGCGCTCTGGTCGAGCACGGCGTGGTCGTACGCCTCCATGCGAATCCGAATGATTTCCTGCGTCGGACCAGCCACGACGATCTCCTCAAAAACCGATCGAAAATACGACCCGTACGAACTCGTTCAATCGCAGGCCTGCGCAAGCCGGAAACCCGGCTCGTCAGCACCGAAGAAAGCCTCCGAAAAGGCTCTTTTCCGCGACACCCTTCGAGACGTCCTGAAGGACGCGCCATGCACCGCCGGCGCGCCATCAGAACATCCGCGGCCGGCCGAGGCCGCCACGGTGTCGCTGCGGAGGGACTAGGAATTTATGACCGCCGGAGAGGCGTGTCAACACACCACGTTTTGCAGCGGCGAACGTCGTCGCCCGAGCCGCGGCACCACCCCCGCAGGGGAACGATCTCCAGACTCCAGTCTCAAGACTCCAGACCTCAGACCCCAGAGTCCAAAGCCAGCCCCAGGCGACCGGCACGGCGTCCGGCGAGAAGCCCCTCGCCCCACGCGCGTCCCAGCCCAAAACACGGCAATCGATGGGCATTTTCCGCAGGCTGGGCTACCCTGACGCCCCAAAGCCTTCCCCCCTCGCGAACCTCGGAAAAGCGCAGTCATGACGCCACACGCCGCACCGCCGTCGCCCGACCTCTTCAGCCTCGCCGGCCGCGTGGCCCTTGTCACGGGCGCCAGCCGCGGCCTGGGCCTGCAGATGGCCCGTGCCCTGGCCCGCGCCGGCGCCGATCTGGTGATCACGGCCCGTTCCGTCGACTCCCTGGCGGAATCCCGCCGTGAGCTCGAATCGTTTGGCCACAAGGTCGTGCCGCTGCCGCTCGACCTCCGCGACGAGCAGAGCATCCGGTCGGCCGCCGCCGCCGCGGAGGCCGCCTGCGGCGGCATCGATGTCCTCGTCAACAATGCCGGCTGCAACATCCGCAAGCCCACGATCGACGTCACCTGGGACGACTGGAACACCGTGGTCGACACGAACCTCCGCGGCACGTTTTTCATGGCGCAGTCGATGGTCCGGTTCATGCTCCCCCGCCGCCGGGGCAGGATCATCAACATCGGCAGCGTGACGAGCGTGTTCGGCTACGCCGGCCTGGTCCCCTACTCCGCCAGCCGCGGCGGCGTGAAGCAGATGACGATGGCCCTGGCCGACGAGTTCGGCCCGCACGGCATCACGGTGAATTGCCTCGCGCCGGGCTGGTTTCGCACGGCCCAAAACGACGTGCTCTACCGCGACGAGGAGTGGCTGGCCTACATCACCGACCGGATCCCGATGCGGCGGCCGGGCCGGGCCGACGACCTCGACGGGGCGGTGGTATTCCTCGCCTCCGATGCCAGCGGCTACGTCACCGGCCAGACGCTCCTCGTCGACGGCGGCATCACCACCGGCTCGACACGGGCGCTGCCGCGGAAGAAGGAATAGACCGAGATCGGAGCTGCTGCGGCTCCTTCCGGGGTCATCCGGCGGCCTGATCCCGTGGCCGGGCCGGGGATTGGACGGGAACGACGCATGGCGGGGCGCCGGGGCAGCCCGCGCCCCGTCGCCGGACGTTCGCTCCGGCCATCCTGGCCTGCGCTCTCTCGAAGCTGACTGCGCTTCGCCATCCATGGCTGCGCTTGTCAGCTGAGGTGGACCCCGATTTTCGGGCGCCCTGATAAGGTGGAGTTTCCCTGGCGGGAGGCACCCTATCAGGAGCGGGATGATGGCCGGGAAGCGGCGAGT